>DGYFI06202__coassemble_327_pt1 | contig 114208 bp, 102 predicted proteins | sample DGYFI06202__metabat2_high_PE_032 | metagenome-assembled genome bin DGYFI06202 | reverse complement strand
AGCAGCTGATCACGCAAGTGACTCAGTTCATGACTAAAACCACCTCGCATCTGGTTCATAGCCAAACGGTGAGAGGTAGCAGAAGTGGATGCTATAAGATCAGCAACAGCTTCGGCTTGGCTCAGATCCATTTTCCCGTTTAGGAAAGCACGTTGAGTATATTCTCCAGGATGAGCAGAACGGCATCCATGTGTGATGAGCAATTGCATTACCTGCTGGAGGATATAGGGCGATCCATGACATGATATTTCTGTACAGTCTTCACCCGTATACGAATGTGGTGCACGAAACAAACTGACCAACACGTCATCAATATTTTCGCCTGCATCGTTATAAATATGTCCAAACGTAATAGTGTAAGGCTCACGTTGAACTAAAGGAATGGGACGCCCGGCCGGTGTAAAAATGCGGTCAGTAATGCTGATGGCTTGGGGACCCGATACACGAACAATGCCTATGGCTCCTCCTTGGGCTGTGGCTATAGCACAAATAGTATCTTCGTTTATCATACCCTCTCCAATACAGTTTCGATTAGGTTGTCTATGGTATTTTTGTAACTTGTATTGGCTTCATGAGCCAAACGATTGGCTATAACCATACACACAGTAGTAGCATGATGCCCCATGAGACGGGCTAATCCGGCAAGAGCGGAACTTTCCATTTCGAAATTGGTAATATGCAATCCGTGGTAAGTAAATGATTCTATCTTTTCGTTCTGATGAGGATCTGCCAGAGGTACACGCAATTCACGTCCTTGCGGTCCAAAAAAACCACCAGCTGCCAAAGTTATGCCACGCACCATGTCGTGTGCAGCTATACGTTCTACCAGTTCCTCATCTGCATGAATAACATAAGGAGCCGGAGTGCAGAGATTGCCAGACCATCCCATGTGGTTCAAAAAAGCACGCTCCATGGGCAGATCGCATACTGCATTACGTCCGGCATAGAAATTAAGCAAGCCATCCAATCCTATAGATATTTGTGAGCAGACAAATGTACCTACAGGCGTATTGGGCTGTAAACCGCCACAAGTTCCGATACGCACTAAATGAAGATGCCGTAAAGTATCTTTTTCGAGGCGTGTTGCAAAGTCGATATTAGCCAGCGCGTCAAGTTCATTAAGCACAATATCAATATTGTCACATCCGATACCTGTAGATACTACCGTGATACGCTTCCCATGGTAATATCCGGTAATAGTATGGAATTCACGACTTTGTACATCACATTCTCGAGTTTCAAAATGCGAAGCTACGAGGTTGACACGTCCGGGATCTCCAACCAAAATAACTTTATCTGCTAACCACTCCGGACGCACGTGAAGATGAAAAACAGACCCGTCTTCATTAATTATAAGTTCGGATGGGGAGAAATATTTTTTCATAAATATCTGTTCGTCTTAGTTTATGCTATAAATTAATGGTTAATGATAAACAAGCAGCGCATGACTCTTTTTGCCATGTATTAACCATTTATCATTTACCTAACTAACCATTGGCCTTTATTTCCACTCTTCTTCCCCACCCTATTTCAAGGCGGACAGGAAAGTATGAGGTCTTTTAGTCTATTTCCCCGGAGAAGTAGAAGCACTTCCTTGTACAGGCCGGGCAATAGTTTCCCGCATATTAGTGTCTGCTTCAATGTTCTTCATACGATAATAATCCATAATTCCCAAATTTCCATTGCGGAAAGCTTCGGCCATAGCCTTGGGTACTTCAGCTTCGGCTTCAATCACCTTAGCGCGTGCCTCTTGGGCTTTGGCTTTCATCTCTTGTTCAGTAGCCACAGCCATGGCGCGACGCTCTTCAGCTTTAGCCTGAGCAATATTTTTGTCGGCATTGGCCTGGTCCATTTGAAGAGCCGCACCGATATTTTTACCTATGTCGATATCTGCAATATCAATAGACAGAATTTCGAAAGCGGTACCGGCATCCAGACCCTTACGAAGTACGAGTTTGGAAATAGAATCAGGATTTTCAAGCACCATCTTATGGCTTTCAGAAGAACCAATACTTGATACAATACCCTCACCTACACGGGCCAGCACAGTGTCTTCCCCTGCTCCACCTACCAATTGGCGGATATTGGCACGCACTGTCACGCGAGCTTTGGCGATGAGTTGGATGCCATCTTTAGCAACGGCGGTTACGGGTGGCGTATCAATAACCTTGGGATTAACAGACATCTGTACGGCTTCAAACACATCACGTCCTGCCAAGTCAATAGCGGTGGCCATCTGAAAGGGAAGTTCAATACGGGCTTTCGATGCAGAAACCAAAGCATGAACAACTTTTTCAACATGCCCACCGGCCAGATAATGGGCTTCAAGCTCATCACGGGTAATGTTACTCAATCCTGCCTTATGGGCTTCAATAAGTCCCGGCACTATAACATAAGGAGGAACTTTACGTATGCGCATAAGAAAAAGCTGCACCAACGAGATGTTGACTCCCGATACCTTAGCCGAGAGCCACAGAAAAAAAGGCACATAATGAAAGAAAAGGATGAGGAACACTAAGCCACCCACCGCTAACAGGATAATTAAGTAGATAGAGGTTGTTTCCATAATGCTTGTTGTATAGTGTTTTTATTGATTGATATTATCTGATTGTTTGGCTGGATTCAGTTTTTCCACCAAAATACTTCCGTCCACTATGCGTATGACACGAACAAGAGTATGCTCGTCCAATAGTTCTCCGGTCGATTTTACCTCTACAATATTGCCTCCGAAGTCAGCATATCCGATAAGGGCCAGACGAGTAGTTGTAATACCGGTATCTCCTTGCCTGATATGCACATCTGCATTGCGGTTCACTTTTGAAGTGATATTTTGCTTCAGTGAGATGCGGTCGAGGGTTTTAGAACGCATAAACCATACAATGGCTCCTATGCATACCACAGCTGTAACCAACAAAGTGACGATACCTGCCGTAATGCCGACATGAGCAAAAGCATAGTAATTGGCAAAGATGGCACACACACCAGCCAGTATACCGGCTATACTGATACCTGGCACGATGAAGAGTTCTACCAGAAAAAGTATAACCGAGCCTATAATAAGCAGGATAATGATAAAGATGTCCATAATGGCAGTCAGTAAAGTTATAAATGGAAAATTAAAAATTGCCTGAACCGATTTCTGCGTTGCGGGTTTGCTTAGCTATCTGTGATATTTCCGCTTCAAGCCTCCGGAGATTCTGTTCCAAGTCAAGAATGGCCGGACGCAATTCACTGCGTCCACTTGCCTTAGCAGAAATATAACGCATGCGAAGTTCGTCCAAACGCTTCTGTTGTTGTTGCAGAGTATTTCTCTTTTGTTCGTATTGCCGAAAGAGTCCCAAAGCTTCGGAAGAATGAAAATCGCTTTCGGCATAATACGTCCGTCGATCATCAATGATGAATTCAAAAGAATGATTTTTGCCCGTAACCAGGTTTGTCTTCCCTATCTCTGCCAGGCGGGTACGGGCCTTTTCAACCTGTTCTCGGTCAGTCCAAGTGTCGCGTAAGCTGAGCAGTGCAGCCAATGAGCGAAGTTTTTCCGTATCCATTTGCTCATAGTCATACACTTGTTTGGAAACATTAGGAATAAAGACATAAATGCATACGGAATCTGCCGCCTGATACCGGTCGGAGGCAAACCATCCAAGATTGGCATATTCATCGACAACATACATATAATCGTTGTAGGGAGAATTAAATGGCATACCCACGTTATCCGGACGCAGATAAGCATCGGTATTGGTATTATAGCGTGTCACAAAGATGTCATATCCACCCATCGACTCTGGCCCGTCGCTGGCATAATAGAGGGTCATGCCGTCTGACATCAGATAGGGATAGGCCATGTTTACAGAATCCGGGAAATGACCGACAAGGGGAGTCCCCGCGCTCCATTTATCAAGCAGACAGACGCTTGAGAACAAGTGTTGGAATCCCTGGCTATCAGCTTCGCTGTAAAGGACCTTATTGCCCAGTTCATTTTCATAGACAGTCTTTCCCGTTCGCCTGGAGTCAGGAAAGCGCTCGGCATACGAAAACAGCTTTCCCGCCTGACTACTTAGCCGGTAGGCTTCCAGAAAATCATCCTTGGCTACCACAAAGCTGTCGGTGACACATACTTTCTCTACCCCTTTGAGCATCCGCAAGTGGGCACGGAAAACGGACAGCAATGAGTCTGCTTCTGCTGTGGAACGGCGACGGCGTTTCAAGTCATCAATATAATCTTCAATTGTGCTTACAGCATCTTCAAAGCGGTAAGTCTTGTCATAAGCCCGGCTTAACCAGAGTTGCCCGCTGGGGATACGACGTTTCACGGCAGTTTCCAAGTATTTAACGGACGTAACCGCATCGCCAGTCTGAAAGCAGCACACACCATACCACAGGTTGTAGTTGCCATTAGCGGGAACCTGCTTTACATAACGCGCAAACACAGGGAGGGCTTCGGCATAATGACCTTCCTCATACAGTTTACGAGCTTCCGCCAGAGTCTGTGCATAGCTGCCGGACAGCCCCGTCAAAACAGTCAGGAACAGATATAGAAAGACTTTTGATGTCATAGATATGATTAATTATTTCATGTGACAAAGATAAGGAATATCTGCCGAATATCCAAATTTACCCAAGCGCTTTGGCAACGGGATGCACAAACCGGAGAAGAAGCCCATGAATGAAAGGATAGAAAGTTGAACATCAGGCATCAATAATAAGCAAAGATTGTTCAGGGCAGGCATCATTCATTTCGTCTTTCCTCTGGAAATATGAGGGAATAACTATTCATCGTGCAGCGCTCCAGCGGGCTGGATGCGCATGGCACGACGAGCGGGGTACCAAATACCCAGCACGATGATACACGCCAGCAAAGCCACTGCACCCAGGAAACATCCAAAGAACCTTCCCCATGACACATCCACCAGCGTATGGACAGTCAGGTCGGCCATCTGAACATTGAAAGCGACAATCAACGCCGGCACTGCCGCCAACAACAGCAGCCCCAACCCCTCTGCCAGAAAGTAATGCATCACCTGCATACGGCTGCTGCCCATTGCCATACGCAAGGCTATCTCGCAACGACGCTTTCGGGTACGATACCAGAAGGTAGCCAACACGCATAGGAATACATTGAACACAAAGAAGGCTGCTATACTATACACGGTATTCAGGTAGTTCACCGTGCCTTGGTGCACGTCGTAGGCTGCCTTCATATCGCTGTAGGGACGGATGTAATCCAGATAGAAGATGCCGCGGTCGAAGACAGACTGCATATCACAACGGAAGCGTTCGGCAAAACCTGACACATGGGCAGGTGCCACACGCAGGGCAATGTGCTGCCAGAACAGAGCCTTTGACACAGGCAAATAGATAAACGGTTCGTAACGCTCATAGTCGTTAAGCTTGTGACGGGGCAATACAGCGGTCACGCGATAGCTGGTCACTGGGTTATCTTTGTTGTTCAGCCAATAGGGATTGAAGCAGGTACGCCCCACAGCATCCGCGCGGTTGGGCAGATGGAAGAGCGAATCAACCAGATCGGCACTCATCAGGACGGGCATGGGAAACTCTGCCGGTGTCCAGTGTTCTTCGTCCAATTGCCCGGCCAGAGGTTGCAGACGGAAGACTTTAAAGTAAGATGGGGTGACGTAGCGGATGTAGCATTTTACCACATGCGTCGAGTCATTGTGCGGAGCGTAGCCCTCGAACATGGATTCGCCAGTATAAGGCACACTGCCGTAGTAGGCACAGACTTCTTCCACCCCGGGATAATCTTTTATCAAATTATACAGATAGGTGAAGTCCTCCCCTGCCCGTTCATTGTCGGCACCGTCAATGGCCTCCAAAGGCTTGGTCTGCACCATAAGGTCGAAGACTCCGTCCGTGTCATAGCCTTTGGGCAGACGGGCGGCACCCTCGTAGTTATACACCAGGTCGATGCCGTACCACAATAGGGTGGTTACCATCGCCAGTTCCAGCCATAGCCATGTATTGGCGCGCCGCTGGTTCCATATCTGATTAAATAGTTGTTTCCACATGGTTCCTTATTCTCCTCCTACTAATGTGTATGATATGCTGCGCCGCACAGCCATACAGGCGGGCACCAGCGTAGATAAAGCATTGAACACCAGGCACGCGGCCAACATCGACAAGAACAGCCAAGGACGCAGCAGCAGGTCGCTCCCCACCAGGATGTGCCCCTCTCCTATGCCACCGGTCCCGAACAGCCACAAACTGCCGGCCACTACGAGCAAACATGACAGTACGTATCCCAACAGGCCACCCAGCAGCGTGGTCAACAGACTTTCGCCGAACAGGCGGCCGATGATGTCGGTATTGGAAGCTCCATAAGCCTTGCGAATGGCTATCTCAGGCAGACGGCTCTGCATTTGGGCATGCACCAGGCCGGAGATACCCACAGCAGGCACTACAAAGAGTATCAGCAATAGCAAGGCGTAGACCAGGCGGGCATCGATGTCGGCATCACGGAAGAAGGTGTATTGGGTGTGGGTGTAAAGGCGGGGATCTTTGAGGACAAACTCTAACCCCTGGCTGTTGAGCTGCTCCACGCGGTGCTCTACTTCAGCACGAATGGCAGCAGACCGCACACCGGGGGCAAGGCTGAGCACTGGATAATGGTAGCCTCCCAAACCACCTGTACCGATGTTAAGATAAGCTCCGTCTTCATTTGCCAACGGAAAGGGTTCCCACACATCGGCATAGGCTGTCTGGAAAATAGGACTGACATCGCGGACCACACCCACAGCACGGACAGGCTGGAAATCCATCAGGAAGTCACTGCCCACCGCCCGGTCTGCACTGCCGAAGAGTTGTCGCGCCAGGCTTTCGCTGATAACGACAAAACGGCGCAACACCCCGTCATCGCGGTTTCGGAAACTGCGGAATTCATCGCCTGCTACTTCAAAGGCAGCGCGGGCCGCATCATACTCGGCACGGGTAAAGGGCCGTCCGGCCACAAAGTCATAACGGAAATAGTCGAACCAGTCGGCCGCCACGGGGCGCAGAAAGACAGGCCGACGGTCGGACGAGGCAGGCAGAGCGCACACAGCTTTCCACAGACCGCCGTGCCAGGTCAGCCGGTCTACGCCCGGCAGACTGTCATATAGGGCGTGAAAGGCCATCGGTCCGAGCCCCTGATAACCCATGCGACTGGTGCCGTCATTGCGCATAAGGAGGGTACCATCGTGGTACATCGTGCGGCTGCGCCGTGTTTCTGGCGCAACATTGGCCGTGCGGAAATCATAAACCATCACCACCACCATGACAAAGGCCACAGTCACAGCGGTGCCAATGACACATATTGCCGTATAGAAACGGTGTTGCCGGATAAGATTGAATAATTGTTTCATCGTAGAATTTATCTCTATTTTATTTCATACCTTTTATACATGGGTCACGAATACCCTCGCTAAAGAGCATCTGATGCCTTTAAAACCCTATTCGTCATGCAACGCCTCGGCGGGCTGTACCTGCATCGCCCGACGGGCGGGATACCAGATGCCGATGACAATCATCAGGGCGATGAGCACGAACGAGGCGGCGGCGCACAACAGCAGTCTGTCCCACTCCAGCGTGGTACCGTTGCGCCAGGCATTCAGTTCGGCACGGGCCAGGCTGAAGTCGATGATGAAGGCAGGCACGGTAACGATGAGCAGTAGAAGCAGCCCCTCGCTGAGCAGTCGGGAGAACACGGCACGGTTAGTGGCCCCATTGACCTTGTGCAAAGCTATCTCGCTCCGACGTTGCTGCGTGCGGAACCAGAAGGTACCCAGCAGGCCGAGGAAGATGTTGAGCAGGAGGAAGCCCATGCCCGCAAAGAGGAACTGCGTATCCTTGCTCCACGACTGTTGGTAACTGCGGCGGATGTCCGCAAAACTCCGGATGTCGGCTATGTAGATGTTGCCTACACGGAACTGCTTCTCGCTATCGGCACGCAGGCGGTCGATGAAGCCCTGGTCTTGGTCAGCCTTGACACGCACACACAACTCATTGGAGATATTGACCACTCCGGGAGCCTGGTTGAAGAGCAGCTCCATGTTGACACAAACCGTGTAGCTCCAATAGACCTGCTGATAGTCGTGATAGCGCACGGGCTGCAGGGCGGTAACCGTATAGGAAGTCAGCGTGTCGCCGTCGTAATGGAAACCGTCGCCGGCAATCCGGGTCAGGGGAATGCCGTAACGGCGGAATATGTTGTCCGATGCCAGGAGCTTTCCTTCTTCCAATTGCCGGGCCAATTGGTCGGGTGTCTCGCCCTTGGCACCCCGATAGCGGAACACGCGGACAAAGTCGGGCGTCATCAGACGGCGCACCACAAAGCCGCTGCTGCGCAGGGTGTCATACTCCAGCGAGCATCCGCTGTTGTTGCCGTTATACGGGTGGGCGTTTTGGGAAAGGCTGACGGCCTCCACCTCCGGACGATGGCGCAGGCGTTCCACCACCTCCAGGATATCATCGCGGTAACTGGGAATGTCCTCGTAGGGCACATAGTCGGGACTTTTTTCCGTCAGGCTACCCAAGTAGATGCGGTAGCAATGCTCCGTGTCGAAGCCTCGTGGCTCCAGATAAGTGGCGGCACGGCAATAGAGCATATCAATGATGAACCACATCACCACGCTGACTACCAGCAGTTCGAGGGCAAGCCAGGTGTTTCCCAGCCACTCATTGCGTATCTGTGTGAATAGTTTCTTTTGCATAGTCTGTCTCCTTAATTAATGAAGTCTGCCTCCGATGGATTCCACAATATTCATCCGCACCGCACGCCAGGTGGGAATACCGGTGCTGAGCAGGTTAAGCACAAAGCAGAACAGCAAGGCCCAGCCGAAGGTGGAGGCGTGCAGCAGGATGGAAGCGTCCACCACGGGCGGATTGAGTGTGCGGCTAAACTCCTGCGCAAAGAGCACATCGCTTGCCAGAAAGCCGAACAGCAGGCTCAGCACAAAGCCCACGGCCCCTGCCAGCAGTGTGACGATGAGGTTTTCAGCCAATATCTGCACGGTCAGTTCACAGCGGGTGCAACCGAACGCACGGCGCACGCCAATCTCCGCCACCCGCTGCCGCAGACGGCTTTGCGTCATGCTGCTCAGATTGATGGCGGGGACAATCAGCAGGATGAGGTAAACCATCAGTCGCCGGTTGCGCTCGCCCTTCAGGTCGGGCTCGTTGTTCGAGCTGTGGGCAAGGGCGTTCTTCTCTTGGTCGTAGGGGCGGTTGCGCATGAAGATTTCCCAACCTTCCTCCTTGCGGGCATCGTTGTAGGCACGTACGCTGCGGTCGCTCTCGGCACGTATGGCAGGGAAATCCGCCCGGCTGCGTGCCAACAGAGCACAACTGAAGTTGCCCATGATACCGCCCGCGCTGATATCGTAGGTCGTATAGGTCGAAGTAAAAGGTATCCATACCTGTGCATAGGCCGTGGACGCCAATACACTGACATCCTCCACGACACCCGCCACCCGGTAGGGTGCATGGTTCAACAGGAACTCGCGTCCTGCCACGTCACAGTCCGTGTTGAATAGGGCCCGCGCCACGCTGCGGGTAATGACCGCCACAGTCAGCCCGGCATCAAACGTGGCCTTGTCATAGGGCTTGCCGTCGATGAAAGCGAAGTCGAACACACGCCAGAAGACATCGTCCGTTTCCTTCATATCTACGGAAAAAGCAGGCTGGCCGGGCATGCTGACCGGAGTCGTAACATTCCAGGTGGTGTACACCGTGCAGGCTTCCGGCGTGGTCAGCGTGCGAAAGCAGCGGTTGGCCACTTCCACGCTCATGCAGCCGTTGCTGCTGTCATCGGCTCCCCACATTCTTTCGTTCCTCACACTGGTATTCTTATAATAAAGCATGCGGTCGCGGTTGCTCTCCGGAGCAAACGGTGCCACATCTACCTGCTGCACCATCACCACCAGCATGATGAGGAAGATGGACAAGGCCGTACCCGCCACATTCACCATGCTGATGAGCGGCTGTTGCCGCAGTTGTGCCCAGGCTTGTTGAAAGTATTGCTTAATCATGAGTATAAATGTTTACCCCCCTCAACTTCCCCCCCAGGGGGGGGAGCTTTGGAGAATGTATGGTTATAGTATCGGAAGCCTCCCCTCGGGGGAGGTTGGTGGGGCTTCTGGGAGGTAGATGGGGTTATCCCACCAAATGTCCGTCGAAGAAGTGCACGGTGCGACTCGTCAGTTTAGACTGCGCTTCGTTGTGCGTCACCATCACGATGGTACGACCGTCTTCCCGGTTCAACTGCTGAAGAATGTCCATCACTTCGGCCCCCATCTTCGAATCCAGGTTACCGGTCGGTTCGTCGGCGAGGATAATCTCCGGATTGCCGATGATGGCGCGGGCGATGGCAACACGCTGACACTGACCGCCGGAGAGCTGTGTGGGCATGTGGCGCATGCGGTGCGTCATGCCTACTTTGGCCAGCACTTCTTCGGCCAGGCGGTGGCGTTCTTTGGCACCCACCTTACGGTAGAGCAACGGAAGTTCCACGTTGTCGATGACGTTGAGCGAGTTGATGAGATGGAACGACTGGAACACGAAGCCCAGGTTGTGGTTGCGGAAAGCGGCCAGTTCCTTGTCCTTCATGTGTGACGTATCAGTACCGGCAATCTCTACCGTACCACTGGTAGGTACATCGAGCAGCCCCATGATGTTCAGCAAAGTGGACTTGCCGCAACCGGACGGTCCCATCACGCTGAGGAATTCCCCCTTTTCTACTTCCATATTCACATCCTCCAGGGCGAGGGTTTCTACTTCGTCGGTCCGGTAAATCTTCGTGAGATTCGTTAACTTGATCATTGACATAATGCTTAGTGTTTTATGAGTTTATACTATATTAGTTCTTTATCGTTTGCAAAGGTTGAATCAAATGCCGTGCCAAAACAGCAACACACTGATTCATTAAGATTTAACATTTTGTGAGGTGTCCGATATCGGACACCCTGTCCGCTTTTGGTGTCCGCTTATTCATCGCGCAGGGCTTCGGTGGGCGGGATGCGGCTGATTTTGCGGGCGGGAATGTAGACGCCCACCGACACCACCACCAGCAGGATGGCATAGACAATGAGCGACACGATGAGGAAGTGTGCCCAGAAGTAGTCCGTCCAATACTCCGGCCGCAGGATGTCATTCCACATCGCCCCCTTGGAAAAGCCCTCGCTGATACCGTATTGCAGGTAGATGAAGCAGCCGACAAGCGTGCCCAGCGTGGTCAGCACCGCGCCCTCGCCCAGCAGCAGACGGACGATGCGTCCCGGCGTGGCCCCGAAGGACAGCATCACCCCCACTTCCTCGCGGCGGGTACGGGTCTGCAGCCAGAAGGTGCCCACCACGCCCAGGCAGAGGTTCACCAGGAAGAACACGGCCACCAGCAGGTTGCGCCGGTAGATGGGAGTTGAATTATAAGCCTCGGATTGGGCAATACCTGTATGGTAAGACTCAAGGTCGAGGGCATAGATGTTGCCGGCCCGGAGATTTTGGAGCATCCACGGTTTGAAGTCGTGCATAAAGCGGTCGAGACTGATACCCTCCTTCACGCGTATCAGGATTTTCGCATCTCGCGGAACATAGCCAGTCAGACGTTCCTCCCTTTCCGGCACGAAAACAATGGGCAGAGGACGCTCATAACTATGAAATTTAACAGAGCCCACCGCACCTATGATGTTGAGATAAGTAGTATCCTTTTCACTATACTCCCAAAACTGCTTGCGGCGCGGGTCATCGGTGTGAAACATGTAATCCAGCGTATTCTCGTCAAGCACCAGGTCGTTCTCACCATAGGCATAATCGGAAAGCTCGGCAGGTGTCATGCCTTTGCCGGGTAGGAAGCCATAAGTCTCAAAGAAGTGGGTATGCGGCAGAAATACTATTTGGAAAAAAACGGTATTGTAACTGGCAGTATCACCTGCTGCTTTATAAAGCGTGGAGCTGCTGCCGCTCGAACCGGGATAGCTGAAGCCCAACAAAGCCGTGGCCTGTTCGACATCGGGGTGCGTGCGGACACGCTCAATCATACCGAGGTAGGACTTCATCCGGGCATCGGGACCGGCGGACACGGAGTCGTAACCGGGAGCGGAAGCTCGCAATGCATCCACGGACACAAGGCAGAGGCGGTCGGCATCATAGCCCAAGGGAAGCATACGGTCGTGTGTAATGACAATGACGGGGTCGAAGATGGCCCACGAAAGCACGGCCACCAGAATCAGTTCGGCGAGCAGCCAGCCGTTGCGTCTGCGCCGGGTCCAAAGGGTTTTCAAAATCAGTCGGAACATAGTTTACCTCCTTTCATACAATGCATAAACAATCGGCTTCCTGAGCGACAACCATGCAGGCAGCAAAGCTGACAACAAATTGAGCATCACACACAGCAGGAAGGCGCAAATAAACACCAACGGGGCAAAGAGCATCTCGCCGCTAACATAGGTATTAGCGCCCTCCGGAATGATTTCGGCAGAATCTTCCAGCAGATAAAACAGCCATTCACGCCCCGCATAGATGGCCAGCCAGGCAACAATCAGTCCCAGGACACCGCCAAGCAGCGTAAGCAGCAGATTCTCCCACATCACCTGGCCCAGCAGCTTGCCGCGTCCTGCACCGAACGACTTGCGCACCCCCATCTCTGCCAGGCGGCTCTCCATGCGGCTGGCTATCATCCCGCTCAGGTTGAGTGCGGGCACCAGCAGCAGCACGAGTATCATCAGACCGAAGTAGCGCACCTTGGCCCAGAAGTTGAACTCCTGTGCCGCATAGCTCTGGAAGACGCTGAGGGCATGTGTGCGCGGCTGCTCCCACAAGTTCATCTCCCATTGCCCCTTGTGCTCCAAATTAAGGCGGCGCGTCACATCCTTCACTTCGACCTGCAGGGCACGGGCTTGGTCATCATCTTTCACAAGGAAGGTCAGGGAAAACGAGCCGATATAAGGAAACATGTCGGTATTCGGCTGGTAACAGTCCTTATCCACAGTGTAAGGCACGTAAACCTGCGCGTATGATTTCTCTGTCAGATAACTGCCTCCCACAACCACGCCGCACACACGATAGGACTCGTAACCCAAACTGAACGACTGCCCCACTACACCCTCTGTGGTACGGAACAGCCGTCGTGCCAGGTCGTCCGTAATGACGGCTGTGCGTATGCCGCTCTGCAAGTCGCTCTCCGTGAAAGGCTTCCCTTCCAGGAAGCGGAACTCGTAGATGCGGAAAAAGGACGGGTCGGTCAACTTCAACTGTGGACGAAAATCACCGCTACGGTCGGCCGGTTGGATGTAGGTGCCTGAGAAGGTACGACTGGAATACACTGCCGAAACGACCTCGGCATTCTCAAAATGCAACGCCCAGTCTTGCAATGCGCTATACGACAGAGCCGACTGCCACCTTTGCGAACCGTTAGTAAAGCTTGACGATTCCAGATACAGCGTCCGCCCCCGGTTCACCTCCGGATAGACGGGCGCCAACTTCACGTAGTAAATCTCTGCCACAATCATGGTCATGGCGATGGCCAGCCCGGTGCCCGCAATGTAGAGGCCGCTAAACAACGGGTTCTGCCGCAGCAGGGCCCAGGCTTGTTTCAAGTAAAGTTTTAACATAACATATAAGTGTTAGAAATGTATCAGTAGCTATTATTTAAGTGCATCTACTCCTCCCGCAACGCCTCCACCGGCAGAATGAGAGCCGCCCGGCGCACGGGTATCCACGTTCCGACGAGGGCTGTCAGCAGCAGCACGACATAGGTCAGGACGGTGACACTGAGGAAGTGCGGCCACGGACGGTTCTGGGGATAGGCCGGGTCGGGCACAAGCTCCTTCGTGATGTTCACGGCATTGATGCCCTCGGCAAACCCGGCAGCGTAGACGTAGTTGCCCACCACGAGCAGGGCCAGGGAAAAAGCCACTGTCACCAATATCCATGACTCTGCCAGAAAGCGGCGTACGATGCCCGCACGGCTTACGCCCATCGCCCGCAGGATGCCCACTTCCTCGCGACGGGCGTTGGCGCGGATGTAGAACGTGCCGACCATGCCCAGGAAGATGCAAAGGAGGGCAAACCAGCCCAGCGCGTATTGCAGCCGCAGCTTGTTGGTGACGCCGGACGATAGGGCATTCTGTCGGCTGTAGTCGCCGAAGGTTTTCAGCGAATCGAAGTAGAAGTTGCCGCGCGACAGTTGCGGGGCCACTTCCCGGACGAAGCGGGTCTCGAAAGCGTCGGCATCCACCCCTTCCTTCAAGCGGAAGACGATGTGATAGATGTTAGCCGTGAACGGGACCATCCTAAAATTCTCCTCAGACAAGACGGCCATCGGATAGGGCTGCTCGGAGGTGTAGTGCTTGTAGTCGCGGAAGACGGCGGCCACCTCGTGCGGTTCCTCCCGGTCGGGACTTTCGTAGACGGTGAGCCCCACGGCGTCCGTCGTGCCGAAGAGGTCGCGGGCCGCACGCGCGGAGAGGGCAATCATCCGGCGCTGGGCGAAGTCGGCAGGCAGGGTGACGGACTGTCCCGTGCGGACATCCACCATGCCGTAGGTCTTCGGCAGGTCGCTTCCGTCGAGGGGGATGAAGCGGTATTGCTGCACATGGACGCGCACCGAGTCTTCGTTGAACAGCTCCATGCCGCTCCACGACATACCATTGGGAAAGCTGCTGTAGGCAGAGACGGTGAAGGCCTCCACCTCCGGGCAGGTGCGCACGGCGCGGACAATATCCTGGTAGTGGCGGCGCATCACCTGCGCGGAGTCCTGCGTAGGGTCGTACTCGCCGAAGCTCTTGTCATACTGCCCCAGGTTGAGGACGTACATGCCGCGCGTGTCGCCCCCCTGGGGAATGAGGCGGTTGGCGGTGAGGACATAGATGGGGTCGATGACCATCCACAAGAAGAAGCCGGCTATCAGAAGTTCGATGAATATCCAGAGGTTCTGCCGGCGCTGGTTCCAGATTTGGTGTAAGAGTATCATAGTAGTTGTTTATTTAGTGACAAGCTACAAGCTACGAGCTACGAGTTGTTCTTTAGTGATGAGCTACAAGAACTTAGAGTGCGCAGCCACTTGTAGCTCGTAGCTCGTAGCTTGTAGCTAATATTATCTTTTCGTATAGAGTTCCTCCACAATCGTGTGCCGCAGCCCCCACCACGCGGGCAAGAGAGCCGACACGACGTTAAGCACCAGGCACAGGGCGAAGGTGCAGAGAAATACCCAGGGATTGAACAGCATCTCCATCGTCAGGAAGGGCGTGGGCAGCGAGGTGTCCACCGACGTGTCGAACAAGGTGAGTATCCACGAGCCGGAGGTGAGCACGATGACGTAGCAGAACACCAGCCCGGCCACAGCCCCGGCGAAGGTGAGCAGCAGGTTCTCCCACAGCACCTGACCGAGCAGCGTGGTCTGCGTGGCACCGTATGCCTTGCGGATGCCCAGCTCCCCAGTGCGGCGGTCCATGCGGCTGGCAATCATGCCGCTCAGGTTGACGGCGGGGATGAAGAGCAGGGCCAGGACGATGTAGAGCAGCGAGCGGAACAGTCCGTCGGTGTCCGGCGCATTGGCCGGGTTGGTGCGGAAGGTGGAGAGCGCCGCATCGTCGGGCTGGCCCATGAGGTTGTTGACACGCTCCCGACCGGCATCATGACGGCGGACAGCCTCGCGCAAGGATTCTTTCACGGCCTCCTTGTTATCGGCATCATCCACCAGCAGGAAGCAGGTCAGGTTGCCCATCAGACCGAAGGAGGGGTCATCGTAGCTGGAGGCATCGTCAAGCGAGAGAGGCATCCACATGTCGGCCACTACGTCGGGCGTGGCAGACGACACGTCCTGCACCACGCCGCTGACGGTATAGGGACGACCCCGGTAGTGGAACGTCTTCCCCGCCACGTCCGTCGAGGCGAAGAGCCGCCGCGCCAGACTTTCGCTGATGACGGCGGTGGGCGTGCGTGCCTCCACGTCTGCCTCGGTCAGGGGCTTCCCGCTGAGGAAACGGAAGGGAAAGACGCGCCAGAAGTCGGCATTGACGTAAAGCGGGTAAATGTTGAAAGTCTGCTTCTGTCCCGGCAGGGCAACATACTGGCCGCGGATGCCGCTACTCATGGTTACGGCCACATCGTCCACGTGCGGCAAGCTGTCGGCCAACTCTGCCAAAGTAGGACTCACCAGACCGGCGCTCCAATTCTCAGGCTTGTCGGCGGGATAGGACTTGACGTAGCGCACCACCAGCGTGCGGTCGCGGTTGTATTCGGGATAGATGGGAGCTGTTTTCACATAAAAGATGATGAACAGCGTCATCGTCAACGCAATGGACAGCCCCGTGCCCACCACGTAGATGGAGGAGAACAGACGGTTCTGCCGCGCCGTTTCCCAGGCTTGTTTGAGGTAGATTCGTATCATATTTGAGTTTTGTTTATATGTAACATAAAATAATGTCAGTATTGTTACAGCGTAACACAAGTATTGTTACAGCGTAACACAAGTATTGTTACAGCGTAACACAAGCATTGTTACAGCGTAACATAGGTACTGTTACCCTCATAGCCGCGCTACTCGTCGCGCAAAGCCTCCGTAGGCGGGATGCGCGAGATGCGCCTGGCGGGCATCCACACGCCGAACAGGGTTACCGCGAGCAGCACGACATAGACCACCAGGCTGATGACCGCGAAATGCATGGAGAAGTTGTCCGTCCAGTAGAGGCCGACGTAACGCTCCGTCGTCGAGCCGGCAGCCAGACCGTCCACCATCGCGTAGTTCCAATAAATCAGGCAACCCACGACCACGGCCAGCGTCACCAGCACAAAGCCCTCCAACAGGAGCATCGCCCGGATGCGACGGGACGTCGCGCCGAAGCTGAGGTGTACGCCCACCTCCTCCCGCCGTGAGCGGGTCTGCACCCAGAAGGTGCCCGCCACGCCCAGGCAGAGGTTGACGAGGAAGAACACGGACAGGGCCAGGTTGCGGCGAAAGAGGGCGGTGCTGGTGGCGTAAGCCTGGTCCTCCAGCATCGTCCGGTAGCACTGCACCTTGTTGGCATAGAGGTTGCCCGCCTTGAGGTGCTCCAGCATCCAGGGCTGGAAGTCGTGGAGGAAGCGGGTCATGCTGACGCCGTCCTTCAGACGGAGGGCGACCTGCATCCTCGACGACACGCTTCCGGCAATCTGGGCCGGGTCCATGCTACATATCAGGAACGGGCGGGGTTTCTCGTCCAGCCGCTTCTTGATGGGACCGATGGCACCGGGCACCTCAATGTAGTTTGTGTCGCCGTTGGTTATCCACGGCAGGAACTTGCCTCGGGGGTCGGTGTCGCCCCACCCCACCTGCAGCAGGTCTTCCGTCATGATATATTCGTGCTCGCGGCACAAGTAATCGGACAGTTCCTGCAACGTCCGTCCCTGGGAAGGACGGAAGGCAAAGGTCTCAAAGAACTGTTGGCCCGCCACGTACTCCAGCGCATTCCATTGCGTGTTCAGCGTATCTTTCGGCAGCGGGAGGCTGGTCTGCATACTACCATTCCCACCGGGGAAACCTACTCCTATCAGCGGAGTGGCCAACGCCACATCCGAATGTTGGCGCACACGCAGCATGATAGACTCCAACGTACGCATCCGCCCGGCAGAATCCCAAGCCGCGGCATCGTAACCCGGAGCCTCAGGCGGAAATTCCCCGAAAGAGATGATGGCCATGCGGTCGGCATCGTAGCCAAGGGGCAGGTTGCGGTCGTGCAGGGAGACAATGACGGGGTCGAAGATGGCCCACGAAATAACAGAAACAAGTATAAGTTCGGCCAGCAGCCAGCCGTTTCTGCGGCGACGGGCCCAAAGGGTATGTAGGATTAAACGTATCATGGCGGTATTATCTTTTTTCATACAAGGATTGGACAATGGGACGACGCAACGACCACCAGGCAGGGATGAAGGCCGACAACAGGTTCAGCACGAGACACAGGCCTAAGGCACAGACAAAGACCAGCGGGGCGAAAAGCATCTCGCCGCTGACGTAGGCGGCATCGCCCTGCACACGGGTGGCATAGCTGTCCAATATGGTGAACACCCAGCCCCTGCCCAGGAAGAGGCATATCCACGCCGTCACCAGCCCGATAAATCCACCGATAAAGGTGAGCAACAGGTTCTCCCAAAGCACCATATTCAGCAGGGTGTTGCGCCATGCCCCGAAAGTCTTGCGGATACCCATCTCTGCCAGGCGACTCTCCATGCGGCTGGCTATCAGGCCGGACAGGTTGAGGGCAGGCACCAGGAGCAGCACCAGGACGATGAGCAGCAACTGGCGGACGGCCTTAGCCATGCTGCCATCGCTGCCGGCGGCACTCTCCAAGACGCTCTGCCAGTGGGTGCGGGGACCGCCCTGTATCCCCAACGTCAGGTTCTCGCCCTGGTGGGAAGTGTTGTAACGCTGTATGTGCTCGTCAATGGCTTGACGGATGCGGGCTATGCCTTCCTTGTCCCTCGCGGCGATGGTGATGCTGAGGGGACCCATCTCCCAGGCATGTTCGTCATTGTCGTCCAAGAGACTCTTCTCGATGCTGTAGGGAGCGTACATATCGGCGTAGGAGTGTTCCATCAGCTTGCTGGGTGCCTCGACCACGCCGCATACCGTGAAGGTCCTGTAATTCATCAGGAACGTGCGCCCCGTCACCCCGGTATCCGCTCCGAACAGCAGACGGGCCAGGCGGTCCGTAATGACGGCCCGGTACATGCCCCCGTCGAAGTCGTCCTGCGTGAAGGCTGCCCCGTCCTTGAAGCGGAAGGTATAGAGGCGGAAATACTCGGGATCGGACAGACGCACCTTCACCGGTTCATCTTCACGCCCGTCCGGCCGTTGCACATAGGCTGCCCCACTCCAGGCATTGTAATAGCCGGACACCACGGCGGCATCCTCCAGAGGCCGGAACCATTCGGTCACTGCCCGGTGGGAGTAGCCGTTGGTCCACCAGGCCCAACCACCGTTATCAAAGGTCTGCGACAGCTTCAGGTCGCCCATGTACAGCGTGGTGCCGCGCCGCTCCTCCGGATAGACCGGGGCCAGCCGCACATAGTATATGACCGCCATCATCATCGTCATGGCAATGGCCAAGGCCGTACCCACGATGTAGAGGGTGCTGAACAGGCGGTTCTGCTTCAGCAACTCCCAAGCCTGCTTGAGATAGAGTTTGGTATTCATAGCATCACTTCTTTAGTTTCAGGCTGTTCTTGTTCTTGTAGTTGCTCATGTCGCTGACCACCACCTGCTCGCCCGGCTCCAAGCCGCTGACCACCTCGACGTACTCGAAGTTCGAGTCGCCCAGCTGCACCTTGCGCTTCTCCAGTTCATCATCGGCGGTGCGGACAAACAGTTCATACTCGCCACGTCCTACGTAGTAGCTGGCGTTGGCAATGCGCATCACGTCTTCCTTCACAGCGTTCATCACGTAGACATCCGTCTTGAGACCGGAACGCAGGCGTTTGTTGCTGTCGTCCTCCAACTGGACGGTAAAGCTGATGACACCGTTCTTCGACAGCGGAGTAACGCTGCTCACCTGCCCCACCAGTTGCTCGCGGCCAATTTTCACAATGGCCTTACCGCCGGCAGCCACACGGTCGCCATAAGTGTCGGCAATCTCGCCCTCCACCTTGAAATGACTCAGGTCGGAGATGATGGCAATCTGTGTACCTTGGCTCACCTGCACGCCAATCTGGTCGTTGATGTACGTCAGGATGGCTTTGCGGGGCGAACGCACTTGAGCATCTTCCAATGTACGGCGAGTCTCAGCCAAATCTTTGCGGAAAATACTCAACTCCAATTCCTTCACCTTGTAGTCAGCATCCAGTGTCTGACGCTTGCCTTCATATTGCTGGCGCAGCTGTTCCAATTCCAGTTCGGATACATTAACATCCAGCTCTGCCTGGCGCACCTGGTCGGTGGTACCGGAACCGATACTGTCCAGATATTGTTCGTTGCGCAAGATGACACGCTTGCGGTTAAGCTGCATCTCGCTTACCTTTATCTGATTGGCCAGGTCGTTCAGTGCCACCTCATTATTTATCCTCAACTGCTCCAACTGATATTTCTTGGTCAGTTCTTCATCCAGCAACTTCTGATAGGCGGTTTCGGTACTCTGCAAGTCCAGCTTCAGGATAGGAGTTCCCACATCCACGCTGTCTCCACCTTTCTTATATACCTCAACGATGCGCGTATTGATGGGCGAGTTGATAATCTCCTCAAAAGCAGGCACCACCTTGCCCGAAGCACTCACACTGACCTCAATAGTACCCTGGTCTACGGTGGAGAACACCAAATCCTTCTCTTTCACTCCCGTGCGCATTACAGAGATAAGCACACTGATTACTACAATAACTATCACACCGCTGATTCCATAGCGGATGAACTTCTTGTTACGCTCTTTTCGGCGCACTTCTTTCGGAATTTCCCTATCCATATCTTATATACTTTAGTTTATTTTGACTTCTTTCCCGGTTTACCTGAAACCGGACACTCCTCCCATCTCCAAGCGAAATCCGTGCCAAAAAATCAATTCGCTGAATATCAGAGGTAAGAACAAAAAAAAGGTGTCCGATATCGGACACCCCTGTACATTTTCGGATAACTTACCGTACAATTCATTTACCGCAGCCGCAATCTGTCTCCCACCTCAGGCACATAATCTTCATCGCACTTATTCATCTTATAAAGGTTCTTCAAACGGATACCAAATTTCTGCGAAATGGAATGCATGGAATCACCGTCGCGCACGATGTACTCTTCATAAGGCTTCTGCGCTTTCTTGTTTTTCTTCTTCAGGTAAATAATGTCGCCCGTTTCCAGCGTATACTCCTTATGTAAATCATTATACTTCACCAATTTCTTCCAACTGATGTCAAACTCACCGCCCAACAAACGGAAAGTATCGCCGTCGCGCGCCACAACATAAACCAGGCCATTGGCCAGATAAGTCTGGTGAGGATTGGCCAACCAAGGTTTTTTCTTCAACAGCTTTTGCCAGCGGCGTGCCTCACGCTTACTCATTCCTTTATGATCATATTTATAAAGATCATAATCCTCGATGATAGTAATAAGGCGGTTGGCATACGAACGGTCGGTGGCATACCCCGCTTTCTTCAAGCCTTTGGCCCAGCCTTTATAATCCGTAATCTTCAATTTGAAAAGAAAAGCATAACGCGGACCGTTCTTCAAGAACTTGGAATGATCTTCATACGAATCCTCCACTTTTCGATAAGCCCGAAAGCATTCTCCTTTGGCATCATCATCATGATAAACCTTGCGTCCCTTCCAGCCATGACACTTGATACCGAAGTGGTTATTACTCTTACGAGCCAATACACTACGTCCTGCCCCGCTTTCCAAAAGGCCTTGTGCCAGCGTGATGCTGGCAGGAATCCTATACTTGTTCATTTGCTCTACAGCAAGAGGGGCATACTCTTTAATATATTTATTATATGTGGCATTTCTGCGCTGAGCCTGTCCCTCTACAGACAGGCAACACAAAAAGAAGACGCTCAGAAAAAAAGCACGGATCATTCGTTTCATACGGATAACTTATCTTAGTTAGATGAAGCATAAATATTTCTTCATTGTTCTGCAAAAGTCCGCAAAAGATTCGAGAAAAACAATCATTTTATTATTTATTAGTGCATATCGTATAGTGAAATGGCATAAAATGCCTACTTTTGGGCACACGAAACAACTTAACGAAAAATATGAAAGTCCGTTGTAAGAAAATTGTAACCGCAGGGTTCGTGTTACTGCTGACATCCTGCTCCCATATATTCTATCCTAAAACCAATGCTCTGGAAAGCATACAACAAGGTATGTCTCCCCAAGAGGTTACCCAACTTTTAGGCAAGCCCGACTATCGCCGTTTTGACCATGACCTGGAAGAATGGGAATATCGTAAACTGCTAAGTGCGCTGGAAAGTGAACCGACCATAGTGATTGTGAGATTTGAAGACGGGAAACTGGTATACATGGACTCCTTCAAGGAAAGTGAGCGCTCCCCGACTCCCCGTCCTCATAAGCACTAAAATAGCAAGAATCACAGAAATCATTCAAAAAACAATCCACCCATGAAAGAATTGAATATCTCTATCTCCATCCGGATTTGTCAGGAAGAAGAACTGAGTGCAGATGACCGCGAGCTTTTGGAAGCCGCACGCCAGACTACTTACCACAGCTATGCACCCTATTCACATTTCTCTGTAGGAGCAGCTGCACGCTTGGTCAACGGTGTCCTCATTACTGGCAGCAACCAGGAAAATGCCGCCTATCCATCAGGACTCTGCGCCGAACGGACTACCTTATTTTATGCCAATTCACAATACCCCGACCAGGCAGTCGACACCTTGGCCATTGCCGCCCGCAATGAGCGCGGAGAATTTCTGGTTAAGCCCATTCCACCTTGCGGTGCCTGCCGTCAGGTAATGCTGGAAACCGAACAACGCTTCCGACACCCGATGCGTATCCTGCTTTTCGGCACCGAAGGTATTTACGAAATAAAGGGCGCTGGCAGTCTGTTGCCTCTGTCTTTCGACTCATCTGCCATGAAATAGTCACTATATCATAGGGTATCTCACTATTTTTTCTTACTTTTGTGCCCGAAAAACAGCAAAAATAGGAACTTATGACAAAAGACTATCCTGCCGTCCTCCTTATCTATACGGGCGGCACCATCGGCATGATAGAAAATCCGGAAACTGGTGCGTTGGAAAACTTCGATTTCGACCACCTGCTCCGTCATGTGCCCGAACTGAAGCGGTTTAACTACCACATTTCGTCTTATCAGTTTGACCCACCCATCGACTCATCAGACATGGAACCTGCTCTATGGGCGAAAATCGTCAAAATCATACATGATAACTATGACCGCTTTGACGGATTTGTCATCCTGCACGGGACAGACACTATGGCCTATACAGCTTCTGCTCTGAGTTTCATGTTGGAAAATCTGGGAAAACCAGTTATCCTGACCGGTTCGCAACTACCTATCGGAACCTTGCGCACAGACGGTAAAGAAAACCTTATCACAGCCATTGAAATCGCTGCCGCCCGTCGACCGGATGGCTCTCCCATGGTGCCGGAAGTATGCATCTTCTTTGAAAACGAACTGATGAGGGGAAACCGCACCACCAAAATCAATGCAGAAAACTTCAATGCTTTCCGTTCATTCAACTATCCTTCATTGGCAAAAGCCGGTATCCACATCCGCTATAACGAACATCTGATACGACGCCCCAACCCTGCCCGCCCGATGAAACCCCACTATCTGTTCGACACCAACGTAGTCATGCTGACCCTCTTTCCGGGCATACAGGAAAGCATCATAGACTCCGTGCTGCATGTGCCGGAACTGAAAGCCGTGGTGCTCAAAACCTACGGTTCGGGCAACGCTCCACAAAAAGAATGGTTCATCCGCCAACTGACCGAAGCCACCGAACGCGGCATCATCATTGTCAACATCACGCAATGCCCCAGCGGAGCCGTAGAAATGAGCCGCTATGAAACGGGACTTCACTTGCTGCAGGCCGGTGTCATCAGCGGCTATGACAGCACGCCGGAATGTGCCGTCACCAAACTGATGTTCCTCTTAGGACACGGACTCAGCCTGCCCGAAATCAGACATTTGATGAATTCTAACTTAGCGGGCGAAATTACCAAAGATAGTGATTAGCATAGTCACCCACGCCCCCACTCTCCCGTACGCTTTCCGCACCGAAAGAGAAACTCTACAAAGAGAGACAAGCCTGCAAGGCTGCAGAGAAATCTCGCAGCCAACAGTCTTGTCTTCTGAATACATACCCCCCCAATAGAAGACCAACTTTTAGCAGACTTTACAGCCCTATAAAATGAAGCACCTGCACAAAACTCCTTCATTTGTGCGGTGTTTCGAGTAAAAAGACTTACCTTTGCCCCCATCTTATTGATAAATCATTTTAAAACAGAAATAAATATGAAAGCATTTGTATTTCCCGGACAAGGTGCCCAGTTTGTAGGCATGGGAAAAGACTTGTATGACAACTCACCGTTGGCCAAAGAATTGTTCGAAAAAGCCAATGATATTTTAGGCTACCGCATTACCGACATCATGTTTAACGGTACTGATGAAGATCTCCGCCAGACCAAGGTTACTCAGCCTGCCGTATTCTTGCATTCGGTCATTTCTGCCCTCTGCATGGGCAACGAGTTCAAGCCCGAAATGACAGCCGGACATTCACTGGGCGAATTCTCAGCTTTGGTCGCAGCCGGTGCACTGACTTTTGAAGACGGCCTGAAGCTGGTTTATGCCCGCGCCATGGCCATGCAGAAAGCCTGCGAGGCACACCCCTCTACCATGGCTGCCATCATTGCCTTGCCGGATGAGAAAGTAGAAGAAATATGTGCACAAGTTCAGGCTGAAGGCGAAGTATGTGTAGCTGCCAACTTCAACTGCCCGGGCCAGATTGTCATCTCCGGCTCCATCGAAGGCATCAATAAAGCCTGTGAACTGATGAAAGCTGCCGGTGCCAAACGTGCCCTGCCGCTGAAAGTAGGCGGTGCTTTCCACTCTCCGCTGATGGAACCGGCACGTGCAGAACTGGCTGCAGCCATCGAAGCTACAGAAATCCACACTCCGAACTGTCCGGTGTATCAGAACGTCGATGCTCTTCCACACACCGACCCGGCTGAAATCAAGAAGAACCTTGTTGCCCAGCTGACAGCCTCTGTCCGTTGGACACAGACAATCAAAAACATGATTACCGATGGTGCCACTGATTTCACTGAATGCGGTCCGGGTGCCGTACTGCAAGGACTCATCAAGAAAATCGACAAAGAAGCCATAGCCCACGGCATTGCCTGATACATCCGAGCATTAAGCAAAAGATATACTGTATCTTCTATCACTACCACAAGAGCTGCAATTTTCTCGATTGCAGCTCTTGTTATAAACAGACGGCAGTAACGGTACCATTCACAGCGTATTTCCCCCTCCATCAGTAGATGTTTATTTCTTAGCCATAAGCAGCACGCTGCCACGCCATAAAAAGCCGGCTTCCAAAGTATAAGCAATCTGCTTCCGTAAGATAAGAGTCTGTCCGGCATAGCAGACCCAAGAAAATGTCACGGATTCTGGCTGGTCAACCAAAAACATGATATTAAACATATCTTCCTACTACATTTTTTTCTTCCTTTCCATGACAATATGTCAAAGGAAAGTCCTACATTTGCATCTGTTCAAAGTTAACCTACATAGAAAAACTATAATTGCAGAATCAAGATGAAAAAGGAAATCAAATTCAGCCTCGTCTATCGGGACATGTGGCAATCCTCCGGCAAGTATCAGCCACGGGTAGACCAACTGGTGCGTGTAGCTCCACTCATCATTGACATGGGCTGTTTTGCCCGCGTAGAAACCAATGGAGGTGCATTCGAGCAAGTCAACCTGCTTTATGGCGAAAACCCCAATAAAGCCGTGCGTGCTTTCACCAAACCTTTCAATGAAGCAGGCATACAGACACACATGCTTGACCGCGGCCTGAATGCGCTCCGCATGTATCCCGTACCTGCCGATGTACGCCGGTTGATGTACAAGGTAAAACATGCCCAAGGCGTAGACATCACCCGTATCTTCTGCGGATTGAACGAGACAAGAAACATCATACCCTCCATCAAATATGCCCTTGAGGCAGGCATGATTCCGCAAGCTACACTTTGCATCACTTATTCGCCAGTTCACACTGTAGATTATTATGCCGACATAACCGACCAGCTAATTGCAGCGGGAGCTCCGGAAATCTGCCTGAAAGATATGGCCGGCATCGGACGGCCGGCTATGTTAGGACGTCTTGTAAAACGCATCAAAGACAAACATCCTGATGTCCTCATCCAATATCACGGACACAGCGGACCGGGACTTTCCATGGCTTCCATCTTAGAAGTATGTGAGAATGGCGCCGACATCATCGACGTAGCCATGGAGCCAATGTCGTGGGGCAAGGTGCATCCCGATGTCATCTCCGTACAGGCCATGCTGAAAGATGCCGGGTTCCAAGTGCCCGAAATCAACATGAAAGCTTATATGGAAACACGCAGCATGACACAAAGCTTCATCGATGATTTCCTGGGCTATTTCATGGATCCCACAAACAAGCACATGTCTTCTTTATTGCTTAAATGCGGACTTCCGGGCGGCATGATGGGCTCCATGATGGCCGACTTGAAAGGGGTACACTCAGGTATCAATATGATTCTCAAGAGCAAAAACGAACCGGAATTAAGCCTGGACGATCTGCTCGTCATGCTGTTCGATGAAGTTGAATACGTCTGGCCGAAACTGGGTTATCCTCCCTTGGTTACACCTTTCAGCCAATATGTTAAGAACGTTGCTCTGATGAACCTGATGCAACAAGTTAAAGGGGAAGAACGCTGGACCATGATAGACAACCATACTTGGGACATGATCTTGGGTAAAAGCGGTCGCCTGCCCGGAAAACTGGCTCCTGAAATCGTAGAACTTGCCAAACAGAAAGGCTATGAGTTTACTGATGCCGATCCGCAACTGAATTACCCCGACGCCCTCGACACCTACCGCAAAGAAATGGATGAAAAGGGATGGGAATATGGACCGGACGATGAAGAACTGTTTGAATTGGCCATGCACGACCGCCAGTATCGCGACTATAAATCTGGCGTAGCCAAGAAACGCTTCGAAGAAGAACTGATTCGCGCTAAAGATGCTGCTATGGCTAAAGGGGGATTCAACGAAGAAGAAATCAAAAAGCTGAAACGCGCCAAGGCAGACCCCATCATCGCTCCATCCAAAGGACAAGTGCTTTGGGAAGTATCGGTAGAGGGACCATCATCTGCACCGTTCATCGGCCGCAAATACCAGCATGACGAGGTATTCTGTTATGTCTCTACCCCATGGGGAGAATATGAAAAAGTGATGACCGGATTTACGGGACGCGTGGTTGAAGTATGCGCCAAGCAAGGTGATATAGTAAATAAAGGAGATGCCATCGCTTATGTAGAGCGGAGCGACATCTTTGCATGACGCAAACCGTTGCGCCACTGACAGAAAGATAGCCAATCAAGATGCAGTAATAAAGGGCGGGGATGAGTGCTTTGCCTGCCAAGCCATATCCCCGCCCTTATTTTTATGACTTTCCCGCCAACTTTCATCCAGACAAACAAATCTTCCCGTAGTTCCGTAACCCGGCATGTCACATAAGCGGAATTGGAATTATGTTGGGAAAGAGAACTGTTACGGTACAGGCTGCAAAGTCCAACCAGGTCATTCTCAAGCCAAAGCATCCCGAAATTCCAGATATTCCCAACCCAATACGCTAAGGCTACTTTTTCTCTAACTTGAAAGAGCCGAATAATTATAAATCGGTTCCTTTACGGATTTCTCCATTTATACGTTTCCTTACAACAGAGTAAGCCTTCTGAAAGAGAGCAGATTGTTCCATGGTCTGCATCATCTCTTTAAACCTGCATACCGGTATGGTAAAAGTCAGTTCATGCTTTGGAATCAACGGACGAGCCGACGGGTCGAGCAAGCCAATGAAACAGCGTCGGCCACCCTCTGCATTTTCTTTCGCCGCAAAAGTCACTATACTACAACATCCTGAAGCAAACCGTGTGCAGACGGCATCATCGTCATTATTATCATAAAATGCCCAAGAACAAAGCCCGGAAAGAACATCTGGCGTAGCGAAACACAAAATGCCTTCCATTTCATCCAAATTATCCAGATGATCCATGCGGACAAAGTTGAGATATGGCTTTACGGACAAACGGATGCCCAACCGGTCAATATACGTCTTTACCTGTTCCTTGGTCTGCTTATAATGTTCTACCTCCGATACAAACGTCGGCACCCGATCAGGCATAGGGGCAAAAGCTGTGTACAAACTGCCACCACCACACAACACATTATCCGCAGAAAGTGTCAACGAGTCGCCATCGCATACTTTGCGTATGGCACCTATCATGCAACGTGGAATCTTCCTCACCTCCGTTACCGCCGTATGGCTGTATCCCCAAGCTACAGGTAAAGGTGAATTCTCGCCGAAAGCCTCTCTATATCTGATAACGAACTCGTGTACGGTCATAGTCCTGCCTTGGTTTTAAAACGCTTCTGTCATATTAAAATAGAAAAGGGTCTGGTTGTTCACCGTATTCTTGCCTAAATCCAACCGGACATTCATGCGCGGCTGTACCTCAATGCGCAAGCCCACTCCATAGTTGGGCAATACCCCTTCAACCCTTACTGGCGTAGGTCCCATGAAACCACATCCTCCCCATACGACGAATCCCAAATGGTTAATGATGCGCTTCAGCCACGTATCCTGGTCGGTATTGAACATCTGGCGATATTCAGCAAGCACCACATGCGATGATTTGTCACGGTATTGTCCCATGTAATATCCACGCAAGTCAAAAGGAGTTCCCGTCAAGGAATATTGAGTCAAGGGAATATCATTGCCAAACACGTTCTTGCTTTGAGCAGTCCAAGCAAGGACTTTTCTGTTGCCTACCTGCTTATACTGCCGATAGTCTAACTCAAGACGATAGAAATTATTATTGCTTCCGAATATTTTATGATACATCACTCCACGAAAATCAAGATATAAACCACGATAAGCATTCGACGGAACATCGCGACTGTCGTAGGTCAGCAGAAAGCCCAGACCGGAATTAAAATTTTTATAGCCATGACTATCCCCTCCGGCTGCGACATAAGAAGGCTCCTCAGCCAAATACTTCCCCGGCTTAGTGAAATGATCATAATTGATATCAATCTGCGGTCCGGCAAAGAAATTACTTTCTCCTAACCGAAAAAGGAACCAAGGGTTGATTTGAACACCACTATACCGGTACTGACTGGTGGTATCGCTGCGCACATAATCCCGATTGGTGTTGTATCCTACCCCATAAAAATTCTCTACGGTATTCTTGTAACTGAACTTTCCGAAAATACGAAAGCGGTCATGCTTGAAAAAGAGCTGAGGCTTTGAGAAAAGATTAATGCCTCCGTCAAACATGAAAGCAATAGCCATCGGAACCACCGAACGTTTCAGCAAAGTATCCGAAGGATGCATACTAAAAGTCATCAAAGCACTTCCACCGACCAACAGCCCAAAATCAGGTGAATAGCTTGGTCCTCCCAAAATATTATAATGAAAATTACGCTGCGCCACCCGCTTCTTTCGCAATTCTTTCTTCGTAGGTGTACGCATAGTATCTGTGGTTATAGACAAAGAATCAACCTCTTGAGCCTGTACTCCGGCCGTTATCAGCCAAAACAAGAGAAAAGCATATAGAAAATGTTTCATAAATCAATTCGCATATAGTTTGCAAAATAAACACTTTTTGAGCAGAAATAGTTCCTTTAAGGCCACAATAAATCTAAAGCCAGCCCTAAATTTTCAAAAAATGCACTACATTTGCAGGCAAATCCAATTATTAAGACAAGGCTTAACATAGAAAAACATTCGACAATGAAAAAGAAACTTACAACCTTGGCACTTTTCAGTGCTGCCCTGTTCACTGTTCAGGCCCAACAAAAGGCGGGAGGCATCAGTCCCGACATGCTTCAGGACATACAAAAATCGTATGTAGAAACCCCAGCCGAACGTGCTATCCGCAATGCCATCGCTCAGAACGACATCCGCAAGCTCACCCTCAACTTGGACAACCAGAAAGGACTCGACACCGAATTCTCCATCCGAGTTAAATCCAAAGGCATCACCGACCAACAATCCAGTGGACGATGCTGGCTTTTTACCGGGATGAACGTGATGCGCGCCAAAGCTATCGCACGATACAATTTACCCGAACTGGAATATTCGCAGGCTTATTCGTTCTTCTGGGACCAACTGGAAAAGGCCAACCTATTCTTGCAAGGCATTATTGACACAGCCGACAAACCTATGACCGACCAAACCGTAGAATGGCTTTTCAAACATCCGCTGAGCGACGGAGGAACTTTCACGGGAGTAGCCGATATTATAGGAAAATATGGCTTGGTGCCCAAAGAAGCAATGCCCGAAACCTATAGCAGCAACCATACCTCACAAATGTCTAACCTCATCGGATTGAAGCTCAAGGAATTCGGACTTGAACTGCGTGAAATGTCCGCACAGAAAACCAAAAAAGAAAACATAGAGAGCCGAAAAACCGACATGCTGAAAGAGGTTTACCGTATGCTCGCTCTCAATCTGGGCGTTCCCCCTACCGAGTTTGATTACATCCGCAGGGATGCCAGCGGAAAACGGGTGGAAGTCGAACACCATACCCCGATGTCATTCCTGGAAAAGTATGGCGACAAGAGCCTGTTGACCAACTTTGTCATGCTGATGAACGACCCGACCCGCGAATACTACCAATGCTATGAAATAGCTTACGACCGCCACCGCTACGATGGACATAACTGGACATACGTCAACCTGCCTTTGGAGGATATCAAACAAATGGCTATCGCATCCTTAAAAGACAGCACTGCGATGTATTTCAGTAGCGATGTCACTCAGTTGGATGCACAGCGGGGCTACCTGGATGTGGACAATTATGACTATGGTTCGCTAATGGGCGTCAACTTCGGCATGGATAAAAAGGAACGCATCCAGACTTTCTCCAGCCTGTCTGCCCATGCTATGACCCTCATGGCAGTAGATTTGGACAAAGACGGGAAACCGGTAAAATGGATGGTAGAAAACAGTTGGGGACCTTCATACGGACATCAGGGCCATCTTATCATGAGCGACAAATGGTTTGATGAGTATATGTTCCGCCTTGTTGTAGAAACCAAGTACGTACCGGAAAAGATTCAAGCCATCTTCAAGCAAAAGCCTATTCAACTGCCTGCATGGGACCCCATGTTTGCTGAAGAACGCTGACGGGAAACCTTTGCTGATTAATCGGCAAAGAATGAAAAAGATATGCCATCGGAGCTACAAAGCCTGGTGGCATATCTCTTTTTTATACCCTAACACCATCTAAAATACAAAAAACATACAGGCGCAGGCATCGTGTGTTTCAGAAAAAGCATCACCTGATAGCTGCAATGAAGCGATTCAGACTTGGAATGCTCTGCGCTGATGCCTCATGTGCATAAGAAAGTCCTCTGATAAGCCCTTCCTGAAAAGTTTCCACGCGATAAGCAGCGTGCTGCCACGCGATAGGCAGTGCGCTGATTATATATTAGAAGTTGAATGCTGATTATTAATAGAATACACCGCTCACCATTCATGGGTCGAAAGGCTTAAACCACCTCGATATGGCTGTTAGAATGCAACAAAACTCACGTTGCAATGCCGCATCACAAGGGTGCCCATATCAGAACAGCCATACGACAAGCAATTTCCACACAGAAAAGTTCAACTCTGACCACATTTTTGCTATCTATTCCCTTATCATTTACACAGATTTTAGTATTTTTGCGGTCAAGTAAGCAAAACCTTTAATTTAAATAAACGCATGGCAAATGTAATTAAATTGCGAAAAGGCCTTGACATTAACCTGAAAGGCAAACCCGCTAAAGAGTTGCTCAGCGTGAAAGAACCGGGATTCTACTCACTTGTACCCGACGATTTCACGGGCATCACTCCCAAAGTCGTGGTGAAAGAACAGGAATATGTGATGGCCGGGGGACCCTTGTTCATCGACAAGAATCACCCCGAATTAAAATTTGTTTCGCCTGTCAGCGGTGTAGTCACCAGCATAGAGCGTGGTGCACGGCGCAAGGTGTTGAATATCGTGGTTGAAGCTGCCCAAGAGCAGGACTACGAAGAGTTTGGTAAAATGAATCCGGCAGCGATGAGCGGAGAGCAAGTAAAAGAAGCTCTGCTGAATACAGGCATGTTTGCCTTTTTCCGCCAACGTCCCTACGATGTGATTGCCGACCCCACCGTGCAGCCTAAAGCCATATTCGTTTCGGCTTTCGATTCTGCCCCACAGGCTCCCGATTTTGAATTCGTGCTGAAAGGCGAGGAAAACAACTTCCAGACAGGTCTTGACGCTCTCTCAAAAATAGCCAGAACTTATTTGAATATCAACATCCACCAAACCAGTCCGGCTCTTACACAGGCAAAGAATGTCACGATTACCATCTTCGATGGACCGCACCCCGCAGGCAATGTAGGCGTACAAATCAACCACATTGACCCCATTGTAAAAGGCGAGACAGTCTGGACCCTCGCACCCGAAGCCGTCATTTTCATCGGACGACTGATGAATACCGGACGCGTAGATATGACACGCACCGTGGCCCTGACAGGAAGCGAAGTGCTGAAACCCGCTTATGTCAAACTGAAAGTAGGCGCCTTATTGACCCATGTTTTCAAAAACAATGTCAATGCCAATAAAGACTTGCGCTATATCAGCGGCAATGTGTTGACTGGCAAACAAGTATCTCCCAATGGATTTCTCGGAGCATTCCATACTCAGCTTAGCGTCATCCCTGAAGGTGATGAAATCCATGAAATGTTAGGATGGATTATGCCCCGCTTTAACCAGTTCAGCACCAGCCACTCATATTTCTCATGGCTGACAGGCAAAAAGAAAGAATACGTCATAGATGCACGTGTGAAAGGGGGCGAACGCCACATGATTATGTCCAACGAATACGACCGTGTCTTTCCGATGGACATCTTTCCCGAATATCTCGTCAAAGCCATCATTGCAGGTGACATTGACCGTATGGAAGCCTTAGGCATCTACGAAGTGGCACCAGAAGACTTTGCATTATGCGAATTCGTATGCTCCTCAAAAGTGGAGGTGCAACGTATCGTGCGTGCCGGTCTTGACATGCTCCGTGCCGAAATGGCCTGACGCCACTGGATATATGTGACTGGAAAATAACAAAAAACAAACTCTTAATCATTAAATTTTAATGAATGCTTTAAGAAAATATCTGGATAAGATAAAACCGAACTTCGAAGAAGGCGGCAAGTATCATGCCTTCCGGTCGGTGTTTGAGGGCTTTGAAACATTCCTCTTCGTGCCCAATACCACTTCGAAGTCGGGAACACACATCCACGACTCCATCGACAGCAAGCGTATCATGTCGATTGTGGTCATTGCACTGATACCGGCCCTGCTGTTCGGTATGTATAATGTAGGTTACCAGCATTTCCATGCTACCGGCATGACCGGTAGTTTTTGGGAAATGTTCGGTTATGGTTTCCTGGCCGTTCTGCCCAAAATCATTGTTTCCTATGTAGTAGGTCTTGGCATTGAGTTCATCGTCGCTCAATGGAAGAAAGAAGAAATACAGGAGGGATTTCTGGTCAGCGGTATTTTAATCCCCATGATTGTACCGGTCGACTGTCCTTTGTGGATGTTGGCCATTGCGACTGCGTTCTCCGTTATTTTTGCCAAAGAAGTATTTGGCGGAACGGGCATGAATGTCTTCAACGTAGCATTGGTGACACGCGCCTTCCTGTTCTTCGCCTATCCCACCAAAATGTCGGGTGATGCCGTATGGGTATCTTCAGACAGCATTTTCGGACTGGGACAAACCGTCGACGGGCTGACCGTGGCCACCCCCTTAGGCATTGCCAAGACTTCGGCCGCTGCTCCAGATTTCTCCTGGGACATGGTGACAGGACTCATACCCGGTTCTATCGGCGAAACAAGCGTCATAGCCATAGCCATTGGTGCCATTATCTTGCTCTGGACAGGCATTGCCAGTTGGAAAACCATGCTGTCTGTTTTCGTGGGAGGTGCTTTCATGGCCTGGATATTCAATGTGGCAGGACCAGACACAGCCGTCGCACACATGCCTTGGTACGAACATCTTGTGTTGGGTGGCTTCTGCTTCGGTGCAGTATTTATGGCAACCGACCCTGTCACTTCTGCACGCACTGAAACCGGCAAGTACATCTACGGTTTCCTCATCGGTGCCATGGCCATCATTATCCGTGTACTCAATCCGGGCTATCCCGAAGGTATGATGCTCGCTATCTTATTGATGAACATCTTTGCCCCGCTCATTGACTATTGTGTGGTGCAAAACAACATCAGTCGCCGCGAGAAACGGACAGCCCTCAAGTCGAACCATTAAAATACCGAATGACAAATGAATACCAACAGTAACACTTACACCCTCATTTATGCTTCGGTAATGGTTGTTATCGTAGCATTTCTGCTGGCTTTTGTAAGCTCGTCTCTGAAGGAAACACAGAATAAAAATGTGGAGATGGACACTAAAAAGCAAATCCTCGCCGCATTGAACATCAGAAACGTGGCTGATGCCGAGGCAGAATATAATAAATATGTAAAAGCCGACATGCTGATGCAGGAAGACGGCACACTGAAAGAAAACGAAGGCAAATTTGCGACCTCCTACGAAAAAGAAGTGAAAGAAAACAACCGCCTGCACGTGTTTGTGGCAGAAGTAGACGGACAAACTAAATATGTCTTCCCCGTCTACGGCGTAGGTCTGTGGGGAGCCATCTGGGGCTATGTAGCCTTGAATGACGACAAAGACACTGTCTACGGAGTGTATTTCTCGCATGCCAGCGAAACGCCCGGTCTGGGTGCTGAAATTGCCGGTGAACACTTCCAGAATGAATTTCCCGGACTGAAAACCATGAAAGACGGTCAGGTCGTTCTGGATGTAGTGAAAAACGGGAAAATAGAAGATCCCGAACATCAGGTGGACGGCATTTCCGGAGGCACCATCACATCAGTAGCTGTAGGTTCAATGCTGAAGGGATGTCTGGGCAACTACACCAAATTTTTAACGACTAACGATGCGGAGGATTAAAATTATGGGACAATTGTTTTCTAAAAAGAACAAAGAGGTATTTGCTACCCCGATAAGCATGAACAATCCTGTCACTGTACAGGTGCTGGGCATCTGCTCGGCTTTGGCAGTGACGGCCAAATTGGAACCGGCCATTGTAATGGGACTTTCCGTTACGGTTATCACAGCTTTCTCGAATGTGGTGATTTCGCTGTTGCGTAAAACCATTCCCAACCGCATCCGCATCATTGTACAGCTGGTGGTTGTGGCCGCTCTTGTAACCATTGTGAGCGAAATACTGAAGGCTTTTGCCTATGACGTGAGCGTACAGCTTTCTGTTTATGTCGGACTAATCATCACAAACTGCATTCTGATGGGACGTCTGGAGGCCTTTGCCATGCAGAACGGTCCTTGGAAATCTTTCCTGGATGGTATCGGCAACGGATTAGGCTACGCCAAGATTCTGGTCATTGTGGCATTCATCCGTGAACTGTTGGGTTCGGGCACGTTGCTGGGATTCAATATCCTGAACTATGAGCCTATCCAGAACGCCGGGTATGTCAATAACGGCCTGATGCTGATGCCCCCCATGGCACTGATTATCGTAGCTTGCCTTATCTGGTATCAGCGTGCACGCCACAAAGATTTGCAAGAGAAATAATATATATAATGTAGTCAGAATATAAAGTTAGAATATGGAAGATTTCTTTAGCTTACTCATCCGGTCCATCTTTGTGGACAACATGATATTCGCCTTCTTCCTGGGCATGTGCTCGTACCTGGCCGTGTCGAAGAACGTGAAGACTGCCGTAGGCCTGGGCATCGCCGTTACCTTTGTGCTGGTAGTGACGCTCCCTGTCAACTATTTGCTGCAAACACGGGTATTGGGTCCCGATGCCATTATCGAAGGCGTAGACCTCAGTTTCCTGAGTTTCATTCTTTTTATCGCCATCATTGCCGGTATTACTCAACTGGTGGAGATGGCTGTCGAGCGGTTCAGTCCATCGTTATATGCTTCATTGGGCATTTTTCTGCCACTGATTGCCGTAAACTGTGCCATCATGGGTGCTTCGCTTTTCATGCAGCAACGCATCAATCTGAATCTGAGCGACCCTAAATATATCGGCAACATCTCTGATGCTATTTCATACGCCCTGGGCTCAGGACTGGGCTGGATGCTTGCCATTGTGGGCCTGGCTGCCGTGCGTGAAAAAATGGCCTATAGCAATGTGCCGGCTCCCCTGCGCGGATTGGGCATCACATTTATCACCGTAGGGTTGATGGCGATGGCTTTCATGTGTTTCTCCGGTTTGAACATCTAATGAAGAAAGGGACAAAACAATGGATATGAACTTAATTTTAGCGAGTATCGGAGTATTCCTTGTAGTGGTGCTCCTGCTGGTAATCATTCTGCTGGTGGCCAAACGCTTCTTGGTACCGTCGGGAAACGTAAAAATAACCATCAACGGCGACAAAGTGCTGGAAGTGGCTTCCGGTTCTACCCTGCTCAACACGCTGGCCGTAAACGGAGTGTTCCTTTCGTCGGCCTGCGGCGGCAAGGGTTCGTGCGGACAGTGCAAATGCCAAGTGCTGGCAGGCGGCGGCGAGATTCTGCCGTCGGAAACACCGCACTTCAGCCGCAAACAGATTCAAGACCACTGGCGGCTGGGATGCCAGGTGAAGGTGAAGAATGACATGGAAATCAAGGTGTCCGAAAGCGTACTCGGCGTGAAAGAATGGGAATGCGAGGTTATCTCGAACAAGAACGTGGCCACTTTCATCAAAGAATTCATCGTGGCACTGCCTCCCGGCGAACACATGGACTTCATCCCCGGTTCGTACGCGCAAATCAAGATTCCCAAATACTCGATGGATTACGACAAAGACATCGATAAAGAACTGATTGGCAAGGAATATCTGCCTGCATGGGAGAAATTCGGCCTGTTCGGTTTGAAGTGTCACAACGATGAAGAGACTATCCGCGCTTACTCCATGGCCAACTATCCGGCCGAGGGCGACCGCATCATGCTGACTGTCCGCATTGCCACACCTCCTTTCAAACCAAAACCGCAGGTGGGTTTCCAAGACGTAATGCCAGGCATCGCTTCGTCGTACATCTTTACGCTAAAGCCGGGCGATAAAGTTATCATGAGCGGTCCTTATGGCGATTTCCATCCCATCTTCGACTCAAAGAAAGAGATGATGTGGATAGGTGGCGGTGCAGGTATGGCTCCGTTACGCGCACAAATCATGCACATGACCAAGACACTGCACACTACCGACCGCAAAATGTCTTACTTCTATGGTGCACGTGCGCTAAACGAAGTGTTCTACCTGCAAGACTTCCTCGACCTGGAGAAGGAGTTCCCCAACTTCTCATTCCACCTGGCCTTGGACCGTCCAGACCCTGCAGCCGATGCTGCCGGCGTGAAATACACTCCGGGCTTCGTGCATCAGGTCATCTATAACACTTACCTCAAGGACCACGAGGCTCCAGAAGACATCGAATATTATATGTGCGGCCCCGGCCCCATGTCGAAAGCTGTAGAAAAGATGCTGGATGACTTGGGCGTGCCGATGTCTAACCTGATGTTCGACAACTTCGGCGGATAAACAGAGTCCTGAAAGAAGAAAAGAGACATAAAATCAGGAAAGCGACATGCAGGCTTCCGAAATTTTATGTCTCTTTTTTATAATACTTACCGGAGGGGAAAACGCAACTGCTATTGGCAACTATGCAGGAAAATAACATCTGCAGATACAAACATCCGTTGATGCACACCTGCGCTTATCAGCCCCCTACCCTGAAACAACATCTGCTCCTTCTCAGGAGAAAAGGCTCAATCCAGTTTCAGCACCGCCAGGAAAGCTTTTTGCGGCACTTCCACATTACCAATCTGCTTCATGCGTTTCTTGCCTCGTTTTTGCTTCTCCAACAGCTTGCGCTTGCGGCTGACATCGCCTCCGTAACACTTGGCAGTCACGTCTTTGCGCACTGCTTTAATAGTTTCACGCGCTATAATCTTAGCACCGATAGCTGCCTGGATGGCTATTTCAAACTGCTGGCGGGGAATAAGTTCCTTCAACTTCTCGCACATGCGGCGACCCAACTCATAGGCATTGTCGAAGTGCGTCAAAGTAGAAAGAGCATCCACCGGCTCGCCGTTCAGCAGAATATCCAGCTTCACCAGCTTGGAGGGACGGAATCCATTGGAGTGATAGTCAAAAGAAGCATAGCCTTTAGAGATGCTCTTCAGCTTATCGTAAAAGTCTATCACAATCTCACCCAGCGGCATGTCGTAGAATATCTCCACACGATTGCCCGAAATGTATTCCTGCTTTACCAGTTCACCCCGTTTGCCCAGACAAAGAGTCATGATAGGGCCGATGTAATTGGTGGTGGTGATAACAGAAGCACGGATATAGGGCTCCTCGATATGGTCTATCAACGTCACATCCGGCATACTTCCCGGATTATGCACTTCGGTAACATGCCCCTGTTTATCGTAGACAAGGTAAGACACGTTGGGCACAGTAGTGATGACATTCATATTGAATTCGCGGTCTAAGCGTTCCTGCACAATCTCCATGTGCAGCAGTCCCAGGAATCCGCAGCGGAATCCAAAGCCTAATGCCAACGACGACTCAGGCTGGAAAGTGAGCGAAGCATCGTTTAGCTGGAGCTTTTCCAACGATGAGCGCAAATCTTCAAAGTCTTCCGCTTCGATGGGATAGACACCGGCAAACACCATAGGCTTCACCTCTTCAAATCCTGCAATAGCTTCGGCACACGGACGGGCAATGTGCGTAATGGTATCGCCAACCTTCACCTCGCGCGAAGTCTTGATGCCGGAGATAATGTATCCTACGTCACCTGTACGTAGCTCATCGCGCGGCACTAAGTCCATCTTCAGCACTCCCACTTCATCGGCTTCATATTCCTTTCCCGTATTAAAGAACTTCACCTTGTCGCCTTTGCGTATGATGCCATTCTCTACCTTGAAATAGGCAATGATACCCCGGAAAGAGTTGAACACTGAGTCGAATATCAGAGCTTGCAAAGGAGCATTTTCATCGCCTACAGGATGAGGGATCCGCTCGATGACGGCAGCCAGAATCTCTTCCACACCCATGCCCGTCTTGCCCGACGCACGAATGATTTCCTCCCGCTTGCAGCCCAGCAATTCTATGATTTCATCTTCCACTTCTTCGGGCATCGCACTGGCCATGTCGCACTTGTTGATAACGGGAATAATCTCCAGATCGTGTTCCAAAGCCATGTAGAGGTTGGAAATGGTCTGTGCCTGGACTCCTTGCGACGCATCTACGATGAGCAAAGCTCCTTCACACGCAGCAATAGAACGAGACACTTCGTAAGAAAAGTCCACGTGTCCCGGAGTGTCAATCAGATTCAATATGTATTTTTCTCCTTTATAGACATATTCCATCTGAATGGCGTGGCTCTTGATAGTAATGCCCCTCTCGCGTTCCAAATCCATGTCGTCCAGCATCTGTCCTTCCGTGATTTGTATGGTGTGTGTAAACTCCAGCAGACGGTCGGCCAGCGTCGATTTGCCATGGTCGATGTGGGCAATAATACAGAAATTGCGGATATTCTTCATTTCAAATATTTTAGTGATAATTTCTTAGATGAGAGTGTATCAAAATGACAAACAACTATTATTAGCTTCGCTCAAAACCTCTTTTGACTATTTCATGAAGGTATAGTCTGTCATGTTGAGCGGAGCGGAGTCGAAACATCTCACTCAACCCATCTTGAGATCCCTCGGCCACGCTCGGGATGACAAAATAATAGGTAATCTCTATTTTGACACACCCGCTGTATTCCTATTTCTACAATCAAAATGTGTGTGCAAAGATACGAAAAAGGGTGAGACAAAAAAAATGCGCCGTACACATTCCCTTGTGCCAGCGCGTTTTTAGCTTTTCCAGAAGGCAGCCTGCTTACACCAACTTAACAAAAAGTTCGCCTTCCACTTCCTCTACAGAAATCTTTCCTTCTCTCAGAAGCCAGCCGAAAGCCAAATACAAATCTTTGTCAATCAGCTTTGTCTGCTTCTTCAGCTGCTTTACAGGCATTCCCTCGGTACCATTCAGTACATTCCAGATTTTCCCGGCTGTCTCACCGGCTTTTTCTTTCAACATTTTCATCCAAAATTTAGTTAGACATACTATACGACTGTGCTCATCAAGCGGCAGAGGTATTGTTTTATTTCGTGCGCAAATATAGTTATTTTTTTGTTATATAGCCTATTATTGGTCCAAAAAACGGCTCAATGTAAGGAAAAAGAAAAGCAGACTTATCGTTTGGAAACTGAGTCGGAAACGATAAGGCATATTATTGCTTCTCTTCGGTTTTCTCCGGCAGCTTTCCTTCCAGATATTCCACCCAGATGCGGGCAGCCGATTCTATCATCCGCGCACACGGACGTTTCGCATAATATTCGGCTGTACGTTCTTCGGGCACAGCACTCCGTTCTGCCTTCTTCAACTGCAACAATTCCAGACACGTGATAGAGCCGTTCCTGCGTTTAAACTCTTCGGCCAGTCGTTGCACCAAAGCATAATTGGCAGATTTGCCGGCACGGTCTTTGCCTTCCACGGCACATTTTTCCAGCCCCGCCAACATAAACATGCCACACACTGCTCCACAAGTCAGGCGCATCCGTCCGATGCCTGCCCCAAACGAAGCAGCCATGTGCAGGGCCTGTTCACGAGTAAATCCATACATATCGGCAAATGCAGCCACTACCGATTGGGAGCAGTTAAAGCCTTCCATAAAGTTCTCCACTGCTTTGTCTATTCTTTCATTCAATTCCATATATATACACACAATTATTAATCATATAGTTACATTTTCTTGTAATTCACCCACAAGTTGAAGGCGAATTGTAAAACACAGACAAGTCCGAAAAACTCTTACAATGCAGAGACAAGCAAGAGGATGTTCAGCACCGTCACCACCGAAGCTATTGCGTAGAGCACGAACGTACTCCAACGACTGTTGGCATACTCTCCCATGACGCGCCTTGACGAGGTGAGACTCACCTGCAGGAAGACGGTGAACGGCAACTGGATGCTGAGCACCATCTGGGAAACCAACAGGCCACGGAAGGGGTCGCCGATGAAAACAATCAGCAACAAAGCGACACCCAACGAGAGTATGACGCCTACGATGGAATGACTGTCTTTGATGTTGTACGACTCTCCGAAGATGCCCGCAAAGATGGAACCTGCCGCCATGCCGCTGGTGAGAGTAGACGAGATGCCCGCCAAAAGCAATGCTAAAGCAAAAATAACTGCCGCATGATTGCCCAGCAACGGTTCAAGCAAAGATTGAGCCTGTTGCAGCTCTTCCACTCGCACGCCCTGCTGGAAGAAAGTAGACGCTGCCAGCAGAATCATGGCACTGTTGATGGCCCACCCCACAATCATGGAGAATAGCGTATCAAACAGTTCATACTTCAGACGCCGACGGATAGAGACGTCATCGCGTTTGTTGTATTCATGGCTCTGGATTACCTCCGAGTGCAGGAAAAGATTGTGGGGCATCACCACCGCTCCCAATACACTCATAACGACCAGCATGCTGCCTGAGGGGAAAGAAGGAACCGTCCAGCCGCGCAACGCCTGAGGCCAGTCTACATCGACCAGGAACAGCTCGTAGATGAAAGACAGGCCGATGACCGACACGAAGGCTATGATGGCGCGTTCTATCTTCTTATAAGAGTTGGTAAACAGCATCACACCTACGAAGACGGCGGTCAGCACAGCTCCCCAGATGACAGGGATGCCGAAAAGCATCTGCAAGGCGATGGCACCGCCCAGAATCTCGGCCAGCGAAGTGGAAACAGATGCCAGCACTGCTGTTGCCAACACCGGCCTCGACACCCAGCGGGGCAGGTATCGGTTGGCGGCTTCGGAGAGGCACAGCCCCGTCACGATGCCCAGATGCGCCACGTTATGCTGCAATATGATGAGCATGATGGTAGACAGCGTAACGACCCACAACAATCCATAGCCGTAATCGGAGCCTGCCGCAAAATTGGAAGCCCAATTGCCCGGGTCTATAAAGCCGACTGTCACCAGCAATCCGGGGCCTATGTAGCGAAATACATCCAAACCGCCCAGATAGCGCTTGTGGTCCCGCCGTTTCAAGTCTTTCAGTAGGTTCTTCATTGCTTTCTTTTCTGATAAGTAATATGCAAAATTAAATGATACTAAGTAGTTGTTGATATTTAGTTTATATGATGGGTATCTGTCTTGTTGAGCGGAGCGGAGCGAAGTCGAAACATCTCCCGAGAGAATTGAGAATTAATAAATTGAGAATTGAGAATTAATAATTGAGATAATTGTGATTTGAGATAATTGTGATTTGAGATAAGTAAATGTGCAAAATTAAATGATACTAAGTAGTCGCTGATATTTAGTTTATATGACGGGTATCTGTCTTGTTGAGCGGAGCGAAGCGAAGTCGAAACATCTCCCGTAAGACACGATTCCCTTGGATAGTGCATGTAATGAGATTCTTCGACTACGCCCTACGGACTTCGCTACCAATGACAGACACATCATTTCCATTATAGTATAAACTAATTATGAACGGCTACTTAAACTAATTCTGATTGATTACTTAGCAAAGAAGCTGCACACGCCCTTTTCCGCGCTGCAGCTTCTCTGTGCGATAAATGTTTCAACAGGCGTTTCCTCAGAATCCCATTTCATGCAGTGCCTTACACAACTGGTCGGGGCAGGAAGTAGGGCGCATGCCGCAGCGTATGCCTTCGAGGCGCGAAATCACCTCTTTCACCGGAAGACCTTTCACCAGGCGGGCAACGCCTTGCAGATTGCCGTTGCATCCATTCCAATACTCCACTTCACGGACGATGCCATCTTCTACTTCGATGAAAATGTCCGTGCTGCATGTCCCCTTCGTCTTATAATGGTACTTCATGGGGAGGGATTATTCGTCGCCTTCTTCGGGCTTCATGTTGGTGTAGACAGTCTGCACATCATCAAATTCCTCCAGACGCTCCACCATCTTATTGATAGTTTCGCGATGTTCCGGAGCCACCTCCTTCAAGTCGTTGGGGAGGTATGTGAAGTCGCCGCCCACATCTTCGAATCCCTGCTCCTCCAGATGCTTCTGGATGGCTGCATAGCTCTTCGGGTCGCCATAGATGGTGATGGTTCCTTCTTCCTCATCCACGTCGTAATCTTCATCGACGTTATAGTCTATCATATCGAGCAGGAACTCATCCATGTCCATGCCGTCTTTCTTCTTGAAGGTGAACACGCACTTGTGGTCGAACAAGAACGCCAGCGACCCCATCGTGCCGAGGTTGCCCCCGAACTTGTTGAATACGGAGCGCACGTCGGCCACCGTGCGGGTGGGATTGTCGGTGAGCGTATCTACAAACACCGCGATGCCGTGCGGGCCATACCCCTCGTAAGTCATTCCCTTGTAATCGCTCTGGTCTTTGCCCATGGCATTTTTGATGGCGCGTTCGATATTGTCTTTCGGCATATTCTCGCGCTTGCAGGTGGCAATGATAGAACGCAGGGCGGGGTTATTCTCCGGTTCGGGTCCGCCAGCTTTCACGGCAATGGCAATCTGCTTGCCCAGGCGGGTAAATGTCTTGGCCATGTGGCCCCATCTTTTCAGTTTTGTAGCTTTTCTATATTCAAATGCTCTTCCCATTGGATTATTGTTTTAATGATTATTGTTTACGGTTTAAAAAAGTCAGCGGAGTTTGGCTCCGAGTTTGTTTTCAAGATTGGCGATAAGCTTCGACATGATTTTGTCTATTTGCTTTTCGTTCAGTGTGGCATTCTCGTCTTGCAACAGGAAGCTGACGGCGTAACTCTTCTTGCCGGCTTCGAGGTTCTTTCCTTCATAGACATCGAAAAGAGAGACTTCTTTCAGCAATTTCTTTTCTGTCTCATACGCTATCTTCTCTATTTCGGCGAAGGGGACCTGCTTGTCCAGCAGGAGGGCCAAGTCTCTTTTCACTGCTGGGAACTTGGAAATCTCCCGATAGCCGACTTTGACGTTGCGAACAGCTTTCAGCAGTTCCTTCCAGTTGAGGTCTGCATAATACACATCGTGTTCTATGTCGAATGCTTTCAACAGTTTGTGTTTCACGACGCCCACTGTAGCCAATCGCTTTCCTCCCCTTGTGTTGACGGAAAGAGCCACGGCATACATATCATCCGTCAGGTTTCCGACAACAAGGTCATGCATCTGCAGCCCCAACCGTGCCAGGATATTCTCTACGTAGGCTTTCAATTCATATACGGAAGAATCTTCATCGGGATGAGCCCACGAGTTGGACACCTTCTTTCCCGTCAGCCAAAGCCCCAGGTGCAGTTCTTCGGTGTAAGGCGAGAGCACACGTTCAGGGTCTTCCTTGCTCTTGTTGTAATGATAGCAGTTGCCAAATTCGAAGAATTTCAAGTCGGCATTCTTGCGGTTGGTATTGTGTGCGATGCTCTCCAAACCGCCGAACAACAAGGTCTGGCGCATGGCATTGAGGTCTGCGCTCAACGGATTAAGCAGCATCACCAGGCTGTCTGAGGGATAAGAGGACAGGCCGTCGTAGTAGGCGGCGCGCGTCAGCGAGTTGTTTAATATTTCATTGAAACCACAGCCCACCAGTTGCTCTGCCACCAGATTCTGCAAGCGGTTGGATTTGTCTTCTTCGCCTTTCGTGGTGAGGCTGCTGTGTAGCGTGGTGGGTATTTCTACATTATTATATCCATAGATGCGCAGAATATCTTCCACCACATCGCACGGGCGTTGCACATCTACTCGATAAGGGGGCACATCGAGTGTAAGTCCTTCGGGTGTTTCGGCTACAGTTTTCATCTCCAGGCTGCCTGCAATGCTCTTGATGGTTTCCACCGGGATGGTCTTGCCCACGAGGTCGTGTACATACCGGTAAGGAAGCTCCACGCGGAAGTCGGGGAACTGTGCGTTGCATACATCCTTGATGTCCGAGGCGATGGTGCCTCCCGCCAGTTCCTTCACCATCAGGGCAGCCAGTTTCAGGCAATAGATGACGCTGTTCGGGTCGATGCCTCGCTCGAAGCGGAATGAGGCGTCGGTGTTCAGCCCGTGGCGCCGTGCGGTCTTTCGCACCCAGGTGGGATGGAAGTAAGCGCTCTCCAGGAACACGTCTTTGGTCTGCTCTGTAGAGCCGGAAGCCAGTCCGCCAAACACGCCTGCTATGCACATGGGTTCTTCGGCGTTGCAAATCATGAGGTCGCGTTCGTTCAGTTTGCGCTCCACGCCGTCGAGGGTGACGAAGGGTGTTCCTTCGGGCATGGTTTTCACAATGACGTGCCGCCCCTTAATCTGGTCGGCATCGAAGCAATGCAGGGGTTGTCCGAAGGCATGCACGATGTAGTTGGTCACATCGACCACGTTGTTGATGGGGCGCAGCCCGATGGCGCGCAGCTTGTCTTGCAGCCAGTCGGGGCTTTCCTTCACGCAGACGCCTTTCACGGTCACTCCGGCATAGCGCGGACAGGCTTCGGTGTTTTCTACCGTCACGTCGATGTCGAGGTCGTGGTTGTCGGTAGCAAAAGCTTCCACCGAGGGGCGGTGCAAGGCGGTCTGCCGTCCGTTCTGCACCAGCCAGGCGTAGAGGTCGCGTGCCACGCCGTAGTGCGAGCAGGCATCGGCGCGGTTGGGGGTGATATCTACCTCCAGCACGTAATCGCTCTGGATGTGGTAGTATTCTTTGGCAGGTGTGCCCGGCACCGCCTCTTGCGGCAAGACGATGATGCCTGCATGGTCGGTGCCGATGCCTATTTCGTCTTCCGCGCAAATCATGCCGTTCGACTCTACGCCGCGCAGTTTCGATTTCTTGATGGTGAAGCACTCGTCGCCGTCATACAGTTTGGTGCCCAGCGTAGCCACCACCACTTTCTGTCCTGCCGCCACATTGGGTGCCCCGCACACGATTTGCACCGGCTCGCCGCCGTCGCCCAGGTTGACCGTGCAGACGTGCATGTGGTCCGAATTGGGATGCGGCACACACGTCAGCACTTCGCCGATAACCAGGCCTTCCAGCCCGCCCTTGATGGTTTCGACTTCTTCCACGCTGCCCGTTTCCAAGCCGATGGAGGTCAGTGCGGCAGCCACTTCCGCAGGGGTCAGGTCGAAGTCGACGTATTCTTTTAACCAGTTGTAAGAGATATTCATATCGAATAGTTTTTATAGATTTCAAAAATGGACTTGCAAAGGTAATAAGAATTTTGATAACAGCGGGCATATCGGGGCGGAATTTAGCTACCTGCCGGAGCGGGGCGGCTCACTATGCGTAATGTGAGCTGTTTCGATAGTGTTTTTTTTGACGCACCCCTATGCCTCTGCGTTTCGTATCACTTCTTTTTCTTGCACGTCCACCCGCTGTTTATCTCTTCAAACGGCTACGCCTGCGGGCGTTTTGCAGTTAGGTTCACACCCTTTTATTGTTCTCCCTTTCGATGTCTTGGCCTTGACGATACAAAGATAGTATTTATGTTTGAAACTGCCAAACAACGGGTGCCTTTAAGGGGGATTTTGGGACGGAGGCCTGCGAGAAATCTTTGTTTCTTGCTGATTGCCAGTTGCTTATACGCACAGTAAAAGATAATTGAGAATTAATAAATTGAGAATTAATAAATTGAGAATTGAGAATTGAGATTTGAGATTTGAGATAAGTAAATGTGCAAAACTGATTGATTACTTAAACACAGAGGCACGGAGACACAGAGTTTTGTTTTCTTGCCCATAGCTCACAGAGTTATTTTCCCTTCTCTCGTATGTGGCGAAGCCGCGGACTCTGTGCCCTTCCGTCATTTTGCCGACAGACCAACCTCAAAGAGGTTGAACGATGGGTAACCGCTGGTGACTCCCCGCAGGGGAACACCTGCGGAACTATCTCATCATTCCCCCCCTTCCATCGACCTCGAAGGGGTCGAACCACGAATCTCAAATCACAATTATCTCAAATCTCAATTATCTCAAATCACAATTATCAATTCTCAATTCTCAATTTATTAATTCTCAATTTTCACTGCGCGCATAATCAACTGGCTATCAGTAAGAAACAAAGATTTCTTACAGGTCTCCGTCCCAAAATTCCCCTTAAAGGCACCCGTTATTTGGCAGTTCCAAAACTTAGTGCTACTTTTGCGGCGTCAAGGCCCAGACACCGAAACAGAGAAACAACCCGAGAGCACAAACCACCCTCACCGCCGCCGAGGCAGGGGCGGGCGCGTTGCAGAAAGGAGGAAAGAAGTTACGCCCTCTTCCGGTAGCTCCTTACCGCCCAAAGGTTGAAAACCACGGCAAAGCCCGCCAAGGCACCCAGCTGCGGCAAGAGGTCGGCCACACCGCTGCCCCGCAGGTAGACCGCGCGCATCACCTCGACGAAATACCTCAACGGGTTGACCCACGTGATGGCCTGCGCCCAGAGCGGCATGCTGCGGATGGGAGTAAACAAGCCGCTCATCAGGATGAACAGAAGGAGGAAAAAGAACATGACGAACATAGCCTGCTGCAGCGTGTCGGAATAGTTGGAGATGACCAGCCCGAAGCCCGACACCACGACCAAAAAGACCAAGGCAAAGCCGTAGATGGTGAGGAAACGGCCCACGGGCACCACGCTGTAAAGCATCCACGCCAGCACGAAACACAACGTCAGCACCACGAAGCCTATCAGCCAATAAGGTACCAGCTTGGCCAAGATGAACACAAACTTGTGAACAGGAGTCACGTTAATCTGCTCGATGGTGCCGGCCTCTTTCTCGCCCACCACATTGAGCGAAGGCAGGAAACCACACAGCAAGGTCAGCAGCATCACCATCAGCGCCGGCACGATGAAGTGCTTGTAGTCCAACGACGGATTGAACAGATACTGCGTCTCTACCCCCACCGGCGGCACCCCTGGCTGCACCGACGAGAGCACCGTGGTGAGATAAGAACCTGCCAGACCGCCCTTGGTGCCGTTGACGGCATTGACGGCTATCAGCACCGGACTTTCCGCACCGCGCATGCACTGACGCTCGAAACCGCGCGGAATCTCCAAAATGGCATCTGCCTGCCCCGACTCCACACAACGCAGCGCCTCGTTCCACGTGCCCGGAAATGCCACCGTGCGGAAGTAGTCGGCCGACGACGAAACCTTCTCCAACAAACGGCGCGACAGCTGGCTGTGGTCGGCGTCTACCACCGCCAGACGTATGTCTTTCACCTCCAAATTGGCTGCCCAGGGCATCAGCAACATCATCATGCAAGGGAAAATCAATATCAGTTTGGGCAGAAAAGGATTGCGCACCAATTGCTTGAATTCTTTCTCTATCAAATAACGTATCATCATAAACGGTCCTTGAACTTTTTTAAACTTATGCTTACAAACAATACTGCCATCAGCAACAACACGCCGACTTCCTGCCACACATAGCCCACATCGACTCCCATAATCATCAGCTTGCGCACCGCAGAGATATACCAACGCGCCGGCACCAAGACTGACAGCCCCTGCAACAATACCGGCATGCTCTCGATGGGAAATATCATGCCCGACAACAACATGGTAGGCATCATCAGCACCAAACCCGACACAAGCATGGCAGCCACCTGAGTCTGCGTCAGCGTGGAGATGAGCAGCCCTAATGACAAAGATACGACAATAAACAATCCTGACACCGCCGCCAATCCCGACAGACTGCCCGCCACCGGCACCTGCAAGACAAAGACCGACAGAAGCAGGATGGTGAGCAGGTTGACACACGACAAGACGAAATAAGGCACCAGCTTGGCCAGAATGACATGCAACGGCCGCATGGGCGAGACAAGCAGCACCTCCATCGTGCCGGTCTCTTTCTCGCGCACAATGGAAATGGAGGTCATCATGGCACACAACAGCATCAGTATCAGCCCCATCACTCCCGGCACAAAGTTGTAAGCACTCAGCATGCCCGGATTATACAGCAGCTTCAGCCGGGGGACAACCGCTGCCACCCCCTGCCTGGGCGACAGCCACTGCTGCCCGGCAGAGAGAATGATGGAAGAGGCATATCCCGACTGCTGGGCTGCCATGTTGGGGTCGGTGGCGTCGGAGATGAGCTGTATGCGGGCTTCACCGGCAGGCAGACGGTCCATGAAACGGGGGCTGAACACGACAGCCAAGTCGATTTCGCCCCGACGGAAAGCCTGCTCCGCTTCGAGTGGCGACGACAGATGTTCCGTCACCCTGAAATACTCCGAAGCATCTATCTGGCTGATGATGCGGCGGGTCAGGACATCGTCGGAGGGGTCGACCACCGCCGTGCGCACATCCTTCACCTCGGTGGTGATGGCAAAGCCAAAGAGGATAATCTGCACCACAGGCATGGCCAGCAGGATGAGCATCGTCCGCCGGTCGCGGAAGATATGGCAGAATTCTTTACGTACAAATGCTGCAAACTGTTTCATGATTCTCCCCTCCTCGCTTCACGTGCCAGACGCCGGAATACCTCATCCATCGTTGCCGCCCCGAACCGCTCCTTCAAGGCGGCGGGGGTGTCTAAGGCGCGGATTTGCCCGTCGACCATGATAGAGAGGCGGTCGCAATATTCGGCCTCGTCCATGAAATGGGTGGTCACAAACACGGTGATGCCGCTTTCTGCCACCCGGTATATTAATTCCCAAAACTGCTTCCTGGTGGCGGGGTCTACCCCTCCCGTCGGTTCGTCCAGGAAAACGATGTCCGGACGGTGGAAGATGGCTGTCGAAAAAGCCAGCCTTTGCTTCCAGCCCAAAGGCAGACGCCCCACCGGCGTATCGCGCTCGGAAGCCAGCCCGATGCGTGCCAGCATCTCTTCCATGCGGGGAGCAATCTGTTGGCGGGGCACGCCGTAGATGCCGGCAAAGAGGCGGATGTTCTCCCATACCTTCAGGTCGTTGTAAAGAGAAAATTTCTGGCTCATGTATCCGATGTGCCGTTTGACTTCTTCCGGCTGGACAGCTACGTCATATCCTGCCACGACGGCTTTGCCTTCGGTGGGGAGGCTCAATCCGGTGAGCATGCGCATGGCCGTGGTCTTGCCTGCTCCGTTGGCTCCGAGAAAACCGAATATCTCTCCGCGGTGCACCTCGAAAGAGATATGGTCGACAGCCGTAAAGGAACCGAAGCGTTTGGTCAGGCGCTGCACTTGTATGACGGGTTCGGGATGCTGCACGGCATGCGCATGGCTCAATGCTTCGGGGCAGAGAATGGATGCGAAACGCTGCAAGACGGCGCCGGGAACATCGATGCCGCGGATAACCCCCTCGTTGATGAAGGCGATGCGGTCGCACTGCCGTGCCTCGTCGACGATGGGCGTCGAGACTACCACGGTGATGCCTTCGCTCCGCAAGCGCTGGAGCATCTGCCAGAACTCCCGTCGCGAAACGGGGTCTACTCCGGTGGTAGGTTCGTCCAGCAACAGCACCTCCGGTTTGTGGATGAGCGCACACGACAGAGCCAGCTTCTGCTTCATCCCGCCCGACAAGGCTCCGGCACGCCGCTTGCGGAAAGGCTCAATCTGGCTGTAAATGTCGCGCACCAATTCGTAATTGGCACGGACAGAGGTGCGGAACATGGTGGCAAACAGCTCCAGATTTTCTTCCACCGTGAGGTCTTGGTAAAGCGAAAAGCGTCCGGGCATATAGCCTATCTTGCTGCGAATCGCCTGATAATCGCGCACCACGTCGAGCCCGCACACCGTGGCCTGCCCGGCATCTGCCGTCAAGAGCGTGGCCAGTATGCGGAACAGCGAGGTCTTGCCTGCTCCGTCGGGGCCAATCAGTCCGAACAATTCGCCTTTGCGCACCGCGAAAGACACGCCCCGCAGCGCTTCCACCTTTCCGTAGCGTTTCTGGATGTCGGTAGCTACTACTGCCAGTTCCATTGCATCGCCTCCTCTTTTCTGCCTGGTTATTCTTCTTCGTCTAAACAGATTCCTCCATACATGCCCAGCTTCAAACGGCCGTCGTTGCGCACCAGAATCTTGATGGCATATACCTGGCTGGCGCGTTCGTCGTTCGTGAGGATGGTCTTGGGAGTGAATTCTGCCGTCTCGGATATCCAAGTAATCAAGCCGGGATATTCGTAGCGGATGTCTTTGCCATAGTCGGCATAGACGGTAAGTCGCTGGCCCGTATGCAGGCGCGAGAGTTGCTCGCTCGTGACGTATGCCCTCAGATATACCTGCTCCATGTCTGCCACCTTGAACAGAGGCATCCCTGTCGATACCAGTTCGCCGGCTTCGGCATATTTGGCCAGCACAGTGCCCGTCAGCGGGGAGCGCACATGGCATTTGTCTAAGCGGTCGTCTACTTGAGCCACCTGCACAGCTACCGACGAGCTTTGCCAGGACAGGCTCTGGTCGTTGTTTTGCAAAGACGAATTCTGTGCGTCAAGCTGGCTGCGCAGAGTCCGCAGCAGGCTCTCGGCGTCGTCTAAGTCTTTCTGGTTGGCAGCTCCCACCTTCAGGAGGCTGGCCAGTCGGTTGCGCTCGCGCTCAGCTTGTGATATTTGCTCTTTGGTAGCTGCCACCTGCTTCAGAATATCGGGCCGCTGACGTTCTACCGACTTCATGCTGGCCTCTAATTGCAGCTTCTGCAAATGCAGTTGCACCGTGTCGACAACGCCCACTTCCTGGCCTGCCCGCAAGCTGTCGCCCTCTTCTACGTCGAAAGCCATCAGCCTGCCTTGCGCTTCGGCAGATACCAGCACTTCGGTAGCTTCGAAGGTGCCGGTGGCATCGTAGTCGGGCAAGCTTCCCGAACACGACAGCAAAGCAGGAGCCAGCGCCAGGCTGAGCATCGGGATAGAAACAAGATGTCTTGAAAATACATGAATCATATCGGGTATCTATTAAAATAAATTGAGTAAACAAATTCCAGAAGAAGAAAGAAGAAAAAAAACGACATCCACCCGTCAGTCGTTCAGCACGTGCTTCCGTTGCCATATCTCCATCAACCACTGCACTTCGTGCAAAGCCTTGGCGAGGCGTGCTCCACTCTCGCGGTTAATCTCCGTCAGCAAGTCGGTCACACTCATCGTGCCATTCTTCACCTTGGCTTCCGCCGTTCTGCGGATATTGCCCCGCAGGCGGATTATTTCCTCGTCATCGGCCATCTGCCTGCGCAAGCCATGCACCTGCGCATCTTGCCTGATAGCTTCCAGGCGGGTGTTGAAGAAAAAAGCATCGCGCGACACCTCCACTTCGCGCCGCTTGACATCCAACAGTCGGCGGTCATCTTTTAAGGTATATAGGCTACCGAAATTCCAAGTCAGGCGAATACCTGCCATGAACCAGGCACTGAAGTCGTCTTTCAGCATGTTCAATCCAGGATTGCCATACGCTCCCTGCACGAACACTCCCAGACGAGGCAGGTATCCCGTCTTCAACGCCGACTCCTGCACGTCTATCTGACGCTCTTGCGCCGCCAGCCAGCCCACTTCCGGACGGGCTATGCCCGGCAAAGCAGCCACGCTCTGTTCATCTTCCTGCTCAGGCACAGGCTTCCGCAAAGATACATCTTCCGGCAGATTCTGCCCGATAAAGGCACCCAACATCTGTATGTATGCCCTACGCGACACCTCCAGACTCACACGCTGCTGGCTGGCATTCAGTTCTTCCACGCGCACGGCATCCACATCGCTCTGGTTGGCAACGCCATGAGCCATATAAGCCACTACCTTGTCATACGTGCGCTTTAAGTCGTCTTGCAGAATGTCGTTCTGACGAAGCTGTTCGTCCAACAGAAGTATGCCGAAGAATAATTGATTGATGCGCTCTCTGACGGCATACATATCCACCCGCTGCTTCTCTGCATCCACCTCCGAAGCTGCCTCTGTCTGTCGCTTGCGTGCGCGAATCTGTCCACCATCCCATACCGTCTGCTGCACTTCTATTCCCACCTGATACTGGTCTTTGGGCAAGCCGATATGTCCGATGCCGGGAATGTCGAACGGCAATTCTGTGGTCTCGCTCTGATACGTTGCCTTGCCCGACAGCGACAACTGAGGCAGATAGCCTTTGGCTGCATGAGACAGGTCGTAGGCACGTGCCTGCTCAATCAGGTCATAGCGCCGCACCAGCGGATAATTGTCTTGCGCCAGACGTTGGCAAGTCTCCAACTCAAGCAGAAGCGAATCTGCCGGCACCTGGGCAGAAACGCCAGCCGCCACCATCCATGCAAGCAGGCAAAAGTATCTCTTCCATTTCCTCATATCTTCTATGTTTTCTTTTTATACGTTCTTCTGAATGCAAAGATAAGGGTTAGCTTCCGGACCTCGCCTTTCCATTACACATAAGATATGTTCTCATAGTACGATACAGTCAGATAAATCGTGCTTCAAACAAAATAATTCTTATCTTTGCCACAGAATCATCACACACTTATCCATGAAAGAAAGACCCATCGAACTGATTTTTGAAGAAGTACGCGCCCAACGACAGCTGACTACCGAACCGGGATGCCGCTTCGTAAGCAATGACATCGCCATGCTCTACACAATCGAGCCTTATAAAAACAACTTGCCGGTTATGCTGAGACAGCCCTACCGGCTGCGGGAATACCGCATCGTCCGCGTGCTGAAAGGAACCGGACTATATGTCATCAACCTCACTGAATATGAAGTCAGCGAAGGAGATGTTATATTTTGCCTGCCCAACGACATCATTGAACTGCGCCATATCAGCCGGGATTGCGATTTCCAAATGATTGCCCCTTCCGAACGAATGATGCCCGACCTTCCATCTATACGCGAAATGGGGCTGCAACAGGGCGTCTGCTTCAATCTGGAAGCCAGCGCCAGGCAACACATCTCTGCCTATTTTGAACTGCTCTGGGCATCTCTGTTCCGTACTCCGTTTAATGCCGGTGCTGTCTGTCATCTGCTGGCATCCTTGCTGTTTGCACTGAAGCCTTTGTATGAGGCGCACGAAACCAATAGCTCCACTCACTTGCCACGCCGGGAAGAGGTGTTCAGGCAATTTCTCGCTTTAGTCAACCAATATGCCCGCACCGAGCGCAACATTGACTTTTATGCCGACCGCCTCTTCCTCTCGCCTCACTACTTGAGCGGACTGGTGCGCGAAACCAGTGGAAAAACTGTGATGGACTGGATAAACCGCTCAGTCATTCTGGAAGCCAAAGTCTTGTTGAAGCACAGCAATCTGCTGACCTACCAGATAGCTGATGAACTGAATTTCCCCAATCCATCGTTCTTCTCAAAATTCTTTAAACGCATGACGGGAATGACGCCTGGAGAATACAGAAACGAATAGCCATGAGGCTTGTATGCCGTTCATAATCAGCAGGCTGTTTCTAACATACAACCAGCAGACTGCTTATTGCTTGGCAGCAGACTGGTTATTGCCTGGCAGTGTTCCGGAAAGCGTTTATCAGAGAGTTGTTTCATGCACACGTGGCATCGGCACAGCGCATCAGAAATGTAAATGGCATCCATATTGGGATATATTTCCCTTGCCAAAACAGCCTCTTCTTTTGATTATATAAGAATAATGACGTACTTTTGCAGGAGAAAAGTTTTATTATGGCATTAAGCAAGAACCGCATCAAATATATCCACTCACTGGAAATAAAAAAGCATCGAGACGCCAACCAAGTTTTCGTAGCTGAGGGACCCAAATTAGTTGGTGAACTGTTAGGACATTTTCCTTGTCAGCTATTGGTCGCCACATCTGACTGGATGGACCAGCAGTATACCCCTCCCGTATGCGACGAATTTATAGAAGTTTCGGAAGAAGAGCTTGTCCGTGCCAGTTTTCTAAAAAGTCCGCAACAGGTGATGGCAGTTTTCCACCAACGCAAAGAAGCGTTCCCGACAGATGCTGCCAAGCATAACCTTTGTCTGGCTCTGGACGGGGTGCAAGATCCGGGAAACTTAGGTACTATCCTTCGTTTGGCCGACTGGTTCGGTATCCACCACATTCTCTGCTCACCCGACACAGCGGATGTGTATAATCCCAAAACCGTACAAGCCACTATGGGAAGCCTGGCCCGCGTTTCTGTTCACTACACCGATTTGCAGGAATTCATCCGGCATCTGCCTACGAATATCCCCATATATGGCACCTTTCTCGACGGAGACAATATCTACTCCCACCCTTTGTCTGCCAATGGACTGATTATTATGGGAAATGAAGGGAAAGGCATACGCAAAGAAATAGAATCTTTAGTTACCAGGAAACTATATATCCCGGCTTATCCTACGGAACGGGGAAATTCCGAATCACTCAATGTGGCCATCGCTACCGCAATTGTTTGCGCTGAGTTCCGGAGACAGGCCGCATGGCAATAAAATCGAACGGATAGCAATGAAAGACACGCTGGTCTTCTTCTATCTCCAAAACGCCGGGTAACCACTGTGTATGCGCCGTCTCACCCTCTTCTAAAGCGAATACGCGAACTGCTTTCCCGCCTGCTAACTCTACGCCATGCCGCTTCAGGTAACCGCGACCCGGCACATAAACAAAATGGGAAGCATAACGTATCATACCTGCATGGGATAACTATTTCTTAAGAGCAGCCGACGGGCGAACTGATAGGGGTTTAGCTTCCTTACGCTGAGAAGAATGCCGACTTCCAACACTATCTCCTTCGGCATGATAACGCATCAACGTTACTTCATCGGCCAACAGGACATGCCCGGCAGATTGCATCGGATAATAGACAAAACCTGCCACATTCTTGATGCCTCCCAACGAATCTGCCCACAGACTGATAAGTTCTGTACCAGACTTATCAATGCGGCGCATTTCATGAAGAACTGTATCTGTATCGTAATAAATCTGCATGGCCATAACTGGAGCGTAAAGCGTATCAGCCGGTCCTTCACCTTCATAACGGAAGCGTACACTCCAGCGCAGAGTATCCCTGTCGTAGAAATTGGAATCGGAAGGCAAATCAAACTGTATACGGTTATTCAATGGCATGCCTGTTAATCTGTACGTTCGTTGCCAAGCCCATACATCAATACTATCGCCCGGCTTTGACATTTTCGGTTTATTATCCCGCTTGGCTATCAAGTCGTCTATCTTCTCTTTCTCTGTTTTCAGGCGCTTGTTGACCTTTTCATATATATCCCTCAAAACTTCTGGATGACGGGAGAACCAAACCATCGAGGTATCAAACTGAGCTTCGGTTATACCATGTTTCTTATAGACAGATTCCATATAAAGCACGCGCTTATAACTTTCATCATAAGCTACCTGCTCCCCCATTGCTTTGGCGATGTGATAATCGTAAAGTATAGCCTCCATCTTTTCATCAGACAAGACTGTATCAGGGCGTTCAACCTTGCACGAAACCAGGCTGAATGCAATCACACCCATGTATAGCCACTTGCTGATATGTCCCAGTGTCTTATTCATCATTTCTTCTTGACTACCAAATGATAAGCTTCACTAAAGGATTTACTGTAGAAAAGGAACAAGGCAATCACCCCACAACTAATAGCAGCATCGGCGAAATTAAAGATAGGACTAAAAAAGATGAAGTGCTCCCCTCCCACAAAAGGTACCCACTGGGGCCAATGTGTATCAATAATGGGGAAATAGAACATATCCACTACCTTACCGTAAAACAAAGGAGCATATCCACCACCTTCCGGCAAGAAAGCAGCTATCTGAGAAGGAGTGCTCTCGCTGAATAATACACCATAGAATACGCTATCTACAATGTTGCCCAACGCACCGGTCAAAATCAAGGAGATGCAGACAATAAATCCCGTCTTGAGATTGTTCTTGATACTTTTATACAAAAACCAGCCAATGACTGATACAGCCACTAAGCGGAAAATAGTCAAGAACAGTTTTCCGAAGATTTCCATGCCGAAAGCCATGCCCACATTCTCGATGAACAAGATATAAAACCAATCCGTCACCCGTATGCTTTCATGCCAATACATGTGCGTCTTTATCCATATCTTGATAACCTGATCTATTATCAACACAGACAGAATAATGAGCCACGCTATCCGTCCCTTCGTAAAGTATTTATTCATCTTACTTAATTCTGATACCTTTGTGTTAGCAATAAATTACGAGCTACAAGCGCCGCCTTTTCCGCTTCATCTTGTAGCCCGTATTTCACTCACGTTCTTATTTCTTGCCTTGGTGGTTCTTGGCTTCAATGCTCAATGTGGCATGAGGAACAGCACGCAGGCGCTCGGCAGGAATCAGTTTTCCCGTTTCGCGGCAAATGCCATACGTCTTGTTTTCAATGCGCACCAAAGCAGCCTGCAATCCTTGAATAAACTTCAACTGACGCTGGGCCAAACGTGTGGTTTCTTCCTTGGAAAGAGTGTTGGCACCTTCTTCCAATACTTTATAAGTGGGCGACGTGTCATCCACATCATTTCCATCCGCTCCAGTCAAGCTTGCTTTCAACATATCATAATCGCGTTGAGCTAATGCCAACTTTTCCAAGATGATGGCGCGGAATTCTTCCAACTCGGCATCCGAGTATCTTGTTTTTTCTGCCATAACGTAACGTGTTTAAATCATTTGGTATTAAGTAGTTTATTCCTTGACCACACTGACTTGAACGGAGAAATCATCGAAGTTGAGTTCGGTTCCATTCTCCACTTCATCAGCCAGTGTCAGCCGAGTTCCTAAAACTTGGTTGCAAATATAGTCTTTATATTCGGTTACAGCATCATCCGTTTGCGGATTTTTAGATAATGTGATGCTTATTTTATCTGTTATCTCAAATCCACTCGACTTGCGAAGGTTCTGGATGCGGTTTACCAGTTCGCGAGCGATACCTTCCCGACGGAGTTCATCGGTAAGGGTCACCTCAAGAGCCACAGTCAGCCTACCTTCATTAGCCACGAGCCAACCGGGAATGTCCTCGCTGAAAATATCGACATCTGATACATCAATGACGGCATTTCCACCTTCAGGCAAAATGAATGTATAAGTACCGTTCTTTTCCAACTCGGCAATGGCTTCCTGACTCATGCCGTTTACCAGTGCAGCTACAGCCTTCATCTGCTTGCCGAACTTGGGTCCCAGCTTCTTGAAGTCACACTTCACTTTCTTGACCAGTACACCTGCCGCACCTTCCACAAATTTGATTTCCTTGACATTTACTTCAGTCATGATGAGAGTTTTTACAGCTTCGATATGAGCGCGTTGTTCTTCGTCCACCACAGGAATCATGATGCACTGCAGAGGCTGGCGCACTTTGATGTTGACTTTACGGCGTAAAGCAAGCACCATGGAGGTTATGTCTTGTGCCATCTGCATACGAGCCTCCAAGTCAGTGTTTATCAGACTATCATTGCACTCGGGGAATTTAGCCAGATGAACAGAAACCACCTTGTCACGTCCAGTCACCTCTATCAGGTCAGTATAAAGCATATCGGCGTAGAAGGGGGCAATTGGCGCCATCAGCTTGGCTACAGTTTCCAAACAAGTGTAAAGAGTCTGATAAGCCGAAAGCTTGTCTTGTGTCATGCCTCCTCCCCAGAAACGCTTGCGATTCAAACGGACATACCAGTTGGAAAGATTATCATTGACGAAATCAGAGATAAGACGTCCGGCACGGGTAGGCTCGTAATCGTTGTAGCAAGCATCCACACTCTTGACCAACGAATTAAGCAGAGAGAGAATCCAACGGTCAATCTCAGGACGCTCATTCATGGGCACATCAGGCTCCTTATATTCGAATCCGTCCACATTGGCATAAAGAGCAAAGAAAGAGTACGTATTATATAAAGTGCCGAAAAACTTGCGGCGAACCTCTTCTACACCATCCACGTCAAACTTCAGGTTATCCCAAGGTGAAGAATTGGTTATCATATACCAACGCAAGGGATCGGAGCCATATTTCTCTATGGTAGAGAAAGGGTCTACAGCATTACCCAGTCGCTTAGACATTTTGTTGCCGTTCTTGTCCAACACCAGTCCATTGGAGATAACAGCTTTGTAAGCAACGGAGTCGAACACCATCGTGGCGATGGCATGAAGCGTAAAGAACCATCCGCGGGTCTGATCCACTCCTTCGGCAATGAAGTCGGCAGGATACACCTGACGGCTGTCCAGAGCTTCCTTGTTCTCAAAAGGATAATGTATCTGAGCGTAAGGCATCGAACCGGAGTCGAACCACACGTCGATAAGATCTGCTTCACGCTTCATGGGTTTACCATCGGAAGAAACAAGAATAATATCATCCACGTAAGGACGGTGTAAGTCTATCCTGTCGTAGTTTTCCTTCGTATAGACACCAGGCTGGAAGCCGAGGTCTTTGTAAGGATTAGAGGCCATGAATCCAGCAGCTACAGACTTTTCTATCTCGTCGTAGAGTTCCTCCACAGAGCCGATACATTTCTCTTCGCTGCCATCCTCAGTACGCCAGATGGGAAGCGGGGTACCCCAATAACGCGAGCGGCTCAGATTCCAGTCATTCAAGTTTTCAAGCCATTTGCCAAAGCGACCAGTACCAGTCGACTCCGGCTTCCAGTTGATAGTCTTGTTCAGTTCGATCATGCGCTCCTTACAAGCTGTGCTTCGGATAAACCAGCTATCCAAGGGATAATAAAGAATAGGCTTATCTGTACGCCAGCAATGCGGGTAATTATGCACGTGCTTCTCTATCTTAAAGGCCTGATTAGAAGCCTTCAGCATCATACAGAGATCGAGGTCGAGCGATTCGGCAGCCTGGGCGGCCTTCTCGTCATACTTGCCGTCGATGGTGAAGCGCGGGTCGTAGGCGTTCTTTACCCAGCGGCCCTGGTACTGTTTATATAAATCTACGTTAACACAAGCCTGTACGAAGACTGGATCCAGTTCGTCCAGCAGATAAAACTTGCCCGTAAGGTCCACCATAGGACGGGTTTCTCCCCGCTTGTTTATCATAAAAAGAGAAGGAATGCCAGCCTGGCGGGCTACGAAAGCATCATCAGCGCCGAAAGTCGGAGCAATATGCACAATACCCGTACCGTCTTCAACAGTAACATAATCGCCGGGAATGACACGGAAAGCCTCTTGTTCAGCTTCGACCCAGTTGCTATCCTCGTCTACAGACACAGGTTTCACCCAAGGAATGAGCTGCTCATAATGCATGCCAACCAAGTCAGGTCCCTTATATTCACCTACTACACGGAAAGGAATGAGTTTATCACCAGGTTTATAGTCCTCTAAGGCAATACCTTCTGCTTTCTTGTTAAAGTGAGTATAGAGCAATTCCTTAGCCAAGACTACGGTCATCTTCTCGCCTGTATATCCGTTGTAAGTCTGCACAGCCACATAGTCAATCTTAGGTCCTACACAGAGGGCTGTGTTAGAAGGAAGTGTCCAAGGCGTAGTTGTCCATGCCAAGAAATAAGGCGTGCCCCACTCCGTCATCTCTGGTTTGGGGTCTTTAATGCGGAACTGTGCTACCGTAGTAAGATCTTTCACATCGCGATAGCAACCGGGCTGATTGAGTTCGTGCGAGCTAAGTCCGGTACCGGCAGCTGGCGAATAAGGTTGAATGGTGTAACCTTTGTAGAGGAGCCCCTTAGCATAAAGCTGCTTCAGAAGCCACCAAAGGGTTTCAATGTAGCGGTTATCATAGGTGATATAAGGATCGGTCATATCCACCCAATAGCCCATCCGACGAGTAAGGTCCTCCCACTCCTTGGTAAACTTCATCACATCCTTGCGGCAGGCTGCGTTGTAGTCGGCTACAGAAATGGTACGCCCAATGTCTTCCTTGGTGATGCCCAATGCCTTCTCCACACCCAGTTCTACGGGCAACCCGTGGGTATCCCATCCAGCCTTACGGTTCACCAGAAATCCTTTCATGGTCTTATAGCGACAGAAGGTATCCTTGATTGTGCGTGCCAATACATGGTGTATGCCCGGCATACCGTTGGCCGAAGGAGGTCCTTCGAAAAACACGAAAGAGGGGCATCCCTCACGTTCTGTCACACTCTTGGCGAAGACCTGGTCTTCGTCCCATTTCTTCAACACGTTTTTGTTGATTTCCGAGAGGTCAAACTTCGGATGTTCGGCAAATCTCTTACCCATTTTATAGTTGTTATCTGTTTATTATCCTCAATGTTAGGTGTATTCTACACTTCAAGGGCGCAAAATTACAAAAAAGTTGGAGAAATCCGTACTTCTGCCTCACTTTTACGTTCTCCCATCTATAAAAGAAAAGAAGCAGATGCAAAGAAAGATGCCGTCATGGAGCGAGGAGAGCATACCTCCCCCACATGGCACGAAATAATGCAAAGAGGAAAAAGAAAAAATGCCCTACCCTGGGTAATAGCAAAAACTACCCAGGGTAGTAGGCATTCCGGTTTCATGAAGTAGATACCGGTTCAGTTACGGTTTTTAAGCTTCACTTCATAGAGGTCGGAACGACGGTCTTTGAGGTTGCGCACACTGCCGTAAGTATGTAGTTCATTAAGGAGATCCAAATCGACATCGGACACAAGAATCATTTCTGTATTGGGTGTAGCTTCGGCCCGCCGTCCATCGGTAGGAAAAGCAAAGTCGCAAGGGGTAAACACGCCGCTCTGTGCATATTGTATGTCCATGTTGTGCACACGGGGCAAATTGCCCACACTTCCGGCTATAACAACGAAACACTCATTTTCGATGGCACGTGCATGAGCACATACCTGCACACGACTGTAAGCATTTTGCGTATCGGTCAGAAATGGCACGAAAAGAATCTGCATCCCCTGGTCGGCCATGATGCGCGAAAGTTCGGGAAACTCCACATCATAACATATCAGCACACCAATACGGGCGCAGTCAGTCTCGAAAGTGCGTATCATTTTGCCGCCACTCAGTCCCCAACTCTTGATTTCGTCTGGCGTGACGTGTATTTTCTCGTACATTTCATAAGATCCGTCGCGCCGACAAAGGAAACCGACGTTGTACAACCGTCCGTCATCCTTGATAAGAGGCATACTCCCTGTGATGATATTAATATTGTAGCTGATGGCCAGTTTTACGAAGCGGTTACGTATTTCTTCGGTGTAAGCAGCCAGCCCACGAATGGCCTGCGACTCACCTTCATCGTTGAAACGCGCCATGAGCGGGGCATTGAAATATTCAGGGAAAAGCACGAAATCGCTTTTGTAATCGGACACGGCATCAACGAAGAACTCTACCTGCTCAAACAAGTCGTCCAGCGTTTTATATGCACGCATCTGCCATTGTACCAACCCTACACGCACCGATGTCTTGGGCGTGATATACTCCTGCGTAGGAGGCTGATAATAAATATTATCCCATTGGAGCAGGCAGGCGTAATGGCGTGACTCTTCGTCGTTGGGCAGATAATTACGCATCACCTTGCGCACGTGGAAATCATTGGACAGTTGGAAAGTGAGCACGGGGTCATAAATCTCTTTCTGACGCACTTTGTCAATGTATTCCTTAGGGCGCATCTGATCGGCATATTTATGATAATTAGGTATGCGTCCACCAAACATGATGGCTTTCAGGTTGAGTTTCTCACACAATTCCTTGCGGTACTCGTACATACGCCTGGCGAGACGAAGCCCGCGGTATTCAGGATGCACAAACACTTCAATGCCGTAGAGTATATTACCTTTAGGGGTGTGAGTGTTGAATGTTTCCTTACCTGTTACCTGAGCATAGGTATGGTCATTCTTTACTTTGTCATAATCCACAATAATAGAGAGCGCACACCCCACGATTTTCTCATCCACCACCGTCACAATTTGCCCTTCGGGAAATATCTTGATAAGTTTCTCGATCTGTGCATGGGTCCAGAACACGTCACTGCCGTCGGCATAAACACGGGTAAACGACTGTGCCAGCTGGTCATAGTCTTCTATTTGCAGATTGCGTATCTGCACTTTGTTGATTTTCAGTTCGTCCATAATCATGATATTTTAAAAGCAGTGCAAAGGTACGCTTTATCCTGCCACCTGGTACGTGCCGGGGGCAGATTTTTTCACCTCTTCCACGGCTATCTTCATTACCCCATCCTCCTTGCTCTCAAAAAGGCGATAGGCCTCACCGATGCGATTCAGCGGAAAACGGTGGGTAATTAGAGGTGTAGTGTCAATCTTCCCCTGAGCTATCAGGCGAAGTATCTCGGCACAGTCGCATCCATCCACGCCTCCAGTCTTGAAGGTGAGGTTCTTGCCATACATATCGGGCAGAGGAAGCAACTGAGGATGGTCGTAAAGAGCTACGATTGTGACCGTAGCATTGGGTCGTGCACACTCCCATGCCAAGCGGAAAGATTCATCCGTACCGGCTACTTCCAGTACGCGGTCTGCACCTCCATGATCAGAATGTCTTCTTACAAAGCTAAGACAGTTTTCAGGTTTCGTCAGCAACACGTTGGGATAATGTTCCCGCACAAAGCGGCACCGTTCTTCCGACTGTTCGCACACAATGATGCGTTTGGGCTGCTTCAACATCACACAAAGTAAGGTACAGATGCCCGTGGGGCCTGCACCGATAATAAGCACAGTATCATCAGGCGTGATGTCTGAGATGCGAGCCGCCCAGAAACCGGTAGCCAACACATCGCCGACAAAGAGAGCCTGCTCATCGCTCACTGTATCGGGAATACGGTTTAAACCCTGATCAGCATGGGGCACTCGCACGTATTCGGCTTGTCCACCGTCAATGCGACACCCTAATGCCCATCCTCCATCGGGATCGGTGCAGTTATTGACATAACCATGTCGGCAGTAGAAACATTCGCCACAGAATGTTTCTACGTTCACCGTCACTCGATCTCCAGGGCGAACGCTCACTACCTCCGAACCAACTTCTTCAACCACACCCACCATCTCATGTCCTACGGTGATTCCAGGCACAGCGCGAGACACACTGCCGTGCTTGATGTGTAAATCGCTGGTACAGATACTGCCCAGTGTGACGCGAACAATAGCATCGCGCATGTCTTGCAGGGCAGGCTTCGGTTTGTCCATAAACCTAAATTCCCCTTTTCGGATGTAAGTATATGCCAACATATTTCTTATTTTATAGCGTTAAAAATCAAGAAGTCAAGGAGTCAAGCCGATAATGTTCCGGGGTATTCCCGACCTCAACTTGACTCCTTGACTTCTTTCAAACTTATGTTTCTTTATTTCTTCTGATAGTTATTCAGCCCTGTTTGCAGAAAATCCACATACTTGGCAATATCCTCGTCATACGAATATGACTTGTTCAAAGGATTACCCTCGTTGTCAATCAGCACGTAGAAGGGCTGTGCATTGGCACCGAACTTCACACGTTGCAAGTAGCTCCACTTGTCGCCTACAGTACGCAGCGTGCGTTCCTTACCGTTTTCCATCACTTTGACAGGCTGCGGCAGCGGCGTTTTCTCGTCCACATAGAGCGTAATAAGTACATAATCGTTGTTGATGAGGTCGCTCACCTTCGTATCCGTCCACACGGAAAGCTCCATTTTGCGGCAATTTACACAGCCATAACCGGTAAAATCCAGCATCACGGGTTTACCTTGCTGCCGAGCATAGGCCATACCCGCATCATAGTCGGTAAACTTAGCATGTACTTCGTTCGTATAGAGGTTGAAGTCCTGCGTCTGGAGAGGCGGAGCAAAAGCGCTCACAGCCTTCAGCGGAGCCCCCCAGAGACCGGGTACCATATAGACGGCAAAAGCCAGCGAAGCCAAGGCCAGAAAGAAACGAGGCACGCTGACCTTAGTATTGTCGTCGTCATGAGGAAATTTGATTTTACCCAACAGATAAAGACCAAGCAAGGCAAAAAGAACTATCCAGATGGCCAGGAACGTCTCACGGTCGAGAATGCGCCAACCATAAGCCAAATCGGCCACAGAGAGGAATTTCAGCGCAAAGGCCAGTTCAATGAAACCCAGTACTACCTTAATGACGTTCATCCACCCGCCCGACTTAGGCATAGACTTGAGCCATGAGGGGAAAAGAGCAAAAAGCGTGAAGGGCAAAGCCAGTGCCAAGGCAAAGGCAAACATGCCCACTGCCGGTCCCACGATGCTACCCGTTGTAGAAACCTCCACCAGCAGGAAACCGATGATAGGACCCGTGCAGGAAAAAGATACAAGCGACAGCGTAAAGGCCATCAGGAAGATACTGATAAGTCCCGTTGTCTGCTCTGCCTTACTGTCCACCGCATTGCTCCACTTTGAAGGAAGAGTGATTTCAAAGGCTCCGAAGAACGAGGCAGCAAACACCACAAGCAAGAGGCAGAAGAAAATATTGAAAATAGCATTCGTGGAAAGCGCATTCAAGGCATTGGCACCAAACAGAGCGGTGATAATCAGTCCCAATGCTACATATATAACAATGATAGATGCACCATACGTAAAGGCATCACGTATACCTTTCTTCTTGTCTTTCGTACGTTTCAGAAAGAAGCTGACGGTCATCGGAATGATAGGCCATACGCAGGGAGTGAACAAAGCGAGCAAACCGCCTACGAAGCCCATACCGAAGACATAAAGCCACGACAAGTCGCGCTGAGCAACACTCTCACCAAACGAATTCAACTCGTCGACAACCGGTTTCCAATAATCAGGTTCAGCCGAAAGAGACGTCGTGACATTTGCCGCCTCTTCGTCAGGATTTGCTTCTGCTTTGCCCTCGGCAAGAGGAGCAGAAGCCTGCGATACTCCATCAGCCTTGCCTTCGAAACTGAAAGGCACCTGCGTGGGAGGCAAGCAGTTTTCGTCGTTGCAGGCACCGTATTCCAGATAACCTGCTACCTGCCAGGCACCGCCCGTCAGCTTCAGTTCCTGTACGAATTGCGCCGTTTTCTCAAAATAGCGTACCTGCATCTCAAACAACTTGTCGTAGGCAGAGATTTCCTTACCTACGGGTTTCAGTTTACCTACAGGTTCAGCCCCCTGAATCTTATCTACGTTGAACGTAGCTGATATAGGACCTCCGTCTCCCAATTCTGTTGAATAGACATGCCAACCGGCATCGATGGTTCCCGTAAATACCACCTCTACTCTATCGTCGGACACCTGCTTCACTTCCGTCTTGAAGGTAACCGGCTCCAAGATTTGCGCCCGAACCGCCAAGACCGTCAGGAGCATAAAAAATGTAATGATCGACTTCTTCACAATGATACAATATAAACGGTTAATTATTAATTAGCAATGGTTTATGGTAGATTGCAGGAGCCGACAGAGAACGAAGCGATGCAAAGCCGGCTGAGTTTTGCAACTCGCCTCCTGTGAATTCTCCTTCCACCCTGAACCATGTATCGTCATTTCTATATTTCGTAATCCACGCATGCCCGGTTTTCTTTTACCTCAGCCAACAGACCGGCAGCTGCCACGTGATCGGGATGTGTGGAATAAGCTTTCACATCTTCCAGCGTGTCAAACTCGCTGTACAGGGCGATATGCCACGTTTCCCCCGGGTTCATATTCAACCCCACTTCTACCTTGCGGATAAAGGGTATCTTGGCAGGCAGAGCCTCTATAGCCTGCTTGAAAGCGTGCATCGCCTCCTGCTTCCGGTCGGTCGGTGCTTCGTCTTTCAATTTGAATAACACAATGTGTTTTACCATAACTTTTGTAAACTTAATAATTTGTTCTTATATTTGTCAGCCAAAAGAGAACGGCCGAACTTCTTAGGCTGCAAAATTACTGGTTTTGTTTCAAATATATACGTAAACAGATGTTAATAATAGGAATTGCAGGCGGCACGGGGTCGGGAAAAACCACCGTTGTACGCAAAATCATCGAAAGTCTGCCTGCGGGGGAAGTCGTGTTACTCCCGCAGGACTCATACTATAAGGACAGTAGCCATGTGCCCGTGGAAGAGCGTCAGAACATCAATTTCGACCATCCCGATGCCTTCGACTGGCCCCTGCTGGCTGCGCAGGTAGCCGCTTTGCGTCGGGGCGAAAGCATCGAGCAGCCGACCTATTCCTATCTGACCTGCACGCGTCAGCCGGAAACCATACACATCGAACCGCGCGAAGTGGTCATCATAGAAGGCATTCTGGCATTATGCGACCCTGGGCTTCGCAGTATGATGGATTTGAAAGTTTTCGTAGATACCGACCCCGATGAACGTCTGATACGCGTCATACAGCGAGATATGCTGGAACGCGGACGCACGGCAGAAGCGGTGATGGAGCGTTATATCCGCGTGCTTAAGCCCATGCATGAGCAATTCATTGAACCTTGCAAGCGTTATGCAGACCTCATTGTGCCTGAAGGTGGAAGCAACCAAGTGGCCATCGATATTCTAACAATGTTTATACGGAAACACATATAACATTGGCTATTCGCACTGTCTCTCTCAAGTAAGTTTATAGCAGGACAAAAGTTGTTTGCGAATAATGAACTGGAACGCATAGATACGAAAGCACAAGCGAAACCAAGAAGCACATACGGTAAGGAAAGGTAAATAAAATGGAAAGCGTTTTATATGAGCAAAAAATCACAGAGGCACAAAGCATTCTGCATTTTACACCACAAAGACAATAACAAGATATGACTTTGTACCCCGGAATCACGGATGTTTCCTATCCGGATAAAAAGCAAGTTCTCTACGTCTTTGTGCCTCTGTGTTTGAAAAGAATCATTACCGGATGCGGTCGGCTGCCTTAACCAACTGATCGTCTTGACGGATAGCGCCGAAAGCCAGCCAGTTCAAGATAATAGCCACTACCGGCAAACAAAGAGCCCAATTCAATTGGAATGAACTGTTCAAATCACTCTTCAATGTAGATATAAAAAGAAGCAAAACAAAAAAGTAAGCTACCAGCAGCACCACATTGAATACAATCATACGCATCTGCAAACGGCGGTTGCGAAACAAGAAAATAGTGCAGAAAGACACAACGGCACTCAATAACAACAGAGAGAAGACTCCCCATGTTGAAAGCAGACTACCATCTGCCTGTATAACTCCCAATGGTTTGAACGCTAAAGCATCAACTTGGTCTGCACCGACAAAATACCCCAAAGGCAGGCACAAGGCACAAATCAACACGATAACCGCCACCAGAAGGTAAACGGATTGTTTGCGTTGTATCATAATTATTGCAGTTTGTCTTTTTCTTTAGCAGGGTTACGATAATATATCTTTCCTTCTATATATTCTTGAGTAGCTATTAACGTAGGTTTCGGCAATTTCTCATAATAGCGGGAAATCTCTATCTGTTCACGGTTCTCAAATACCTCCTCCAGATTATCATTGTATGAAGCAAACTCTGCCAGTTTCTTCGAAAGGTCGTTTTTAATTTCCACACTAATCTGGTTGGCACGTTTAGCAATGATTGCCACTGTTTCGTAGACATTGCCCGTGTCTTTGCACAAATCCATCATATCACGCGTGATAGTGGTGGTAGGAGCATTAGTTTTTCTGTAATCCATACGTTTTATTACTATTATAACAGTTTAATTACAATTTTTCCATCAGTCTTTCAATACTTTCTCGGATTCCTCAAAAATACGCTTGGCTTCCTTGGCATACTTGCTGTCTGGGAATTCATTGATGAAAGCATAGTATTCATCCACAGCCTCCCGGTAACGTTCTTCCTTTCTTTCCTCAACACTATATACGGCCAATTCATATTTAGCACGCAGGATAAGAATGGAAAGGTCTTCCCGAAGATTGGTATAGGGGTAATCTTTCAAAGCATTCTGAGCCGTAATGACACACGACAAGTAGTTGTTTCCTCTGTAGTTTCCCAGGTTATAATACAGTCTTGCAGAAAGATATTCTTTCATCACCAGCTTATCCTGCAAAGCGAAAATCATATTCTGAGCTTCTTCGCGATGGATGCTTTGAGGGAAATATTCCATGAACATCTGTAACTGCTGGATGGCGCTGTATGTACCGGATTGGTCCAGACGCGGTTCGGGTGTATCCAGATACAGTGCTTTACCTGCATAAAAGCGTGCCAGTTCCGTAAAAGTTCCGCGCGGATAAGAGGTATAATATTGGATAAAAGTCTGAGCTGCGGTAGCGTAATCTTCCTGATTAAAATAGCTCATACCCAGCATGTAAAGAGATTCTTCACCCTTGTCGAACCCTTTGAGAATCGTTATCAGTTCATTCAACAAAGTTATGGAACGACTAAACTGACCTTTAGCGAAATAAGCCTTGGCTGCCTCGTATTTGTATTCGTAATCGGTACTTTTCAACAACTGGTTGTATTCTCCGCACGAAGAGAGCATACCTGCAGCCAGCACAAATATTAGGATGTTCTTTTTCATCACATTCACTCAAATAATGTGCAAAGATAGAGGTTCACACCGAATTAACCAACGATGTGAACCTTAATTTTTCAAAAACTTGTTTTTCTCCATGCCGTTCAGCCTATCGGCATGAGGTATAGCCCGCCCGAGGTTAAGCGAACAAGCGGCTCAGCAAGCCGAGATAAGCCCTTCTGTTCCGCGCTTACAGTTTATACAGGTCACTGGCAGCCAGGAGGTCGACTTTTTTCTCCATCAGAATGCGGATGCAGTCGGCCAAGTTATTGGGGCGGATGATGACATGAGCCGTTTCACCGTTGGCGAAGGAATACATGTATTCAATAAAGACACCTTCGTCCGACAAATAGCGGAGCACCCGCGCCAAAGCTCCTGGCACATTGGGGCAGCTGATGCCTATGACATCTGTCACGTTTACAGCAAAATGCCGGCTCTTTAAAGCTTCGTATGCCTTATCCGGTTCGGACACAATACCGCGAAGTATGCCAAAGTCGGCGTTTTCTGCGATGGAAAGGGCGGAAAGATTGATGCCTTCCTCTGCCAGCGCCTCAGTAACTTCGGTGAGGCGACCGGATTTATTTTCCAGGAAAATAGAAAGTTGCTTTGCTACCATTATATATATTGATTTCGTTAAACATTAGTCAATCCATTCGCCGGTTATCAATAACCCGCCGTGCCTTGCCTGTGCTGCGCTCTATGGTTCGGGGTTCAACCAGCCGGACATTCACGCTCAGCCCCAGCACACTTTGCAGGCGCGAGCCGAGTTTTTGCTTCAGAGACAACATTTTATTGATTTCATCAGAATAGAAGTCGGGGCGCACCTCAACCTGCAATTCCATCGTATCTGTGTTGTTCACCCGGTCTACCACCAACAGATAATGCGGTTCAAACTCGGGCATCTCCAGAATGACGGACTCGATCTGTGTCGGGAAGACATTGACTCCACGTATGATAAGCATATCGTCGCTTCTCCCTAAAATGCGGTCCATGCGCACCAAGGTACGTCCACAAGGACAAGTGTCATAATGCAGGGCCGTCAGGTCCTTGGTCCGGTAACGTAACAAAGGCATACCTTCTTTAGTGAGATGGGTAAATACCAACTCGCCAGTTTCTCCGGGTGCCACAGGTTCCAAGGTGACCGGGTCGATAATTTCCGGGAAATAATGGTCTTCGTTCAAGTGGGTGCCGTGCTGGCATTCGCATTCGTACCCCACACCGGGGCCTGCCACTTCGCTCAACCCGTATATATCATAGGCTTTGATGCCCAGCTTGGTTTCAAGATCCCGGCGCATACGTTCTGTCCACGGTTCGGCACCGAAAGCGCCGATACGCAACTTAAATTCATCCCGCGGCAATCCCGAATCGACAATTGCATCGGCCAGATACAGTGCATACGAAGGGGTACAACACAGCACGGTAGCTCCGAAATCGTGCATCAGCGTAATTTGTTTTGCTGTATTTCCGCTGGACATGGGAATGACAGAAGCACCGATATTCTCAGCTCCGGCATGGGCTCCCAAACCGCCCGTAAACAAGCCATAGCCATAAGACACCTGGAAAATGTCCGACTTGCCGGCCCCATAGGCGGTGAAGGCACGCGACAGGCATTCGGCCCAGACCGACAAATCCTTGCGGGTGTAGCCCACTACAGTCGGCTTGCCTGTGGTGCCAGACGAGGCATGAATGCGCACAATCTGACTCATAGGTACGGCACAAAGACCGAAAGGATAATTGTCCCGCAAGTCATATTTAGTAGTAAAAGGCAGTTTTACAATATCGTCAATGCTTTGAATGTCATCGGGAGTGATACCCAACTCCTGCATTTTCCGACGATAAAAGGGGGTGTCATGATAAACTCGTTCCACCGTCTTGTGAAGACGGATGCTCTGAATCTTACGAAGACTCGCCCGGTCCATACACTCGATACTTTCGTTCCAAATCATGTTTTTCTATGGTTATGATGATACATACTGCGAAACACGTTGCCAAGAAACTCGCCAGCAAAGTTTGCCAAAGAGGAAGCCTGGCCGCCCTAAAGGCGTTGTTTTTGCCAGACTTTGTCTCTGCTTTTTTCCGGACTTCTTTATCAACATGTTCCATTATCGGGAAGTGGCTTAAACTTTTATGCGCAACACCGGCATACCTGCATAGAGCGGCTTCTTTGCTAACCCTTTTCTAAGAAGTTTCTAAGCGATAAGCACCCTGCTTCCGAGCGATAAGCAGCAAGCTCGTCATACCTACGAAGTAACAAGCTGATTATCAACAAGAAGGCAAGCACACCATTCATCGCGCGCCAAGTTCTCACTACTTCCTAACTAAACTCCTGCTGCAAAGTAAGCGATTTTTTTTGTTTATATCAAAGATTTTACCGAATATTGCTACCTCTTAGCATTAGGAAAATGAACAAATTTGAATTGACATCTGATTATAGCCCTACCGGCGACCAGCCGGAAGCCATTGCCCAACTGACCGACGGTCTCCGTCAAGGCCTTCCTGCACAGACGTTATTGGGTGTGACTGGGTCTGGAAAGACTTTCACGATAGCCAACGTAGTGGCCAACATCAACAAGCCGACGCTTATACTGAGCCACAACAAGACACTGGCAGCCCAACTCTATACAGAATTTAAGAGTTTCTTTCCACACAACGCGGTAGAATATTATGTGTCATATTACGATTATTACCAGCCCGAAGCTTATGTCCCCTCTACCGATACTTATATAGAGAAAGACCTGGCCATCAATGATGAGATAGACAAGCTCCGGTTGGCAACCCTCTCTTCGCTGCTTTCCGGACGGAAAGACGTGATTGTGGTGTCTTCCGTTTCCTGCATCTACGGCATGGGCAATCCGTCTGATTTCTATCAGAACGTTATCGAAGTCAAACGAGGTAAGAACTTCAGCCGTAATGTATTCCTGCGCCGCCTGGTAGACAGTCTTTATGTACGTAACGATTTAGAACTGAACCGGGGCAATTTCCGGGTAAAAGGAGACACTGTGGACATCTACCTGGCATACGCCGATACGTTATTGCGCATCATCTTCTGGGGCGATGAGGTAGACGAGATTGACGAAGTAGACCCCATAAGCGGGGTCACACTGGCCCGGCTGGACTCTTATCTTATTTATCCGGCCAATCTCTTTATGACGACAAAAGAAAATACACTGCGCGCCATCCATGAGATAGAAGACGATCTGAAGAAACAGGTGGAGTGGTTCGAAGAACGCGGGCAGATGCTGGAAGCCAAACGCCTCCAGGAACGTGTGACATTCGACATGGAAATGTTGCGCGAATTGGGTCATTGCGCAGGTATAGAGAACTATTCGCGCTATTTCGACAACCGCCCGCCCGGCACACGCCCTTATTGCCTGCTGGATTTCTTTCCCAAAGATTATCTGATGGTTATTGACGAGAGCCATGTCAGCATTCCACAGATACGGGCCATGTATAGCGGCGACCGCGCCCGTAAGTCTAATCTGGTAGAATACGGATTCCGGTTGCCGGCTGCTTTCGATAACCGCCCGCTCAAATTCGAAGAGTTTGAGGAAATGACCAAGCAGGTCATCTATGTAAGTGCCACGCCTGCCGATTATGAATTAAGCAAGTCGGAAGGCATCGTGGTAGAACAGGTCATCCGGCCGACAGGGTTGCTGGATCCCGTCATCGAAGTACGCCCCAGCATGAACCAGATAGACGACCTGATGGAAGAGATTCAGCTGCGCATCGAACGGGGGGAACGTACTCTGGTGACAACCCTGACCAAACGAATGGCCGAGGAACTGACGGAATACCTGCTGAACAACAACGTGAAATGTAACTACATCCATAGCGACGTGGACACCTTGGAACGTGTGAAAATTATGGCAGACTTGCGAGAAGGTGTTTACGATGTGCTGATAGGCGTCAATCTTCTGCGCGAAGGACTGGACCTGCCGGAGGTTTCTCTCGTTGCCATTCTCGATGCAGACAAAGAAGGCTTCCTTCGTTCGCATCGTTCTCTGACACAAACCGCCGGACGTGCAGCACGCAATGTGAATGGCATGGTTATCATGTATGCCGACCGGGTAACAGACAGCATGAAGCAAACCATCGAGGAAACCAACCGGCGTCGCGAAAAGCAGCTCCGCTACAATGCTGAGCACGGAATTACTCCGCAACAAATCAAAAAAGCCAAACCTACCAACATTTTCGCTACTTCAACGGAAACTTCTCCTGCCGGTACACCCCACACGAAAGGAGAACAGACGGCTCCCCGGCCTTACATCGAACCCGAAGCAACTGTGTTTGTCGCCGCCGACCCGATTGTAGACTACATGAACAGAGAGCAACTGGAGAAGAGCATGCTCCGCACCCGCAAGCTTATGCAAGAGGCTGCAAAACGGCTCGATTTCATAGAGGCTGCCCAATATCGGGACGAGGTGTTGCGTTTGGAAGAAATACTCAAAAGCAAACCTGGGAAATAAAGAACCTTCTGCAAAAAAACTTCCTTAAATCAGCGGAAGTCGCGTAAAAGTTGCAATGGTTTTCCGGCAAAGAAGCGATAATATGGCAGAGTTTTCTTATCTTTGCGGTCAATTTGCCTGAAAAGGCAGGTTAATAAATGACTGACAGATTATGAAGGTAAGATTTATGAGCTTGGCAAGCGGCAGCAGCGGCAACTGTTATTTTCTTGGTACTGAAGAATATGGTATATTGATTGATGCAGGAATTGCGGCACGTACCATCAAAAAGCATTTACGCGATGCGGGAATAGGCATAGAAACCATACGGGCCATTTTTATCACACACGATCATGCCGACCACATCAAAGGAGTTGCCGGATTAGGCGAGCGGTTTCATATACCAGTCTACGCTACCGCACTCACCCATAAAGGCATTGAGCGCAGTTACTGTGTAACAGAAAAGCTTACTACATCTGCCCATATCATCCCCAAGGAAGTTCCTCTGACATTGGAAGACTTCCAGATAGAAGCCTTTGAGGTGCCACACGACGGAACCGACAATGTCGGCTATTGCATAAGCATAGCGGGGCGCGTATTTGTTTTCCTGACAGACTTAGGGCACATTACTGCAACAGCAGCAGCCTATATTTCACGTGCAAATTACCTTATCATGGAGGCGAACTACGATGAAGACATGCTGCGCATGGGACCCTACCCTTTCTACCTCAAAGAACGTATTACAGGTTCGACAGGGCATTTGTCCAATGCTACGACAGCCGATTTCTTAGCTGCCCACTTTCCACAAGGTTTACGCCACATCTGGCTTTGCCATTTGAGCCGTGAGAACAATCACCCGGAACTGGCTGTCAAAACAGTAGAATTGCGCCTGAAAGAACACGGAATTATAGTAGGACGCGATGTCTTGCTGACTGCACTAAAGCGTACTACCCCATCAGAAATTTATGAATTAGACTGAATAGGTAAATGTGCCAAATGAAGTGATACTGAATGCAGAGACACGGAGCCACAGAGTTATTTTCCTCTCCCGTGTGCGGCGAAGCTGCGAAATCCGTGTCTCTCCCATTGCCTTTCCGACAGGACATTACGGAACTTGGCAGATCTGTGTTTCACATCAATTACACATAAATTAAGTCCGGTTGATTACTTAAATGTCTTATCTCTTGCATATATCAAAAGTATTTTGTTATTTTGCACCGCATTTTTATGGAATGAATGCTTTTAACCTGCGGCAATAGCTCAGTTGGTAGAGCATCAGCTTCCCAAGCTGAGGGTCACGAGTTCGAACCTCGCTTGCCGCTCCACTAAGAATCAGGCAGTTATCGAAAAGATTTCTGCCTGATTTTCTGTTTCTGGGAATATGGGTCAAAATTACTTTTCGTGGGAAAAAGACCGGAGGAAGCGCAAAATGGCTGAACAAAAGAATAAAAAAGGAAAAATTAAACAGACATTTGTCTCTACTTACGTTTTTTTCGTACTTTTGGGACGATTTTGGATTATAGTATTCACAAGCATGGTTTTGTTCTAACCCCAAAAGAAAGATGATGAAAGCAGAAAAACATACACAGAAGATGCTTTCCTGTCTCTACGGGACGGGTAGTTTCTCCATGCGATTTTTCCTGCGCGTTTTAAGAGCCTGTTTAAATTTTACTCAGCTTTATTTTGAATGCTGTTTCCGAGGATATTTTTCCGGTGTACGGTGGAACGTAGCGGGCTGCGTGACGAAGTATGCCGGGAAAAGAGACCGGAAAGAGGCCCAAAGGGAGCTGACTATAAATCTTAAAAGAGTAAAAATCAAACAGGCTTTAAACATTATTAAGGCTGATTATTTGCGTATCCGGGATGGTTTATTATCCCTCCCCAATTAAGCAAATACACTATATATCAATAAGTTACATAAAGAATTCCCGCTATGACAGGCGGCATACGAAGCACTCTGTGTGCCCGTATGCCGCCTGTGCCGTTTTTACTCACCCGCAATTCAAAGAACATGATGGATAAGATGAATATGATAAAGAAAACACTCGCGACACTGTCGCTGTTGTTTGCCTTACTACCCCTTATGGCGCAAGAAAAGCCCGATACGGTCTATACGTTCCGCTTCGTGCCGGACAATGACATGTTCTATGTCCCATACAGCGGCAATGACAAGGAGCTGGCTCGGCTGGAGATATGTGTGGAGCGATACAAGCAGGACATCCTTACCGGGAAAATCCCCCTCCGTGTGGACGGCTATTGCACCGCCGGAGGGAGCGAGGCGGCGAACCTTGCGATGGCGAAGACCCGCTCCAACCGGGTGAAGTCCGAGTTGATAACAAGACAGCAACTGACCGAAGCGTGCTTCACCACCCGTAACCACTCCGGGAGCGGCGACTATGTGACAATACGTATTGCCGTACCGAAAGAGGACGCTACGGCACCGAAAGACGAGAGACAGCAGACCGGGCAGGAAAGTCCCGAAGCGCAGCAGCAGGCTGTGGAAGAACAGGGCGAAACAAAAGAATCACGCTTTGTCGCCGAACAGATAAGGGTGGACAGCAAAGTCGGAATACATCCCGAGGCCGATATTCCGGCAAAAACCACCGGTACAGACAGCTACACACTCTCCCTGCGTGCCAACCTGCTCCGTTGGGCGACGCTCACGCCCGACCTGGGCCTGGAGTGGCGCATTAGTCCGGCATGGGGCATCCTCGTGAATGGTTCGTGGACCTCGTGGTCGTGGAACGACAAGGACCGCCGCTATGCCCTTTGGGAGGTCATGCCGGAAGTGCGCTACTATATGGGTAAGGAAAAGCGCGGCTACCTCGGTGCGATGTACAAGGCAGGTGAGTTCAACTACAAGTTCTCGGGCATCGGCAGACAGGGCGACCTGATGGGCGGCGGTATCACCGGCGGTTATCAACTGCACCTGAACAAGCACCTGGCACTGGACTTCAGCGTGGCCGTGGGCTGCCTGCACGCGGATTATGAGAAATACACGGTCATCGACGGTGTACGGACACATGCCGGGAAGGAGATGAAAAACTGGTGGGGACCGGTCAATGCGGGCATCACCTTAGTATGGAAACTTTACTAAAAGACTCTATTATGAATATGTTTAGAAAAAAGATTAGCGATTATGTGAACAGGTGTGGCTTCCTGCTGCACGGGTATAAACTTTTTGCTGTAGCTTTGTTGGCTTTCGGCATGGCGGCGTGCGACGACGACAACACGGTTCCCGAACCGGATCCGGAACCGACCTCTACCTTCAAGATGTACATCGGCGAGGGAAACATCGTGCCGATGGATTTGGGAGCCCCTGACAACTATCCTCCCGCATACATGGCGGTGCTGGTCATGGAGGATTTGCCTGCCGACGAGAAAATCATCTACGAGGGTAGTGTCTATTCAACCGAGAACCCGGAACCGGACTTGAGCGACTGCGTTTTCATTAATGACTATTCGGATTACGAGCCGTTCCTGAACTGGGACAGGGAGAAGGAGTCGCTGTACTGGCGCTGCTTGTACCTCCTCCATCCGCTGCCCGGCACGACGTATTACGTGCGGGGCTATGTGCAGACAAACAAGGCGGAGTACTATTCCAACACGGTTGAAATCCGCTCCAGCCTCACAGCACCGGTGGCGGAGAACCCCGACGCCTACGAGATACCCGTCATCTTCCACCTCTTTCCGGATGCCGAAGGCAACTATCCGGTCAAGGACTGGATGGTACAGGAACAGCTGGACTATGCCAATTATGTATATAGCAACTATTTCAACCTCCCCGGGCAGACAGAGACCGGCGTGCGCTTTGTGGCCGCCACCACCGCGCCCGACGGTACGCCGCTTGAAACACCGGGCATCGTCCACGAGAAGGAGGCCGTGGAGATAGATTACGAGAACGTCGAGTTTGACGACCGGTATATATGGGACAATGAGCACGCGCTCAACGTGTGGGTCGCCCCAATCAATAATGTGTACGAGGATGAGTACAGCATATTCGCCGGGTTCTCGTTTTTCCCCTACTTCGATGAAGACGAGATGATGGAGGGATGCGAAACGCCGTACCAGCCCGGTGTTGTCTCAGGCATATTCCTGAATACCCGGGCGATGACGATGGCCAACGATGTGATGTCGTTCGCCCATGAGGCAGGACATTTCCTTGGATTGGAACATGTCTATATCGAGGGAGACGACTACTGCGAAGATACGCCTTGGTACGACCGGGACGCTTATCTGGAGGCCACGCAGGGCAACATCGAATATACGCGCACGGATGCCGCGACAGGAGAAATCTTCTTCTCCGACAACATCATGGATTACGAGTATGGCTTCATGGCCGGCATCACGCCCGACCAGGTGGAGCGCATCCAGTACACCCTGAAGCACGCCTACCTCATTCCGGGCGAGGCGGGCAAGGAAGATACGCCTGCGGTACGCTCCGCCGGGCAGCCGCACCGCTTCGGGGACAAGCCGGTACGGTAATATATTAGCTACGAGCTACGAGTTACAAGCTACGAGCTACGAGTCGTAGCGGATAGTGATTAGTTACTTGTAACTTATTACTAATCAAAGTACTCGAAACACTTGTAGCTTGTAACTCATAGCTTGTAACTCGTAGCTCGTAGCTAAAAAGACAAAGACAATGAAAAGGAAATATACGACAACGATTCTGGCAACGGCCCTGCTGTTCTCTCTGGGCGGATGTGTCAAAGACGACCTGCACGACACGCCACATCCGGATCAGGGTGTTGTGGCAGTGGCGATTGACATGCCCCAAGGGGACGAAGAGGAAGAAGGTGCCTATACGGTAGAGATTGACGGCACGACCGCCGATGGCAAGGAAGGGCACTACACCGTTTCCGACCCGCTGCCTCCCGACGAGTACACCGTGCTGGCCTACAACACGCCGCAGGGGTTCACCGTGACGGACGGCATCGCCCGTGTGGAGCGGACAGACGGCACGGTACGCGCCCTCACCGACTTCATCAATCCCCTGCCGGACTATCTCTATTCGGGCACGGAGCGGATAACAGTCATGGCGGATGACACCCTGCGCATGAACCTTGACGTGACGCAACGGGTGCGCGACCTGCACATCGAACTGACCGTGACCGAGGGCGACCCGGAACGCATCGCTGCCATAGCGGGTACGCTCAGCGGCGTGGCGGAAGCCTACGACCTGCGCAACGAAACGCTCTACGGCGAGGCGGTCAGCACACGACCGACCTTCACCCGTGATGGTGACAAGGTGTCGGCAGACCTGCGTCTGCTGGGAGTACTGGGCGATGCGCAGACACTGACACTTGTCCTGACCTTCACCGACGGACAGACACAGACGGTGGAGAGCGACCTGACGGAAATCCTCGCGGACTTTAACGGTGATATGGAAGAAGCCTTGGGCATCGAGGGTGAGCTGCATACGCCGGTCAGAGCCGGTATGGAAGCCACCATAAAGGATTGGAATACCATTCCGGGCGACCCGGTGGAAGCCATGTAAATAGGATAATAAGTAATCTATAATAGTAGTATGAAAGCAAACAGATTGAAATGGACTCCCGCCGTCATCATGGCCTTGACTATGACTCTGGCGGCTTGTAGTAACGAAGAAACGGTGAATGACCCGCTTGCCGACGGACCGGTAGCCGCACAGGTGACGGCAGGCATCGGCCAAAGCATGACCCGTGTCAGCGTCGATGACAACGGTTCCGCAGCGTTTACCACAGGCGATGTAATTCATGTGGTGGCAGACGGAACATCCGCCTATGACTATACGTTGCAGGACGGTGGTTCCTGGTCTGCGGGCAGTAACCCGTATTACTTCCAGAATCGGGACAATGTGAATTTCAAAGCATGGTATGCCGACCCGGAATTAACCCCTGCGGACAACGAAATCGACATCGACACCAAGACACAGACTAACAGAAGCAACGGTTGGAACCAGTGGGACATCCTTGTCACGCCTGAGGTAAGTACCAGCGTATCTTTCCCGGAAATCAACTTTACGGGAGGCAACGCTTTCAGCCATATCATGTCGCAGGTTTCGTTCGTATTCAAGGCGGGCAACGACATCAGCGACCTCTCCGCGTTGACAGGCTACACCGTAAAGGATGTTACCACAGGTGCCACATTCAACACGCAGTCTTGCGATCTGACGACTGGCGGCACCACCGGCGACATTGTCATGCCTGTAACCGGCGAAGCGGACAATCAGGTGGATTGCACCCCGATAATCATGGTGCCGCAAACCGTCAGCGGCACATTGAACATCGAAGTGGCCTATAACGGACAGACCTACAAGGCGGCGCTCAATCCTCCGACAGGCGGCTTGCAAACCGGTTACAGCTATACCTACACCGTGACTATCAGCAATACAGGTCTGGAAGTGGGCAATGCGACAATTGGAAATTGGGATCAACATGCCGATTTTGACGGCAATGGAGAAGCAACGTTGCAATAAATCGAAGATTAAGAACATCGTACAGCAATAATATACAACAAAATAGTAAATACAATGAAACCTTACATTCTTCTCGCAGCTACGGCACTTATGCTCGCCGCCTGCACCAACGACGAAGTGACCACAACGCCCGACGGCGAGGTGGCCCTTGAAGTGAACGCCGCCATCAGCGGCACGAATACCCGCGCCAGCGGTACGGCCTGGGCGGATGGCGACCGGATCGGCATCACGGGCGGCAATTATACCAACAGTCCGTATGCCTACGGAAGTGGTAAATTCTCCGCGACCGGACAGGACATCTACTTCGAGGACTCGAACCCGGTAACATTCAGCGCCTACTATCCATACGCCGAGGGTGGCGGAACCGTCACCGCCACTACCGGTGTCGACATGCAGACCGCTGCCAACCAGCCCAAGATAGACTTCCTCTATGCCAGCGGTGCCACGGCCAGCAAGGACAACCCCGTGGTGAATTTCACGGGCGAGCATGCCTTCTGCCACCGCATGAGCCAGATTACCCTTGAGTTTACCGAGGGGGCAGACATGGACTTCGACAACGGGATGCTGACCGGCTACACGCTCGGCGGCTTGAAGACGCAAGGCTCGTTCAATACGCAGGACGGAACAGCCGCCGCGGACGACAACGCGCAGGCAGCCGATCTCAATCTCACACTCATCGGCGTAACCACTACGCAAGGAAAGTACACGGCCTCTCCCGTCATCGTCTTTCCGCAGTCGGCCACCGGCATTGACCTCGCCGTCACGGTGGACGGGCAGAGTTACAGGGCCAGGCTCACCGTACCCGAGTACAACTCGGCCTCTGGTTTGCAGCCGGGCGTGAACTACCTGTTCCCCGTCACCGTCAGCAAGACCGGACTGACGGTAGGCTCGGCTGAAATCAAGGATTGGGTGACCGTAACCGGTGACGGCGACACGGCCTTGATGTAAACGGCAACAGCCATCCCGTGCGGCAGCGTAAGCACGGAGATATACTATATATAATAATATGGTGTAGCGGGCGGCATCGCGGCCGCCGGTGGCACTAAACCAAATAAAGAAAAATATGATGCGTAAGATGAAACATACTTTAATCCTCGCAGCTACTGCACTCGTGCTTGCCGCCTGCACGCAGGACGAACTAAGCTCCCCCACGGGGGGAGTTGAGGGGGCTTTGCCCGAAGGTAAATACCCCTTGGAACTGACAGCTACCGGTATGCAGGCTGTGGCGACACCCTCCACCCGCAGCACGATAGACGGCGATTGGGAGGGCGTGCAAAACGTAGCTGTGCAGGTAGGCAACGAAACGAAGGAGTACACCCTTACTTCCTTCGGCGACAACAAGACCGCCACGCTGACCTCCGACGACCCCTTCTATTGGACAAGCACCGATGAGACAAAGACGGTGGAAGCTTGGTATCCGTGCCTTACCACGTTGCCTGAAACATGGGAGGTGCCTGCCGACCAGTCCGCGGGGATGCCCGTCAATAAAGACTTCCTTCATGCCTACCAAATTATCCCATTCTCCAGCAGGAACGAAGCGGAGCTGACATTCAAGCATCTTCTTGCGAAAGTGGTGATAAACATACAGCAGTCCGACTATCTTGAACGTTACGGCGGCGATTTGTCCGTGCAGCTGACCGACCTTCTAACCAGCGGAGAGGTTACTCACAGTGAAGACTATTTCGTCATAACCATTCAAGGCTTTACGGGGAGAAACTCCATCACGCCGCACCGGCTTGATACACCGGCTGACGGAGCTTTCGCCTCCTACGAAGCGCTTGTGATACCTCAAGCCTCGAACCTTAACTCTGCCATAGAAATCAAAGTAGGAGATGCCGTGTACAGCTTTTTGATAAATTCGATAAAATCAATAACTTTTCAAGCGAACTATGTACACACCTTCGACATCACCGTAAAGGCAGAGGGCTTGGAGGTATCGGTCGATACCGGCAGCATGACATGGAAAGAGGGAACAGGTGGCGAAGGCTCGGTAGATCTGCCCATTTAATGAAGGAAAAAGACATGTTTGAGCGGATAAGAATATACTTGAAATACGAAATCCCGGAATTGATAGACAAGTTTTTCATCGGGTTATGCTTGTCGCTGATTATTGTCTGTGCCGTGGGTGGAGGTATGCTTACTTTCCGTTCTTACAAGGAAGAGCAGCGGGCAATGATGAGGATAATAGAGATAGACAAAGAACTGCGTGAAATGTCGCGGAAACAACGTGCTTTTGACACGGGCAACAAATTCAGCCGATGGCAGATTTTTTTACTCGAGGCAAAGCTGAATTCATGCAGAGAATATGGAACATTCACAATGGAAATGAACAAAAAATGATACGTAAAAGACTGACATATTGCATCGGAGTATTCCTCTTCCTCCTGCTCGCCTCGTGCGGCAGCAATGACAGGGGTGCCGGCACGGATGCCGCCACCTACATCCCCGATGCGCCCGACTATGCCGACGCCACGATGTGGTACATCCGCCAGAACAGCACGGCGGACAAGGGTGCGGACATATTCTACCTCGTCTCCACTTGGGAAACTGACTGGACCACCGACGACGGGCGCGTCTGCCACTATGCCGACGTGCATAATGCCACGCACCGTGCCAACATGGACAAGGAGATTTCCCGCATCGCCGGTTATATGGGTGAGGCAGGCGACTTCTATTCGCCCTACTACCGCCACATCACCATCGAGGGATGGGCGACGCTGAACGAAGATACCATCAACAACCGCTTCCGCACCGCCTTCAGCGACGTACAGGCGGCCTTCGACACCTTCCTCCGCGGGCGCCCCGACCCCGACCGTCCCTTTGTGCTGGCGGGCTTCAGTCAGGGCGGCAAGGCGGTGGTGGAGCTGCTGAAGACGATGCCCGCCGATGCGATGCGCCGTCTGGTGGCGGCCTACGTGCTGGGCTATAAGGTGACACCCGCCGACACGCTCGCCACGGAGAACATCCGTCCGGCGCGGGGAGCCACAGACACGGGCGTGACCATCTGCTACAACTCCGTGTCCGACGTGCGCTACATCCAGCCCGTGGTGGCAGCCCCCTGCGCGATGTGCATCAACCCCGTGAACTGGCGCACCGATGCCACGCCCGCCACGCTGCACGACACCATCACCGTCAGCGTCTCGCCCGAGCACCACGTACTGGTCGTGAAAGGTTACAGCGGTTCGGAATACCAGCCCATCCTGGGCTTCCTCAATGTGGGCGACTTCCACAGCGCCGAGCCGTGGCTCTACGAGGAATGCCTGCGCGAGAACATCCGGGCACGGGTGGAGGCGTATTATAATAATGGTGAATGATGAATGGTGAATGATGAATGGTGAATGATGAATGGTGAATGATGAATGATGATGCGTTGTCAGTATTCGTGTCATACCACAGGGAAATTCTTCACTCTTCATTATTAGTTCTTCATTAATCAAGCGTTCTTTGACAGACTGGGAAACAAAAGAGATGAAATGATGAGGAATAATTCAATTAATTCCTTATTTTTGCAATGTGTTACATTCAATAATAAGGAGGAATACTGTATGAAAGCAACGATTTCATTAGAAGGACTGTTGGCACTTATCCATGGGCTTTCACTCAGTGCAAGCAATAAGCGGTGGCTGGGCGAGAAACTGATAGAAGAAGCACGGAAGGAAACCCAATCCGCTTCTATACCGGCAAGCCGATTTTATGGCGTATGGAAAGACGAAGACTTTCCGGAGTTAAGTGCGGACGAGATGGTTAAGGAAATAAGGGAAAGCCGAAAGTTTAAGAAGGAATCGATAACATGGTGAGTATGAAGCAATATTTACTTGATACGAATATATGTGTCTTTCTTTTGCGCGGACAAATATGACATAGACAAGAAGTTGGATAAGGTAGGGCTTGAACATTGTTATATTTCGGAAATCACGGAAGCAGAATTGAAATATGGCGCGGAACTTAGTCGCAGAAAAGGCCTGAAGCAGCGGATAGAACAATTGGATGAGTTTTTGTCCGCTTTGAAAATCCTTCCTATAAGCAATGCTATCGACCTGTATGCTTCTGAAAAGGCACGGTTGCGCATAGCTGGTACTCCTGCCGATGATGATTTTGATTTGTTGATAGGATGCACAGCCGTTGTAAATGACATGGTCATGGTGACGGAAAACATGAAACACTTTAAGAATTTAACCGGCATTCAACTTGAAAATTGGATTGAAAGATAAGCCATATCAATTGTTCCCATTATTTCGTCCCGCCCCTCTCCCCACAGGAGAAGGGCGGGACGCTTGTTTTCCGGCCTGCCGAAGTACCAAAGAAACTGATGTGTAATCCGCCGACGGAGAAACCTGTCGGCACAATATAAAGACGTATGAGATATTTTACCTTACAGGAATGTATCAACTCCGATACGGCAAAGGCACGGGGCATCGACAACACGCCCGGTGCCGAACACGAAGCGCACATCATCTCTTCCGGCTACCGTGGACCGGAACTGAACGCAGCGGTGGGCGGCTCGTCCACCTCGGCGCACTGCCACGGCTATGCCTTCGACCTCGTGCCGACAAACGGGAAGATGAGGGAGTTCAAGCGCTTCTGCCGCACATTCCTTGCCGACAAAGCCTTCGACCAGTTGATTTCCGAAAAAGAAAACGATCAGGGTGTACCCAACTGGATGCATGTGGGCTACAAGCATCCTGACGGAGTACGGCAACGCCGCCAGTATCTATCGATGATAGGCGGAAAGTATTATCCCATGACTAATTGATAAATGACAGAAGATATGAAGAAAAACAGATTATTTACAACAATATGCCTCATGGCGGCAATCCTGTTCACCGCCTGCACGCAGGACGAATTAAGCTCCCCCACGGGGGGAGTTGAGGGGGCTTTGCCCGACGGCGAATATCCTTTGCAGATAGGTCGTGTCAGCATCACCGCGGAGGCGAGCGAAGAGCCGTGGACGCGCGTGACCGAGAAGCCCGACGGCAGCGGCAGCGTATTCCAGGGCGGTGAAGAGTTCTATGTGAAGTTCGAAGGCAGCGACGAGGTGGGCATATACAAGATAACCGATGCCGCAACGGGTGCGGTGAAAGATGTCAAGCCCATATACTGGAAAAGTACCCAGCCTGCCAATATCATTGCCTGGTATGCCAAGCCGCAGCTCAATGCAAACAACTGGATGGACCTCCGCAACCAAGATGACGGCTTGGCCTACGTGCTGCGGGCCACGGCAGACAACGCAAGCTACGACACCCCGGTGTCCTTGCAGTTCAAGCACCAGCTGGCCAAGGTGCGCGTGGTGCCCAAGGGCACAGTCGATGTACGGCATATTGCTGTAACTAATGCTCCAGTAGGTTGTTCTGTGCAGGATGGAATTGTAACATCTGGAGTAAACGAACGCGTGGACAACTATTTATATGAGACTGAATACGAGGGCATAGGCACCTGCTGGGAAATCTGCCTGCCGCCTTGTAGCGTACAGAGGTTCTATGTTATGTCGGAAGCTGGTGTCACTCGCTACTTCGACATAGACAATTCCGTAACCTTGGAGGCTGGCAAAGTCCACACCATCACGATTACGGCAAACAGCGAAGGCACGCAGCCCATCGACCTTTCTACGCTGACCGACACTCGTGAGATTAACGATAATGGTACTTACTATGTTACCGGTACAGGTCAATATGGCATACGAGTGACGAACGGCAATCCGGAAATCTACCTGGAAGATGCACAGATAAGCGTATCAAGCGGTAATGGTATCGACATACAAGGTGGCAGCCCCACTATCCATGTAAGGGGCGAGCGCAACACCGTAGCCTCCACCGACAACACGGGCATCGCCGTCTCCGGCGGAGCAACTCTCACCATCGAGGGACGCAGCACGGCGGACATGCTGACGGCTACGGCAGGCAACGGGGGCGCAGGCATTGGTTCTCCCCTTGGCGGTACAGTCGGCGGCAATATCACTATCGGCAATGTTACGATTCATGCCACCGGAGGTAGTGGAAATTCCGCTTTTGGAGGCGCAGGTATAGGCTCGTCCGGCAGCGGAAATTGCGGAGATGTCACAATCGCGGACGCTGTGATAATGGCCAATGGCGGAGATTATTCGTCGGGCATCGGCATGGGATATGGAAATACTTCCCAGCCATCCATCGGCAAGATTACCATCACCAACTCCGATGTGACGGCTAAAGCAGGGCGTTATGCATCTGCCATCGGTTTTTCTTATACAGAAAGTGTGGTCAATCCTACGCCTGATTACAGGGCAGGACAGATAATCATTACCACGGATAATCTTGAGACGTTCTTGTCCAAGCTGACAGCCGGTGGTACAGCGCATGCGGAGTTTGCCGCGTATGCGCAACGGATAGGTGTAGGGTCACATGCAATACCATATCCTCCGTCCTTGCTTAACCAAGATGGCTCAGGCCCGTGGGAAGGCGTGGTAATCAACGGAACTGTCTATGCGGACGGATATGAATAAGGCTACTCCAGTTTTCCCGAAGTGTCACTTCGATCATCACAAGGTGGAACTTTGACCGAATCGAAGTGGCACTTTAGCTTGCGGACAGGATAAGAACAAGGCAATATGGCTCTATCAGTGCAACATGAAGCTGAGCCAGCGTTTTATGGCATGATATTTGCGACAACTGCCGCCGATGGCAAAGTGTACCAAGTGGAATACTATAATCTGGACATGGTTCTGTCTGTCGGCTATCGGGTTAAATCCAGCCGAGGCATAGAGTTCCGGCGTTGGGCAAACAAGGTACTGAAAGAATATCTGCTGAAAGGCCATGCCATCAACTATCGGTTGGGCATCCATACCTACAAGAAGTGCCACGACCGCTTCCTGATTATCGACGGGACGGACATCTATCACATCGGCGCCTCGCAGAAAGACCTCGGCAATGCCGTTCAAGCAAGCTTGACGGCTATTGCCGAGGCTTGCGCGTTCTTTGACAGGTTGGAAAACAAACGAAATAATGGGATGGAGCATGCAGGGCAATCCTTTTTTTATACCTTTACGGTATCATCACTTAAAGAAAGGAAACAGTATGGAAACAAAAGAAGAAAAGCTGAAGGAAAAAGAACCGGAAGCAAAGAAAAGCCTGATGGAAGAAATGGATGAAGAAGCCAAGAAGCAGAATCACCCGAAAAAGACTAACCGGACATGGGAGGCTTTTGGCAAGTCCAAAGGTTGCTTCATCATCAATGACCCCAAATTCTTACTGTAAGCATGAGGTACTTGATTGATACGAACATCTTTGTCTATGCGGCAACCGACCGTGATTCGTTAAGTCGTGATGTGAAAGCCATTCTGGAAGAACCGGATACCATACTCTATATGAGTGCGGAATCCGTGCGTGAACTGATAGTAGCATACCGCAACAAGGGCTTGTGACCATGTAATCATTGCCCATGCCATCACCGAGCACTTGCCGTTCATTTCGAGCGACACGCGCTTCCCGTTCTACCGCAGTCAAGGACTTGACCTGATATTCAACGAAAAGTAACACTTAATATATCCCCATTATCTCGTGAGGGTGTGTCAAAATAGAGATTACCTGTCATTAGCTTCGCTCAAAACCTCTTTTGACTATTTGAAGGTATAGTCTGTCACCCCGAGCGCAGTCGAGGGGTCTCACTATGCGTCATGTGAGATGTTTCGACTGCGCTTCGCTCCGCTCAACATGATAGACTATACCTTCATGAAATAGTTAAAAGAGGTTTTGAGCGAAGCTAATGATAGTGATTTTGAAATTCGGCCCCCCCTCCCCACGGGGAGGGGGGGAGGCCTCCACTCAGAATCAGGCTGAGCAAGCTTCAAACAGACTCTTACTTCAAATAGAAGTCAAGTGTCCCGGCGTGTACCAGTTCATTGTGTGTCACACGCACTCCTTTATGTTTCTGTCCACCCAGCTTTACTTCGCCGATGCGGTTCGTTTCATCAGTTTGACCAGACTTATGAGCGGTGATGACCAATTCCTTTTCCTGGTAATAACGCGGATCCAACTTAATGACCACCTTATCGAACATGGGTGTAGTCAACGTGTATTCAGGCACACCAGGACAATCCGGATAAAATCCCATCATGCTGAAGATGGCCCAGGCAGACATTGTACCCGTATCATCATTACCCGGAATGCCACCAGGAGTATTCTTAAAATAAGTATTCACCAATTGCGGCACCAGCTTCTGCGTACGCCATTCCTCACCGGGGAAATAGCTGAAAAGATAAGGATAAGCAATGTCCGGCTCGTTGGCAGGATCATAACGCCCTTCGTCAAAGACAGACTGCAACTTATTGATGAAAGCCTTGCGGCCTCCCATCAAACGCGCCAATCCCTTTACATCATGAGGGACATAGAACGTATAGTTCCAGGCATTTCCTTCATGGAAACCGGGATTCTCCTCAAAGTTAGCCCCCTGCATAGGGTCGAAAGGAGAATAGAATGTACCATCCGGCAATTTGGGACGGAAAGTACCAAAGTCCTTGCAATAGTAATTCTTGTAACCCAACGAACGGTTATAAAACAGTTTGGCATCATCTTTCTTGCCCAACGCATCAGCAAAACGCGACAGAGCATAATCTGCAATATAATACTCCAACGCATGCGAAACAGAGTTATCATTCTTCGCCCGGATAGGCACATAACCTAAGCTGTAATAATCATCGGCATCAGGACGCATCAGATTCTCGGCACCCGGCAAAGTGGCAGACTTATACATTGCCTCATAGGCCGTTTCCACATCGAAATCACGCAACCCTTTGAACCACGTATCTACAATGACCGGTATGGCAGGGTCGCCCTCCATGGTCAGCGTCTCACGTCCATAAAGTTCCCACTTGGGCAACCAGCCGTGTTCACGATACATGTCCACCATCGTACGCACCATATCCAACTGCCGGTCCGGGAACAAAAGCGTCATCAACTGATGTACATTGCGATAGGTATCCCAAAGAGAAAATACGGTATAACGCTTGCCCTGTGTAGAAAGGATTCTGTCGGACTCCATCGCAGGATATTGCCCGTTGACATCATTCAACACATTGGGATGGATAAGCACATGATAAAGACCTGTATAGAACACATGTTTCTGCTCTTCCGTACCCCCCTCCACGAGAATGCGGCTCAGGTCGTCGTTCCATGCCTTGCGGGCATTCTGCCGTATCTGCTCAAAAGACAGGCCGGACTGTTCACGGTCCAGATTCTCACGGGCATTCTCGATGCTGACAAAAGACACTCCCAGACTCACCTCCAGTTGCTCGCCTTCAGACATATCGTAGGTAAACCATACGCCAATGTCGTCACCGCTGATTTCCTTACGGTATTGCGTGTAAAGTTTCTTGGTGCCAGCCGTCGAATCCCAGGCAGCCTCGACCGTCATGGGGCGCATCTGCTTCCAGTAACCGCTTGTCTTGGGCGCCTTGTTGACCCGCATCACAAAGTAAATGGGGAAAACAGCCTGCGGGTTGTAGCAGAAGGTTCCCAGCAATTTGCTCCCCTCAATCTCCGTCTCGCTGACAAAACGCACGGTAGCCCCGCTCTCGTTGGTCAGCCCCTCACCCAAGTTAAGCAGCAGGTTACCCTGCCCGGCCTTGAAGGTAAAACGCTCACGGGCAGTACGGGGAGTAGCAGTCACCTCGGTACGTATGCCGTATTTATCCAACACGTTCGCATAGTAGCCCGGTGTGGCTTCTTCGTCTTTGTAACTGCTTCCGTATTTCAGAAAGTCCACTTCCAGATTGCCCGACGTAGGCATCAGCAAGAGTGAGCCCAATTCAGGGCACCCCACCCCGCTGAGGTTAACATGGGCATAACCCGTGAAAAAGTTATTGGTATGCTCATAAGGAGTAGACCACCAGCGGCTGTCCTTGTCGCGGTTGCCGTTCACACTGCCCATCACATTGAAAGGAACTACAGACATCATCCCCTGCGGACAGAGAGCACCGGGATTGGTAGTCCCGTAATTGGTAGTACCCACAAAAGGGTTCACATAATCTACCGGCTCGCGGTTGCCATCAGCCCAGGCAGGAGTCAGGGCACATACGGCAAAAGCGGCACATAAACTGTATGTCTTGAGATTCTTCATTGGTAATCTGAATATTTAATTAAGCATCTTTTCAGAACGCTCCCCACTGACTGGGTTCACTTCCCATCACCAGTTCCAGCGTACCGCCTTCCATCAGTTCGTCGTGCGAGAAGAAAGGCTTTTCCAGCGGTTTGCCATTCAACGTGGCCGATTGAATATATTTATTCTCCGGCGAATTGTTGGTTGCCACAATCCGGAAATCCTTGTCGCCAGACAAATGGATGGTTACAGCGTTGAACAAGGGACGCCCGATGCTATACACCGGCTTTCCCGGACAAGGCTGATAGAAGCCCATGGCATTCAGGACATACCATGCCGACATCTGGCCACAGTCTTCATTGCCAGACAAGCCGTTAGGAGCGTCGAAATACTGCGAATGCAACACCTCATCTATCAGCTTCTGGGCTTTCCAAGGCTGTCCCAACGTATTATACATATATATAATATGGTGGCTCGGCTCATTGCCATGCGCATATTGCCCTATCAGACCGCTGATGTCGGCCGAAACCAGTTCACCCTCCAGTTTCGAATCGGCAGTAAACAGCGTATCAAGGCGAGCAAGCATGGTTTCGCGTCCTCCCATCAGTTCGGCAAGTCCTTCTATATCGTGGGGCACAAACCAAGTCCACTGCCAGGCATTTCCCTCACAATAATCGTCGCTACGGTGATTGCTGGAATAAGGGTTGAAAGGTGTACGCCAATTTCCCTTGAGATCCTTGCCACGCATGAATCCCGTACCGGCATCGTAGTAATTGCGGTAATTCTGTCCGCGCCGGGCATAAATGCGCTGCGTAGCCGTATCGCCCACAGCTTCTGCCAGCAGGCTGATGCACCAGTCATCGTAAGCATACTCCAAACCTTTGGCCACCGACTCCCACTCTTCGTCGCAGGGAACATAACCCAGCGTGTTTTTATAGTACTTCGAGATGGGCATCAACGCATTGTGAATCAAGTAGCCCGTAGTAGCTATAGGAGAAATGGTGTCGTACTCGGCACTGCGCAGACACGCCTTCAAAGCCAGATTGGCATCAAAACTCCGGTCACCTTTCATATACGCATCGACAATGACAGGAACAGCATTGTAGCCAATCATCGTACCCGTATAATTTCCTGCCAGTTCCCACATGGGCAAGATGCCCCCCTCTTGATACTGGTTAAGCAGAGAGTTGATATACAACGAGTTCTGTTCCGGTTCAAGAATGGTCAACAACGGATGCAGGGCACGGAATGTATCCCACAACGAAAAGATGGTGTACATCGGTTTCCCCTCTTGCGCCGTACGTATCTCGCGGTCCAGACTGCGGTAGCGGCCATCCACATCGGTAAACAGAGCCGGAGAAATGGCGGTGTGGTACATGGCTGTATAGAACACACGCTTCTTCTCTTCATCCTCCGTCTGAATGTCTACCTTCGAAAGATAGCTGTTCCAGGCATCCCGTGCCTTGGCACGCGTACCCTCAAAATCCCAACCGGAAATCTCCGCCAGGTTCTTTTCGGCTCCTTCCATATCTACGGCAGATAAGGCAACCTTTACCAATACCTGCTCATCCTTTTGAGTCTTGAATTTCAGCAAAGCCTTGCACTGCCCCGGAGTACGGGTACCGTCTTTCTGAAGCACAGAATCCTGAACCACCGTGCAAGTAAAAGGTTTGGAAAATACGGCGTAGAAATAGACATCATGCCTCCACGCCCATCCGTTCGTATTCTTATAACCACAGAGGGTAGAATCGTTCACGACCTCTATGGAGAGGTGACGGTTTCTCTGTGCCTGAATAGAATAGTCCAGATCGAGAATGAAACCCGCATCATCGCTTTCCGGGAACGTGTAGCGGTGCAAGGCTGCACGATTGGTGGCAGTCAGTTCAGCCTGCACGCCATAACGGTCCAGGAAGACAGAATAATAGCCCGGCGAAGCCGTCTCTTTTTCGTGCGAGAAAGCCGAAGCAAAAGGCAGAATGTCTTTGTTGGGCTGCGCCGTTTCTTCGGTTGTAATCTGCTGTACGCCTACCGTAGGCATCAGCAGCACATCGCCCAGATCCGCACATCCCGTACCGCTAAGGTGCGTATGCGAGAATCCGTTGATGGTTGAATCAGCATAATAATATCCTGAGCAAGCATCCCACTCATAAATACGGGTATCAGGGCTGGGATGAATCATGCCGTTGGGCATCACGGCACCGGGATAGGTATGCCCATGCCCTCCCGTACCGATGAAAGGATTGACATATTGGGTGTAATCCTTTTCCACCGATGCCGTAGTACAACCGGCCAGCAATGCAGCCAGTACACACAGGTGAATTGTCTGTTTTTGTGCCATAATGTAATATTTGATTAGATTAACTTAACTCCTCTTCATTTCCTTACAACAGATTTCCTTATTTCTGCGTTTTGCTTTCTTTCTCCGCCTTCAGTTTCTCCTCTATGGGGTCATTATACTGCGTCTGGAGTCTTGTCAACTCAGCATGAAGTTCCTTAGTGATTTGCTCATAACCCGGCTTGCCATAGAGATTGTTCATCTCATGCGGGTCTTCCTGCAAATCATACAATTCCCATTCATCAATATCATTGTAGAAATGAATCAGCTTGTAACGTTCGGTACGTACTCCGTAATGACGCTTCACCATGTGTTCGGCTGGATATTCATAGAAATGATAGTACAGAGACTTACGCCAGTCGGCAGGTTGCTCGCCTTTCAGCAAGGGCAAGAGCGACACACCCTGCATATCTTCGGGAATAGGAGCGCCGGCCAAATCGAGGAAGGTAGGTGCATAGTCGATATTCTGCACCATCTGCGGGATTTCGCCTTTGGCCTTGAAGCCCTCCGGCAGCCGCATGATGAGCGGTGTGTGCATGGACTCTTCATACATAAAACGCTTGTCGAACCAGCCATGCTCACCCATATAGAAACCCTGGTCGGAAGCATAAACCACCAGCGTATTCTCCAACAGGCCGGCTTCCTTCAGGTAATCAAGCACGCGGCCGACATTGTCGTCGAGCGTCTTCACCACCTTTGCATAATCGCGCATGTAACGCTGGTACTTCCACTCTGCCAAATCCTTGCCTTGCGGATTCTTCTTATAGAATTCATCAATAATGGGCTGGTAGAAATCATCATAGACCTTGCGGTCTTCAGGACTCAGACGTCCTACCATCGCCTCATAAGTGCCCTTCAACGGGGTCTTCTTGTCGGCACTCCACATCTTGGTATCATAAATGATGTCCATATCTTTCCATATATTCATCTCCTGGGCAGCAGCAGCCGGACGCCCTTCATAGTCATCATAGAAATTGTCAGGCAAAGGGAAAGTCTTATCTTCATACAAGGACAGATATTTCAACTCCGGCAACCAGTTGCGGTGAACGGCCTTGTGGTGAATGAAGATGCAGAAAGGCTTGCTCTTGTCGCGCTGGTTCTCCATCCAGTCAATACTCATGTCGGTCACTAAATTGGTTACATAACCTTCCTTCCGGACAGTATCGTTCTCCATGGTAATGAAGCTCGGATTATAATAGTCGCCCTGCCCGGGTAAAATCTCCCAATGGTCGAAACCGGTAGGCAGACTTATCAGATGCCACTTTCCGATAAGAGCGGTCTGATAGCCGGCTTGGCGAAGCAGCTTGGGCATGGTCTGCTGTGAACCATCAAAAACACAGGTAGAATTATCCGTAAACCCATTGGCGTGACTGTGTTTGCCTGTCAACATACAGGCACGGCTGGGTCCGCTCAGTGAGTTGGCCACAAAACTGTTGGTGAAAAGGACACCCTCATTGGCAATGCGATCCAGGTTGGGCGTTTCAATGGGACTGCCATAACAGCTCATCATCTGAGCCGTATGGTCATCGGTCATGATATACACAATGTTGTACTGCTTGGCCGTTTCCTTTTCGCCTGCACATGATGCCAGCGAAGCAAGAGCAGCCACCCCCGTCAAGGGATACAGAAATGCGGGAATGGGTTGTTTCATAAAAAATGGTTTATAGAAATAAATAAATTGATTTCATTATCAGATTATCTAAGATAACAAAAGCTAAACTACTATCACAACCACTCCCTCCCCTGCACATTATCCGGCAAACCTGCCAGGCAGACGAGGAAAATGATTTTTGCAAAGGTACGGATTGATTTTTAAATACGGAAATGAAAAGATTAGAGTTTTTGCCACCAACCTGTTTCCGGTCTCTTTTTCCGGCATACACCGTCACGCAACCCGCCATGCTCCTCCGTATACCGGAAAAAACCTCGGAAACAGCACCCCAAATAAAGCTGAGGAAAAATTAAACAAGCTCTTAACAGAATTTCACGCCATAACACCCATTCGGATTTGGTGACCTGCCCGGTGATGCCTATCTTTGTCGCCGTAAGCGATAACCCACCAAAACATCCTTTTCCATGAATACCAGAAATTACATACAGCCTCTTCTCATACTGCTGGAAGGTATCCTGCTACTTGGCGTGCTGGCCGGATGTGGCAGTCGGAAACAGACACATACCGACAATGCAACCACTCTGCGCGACTTGCCCCAACTGAAAGATAGCGGACGGTTAGTGGCACTCACCCTCTATAGCTCCACATCTTACTTTATCTACCGCGGACAAGAGATGGGCTTCCAATATGAACTGGTGCAACAGTTTGCCGAGAGTCTGGGACTGACACTGGAAGTAAAAGTCGCCCGCAACGTACGTGATTTGGAACGGAAACTCCTGGCAGGCGAAGGCGACCTCATCGCCTATACCCTACCCATCACCAAGGAGGGACGGGACAGCGTGACATATTGCGGCAACGAAGTCATTACCCACCAGGTCATCGTGCAACGCAAAAACGGACAACCCAAGCCGTTGAAAGATGTGACCGAACTCATTGGAAAAGAAATTTACGTAAAGCCGGGCAAACATTATGAAAGACTGGTAAACTTAGACAAAGAACTGGGCGGAGGCCTACTTGTCCGAAAGGTAACGGCAGACAGTATCGGTGTGGAGGACCTCATCGGACAAGTGGCGCGCGGCGAAATAGACTATACGGTAGCCGACAACGACGTGGCACGGCTCAACGCCACCTACTACCCCAACCTCGACACCCGACTTGCCATCAGCTTTGACCAGCGTGCCTCATGGGCCGTGCGCCGCAACTGCCCGCTGTTGGCACAGGCCGCCGACCGGTGGCAGAAAGAAAATGCCACTTCGCCCGCCTATACATCCAGCATGAAACGCTACTTCGAAACGGGAAAATCACTCCCTCATACCCCCATCCTCTCCCTGCGTAAAGGCATTATCTCGCACTACGACGACTTGTTCAAAAAATATGCGAAGACCATAGACTGGGATTGGCGCCTGCTTGCTTCGCTCGCCTACAAAGAATCAAACTTCGACACGACGGCTGTCTCGTGGGCAGGAGCCAAGGGACTGATGCAACTCATGCCCTCCACGGCCCACGCCATGGGTGTGCCTCCCGGCAAGGAACAGAATCCGGAAGAAAGCATAAAAGCCGCCGTAAAATACATAGCCCTTACCACCAAAAGTTTCACGGAAGTACCAGAACCGGAACGTGTCAACTTCGTGCTGGCATCATACAATTCAGGCATCGGCCACGTTCTCGACGCCATGGCCTTAGCTGAGAAATACGGAAAGAACCCACACGTATGGCGCGGCAATGTAGAAAAATACATCCTCCTTAAAAGCAACGAAGAGTTTTTTACCGACCCGGTGTGTAAGTTCGGTTACTTCCGTGGAGCAGAAACGTATGCTTTTGTGCGCGAAGTGATGGACAGGTTCGAACAATACAAGAAAAAGATAAAGCAAAACTGAGGAATATGCAAGATTGCCAGTTCCCCTTTGGTCAGAAAAGTTTCAGTCTGTTCTCACGAGCTTTCTCCAACGGCACAGTTTCCTGATGCTTCACCGCATTTTCTTCGCGCAGGCGATTATACTCCTCATTCAGTTCATTGGACAACGCAACGCGCGAGTCAGGATTCATCAGGCGGGCAGCCATGCCGGCATTCTGCGAAGCATCTTTCAGATGAACTACAGGAGCATGATAGACGGGAGCTATTTTCAACGCTGTGTGCAGACGCGAAGTAGTGGCTCCTCCTATCAGCAACGGGATGTCCAATCCAGCTTTCTCCATCTCTGCAGCCACGTGCGACATTTCTTCCAGCGACGGAGTAATCAGTCCGCTCAACCCCACCATGTCAACTTTTTCTTCGATGGCACGTCTGACGATAACCTCGGCAGGAACCATCACGCCCAAATCTATAATTTCATATCCATTGCATGACATCACTACAGAAACGATGTTCTTGCCAATGTCGTGTACGTCACCTTTCACCGTAGCCAGCAACACACGCCCGGCAGAAGTTCCCCGCCCGGCCTTTCCTGCCTCGATATAAGGACGGAGAATGGCCACAGCCGCCTTCATGGTACGGGCAGTCTTCACCACCTGGGGCAAAAACATCTTGCCTTCGCCAAAGAGATTGCCCACCCTCTGCATGCCCGACATGAGAGGACCTTCGATTATATCCACCGCCTGTGCATACGTCTTCAACGCCTCGTGCAGGTCTTCTTCCAGAAAGTCGCTGATACCCTTTATCAGCGACTGCTGCAAACGTTCCTCCAGCGGAGCCTTGCGCCAGTCGGGCACCTCCGTCCCTGCCACTTTTGCAGAGAGGTTCTGCGTGGAATGAGCAGCCTCCAGCAACCGCTCAGCAGCATCGGGGCGCCGGTTAAGTATAACATCCTCGATGCGCTCCAGTAAATCGGCGGAAATATCCGTATACAACACGGAAGAAGCCGGATTGACGATGCCCATGTCCATGCCTGCCTCGATGGCATGGTAAAGGAATACGGCGTGCATGGCCTCACGCAGGTAATTGTTGCCACGGAAAGCGAAAGACAAGTTGCTCACTCCCCCACTCACATGGGCTCCCGGCAAATTCTCACGTATCCAACGGGTGGCACGGATAAAATCTACGGCATAATTGGCATGTTCATCCATACCCGTAGCTATGGCCAGGACATTAGGATCGAAAATAATGTCTTGCGGAGCCAGACCTGCCTGCTCCGTCAGCAAACGGTAAGCGCGGGCACACACTTCAATGCGCCGCTCATAAGTATCGGCCTGTCCCTGTTCGTCAAAAGCCATCACCACAACGGCAGCTCCATATCGGCGCACGGCGCGGGCATGTTCCAGAAAACGTTCCTCCCCTTCTTTCAGGGAGATGGAATTGACGATAGATTTGCCCTGCAGACATTTCAACCCCGCTTCAATGACCTTCCAGTCAGACGAGTCAATCATCACAGGTACGCGGGCAATATCGGGTTCTGAAGCTATGAGGTTAAGAAAGTTCACCATCTCCGCACGGGCATCCAACAGGCCATCGTCCATATTGATGTCTATCACCTGGGCTCCATCTTCCACCTGCTTGCGGGCAATGCCCAGTGCCTCACTGTATTTTTTCTCGCCAATAAGACGCAGGAACTTACGTGAACCTGCCACGTTGCAACGCTCACCCACGTTCACGAAGTTATTTTCAGGCTTCACTTCTAACCTATCAAGGCCAGAGAGCCGGAGGAAAGCAGAAGGAGCTACCGGCACACGTGGAAGGGTTGCAGCTGCCAATGGTACAAAACGGGCAATGTATTCATCTGTAGTACCGCAGCATCCGCCAACGATGTTCACCAGTCCCTCGTCCAGGAATTCCTTTATTTCGAGAGCCATCTGTTCAGGCGTTTGGTCGTATTCCCCCAATGAATTGGGCAACCCGGCATTGGGATACACACTGATGTAATAAGGCGCACGGGCAGCCAGATGCTCCAGGAACGGCTTCATCTGCGCAGCACCAAAAGAACAATTCAAACCTACAGAAAATATATCGGCATGCTCCACCGAGGCAAGAAAAGCATCCAGCGTCTGCCCCGACAGGGTACGTCCGCCTTGGTCGGCCACAGTAACAGACAGCATCAAAGGTACCTTCCGTCCGGTAAGCTGCATGGCATCCTGGGCAGCGCAAATGGCAGCCTTGGCATTGAGCGTATCGAAAATGGTTTCCACCAGCAGGGCATCCACTCCCCCTTGCAGTAAAGCCGTCATCTGTTCGGTATATGCCAGGCAAAGTTCGTCAAAGGTGAGAGCACGGAAGGCGGGATTGTTCACATCGGGACTCATAGAACAAGTCTTGTTGGTAGGTCCCACGGAACCAGCCACATAACGGGGTTTGTGCGGAGTGCGGAGAGTATATTCATCGGCCAACGCACGCGCCAACCGGGCACCTTGCAGGTTGATGTCGCGCACCAAGTCTTGCGTGTGGTAATCGGCCTGACTGACGCTTGTGGCATTGAATGTATTGGTTTCGATGATGTCGGCTCCTGCCTCCAGATACTTGCGGTGTATGTCCTGCACCACATCGGGCCGCGTGAGGCACAACATGTCGTTGTTTCCTTTCATCTGTCCGGGCAGTCCGGCAAAACGTGTGCCGCGAAAATCGGCCTCTGTCAGGTTGTATCGTTGTATCATGGTGCCCATGGCGCCGTCCAACACGAGGACGCGCTCTTGCACCGATTGAGTAAGTGGTTTCATTGAATCAATAAAAAAATATATAGCAGGCTCCTCCCCGCGGAAGAAGACCGGTATCAGTTTCGTCAACGCTTGAACATCCGCGCCATGTCTCGCTTATCGTCTTTCTCCTTAATGGACTGTCGTTTATCGTATTGTTTCTTACCCTTAGCCAAGGCAACGACCAGCTTGGCCAACCCCTTCTCATTGATAAAGAGGCGGACGGGCACGATGGTGAAACCGGGGTCGCGCGAGGTACGCATCAACTTGTCCAGTTCTTTTTTGGTGAGCAGCAATTTGCGTTCGCGACGGGCAGCATGATTGTTGTACGAGCCATAGAAATACTCGGCAATGTGCATGTTTTTCACCCACAGTTCTCCGTTGGCAAAATAACAGAAAGTATCCACCAGACTGGCCTTTCCCAAACGGATGGACTTGATTTCAGTGCCCGTCAGCACGATACCGGCAGTGTAAGTGTCCAGCAGTTCATAGTCAAACGTGGCACGTTTGTTTTTGATGTTTATGGCAGGTTGTTTCATATCTTTGTTTTACTTTTTTCATCATCATGCTGTTGCTTGTTCATCAGTTGAGCACTACAGTCAGCTCATTGAACAGCCACTCTATCAGCATCGGACAGGCCAGAAGCGACACAGTAGCCACCATAGTGAAACGGAAACGGATTTTATCCGTCATCTGAAGCAATACCCGACTTCCCTCCCACACAACAAAGAGCGTATAAAACTGAAGTAGAAAGGCTATAATCTGGAAGTCGGCCAAAATCCCCAATATAATCCGCAACAAAAATAATATTACCAGTGAATAACCGGTGAATTGCCACATCAAGGGCAGATTACCCGGCCGGTGCAGGAAACGGATGCAGAAACCATTCAGCAACCATGCCGCCAGAAAATAGCCTCCAAAAAGAGCCACCGCCACAGAACAGCACTCCGTCATGGCCAACTGGAAACTTTGCGGTCCACCCCACCCGTTATCAAGCAGCACACCGATGAAAACAGACAGGCCACAAAGGCCTATCATAGGATACACAAAAGCAGTGAAGACCCCACGCGGATCTTCCTGCAAACGAATTTCCTCCCAGGCACGGGCCGGGGAGGAAATCAGTTGAATGGCTATGTGAAAAAGATTCTTATAGTCCACAAATAAAATTCACATTATTATAAAGGTAAGCTATCTACATACTCATCCCACGACAAAACCTCGTATTCATGCTGAGTCGTATTTCCATTTTCCAAATCAGTGGAATAAGGATTTTCACTTACTACGATACGGATTTCCGAAGGCAGTGAGCCTCCCCATTCAGCCAGAATAGAACGCCCGCCACCGGCAGAAGTGCCCAAATCATAGGCTTTGTTGAAATAGCCCAACCCGCCATACAAGGCAAGGGCATAAGACTCGTAATCCGTAGAATAATCGGCGTCAGTATTGGCGCGGAAATTCAAATACAACCGCAAAATTCCCTGCTCCTTATCTGTTACAGTAGCAGCGTCGTCAGGATAGTAAACCAACGTAAGGCTGCTGGTTACTCCGACGGGCACATAATAGTTCACCGGCAATATAAGCGTAGTGGAATTTTCGCCGAAGAAATAAGGTTTATAAGTAAAACCACTCACTTCATAATTAAGAGAAATAATAGGATGAGTAGCCACAGAATCGCGTTTCTCCACACCGACATTTGCAGCGTCTACTACCAGCGTAGGATTGTTCAACAACTCAAGCGCATATAATTCGACACCGGTAATATCTGTAGCATCCGAAGGAATCTGGGTTGTTTCGGTGTTCCAGCGGTAATAAGCCACTACCGTTTTTCCGGTTATATCAGAAACAGTCATGCCCTGCGAAGCAAAAAAAGACATGACAGAAGCCTCCGTAGGCGTTACACTAATTCCCCCCGGTGATACAACCGTCATCGACATAATCCCGCTATTCACCTCTCCCATGATATAAGCAGTCTGATATGGGTCCGAATCAGTGTTCAGGCAAGAAGTCAACGTTAAACCTGTCAGCACAGACAGGGCAAGCACTAAAGTTTTCAATCGTTTCATTTGTTCTTTCTTTAATTTTAGGTTTGCAAAATTAGACATTATTTTTCTATTTAGATAAAATGCACCGTTGTTTTTTGCTGTTTTTGAGAGTAAAATGGAAAGTTTATTGAAATACTGCAAGGAAGCAGAAATATTAACAGAAAATAACATTTCCAGTCTCACACAACCTGTGCAAAATCCTCTATATGTCCGTCTACATAAGCAGCCACCAGCGAAGTCCACTCCTCTTCATGCTCCAGGAACTCGTCTTCCAGAGGGTCGAAAGCTTCATATTGTTCATACATGGCCATAAACTCCTCGTCGGTGCGTTCACGCTCCAGGTCGGCGCGATGCACATCATAGATCTTTCGGGCGGCATACACCAGTTTAGTCAGATCACCTACCCCCCAGTCGCGCCATACGCGGGCAAAAGGGTTATGAAAAATGTAAGCTCCGTAACCATTCTGGATGAGCTGGCAGAACCCTCCCTCCATCAGCTCGTCGCGCAAGGTGACATAAGCCAGCAAGGCATGTTGCGGTAAAGTGAGCAGCGGCATGGTTTCGGCAGTCAGGGTGCCACCGGTGGCACGTCCATAGGCCTCGGTAAACACCATGATGAAAGCATCCATGCCTTCAGATGCGGCACGCCGCAAAGATTCGTCGGTTACTTCTATCATAACAATCGGTTTATAAGTTCTTGCCGGGATTTGGCGGCGCAAAGATAAAATTTATCTTCCACATACGGTATATGATGTGCCCGGAAATCTCATGCGAACTTCCACGCTATCAGAAGCCGACTGCCCATAGCGTAGGAGCCGGCTGCATCTATATAGGCACCCGACGACATAGTATGCCGCAGCACACAGGAGGCAGAATACCTGTCAGAAAGGCACTTACAGGCTATCTGCTTTCACTGGCAACCTGGAGTGTCAGGGAGTCTAACGCCTCCAGACTTCCGTTAAAGACATTCAGGTCTACATTCCCCTCAATGCCCGGCACCACACCGGCATCTGTATGTTGCCAGAAATGCCAAGGTCCTTCATAACGGACAGAATCGACGTAGTAATGGGCAATCCAATAGGGATAGGAATTAAAAATGGAATCGTTGAGATAACGCAACTTGAATTTGTAAGAGGTATACAAAATGGGCTTTACTCCATAGTGTTGTTCCACCCGGTCCAACCAAGTCTTTACCGCACGCTTCAATTCAGCAGCACTCTTATTGCCTGTTGTTTCCACATCCAAGACAGGAGGCAAATCGGCAGAGTCCAGACGCACGGTACGAATGAAGAAATCGGCCTGCTGAATCGCATCTGTACGTGGTATAAAAAAATGGTAAGCACCCCGGATAAACCCATGACGGCGGGCTTCGGCAAAATTTGAAGCAAAAGTCTCATCGCTATGGTCGCCGCCTTCCGTCGCTTTCATGAACACAAAGCGGATAGGAAAACGCTCCTGCTGCTGACGAGCCAAAAGATTCCAATCAATATCTCCCTGATAATGCGAAATATCTATGCCATGAACCTCATAATGAGAAGGCAAACAAACGCCATACCCCTTAAATCCGTAGCATGGTTTCCAGCGATAAGCATAAGGACGGATAAAAAAATAATAGAATCCCGCAGAAAAGAGCAAGATAAGAATACCAGCCAGCACATTGCGCAACCATACCGGCATCACATATACCGATGCTGATGCTTTAACTGACTTTTTCCCTTTTTGCTTTCTGGGCACAGAAGAACGCCGGACTGGCGCTTTTCCTTTACCACTGGAAGACCGGGTTGTCTTAGAAACCATATATTCCTTTATACTAAATCGGATAAGATTAAAAGAAAGGGCAGATTACTCTGCCCTTTCCCCTGTATATATCAGAAGATAACTGTCGGAAAAAACGACTTCTTTTACTTCTGCTGTTCCAACTGCAAAGTCTTGGTAGGCTGGTCGCAGACTTCTGTCGGACCGAAATACTGAATAGGACCGGGATAAACGTAGTCCGTTTCTTTGGCCCACTTATCACGTTGGGCGGCAAATGCCTTGAAGGGCGCACCGTCCAGCTTAACCAAAGCCTTCTGGATAACAGGCTTCATCTCGCCATGGCGACGCTCCATATTCATCATCATGGTGATAGGCACACCTCCGGCAATCCACTCTTCAGCGGGTGCTGTCAAGTTGCGGATAGAAGACATATAACCCGTCTTTCCGTTGGCAATCAAGGCAGAAGCCGCATATCCCAGTGAATAGCAATAGTCTGCATCAAAATTAGAAGGAGCAGCGCAACGGCCTTCATAGCCGAAGAAGTGGTGCTGCGGCGCAAACTTGCCCACATACTTACCTTCCTTCTTCCACTCAGCCAGCTTCGTTCCTACCATTTCAGAAAGCAGCTTTTCTGTTTCGATAAGAGAAACCTGTACGTTTCCATGCGGGTCGCGGTCTAAAGAGAGCTGACGGGCTACTCCTTCGGGCAGGCTGGCATAGATAGCTGCATTTTCAGGAGTCAGCTTGCTGATGATATAATTACGCTGTTCTGCCTTATCGACCTTAGCGAACTCTTCAGCGTTGGCAGCCAAGAAGTCGTTCAGTTCTGCAATCAAGCGCTTCATGGCAGGGATGAACTCAATGAGACCTTCGGGGATAAGAACTGTTCCGAAGTTGTTGCCCTGGGCAGCACGATCTGCCACAACCTGTGCAATGTTTGTTACAATGTCATCCAGCGAAAGGTCTTTAGCCTCTACTTCTTCGGAAACGATACAAATGTTGGGCTGAGTCTGCAAGGCACATTCCAGAGCGATGTGAGAAGCCGAACGTCCCATCAGCTTGATGAAGTGCCAGTATTTGCGGGCAGAGTTGCAATCGCGCTGAATGTTGCCAATAACTTCTGCATAAGTTTTGCAAGCTGTATCGAAGCCGAACGAAGTCTCAATCATGTTATTCTTCAAGTCGCCATCGATAGTTTTGGGGCAACCGATTACCTGAACGCCATAGTTTTTGGCAGCATAATACTCGGCCAAAACGCAGGCATTCGTGTTGGAGTCGTCACCACCAATGATAACCAATGCCTTGATGCCCAACTGCTGAAGAATCTGGTAACCTTTCTCAAACTGGTCTTCCTTTTCCAGCTTGGTACGTCCGGAACCAATGATGTCAAAACCGCCCGTATTACGGTATTCATCAATGATATCTGCCGTCAGTTCTACATATTTGTGATCTACCAGTCCGCCGGGTCCCATGAGGAAGCCATAAAGTTTGCTCTCGGGATGAATACGCTTGATGCCATCGAAAAGACCGGAGATAACGTTATGTCCACCCGGAGCCTGTCCACCAGACAGGATGACACCTACATTCATGGCAGGACATTGTACGGGCTGGTCCGTAGCCTCAAACTTAATAAGAGGCATGCCGTAGGTGTTGGGAAACAGTTTCTGGATTTCTTCCTGGTCGGCCACCGACTGTGTGGCTGCGCCTTCCTGGACTTTCACGTTGCCTTTCAGCGCCTTCGGAAGTTTGGGCTGATAGGCAGCTCTTGCGATTTGCAATGCACTTTTAGTCATTTGTCTTTCTTATATTAAAGGTGAGAAAAAATTGCTTGCTAAAGCGTTGCAAATTTCGCTTTTTTCCGGTAGAAATGCAAGCGGGCAGACTTTTTTTTGCTTCAGCGCCCGGTTTGCAGCGAGGTAAACTTCCCTGATTTTCTGCAAACCGGGCGTATTTACCTCCGGAAGCCACCGGACACTGTGCACCGATGAACCCTGCAGAGCCGGCAAGATGGCTGAAGCGGATTGAACCGGCTGAGAAAAAACGATCCTGAATTTTCCGGTCTAAAACAAATGCGAAACACCGGATGCGGTGGACGCGATTTCTCTTTACCACACACGGAACTGCCTCCTGAAGCTTCTTTCCCGGCAGATGGAAAAGTCACCTAATTGCCAAGCGATATGCAGCATACTGCCAAGCGATATGCAACACGCTGCCAAGCGACAAGCAGCAAGCCTTTTATAGGAAGGTTAGGAGCCGCCACATATACTTATATATTAATGTGTAAGCGTCTTTACAAGTTTTTCCACAAGACATTCTCCTACATTTTCTATAACCGGAACTGAAGTGGCACTTTATTCGGAACTTATGAACACAATTTCGCCCCTGCGGTCCATGTACCGCAGGGGCGAAGAAAGAATACAAAGCCAATATCAGCGTGACATTCGATCTTCGGGTGTCCAGCCACCGCCCAAAGCCTTATAGACATTTACCAATGCTAACTGGCGGTCGCGCACGGCATTGCTCAAACTAATCTGTGCATCCAAATAAGTACGCTGTGCATCAAGCAAATCCATATAAGCAATAGCACCGTTGACATATTGCAATTGGGCAAGCTCCAGCGAAGATTTGGATGAACGCTCCAAAGAAAGACGCGTCTGGTAAATCTCTTTCATCTTGTTGAAAGTGGCAATGGCATCGTATGCATCCCGAAAAGCTGCAAGCACCACTTTCTCGTAGGCATAAGTAGCGCGCTCAAAAGCTGCCCTGCTGGCCTTAAGGCGGGCACGGTTTTTGCCCCAACCCAGAATAGGCTGCAACAACGTACCGGCAATCAGATGATAAGGCGACTCAAGGATGTCTTTCACTTCAGCACTTTCCGCACCCAACTGGGACGTCAAGGACAAGCTCGGGAACATACTCGTTAATGACACACCCACTTCGGCATTAGCTGCAATAAGAGCCTGTTCTGCTTCCCTGACATCCGGACGGCGCTCCAGCAAGGTACTCGGCAAACCTACCGGTAAGGAACTGGGAAAATTCACTTCCTGAGGAAGAGGCGCACGCTCAATATTATGCGGATAATCTCCTATCAGAAAAGCCAGTTCGTTTTCCTTCAACGTAATCTGCCGTTCCAAATCCGGCACCAAAGTAGCTGTTCGTGCCAATTCCACCTGCGCCTGACGGAAAGCTACCTCGGAAGTCAGACCACCCTCATATCGGATTCGGGCCAGATGCAGGCTTTCGCGGCGGGCGTCTACAGTCTGACGAACAATAGACAGTTCATTATCCAAAGCAACCAGTTCAAAATAGGCCTGGGCAACTTGCGCAATCAAACTCATTTGCAAAGCACGCCTGTTTTCTATGGACCCCAGGAAATCGGCCAGACTGGCATCACGTCGCCAACGCAATTTTCCCCACAAATCCAACTCCCAAGATATGGTGGCTTTTAAATCAAACTGGTTATCCTCATCATAACTGTGCCCTCCGTAATTATCGGCTTCTTTCTTTCCATAGATGCGAAGACCAATTTGCGGAAGCATATTGGCCCAGTCTATGCGCTTCAAAGCGGCCTGCTCTCTTACAGTGGCGTCAGCCATCAACAAATCTTTATTATAATCCAACATCTTACGAATCAGTCCCTGCAAAAGAGTATCAGGATAAATCGCTTCCCACGAATAATCGGCTATGGAAGCAGAATCTTCCACCATGCCATCCATAGTCAGAGTAGAAGGAAGTTCCAAATCCGGCCGGGTGTAATGTTTACCTATCTGACATCCGCTCAGCAATAAAAGAGTAGCCGGGATACATACGGCAGGCCGGAATACATATTTAACTAAAGACTTTACTTTCATTTTACTTTCTTTCTCTGAAGTTTGTTCTGCACATTATATATCATCACAAAGAAGAATGGGATAAGCACGATGCCCACAATCACAGCCATAATCATGCCAAAGAACAGACCCGTACCAATGGACTGACGGCTGGCTGCTCCCGGCCCATGAGCTATCACCATGGGCAAAATACCAAGAATAAAGGCCAGAGAAGTCATCAAGATAGGACGGAAGCGCAAATGGGCCGCATGCAAAGCAGCTTTGAAAACGTTCTGTCCGGCATCAGCCTCATCTTTGGCAAATTCCACAATCAGAATCGCGTTCTTCGCAGCCAGACCCATCAGAGTCACCAGACCAATCTGAAAATAAGTATCGTTCTCCAATCCACAAATCGAGATGCCAATATACGCTCCCAACGCCGCCACGGGCAAAGAAAGCAACACAGCCACAGGAATGCTCCAACTCTCGTATAAAGCGGCAAGGAAAAGGAACACAAAGAGGAATACCAAAGCCAAGATGGTACCAGTCTGTCCTCCCGCCTGTTTCTCCTGATAAGACAAACCACTCCATTCCACACCGATATTATCCGGCAAATGAGTGCGGGCAATCTGTTCGATAACCTCCATCGCCTGACCTGAGCTATACCCCTGAGCCGCTTCTCCACGAATCACAGCTGAGTTGAACATATTGAAGCGCTTGATGCTACCCGGACCTGTAGTATATTCCGTATTGCCCAACGCCGTGAGAGGTATCATGGCGCCGTCGCTACCTTTCACAAAAAACAGACTAATGTTATCCCGATGTTCACGATAAGGAGCATCGGCCTGCAGGTAAACACGATAAATACGGTTGAACATATTAAAGTCGTTCACGTAGACAGACCCCGTATACGCTTTCATTGTATTGAATACATCAGCCATCGGTACACCAAGCATTTTCACTTTATCGCGGTCTACATCAAAATACAACTGCGGTATTTCAGCCTGCAACGAAGACGACAAATTACTCAACTCCTTGCATTGCGAGGCATAATACATCAACGTATCGGCCGCCTGCACCAGGTTCTCATAAGTAGCATCACCACGGGCCTCCAGCTGCATTTCAAAACCGCCAGAGGTACCTAAGCCGGGAATAACAGGTGGAGTAGAGATATAGAACTTACATTCTGGATACTCCGTCAGTTCACGACTTACATGAGCCATGATTTCATCAATAGTGGTATCGTCACGCTCTTTCCACTCTTTCAGAATAACAGTCAATTGAGAACGTGCCTGGCTGGTACCGACACGCGGACTGGTACCTGTCACATTCTGCACATATTCTACAGAAGGATCTTCCATCAGGAAATGAATGGCCCGATTAGTAACCTCACGGGTCCGCTCAAGTGTCGTGCCTTCTGGCATCTCCAACTCCACGGTAAAATATCCCTGGTCTTCTGTCGGAAGGAAACTGGTAGGAATCAACCGATAAAGGACAAATATGGCTATCAACACCATACAGAAACCTATGCCTACCCGCTTAGGATGCTTAATAACGCTCTTGATACCTTTCAGATATTTGCTGTTACCAAAGTCTAACCAACGGTTGATGGTACGGAATACCCGATTCTTAGGCTTATTGGGGTCCGTAGGCTTCAGAATGAGCGAACACATTACCGGACTCAACGTCAGGGCCACCACCGTAGAGAGCAGCACAGAAATGGCAATGGTCACACTGAACTGGCGATAAAGCTGTCCCGTAATGCCTGACAAGAAACTTACCGGAACGAACACAGCAGCCAATACCATGGAGGTTGCTACCAGAGCACTGGTCAAGCCATTCATAGCCTTCTTAGTAGCCTCGTATGCACTAAGATGTTCCTCTTCCATAATACGTTCTACGTTCTCTACCACCACGATGGCATCGTCCACCACCAGACCGATGGCCAAAACCAATCCCAGCAAAGTAAGGATATTGAGCGAGAAGCCGAATATCAGCATGAAACCGAACGTACCTATCAGAGAGATCGGGACAGCCACCAACGGAATGAGTGTAGCGCGCCAACTCTGCAAAAAGAGGAATACCACTACTATCACCAGAAACAGTGCCTCGAACAACGTCTTATACACCTCGTGAATAGATTCCGAGATATAAGTGGTCATATCGAAAGGAATTTCATATTTCATGCCTTCGGGGAAAGTACGGCTGATTTCCTCCATCGCCTGCTTTACATTATCGGCTACTTCCATGGCGTTGGCACCTGGCAAAAGATAAATGCCCAGAATCGCTGCATTACCGGCATTGATACCGCTTTCGGTATTATAAGACTGAGCTTCCAGAGACACACGGGCAATATCGCGCATACGAATCATAGAACCGTCGGCATTGGCACGAAGTACAATTTCTTCGAACTGGGCCGCACTTGACAGACGCCCCTGAGCTGTAATGGGAATAGTGAAATCCAACCCCGTCACGGGCTGCTGGCCCAGCACACCGGCTGCCGACTCACGGTTTTGGTCTTTCAATGCATTCTGCACGTCTTGTACCGTCAAACCATAATTAGCCAGGCGGGCAGGGTCCACCCAAATCTGCATGGCATAATAACGGCTACCGATGTTCGACACACGTCCCACACCCGGAATACGCCTCAAAAGGTCGAGCACATTCAGCGTAGCGAAGTTACTCAAATAGATTTCATCAAATTTCGGGTCATTGGAAGTCAGACAGATAGTCATCAGCTGGCTGGAAGCCTGCTTTTCTATCTCAATGCCATTCTGCACCACTTCGGCCGGCAAACGGGATTCGGCCAGTTTCACACGGTTCTGAATCTCGACGGCAGACAAATCGGGGTCGGCCGAGATATCAAACGTAATAGTAGCAGAGAATCCTCCGGAGTTGGAACTGTTTGATTCCATATAAAGCATACCGGGTGTACCGTTCAGTTCCTGCTCGATGGGAGTGGCAACAGCCTGAGATACGGTCAGGGCACTGGCACCCGGATAAGAGGCGCTGATTTTCACCACCGGCGGCGTTATCTGAGGATACTGGTCGATAGGAAGCATCGTTAAGCCGATGAGTCCCACGATGACTATCAATATGGATATGACGGCCGAAAATACAGGCCTGTCGATGAAAAAACTTACTTTCATTCTTTCGTCGTTGTTGCAGATTGAGATTCTTCTTCTTTCTTCTTATCAGCCACACGCATCTTGATGCCCGGAGTCAGCTTGTGGTATCCTTCGGTAACAATCATCTCGCCGGGTATGATGCCGCGCTCTACTACTACATCGTTGCCAAATTCCGGTCCCAGTTCAATGAAACGGCGCTCGGCTATCGAGTCACGACGCATGACAAAGACATAAGCTCCGCCTTTCTCGATAATCAACGCTTTCTGCGGAACTACGGTAGCATTTTCGCGCACATCGAGCAAAGCCTTCACTTTGGTGAACTGACCGGGCAGAAGCACACGGTCGGGATTGGGCATCTCAGCGCGCACCGAGAAAGTACCGGTCTTGGGGTCTACCTGCGGGTCGGCAAAATCCACAATACCCTTATAGGGATATTCGCTATTATCTGCCAATGTGATAGTCACATAAGGCTGCCAAGAACGGGTGGAGTCTTTCTGTCCTATCACCACATTACGCTCGCGGCTCTTCAGATATTCCAAAGCGGTCATACTGTAATCAACCAGCACTGTGTCGCTCTTCACCACTGTAGCCAGAAGAGATTGCCCGCCGGGACCCACCAAAGCCCCCAAGTCGACATAACGCTCACTGATATAACCGGAAAGCGGAGAGCGCACTGTTGTATAACCCAACTCCTGCTCGGCCTGGTCCAAATCGGCTTGGCTCATACCCATGCTGGCAACAGCCGTTTCATAGGCAGCAATGGCATTGTCCAAATCCAACTGACTGGCAGCATTCTGTTCATACAAGGGGTGGATACGATCCAAGTCGCGACGGGTCTTCAGCACATTGGCCGAGTCTTTACGCAACTGGGCGCGCGCCTTGTCGGCCTTGGCTCGATACTGGCGTTGGTCGATGACGAAGAGCACTTGGTTCTTATTCACGTATGTTCCTTCTTCAAACTCCATGCTTTCCAGAAAGCCTTCCACACGGGCACGCACTTCTACAAACTGCTGAGCACGGATACGCCCCACATATTCGCCATAGATTTCGACATCTTCCACGCCCACCGGTTCTACAATTACCAACGGGGGTTCGGGCACTACTTCCTTCGGCCAGGTCAAAATGAGATAAATGGCCAGCAACACAACCAGGCACGCCACCATGGCGATAATCCTTTTCTTTCGCAGATGCAATTCTTTTTTTGTAAAAAACAGCTTCATGTTATGTTTGTTATCAATAATCTTTAGATTTCCTTTTCGAGGTTGCAAAGATAATGCCATTTTCTGAATTTACGGTTGATTAATCACAACTTATTCATCTTCAAGCAAAACAGACTACGAAAGAATGTATGTGGGAATCACAAAAAGCCCAAAGACAGTGTGGAAAAGGACTACACCTGTGGAAATATTCCACAACTTCCATCCTCGTTTCCACAGACTTGTCTGTCTATTGCCACGAAAAGCATAACCTGTTCTTCGCCTGACTCTAAGAACTTGTTTAAATTTTGCTTAGCCTCATTTTGAGTGCAGTTTCCAAGGGTATCAATCTTATAAAAGCAGAATTTAAACGAACTCTAAGTTGGACAAGAGAAATACGGAACAGACAACCGGCATTTGCCTTACCATACAACTCATTGATAAATAAACAATTACTTCTTACCGCTTAGAAAGAAATTTCTTATCGCTTGGAAGGAAGCTTCTTATACCTTGGAAACAGCCTTCCCACAGCCTGGCAGTCAGCCCGCTATTTTTGGTTCGGAAAGCCCCTGACTTCCTCTGGATATGAAGCCCGCTCTCCGAGGACGAGGAATCCAATCAAAGAGAAAAGCATTCAAATTAGGATAAATATTCAAAAAAAACGCTCCTTTGCAGTTCAATCCCAAGAAAAAGCACTATCTTTACCCGGAAAATTCAATTATTCACTTAAAACGTAACGATTATGGCAAAAAGAAGAATGCTGAAAAAAAGTATTAATTATATTATAGGTGAACTCTTTACAGAATGCATCTGTATCCGCCTGACCCTCCCGAATACAGAACAGGAGAAAGTAGACGGGGTGATGACAGAAATTCTGAACCTGCAAGATGACTTCATCAGCCGCATCAGCCACACAGAACCGGGCAACGTGAAAGGTTTCTACAAAAAATTGCATGAAGATTTCAATGCTAAGGTAGACGGCATTCTGGATGCCATGGGCAAGTTGAAATAAGCGGAGAATGAAATCGACCTTATATAGGTGGATTTACCACCGCATCTTGGGATGGAACACACGGATGGAAGTGCCCGAATATGACAAGTGCGTGATATGTGCAGCACCTCATACTTCCAACTGGGATTTGTTCTTCGGAAAGCTCTTCTACGGCGGCCTCAACCGCAAAGTGAATTTTCTGATGAAGAAAGAGTGGTTCTTCTTCCCGTTAGGCCCTTTGTTTAAGGCAATGGGCGGCATACCCGTAGACCGTTCGCGGAAGACTTCGCTTACCGACCAGATGGCGGAACGGTTCAAGAAAAGCCGTTTCCTACACCTGGCCATCACGCCGGAAGCCACACGCAAGGCCAATCCTGAGTGGAAAAAGGGATTTTATTACATTGCTCTTAAAGCTCAAGTCCCTATCCTGCTGATAGGCATCGACTATCCCAGCAGAACGATAGCATGCACGCGAAGCATTATGCCCAGCGGAAATTTTGAGCAGGACTTGTACGAAATCAAACAGTATTTTATGCAATTCAGAGGCAAGAAACCTCAAAATTTCGCCACATGAACCCCTTACGCATCAGTCTGTTGCAGACAGATTTAGTTTGGGAAGACAAACAAGCCAATCTCCGCCGACTCCGCGAAAAGCTTGAAAGCATCCGCGGTGCGACGGAGATTGTTGTCTTGCCCGAAACATTTTCTACCGGTTTCAGCATGAATCCTTCCACGCTGGCCGAACCGGCAGACGGAGATACCCTGAATACACTACGACGCTGGTCGGCAGAATTTCATGTAGCCTTGACAGGCAGCTACATAGCTTGCGATACCTCCACTACAACTCCTTCCAATCCCTGCTACTATAACCGTGCTTTTTTTCTCACACCCGAAGGAGAAACATACTACTACGACAAACGGCATCTGTTCCGCATGGGCCATGAAACAGAATGTTATACACCGGGGCGCATACGTCCGGTCATCTCATACCACGGCTGGAACATCCTGCTGCAAATATGCTATGACCTGCGCTTTCCGGTCTGGAGCAGGAACCGCCACAACGAATATGACTTGCTCATCTATGTAGCCAACTGGCCAGCATCCCGCCGGCGGGTATGGGATATTCTGCTCCAAGCGCGCGCCATAGAGAACATTTCATACGTGTGCGGTGTTAACCGTATAGGAAAAGATTTCCACGGCATAAGACATGACGGAGGAAGTGCCGTCTATTCACCGAAAGGAGAGCCGCTCATCTGCATGCCCGACGAGACAGAAGAATTGGCCACAGTCACTCTGGATGCCGATGCCCTGCTCCGTTTCCGGGAAAAATTCCCTGCCTGGAAAGACGCTGATGACTTTTCCCTGGAATTTTAAATAAACTACGGATGATTCTTCATCCTCAAAAATATCTTTGAATATGAAACGAGACATCGCCTTCAAGCTGTTACCTTGTCTGCTGGCCTCTCTACTGCTCTTTGCCTGTGACGGTCAGCGCAAAGACATCTCTCCTTCTGCCGAATTTGCGCCTTACATCAATGCGTATACAGGAGGAGTCATTTCACGTCAGGCAACCATCCGCATCGAACTGGCGCAAGACCTGCCCATGGTGGATTTAAACAATCTGGCAGACAATCCTTTCAGTTTCTCTCCCTCACTGAAAGGAGAAGCACACTGGCTTAATAACAATACCATTGAGTTTGTTCCTGAAACGGACGAACTCCAACCCGGGGAACTTTATGTAGGGACTTTCCGCTTAGGAGATTTCATCCAGGTAAAAAAAGAATTGGAGCAATTCAAGTTCTCTTTCCGTGTGCAGGAACGTAACTTTGCGGTGTACACTGAGACTCCCACCCTGACCGATGCACATCCCGGGCACTTGTATATAAAAGGAGAAATCCGGTTCAGTGATGCCATAGAAACAGAAGAAGTAGAAAAAATACTTTCTGCTACAGGGAAGGACAATCATTCCTTCCCCGTTCATGTTCTGCCTACGGACAATCCCTCCCGCTATGCATTTTCCGTGGATAGTATTCCACAGGAAACTGATGACTACCAACTTCAAATCAAAGCCGACGGAAATGCGGCTGACATCAACCGCCAACAAACCGTCGACATAACCATCCCGGCCAGAAATTCATTCCGTTTTCTTTCCGCCCAACGGATTACCCAACCGGAAAACGGACTGGAAATTGTCTTCTCCTCTCCCCTCTCTACTACACAGGATTTAAAGGGGCTCATAGAAATCAAGGAAATACCCGCAGCCGTATTGCAGATAAAAGACAACAAAGTGTACGCGTATTTCGATGAAAGCACTTCCCCACAAGCCAACGGTTCTCTGACTCTGCTTATCCACGAAGGAGTGAAAAACAGCAGCGACAAGGCCTTAGGCTCTTCACATACCCTCTCTTTCGGCGAACATAATGTTAAACCACAAGTAAAACTGCTCACAGATGCAGCCATTCTTCCTGACTCAAAAAATCTGCTCATACCTTTCCGGGCTGTCAATTTATATGCAGTAGATGTGAGTGTGATACGCATCTTTGAAAACAACATTCTGACTTTCCTGCAGAATAATTCTTGGGAGTCATCCAATGAACTGCGCCGTGCAGGAAGATTAGTGTACAAAAAAACATTGCAATTAGCGCAAGATGCTTCAAAAGATATTCACCAATGGAACGATTACTCCATTGACCTGAGCGGACTGATTCAGCAAGAGCCAGGAGCCATCTACCGCATTTATCTTTCTTTCCGCCAGGAGTATTCGGCATATCCTTGTGGTGGGAAAACTCCAC
>DGYFI06202__coassemble_326_pt1 | contig 117288 bp, 110 predicted proteins | sample DGYFI06202__metabat2_high_PE_032 | metagenome-assembled genome bin DGYFI06202 | reverse complement strand
CAAAGGCCGCACGCGAACCGTAGATGGAACTGGCAGCGGCATCTTTCAGCACAGAAATAGACTCAATGTCGTCGGGGTTCAGGTTGTTCATGTTACCTTCAATACCATCAATCAACACCAGCGTGGAAGCTGTTGAGCCGGTAGAGATAGTACCGGTACCACGGATGTTGATGTCCATCGTCTGACCCAACTGACCACCCATAGAACCTACTGAAAGATTCAAGCCGGGCACCGTTCCCTGCAAGGACTGACCCAGGTTGGTTACAGGACGAGACTTCAGGACCTTGGTATCCACCGTGGCTACGGCTTCGGTCAAGTTGGCGCGGCGTTGTGTACCGAAACCTACTACTACGACCTCGTCCAACACCTCGGTATCTTCAGACAGTGCAACCACATAATTAGTTGTACCGTCCTTTACCTCTATTTCCTGTGTAGTATATCCTATATATGATATACTCAGGACTTCGCCCGCACTAACATTAGAAATTGAAAACTTACCGTCCAAATCGGTAATAGAACCTCGCACTGTGCCTTTCACGGCTACTGATACCCCAATAAGGGGTTCACCCGTTTGCTTATCTGTTACCACACCGGTAACCGTCACGGTCTGAGCCCACATCTGTGTCAGACCCAACAAAAGCAAAACAATGATAAGAGTAACTTTTTTTACATACATGGTATTACTTTTTTGATTAATAGATAAATTGTCGGTTCAAATATACTAATAATTTCGCTAATTCGACATAATCTCTTTCAAAAATGACAAAAATGAATAAGAAAAATGAAGCTATTGCAAACTCCACATAGCAAAATAGGGCAAATAAAGATACTTTGCTATTTAAAAACAGATTTTTATCGTTTGGGATACAACTGCCGGATGCAAATCTGAATAATTAACAAATTCGCCAGACGGATTGGCCAGGCTATAATATAAATAGGTGTACGCTCCCAATTATACTTTGCGCGGGTTAGAATTGTGCATATCGCCACATTTTGCTTACGTTGACAATCTCATAGAGGTTGAACCTCGCACGCCCAACCCTTTCCTGCCCCGCACACTCGGTAAACCGATATCCGATGTATCTTCCACAAACTGCCTTCACGGCTTCACATCTTGCTCAACAGTCTTATATACAAATTATTGTGGTGAAAGATAGATGTTTCACCACATACTTCACGCAAGTTTCACAGCCTCCATTGCCCGCTCCGGGCAGGAAGATGACACACACCCTCAGTGTAAAAGTCAACTTGAGCAACGTAAAGTGCCATTTGAGCAACGTAAAACGCCACTTTAGCAGCGTAAAGTGCCATTTGAGCGACGCAAAATGCCATTTGAGGCGAGGCAATGTGAAAGGTATAGGAAGGGAGCACGAAAGGTATGCGGAGAAGACTCGAAAAGTATTTGGAAACTGCATGAGAAGCAAGTAACCAATCGGATTCAATTTATGAGTAAACCTATAGTAGTAATCAGGCTAAAACGAGTCAACCCTAATTAGGAACTACATTAATGCGTGGTGAAAGATGTGTGAAAGCATGATGTTTCACAATATGTCGCTTATCTGCAGCGACTTATCGGCAGGTGAAGGCGTGAAAGCAAAATGCGCCCCACCAACAGATTCATGCAGATACAGCCCCTAATCAGCTGCGGTGAAACAAAAAAGAAGTCACAGAGAAGGAGCCGCTGTCCCATAAACAGCCCTCCATACCCTGTGACTTCCCGTTTGAGTTGATAATTATTTCAGGTTCAGGTTACTTCTTACAGAGATCATTTCCGGTTGGTCGGGCAACGTAGACTGGCGGGTGCAATAGTCAAACTGGACCGACTTTTCTCCCGTGAATGACTGCCATTTCAAGGTCAGTTTCACCGTCTTGCCTTCGGTGTCCGGCAAAGAATCCAGTCTGAAAGCCACCAAACCGTCCCCCGTCTGTTGCCCATACGCATCCCCGTAGGCATTATGGCGGAATTCTACTTCATAAGGGTCGTCGGGATTCTCCGTAGAGATGAGGTTGACGAAATGTTTCCTGCCCGGGTCATTCCAGACGGTACGGAAACGCAGCGTCAGATAGCCGTCCTCGGCAATGGTCACCCAATCGGCCACAATCTCTACCGGATCGCTGCCATATACATTATTATTCTCCGTTTCTCCCAGATTAGGCGCCATAGGTTTGGTCAGCAGGCTGTCTATCCAATTGACATAAACCGCCTGGCTGTAATCTCCACTGGGCTCATCGGCATTGGTGTAGTTGACAAGCGCCCGCACCTCCTTGTCTCCGAAAGGAGAAGCCTTCATGTTGACCGGCAGCAGCGTGGTCCTGTCATCCAACTGCAAGTAAAACGCATCAGACGCGGTAGGCTTCACCGTAACCAACGCATTGGGAAAAAGCAACTCGTAGTTGTTGTCATCATCATCCAGACACGACTGGAAACCAAATGCGCTCAGGACAATGGCTCCCAGCGCAAACCATTTTTTTGTTCTAAAAAAAGCTTTCATATCAAGTTCACATTTTAAATTGTAAGCACTATCTGTTAAGTTACCCACCTTCACCGGTCCGTCTCAACCTGGCTGTCATCCCTGGCGCAAGAGAGAACGATGTCTCCCTGCCCCATGCCCGACAGCCTCCAGCGGGTCTTTGCAAGATAAATGTCCCAACCCGCAAAATGCTGCGTGAACTTCTGTTAATAAATCTTACCCCATCGTTTCGCGGTAGAAATCGAAAGCTTCAAAAATCAAATCCTTATCTGCCGTCTGGTTCAGGGCAATCTGTCCGATGTCCTTCAGCAGCGTGAAATTGATAACCCCCGCCGTATTCTTCTTATCGTGCTTCATCAGGTCGTAGAGGCGGTCGTATTCCTTGCAGTCGAAAGCGAACGTGCCATAATGCTCTTTGATAAAGCGGACAGTCTGTCGCATCCGGTCCGTCGGGAAACCGGTCTTCAGGCAAGACAGATACAATTCGCACACCATCCCCCATGCCACCGCGTACCCGTGCAGTTCCGGCCGTTCCTCCGCCAAAGCCAGGCTTTCGAAAGCGTGGCCGATGGTATGGCCGAAATTCAGTGCCTTGCGTATGCCCCGCTCCGTGGGGTCTTCGCGCACGATGTTTTCCTTTACCTGCACCGACCGCCCCACCAGCGTCTTCAGCAGAGCATAATCTATCTGTCCGGCATCGAAATCCAACAGTTCCGCCCAATGTCCGGGAGTGCTGATAAGGCCATGTTTCAGCATCTCGGCATAGCCGGAGAAGAAATTCCGGCTGTCCAGCGTGCGCAGGAACTCCGTCTCGATAAGTACGCTGAGTGCCGGTGCAAAAACGCCGATCTCATTCTTCAGCCCGTTGAAGTTGATGCCCGTTTTTCCACCCACGGCAGCATCGACCATCGCCAGCAGAGTGGTGGGAATGTTGATGTAAGGAATGCCCCGTTTGAAGGTAGAAGCGGCAAAGCCGCCCAAATCCGTCACCATGCCGCCTCCCAGATTGACCATCAGGGAGTGGCGTGTCGCTCCGCCGTCGCTCAATGCCTGCCACACGGAAGCCAGCGTGGCCAGGTTCTTATGCGTGTCTTCCGCACCGATGACAATTTCTCCGGCTCCCTTCAGCCCGTCCACCCGGCTCAGCAGAGGGAGGCAAAGGCGGTGCGTATGTTCGTCGGTCAGCACAAAGACACGGTCGTGCGGGCATTGTCCGAGTGCATGTGCCAAATCTGACTCCAGATTTTCGCAAAGGATAACTTCTTGTTTATTCATACTGATTCACTTTGTTTAGATGATGCCGCAAAGATAGGGCTTCTGTCACAAAGTTCTGTACGAGGCCCCAAGAAAAAGTGAGAGCCTGCTTCAATTTGGCAACCAATCACCGGCAAGACACCGATATGCGGCGGCTAATTGGCCCGCGACCTCTTCCCAGGGCAGTTCCTGGTCCTCTCTCCCCCACCCGGCTGCGCCTGAACTTCTGTCGGTGCCGGACGGCAATTGGCAGACATTTTAAGGAAAGCGGTCGATAAATAAGACATTTTATCATTTCCGGTATTAAACCTTTGCCAAACATCTTCGTCAAAAAGGCATTGAAAAAACATTGATTTATAGTTTAAGGTAAAAAGACAAACAAGATGAAAAGACTTGCTACGTGGACTTTGCTGCTATGGGCAGTGGCACTGACCGCATTCTCACAAAACAAGACCGTCGACATAACAGGACGTGTTATGGAGTCAGACTCGCAATTGCCGGCCATTGCAGCCAGCGTCCAGTTACTTTCGCTACCCGACAGCACCCAGGTGACGGGCATGGCAACCACCTCCGAAGGCTACTACCGCCTGCAAGCCAAACCCGGCAAATACGTACTCCGGTTTTCTTATATAGGTTACACCACCCAGGACATCCCGGTACAGGTATCATCTACCCCCGTACGGATGAAGGAGGTGACACTGCAAACCGACGCCGTGCTGCTGAAAGAAGCCGTGGTAACGGCCCAGGCACCGCAGGTGCAAGTGGTGGAAGACACCATACAGTTCAACTCGTCGGCCTACCGCACCCCCCAGGGAGCCGTGCTGCAGGACTTGGTGGAGAAACTGCCGGGTGCCGAAGTCGATGAAAGCGGCAACGTGAAGATTAACGGCAAAGACATCTCCAAAGTAATGGTCAACGGAGAAGAATTCTTCGGAGGCGACGTATCCACCGCCCTGAAAAACCTGCCCGTGGAAATGATTGACAAGCTGAAGACTTACGACAAGAAATCCGACTTGGCCCGCATCACCGGCATTGACGACGGCGAAGAAGAAACGGTGCTGGACCTGACCGTGAAAAAGGAAATGAACACCGGCTGGTTTGGCAATGTAGACGGTGCCATCGGAACCAAAGACCGCTATTCCGCACGAGGCATGATCAATTACTTCCGGGGGTCAACCCAGGTATCTCTTATCGGCTCCATGAACAACGTCAACGACCAGGGATTCTCCGGCGGTGGCGGCGGCCCCCGCTGGAACCGCAACAACGGACTGACTACCAAGAAGTGGGTGGGCATGAACTTCTTTACCAAAAACGATAAGATAGAACTGGGCGGCAGCGCACGCTATAACTATACGGGCAACGATGTCAACAGCATCGGATCTACCGAAGACTTCCTGACCAGCGGAAACTCGTTCTCCAACTCCAACTCACAGGCGAGAAACAACTCCAAAGACTTCCATGCCGACTTCCGCATGGAATGGAAACCGGACACGATGACCAACATCATCTTCCGGCCCAATGTGTCATTCAGCAAGACCGACAACCTGTCCAACTCCGAATCGGGCACGTTCAACAGCGATCCCTACAGCCTGGTAGACGAACCCAACGACTACCTGAACCTGGAAAAAATCATGATGGACGACCCGCTGGAAGACATACGCGTCAACGCCATCAACAGCGGTACGCTGACCGACGGCAAAGACCTCAGCGTGAACGGAACCCTGCAGGTGAACCGCAAGCTGAACAGCACAGGACGTAACCTCACCTTCCGCGGCCGGTTCAGCTACGGAGATAACGTGAACAAGCAATACACCGAATCGGAAACCCACTATTTCCAACTGCTGAACTACCTGCAAACGGGCGATTCCATCCTGATAAGAAACCAGTATATCCATACGCCGACCAAAGACTTCAACTACCGGGCACAACTGACCTACAGCGAACCGATAGCCAAGAACACCTTCCTGCAGTTCAGCTACCAGTTCCAGTACATGTATAGCGAAAGCGACCGCCGCACTTACGACCTTTATAACAACGGATTGTACAACTGGGGCATAGGCGCCCCCCTGCCCGACAACTACGAGAGCAGCGAAGTAGACAGCCTGGGCCGCTATGCCGAATACCGCTACTACAACCACGATGCTTCCGTGGCCCTGCGCTTCATCCGGGAGAAATGGCAACTCAGCGCCGGCATGTCTTTCCAGCCCCAACACACCGTCTTGTCCTACAAACGGGGCGACTATATGGTAGACACCGCACGCAACGTGTTCAACTTTGCACCCAACATCGACTTCCGCTACCGCTTCTCCAAGGTGAGCCAACTCCGCTTCTTCTACCGCGGACGAAGCAGCCAGCCTTCGATGGAAAACCTGCTGCCTATCACGGACAACTCGAACCCGCAGAACATCCGCGTGGGTAACCCCGGACTGAAACCGTCGTTCAGCCACAACCTGCGCCTCTTCTACAATACCTACGATGCCAAAAAACAACGGGGCATCTTCTCGCACGCCAGCTTCCAGGCTACGCAAAACAGCATCAGCAACAGCCGCGTCTACAACGAAGCAACCGGCGGATGGACAACAACCCCGAAGAACATCAACGGCAACTGGAACCTCTTCGGCATGTTTGGATTCAACACGGCCCTGAAGGACAAACGGTTCAACATCAGCACCTTTACCAACGTGATGTATCAGAACAACGTAGGTTACCTGACCGACACGCAGACCCGTGTGGAACAGAAGAACACCACCACCAACCTGAACCTGAACGAACGTCTGCGCGCCTCTTTCCGCAACGACTGGCTGGAAGTGGGGCTGAACGGCACCGTGGGCTACACCATAGAACGCGACAGGCTGACGCCTTCAAACAACCAGAAGCCTTATACATTCTCTTACGGAGGCTTCACCAACATCACTGCCCCCTGGAACATGTCGCTCTCGACCAACCTCTCCAACCAGAGCCGCCGCGGCTACCGCGACAACAGCATGAACCGCAACGAACTGATATGGAACGCACAGATTTCGCAGACTTTCCTGAAGGGCGACGCCACACTTAGCCTCGAATTCTACGACATCCTGCACCAACAGAGCAATATCACCCGCTCGCTCACTTCCAGCGGCCGTTCGGTGTACGAATACAACGGCGTTAACAGCTACTGCATGCTGCGCTTCATCTACCGCCTGAACATCTTCGGCGGCAAGAAGGTGAAACGCGAAGATATGCCTATGGGAGGAGGACCGGGCAGATTCAGGGGCAGACACAGGCGTTTCTGAAAAACTTTTCCGGACAGGCGGCAAAAAAAATTGCCGCCTGTTTTTATTATTCCGGCTTTTTCCTACTTTTGTTGGCAAATATACCAGCAAACATTTAAAGCTATGACAGAATGGAATCTGTTGATAGAGCAGATTGCGACGGTGGCTTTCGACATTGTATTGTGGGCCATCATCATCGGAACCATTATCGTCATCGTATTGGACAACCGGAACCCGGTCAAGACGATGGCGTGGATACTGGTGCTTATTTTCCTGCCCGTCATAGGACTGGTGTTCTACTTCTTTTTCGGCCGCAGCCGCCGTCACGAACGGATCATTGAAAAAAAGGCCTACGGACATCTGCTGCGGAAACCGATGGCGGAATACTTGGCCCAACCTTCCGGCGAACTGCCTTCCGACTACCTGCGACTCATCTCGCTGTTCCGCAACGTCAACCAGTCGCTGCCTTTCGAAGGCAATCTCATTGAAACATTTACCTCGGGCACTACCCTGCTGCAAGCCCTCCTGCGCGAACTGCAACGTGCCCGGGAACATATCCACATCGAATCTTACATCTTCGAAGACGATGCCGTAGGACGGATGGTGCGCGATGTGCTGATAGAAAAAGCCCGCGACGGTGTGGAAATACGCATCATTTACGATGACGTGGGGTGCTGGCACGTACCGCACCGCTTTTTCGAAACGATGCGCGAGGCAGGCATCGACGTGCGCAGCTTTCTGAAAGTGCGCTTCCCACACTTCACCAACAAAGTAAACTACCGCAACCACCGGAAAATTATCGTCATTGACGGGCGTGTGGGATTTGTCGGAGGAATGAACCTCGCCGAACGCTACGTACGCGGATTTTCGTGGGGCATCTGGCGGGATACACATCTGATGCTGAAAGGGAAAGCCGTACACGGCCTGCAGACCACCTTCCTGCTGGACTGGTATTTCGTAGACCGCACCCTGATTACATCGGCCAGATACTTCCCACGCATAGAAGATAAAAGCACCTCGCTGGTGCAGATTGTCACCAGTGAGCCGGTAGGTCCCTGGCGCGAAATCATGCAAGGACTCGTCATGGCTGTGTCCGAAGCCAAGAAATACTTCTACATGCAGACGCCCTACTTCCTGCCCACCGAACCCATGCTCATAGCCATGCAGACAGCAGCCCTTGCCGGCGTAGACGTACGGCTGATGCTCCCGCACCGAGCAGACAACCGAATTACGCACTTAGCCTCCTGCTCTTACCTGGAAGGTGTGCTGCAAGCCGGTGTGAAGGTCTACTTCTACCAAAAAGGGTTCCTCCACTCCAAACTGATGGTCTCCGACGACATGCTGTCTACCGTAGGCTCCACCAACCTGGATTTCCGCAGCTTTGAACACAACTTTGAAGTCAATGCCTTTATCTACGACACAGAAACTGCCCTGCAAATGCGGGAAATCTTCCTGCAGGACCAGCACGACTGCCAGCAGATTTTCCTGAAGAACTGGCTGAAACGCCCCTGGAAACAGCGGGCAGCCGAAAGCATCGTCCGGCTCCTGGCACCGTTACTCTGATGGCTCCTGCCGGTCGGGATGACGGAAGAAAGTGAAATTGACACTGCCATACACCCGGTGTTCCGCATAACAGGGATGGGTACTGAAATCGTTTTTCTTGCCATGCTCCAAAACGAAAAGCCCCTCCGGTTTCAACAAACCGCTCCCCAGCACCAGGTCGGGAAGAGTTTCCAACCCCGTCAATTCATAAGGCGGGTCGGCAAAGATGAAGTCAAACTGCCTGTGGGTGCTCTTCACAAACTTAAAGACATCGGCACGCACCGGCAGCCAATGGCCGGTATCCAGTTCTTTCATCACCCGGCAGATAAACGCATAATGATCACGGTCTTTCTCCACCGACACTACCTGACCGCATCCGCGCGACAACAATTCCAGGCTGATGCTGCCCGTACCGGCAAACAAATCGAGCGCTTGCAACTGCCCGCCTTCGAAATCGAGCCGGTTGGACAAGACATTAAACAGATTCTCTTTGGCAAAATCCGTCGTAGGACGTGCCTTGAAAGAGCGCGGAATGTCAAACCGCCTCCCTTTGTATATTCCACTGACTACCCGCATAAGTTTTATTTATTTTCAATCTCAAAAGAAAGCACCGACCGCAGGTCAATATCCTGAGGCGGATTCATCACAAATACCTGCCGGACAAACTCCCTCAATCCGGACAGAAGCGCGTCCCTGTCGTCCAACACTCCACACAGATGCAACTCATCCCGCTCCTGTTCGAAACCCAACGCCTGCCATACATAAAGCAAATAATAAATGCGGTCAGGAGTCAAACTGCACGGATACGAATTGGCAAGCAGCAACTGGCCATTGTCATAACAGCACACATCCATGTATTCACGACGCAGGTGGGCAAACATCTTTCTCGTATTACCCAAACGGCTCTGGGCGGCAAAAGCCTCAATCAACGGGGCGACCTGGGCACAGTATCTTACTTCCGGATATTGCCCGTCCAGCCATAAACGCAGACTCTTGTCCATGCCGAACAGCAGCATGGTCCCCGTAGTACGCAAAGCGTTGCCCAAGACTTCCTCGTTGCCTTGCCAAGGATGATTGTGATAGAAAAACACAGCTTCCTGCCCCTTGCCGAACCATTCTGAAGGGACCAAGGTAAAACGCCGGGTAGCTACCAGCACATTGACATGCCGGAAACGGCTATGCAACCATTCGTGCTTTCCGAAAAGCTGCCGCACATTGGCAGTCAGCGACAAAGATTCGTCGACAGGCAGATTCTCTACCTGAAGCACCTGACTGCTGCTTTCTGCCAGCGGGTTGAACACACCTGCCACCACACCCTCCGCGCCAACACGGATGCTTAAGGTATATTGCTCCGCCTGATTGAAGTCTATCGTATCCATCATATTCAAAAAATTTTCATTCCCAGTTACCGGCATTGTTATTAGGCATTTCCAAATCCCCAATCTTCAATCCGGCATACCGTCCCTGCTGTTCCTGCAAGTCTTTCCAAACCAAGATACTCCGACGGTCCAAACCATCCAGGTATGTATCGGCCGGTGCACGGACTTCCAGCAGGCAATAAGACAAACCCGAAGAACTCAGCTTGCCGAGAACTTCCATCTCAAACTGCGCCCCTTTCCCATAAGGAATGTAGCGCAAAGAATCCGGCTGAAAACCTTTCGGATAAAGCGTATCACGCAAAGCTATCCAAAAAGTATCCTTGTTTTCCCCTTCTTCCCTGTAGCTGACTGGCAACCGACCGGTCTGCACGAAGGCTATCAACGTATCGAAACTTGCCGTGTAGCGCCGCCCGTGCATCAGATAATAGGCAGACTGGGCCTTGCGTATATCCAACAGCCGCGCCTTTACTGCCGACTCACGCAACGCCCGCGCTCTGTCAAAACGGACAGGAGTGCGTATGCTGTCGAAACAGACATACGCCATCACGACTGTACAGACAAGCAAAACAACATTTATTACGGCTTTCATGACGCAGCGTATTCGTTAGTTTACTATATTCGCACCACAAAAGTAGAATAAAATAAAGAATTAAAAGGCACATTGCCCGTTTTTTCCGTTGCAATTATGATAAATACCTTCTTGGAGAAACAGATAAAAGCCCATTTTCCCCACTGCCCTACCCCCGAACAGAGCGCGGCCTTGGAGAAGCTGGCACAATTCATGCTCTCGCCGGACCCGGACTCCGCATTCATTCTAAACGGATATGCCGGCACCGGAAAGACCTCACTGATAGCCGCCATCGTACGCACCATGGACCAATTAAAACAAAAGGTCGTGCTGCTGGCTCCTACGGGACGGGCAGCCAAGGTTTTTGCTGCCTATGCCTGCCATCCAGCCTTCACCATCCACAAAAAAATATACCGGCAACGCAAATTCTCGAACGAACTGACCAATTTTGCCCTGAATGACAACCTGACCACACACACGCTCTATATCGTAGATGAAGCATCTATGATTTCCAACGAAGGACTCAGTGGGGCAATGTTCGGCACAGGACGGCTGCTGGATGACCTGGTACATTTCGTTTACTCCGGACAAGGCTGCCGACTGCTGCTCACCGGAGACCGGGCCCAATTGCCGCCCGTGGGCGAACAGGAAAGCCCTGCTCTCTATGCAGATATGCTAAGGGGATATGGACTCCAAGTGACTGAAACCGATCTGACACAAGTGGTAAGGCAAGCCAACCAATCGGGCATCTTATGGAATGCCACACGGCTGCGCCAGGCTCTTGCCGCCGACCAGTGTTTCACCCTGCCAAAAATACGTACCGCCGGTTTTGCCGACATCCGCATCTTGCCTGGCAGCGAACTGATTGATGCCATAGAGACCTGCTACAGCCGCGACGGACAAGACGAGACTATCGTCATTTGCCGCAGCAACAAACGCGCCAATATCTACAACAACGGTATCCGCCAGCGTGTGTTATGGAGGGAAGAAGAACTGGAAAGCGGAGACCTGCTGATGGTGGCGAAAAACAATTATTACTGGACAGAACAGGAAAAGAACCCGGAGAGAAAGACAGAGGGAGGCTTCATAGCCAATGGGGAAACAGTGGTCGTACGCCGTGTAAGACGCACACGGGAAATCTACGGTTTCCGATTTGCCGATGCCCTGCTTGCTTTTCCCGACAATGCAGACTGTGAAATAGAAACGACCCTGCTACTCGACACACTGCAAAGCGAGGCTCCCGCCTTGACTCACGAAGAAAGCAGCCGGCTGTTTCACACCGTACTGGAGGACTATGCCGACATCCCCACGCAGGCAGAACGCATGAAAAAAATGAAAGCCGACCCTCACTACAACGCCCTGCAAGTGAAATACGCTTATGCCATCACCTGCCACAAGGCACAGGGCGGCCAGTGGCGCAACGTCTTCCTGGACCAAGGGTATATGTCTGACGAATACCTGACACCCGACTATTTCCGCTGGCTCTACACTGCATTTACCCGCGCCACAGGTACCCTCTATCTGGTAAATTACCCGGAAGCGCAAGTGGAAAGAGAACCCTAAAACGTCATGCTCCCCCAAGGCATCTCACTGCCCGTTTCTCTCCATGGCAGCAAACACCATCGCCGAAATATCAGCCAGATAACGGCAGGTCTCTTCCATGGAAGCGGCAGAGTCTTTCACCAGCACCACCAGGGTATAATGCCTTCCGTCGGGCAGACTGACGAATGCCGCATCGTTAATGCCTGTCCACAAGCCACGTGCATTGCGGTCGCTGGTACCAGTCTTATGAGCAATCAGGGCCTTTGTTCCTTCCAAAGGGGCAGCAAGGCGATCCCGCCCCGTGGCACACTCCTGTAGCTGACGGCGCACAAAGGCTTCTTCTGCCCTGCCGGCAAAAGCCGGATGCGTAAACAGCATTTCCAACAGACGGGCTACCGACAGGGGCGTACTCCAATTGTCATAACAACGCTCCGGACGGTCGTGCATCTCATCTTCATTGACAGACAAACTAAAATGATCAAGCCCCCAGGAGTGGAGACAACTATCTGTCTGCTCTACACTGTATGTACGATCGAAAAGAATATCGCAGGCATTGTTGTCACTCCACTGCAAGGTGTAAGTCAACAATCTGCCTACAGATAAAGTTACTCCTGCCTGCGGATAACAATCGCGCAGAGGACTGTAGGTGTTTGGCTTCAAATCGGCAGGAGTCAGACTGACAGGAAAGTCCAACGAAGTCCCATGAGCACGCAACCACCGGGTTACAGCCATGGCCTGATGCAATTTAAACACACTCATCAATGGATAACGGCAAGCGTCGTTCACACAAATGGTATCACGACTGTCCACGACCAGAGCCACACCTATCTGCGCAGGTTTTTCAGCTACATAAGAAATAATCTTTTGCCTCAGCCCGTCCCACTGAGACTGACTGAAGGAAGACAACCAAGGCAAAAAGTAAAGAAGGAAGCAAACCAGACACTTCATCGGTAATGACAGAGAAAGGGTTAAAATAAAAAAAGGATTATAGATGATGACGGCACTACAGACAAAAAAACGGCGCCCCCTTCCCCCTACCGGAAAGAAGGGACGCGCCGATTAAACTACAAACCCGATTTTTACTTCAGCAGCGAAGCCGGGTCAAGATGCTCAGATTCGATATCCTTGAAGTAGCGGTATGTACCTACTTTCAGTTCATCGGTAGCTGCATCGTCGCATACGATAATGCCCTTTTCATGCATCTGCAAGGCACTGATAGTCCACATCTGCATCACGGGACCTTCGACAGCGTGGTAAAGGGCACGAGCTTTATTGTGTCCGTTTACGATAATCATCACTTCCTTGGCACTAAGCACAGTACCTACACCTACGGTAAGAGCCGTTTTGGGCACTTTATTGACATCGTTGTCGAAGAAGCGCGAATTGGCGATGATGGTGTCCGTAGTCAATGTTTTCTGTCGGGTACGTGAAGACAGCGATGAGCCCGGTTCGTTGAAGGCGATGTGTCCGTCGGGACCGATACCTCCCATAAAGAGGTCTACGCCGCCATACGACTTGATTTTCTCTTCGAAACGGGCACATTCGGCATCAAGATCGGCAGCATTTCCATTGAGGATGTTGGTGTTTTCGGGCTTGATGTCAATGTGGCTGAAGAAGTTGTTCCACATGAAAGAGTAATAGCTTTCGGGATGCTCCTTGGGCAAGCCTACATACTCATCCATGTTGAAGGTTACAACATTTTGAAAGGAAACGACTCCCTGCTTGTTCAGGTCAATCAGTTCCTTGTACATGCCCAGAGGTGAAGAACCTGTAGGACATCCCAGCACAAAAGGTTTCTCGGGCGTAGGGTTAGCAGCCTTGATTTTGGAGGCTACGTAACTGGCCGCCCACTTGGATACGGATTGATAATCCGGCTGAATAATTACTCGCATGATACCAAATATTAATGGTTAATAAAATGAGTTTTCGTTTCTCGTTTCTTCTTCCTTTGCTTATTCCCGGTCCTTCTTTAAACGGGCAGCCATCTGACGCGCCAGGTGTTCGCACTGTTCGAAGGTCAGGGGTGTCATGGACTGTTTCATTTCCACGGAGTCACCCACCAGTTCAAACTTGCTCTTTTCTGCAAATTCACCCATGCGTTTCACGGCTGCACCAGCCCAAGTGAAAGAACCAAACAATCCCAAATAACGACCTTTCACCTCGCGCAGCAGAATCTTGTCGAGCAATGACTCCACTTCGGGATATATCTGGTTGCAATAAGTAGGACTGCCGATGATAAGACCGCGATATTTGAATATATCGCGCAAGATATAAGAAGGATGGCTTTTGCTGACATTGTGCATCACAATATTACGGATACCCTCATGAGAGAGCTCGGCGGCAATGGTTTCGGCCATCTGCTCCGTATGTCCGTACATACTGCCATAAACTATGACCACACCCTCTTGAGCCTCGTAGCGGCTCAGCCGTGCGTAGACATCGTGTACACGGGGAATATCCGCTGTCCACACCGGTCCGTGGGTGGAGCAAACCGTTGTAATGGGCAGGTTGTCCAATTTGGCCATGGCTTTCTGTACTGGATTGCCATATTTGCCCACGATATTGGAATAATAACGAATCATCTCGTCCCAATAACGGTCGGTGTTGATGCGGGTATCAAGGAATCCTCCATCCAACGTACCGAAGCAACCGAAGGCATCACCCGAAAAGAGCACACCCTCCGTTTCGTCCAGAGTCATCATTGTCTCGGGCCAATGCACCATAGGAGTAAGATAGAAGCGCAGTTTATGATGCCCCAGATCCAGGAAATCACCTTCTTTCACCTCATAGCGTTCGCCCGTCACACCGTAGTAACCGTCAATCATGCCAAACGTCTGACGGTTGCCCACAATAACGATGTCCGGATAATAATGTTTAATGAGGCTGATGGAACCGGAATGGTCGGGTTCCATGTGGTTAATAATAAGATATTGTATGGGACGCTGTCCGATAATGGTGCGTATTTTGTGCAGAAAAATCTCAAAATAGCAGGCATCTACGGTATCAACCAGCGCCACGATGTCATCGTCTATCAAGTAAGAATTGTAAGACACACCCAAAGGTAACGGCCACATACCCTCAAAGAGGTGCTTCTGACGGTCGTTGACACCCACGTAGTGAATCTTTCCTTTAATCAGAGTCTTCTCGTTCATTTCGGTTTCAGTCTTTATTTAGATTAATTCCACAGTTAATACGGGTACAAAGGTAATTCTTTTTCCTCACATCTCATACTTTTTTCCCTGATAAGCGTTGAGTTCACGCATTCTTTTCTGCAAGCGATGGTTAAACTCATAGTTTTTCAGTCCCCAGTCGGGTGCAAGAAGCAGTTCCTTGGGCGACTGCGAAAGGAAACGCTCCAGCACGATGTCCGGACGTAAGTGCTCCACGTAATCAATCACCACCTCCATATATTCATCCACTCCGAACAAATGAAAATCTTCCGGATGCTCTTCATATTCCCGTGCCATGCGTGTACCGCGGATAAGCTGGAGCTGATGCAATTTCAAGGTAGTGAGCGGTATGGAAGAGATCATTGCCGCCTGTGCCACGATATTTTCCCTACTCTCTCCGGGCAATCCGAGGATGACGTGTCCGCCACACAGAATGCCACGTTCAGCCGTTTCACACACAGCCCTCATCGAATCGGCCCACGTATGCCCGCGGTTAATACGTCGTAGGGTAACATCGTCCGTACTCTCCAAGCCATACTCAACCAGAACAAATGTCTGCCTTTCCAGTTCGGCAAGATAATCCAAAAGTTCGGCAGAGACACAATCCGGCCGTGTACCAATAACTAACCCCACAACACCGTCCACGGCCAAAGCCTCCTCATACTTGTGCTTTAACCCGTCTATTCCTCCGTATGTATTGGTGTAGGCCTGAAAATAGGCCAAATATTGCATGTCGGGATACTTGTGTGCAAAGAATTTCTTACCTTCTTCCAATTGCAGGCTTATACTCTTGTCCGTACGGCAATAATCGGGATTGAAAGTCTGGTTGTTGCAGTATGTACATCCTCCCCACCCCTTTGTTCCGTCCCGGTTAGGGCAAGTAAATCCCGCATTAAGCGATATTTTCTGCACCTTTCCTGCAAAACGGCTGCGAAGAAAGGTCGAAAAATCATTGTAAAGAAAAGGCTGCTCCATAAGCCCTCCATTATTTAAGCCCTGTCATTCGCAGCATTTTATAATATCTTCTGCCCTGTCCACTATATGAGCCGGAGAGAAAGACTCCAGTTCCGCACGCGGACGAAAGCCCCATGTTACCCCACAGGCTTCCACACCGGCCTGGTGTGCCGTCTGCATATCTACCCCCGAATCGCCCACATACAAGGCATCTACTGCAGAGACAGCAGCCTCTTCAAGAATATCCTTCACGATAGCAGGGTCCGGCTTTACGGGAATGCCCTCCCGTTGCCCCAATACTGCCGTAAAACGAATTCCTGGAAAATAATGAGCCACCAGCTTCACCGTAGCCTCCTGATATTTATTAGAAGCCACCGCCACTTGTATACCTTTGGCCTGCAATTGCTCCAGCAACTCCGGAATGCCCTCGTAGGGCCGGCTCATATCAGCGTTGTGCACATTATAATAAGGAATAAACTCAGCCCGCATGCGGAGCACATTTTCCTGGCTTTTCTCCCCATCGGGCAATGCACGTTCAAAAAGCTTGTTGATACCGTTGCCTACCATAAAAGGATAGGCAGACAATTCGTGTACGGGATACCCCAAGGTTCGCAGAGCGTGATTCGTGCTTTGAGCCAGGTCTGCGATTGTGTTCAGCAGAGTGCCGTCCAGGTCGAAGATGACAAGTTGCTTCATTTTCTCTTATAAATCCTTTAATTTGACGGTACAAAGATACGACATTGGCAGATTCTTCCTATCTTTGCAGCCTCAATTTAACTTAATGCAACTATGAGTTACAATTTGCTGAAAGGAAAGAAAGGCATTATTTTCGGTGCTCTGAACGAGCAGTCCATTGCCTGGAAAGTGGCTGAAAAGGCTGTTGCCGAAGGGGCAACCATCACCTTGTCCAACACACCGGTAGCTGTGCGTATGGGCGAAGTATCTGCCCTGGCCGAGAAATTGAACTGCGAGATTATCCCCGCAGATGCAACCAGCGTGCCCGACCTGGAAAACGTATTCAAACGTTCTATGGAAGTGTTGGGCGGCCAAATAGATTTTGTGCTGCATTCTATCGGTATGTCTCCCAATGTGCGTAAAAAACGTACTTACGACGACCTTGATTATGACATGCTCGGAAAGACTTTGGATATTTCGGCCATCTCTTTCCATAAGATGATTCAGACAGCGAAAAAGCTGAATGCCATTGCCGAATATGGTTCCATCTTGGCGCTCAGCTATGTGGCAGCCCAACGCACGTTCTTCGGCTACAACGACATGGCCGATGCCAAGGCCCTCTTGGAATCTATCGCGCGCAGTTTCGGTTATATCTATGGTCGCGAACACCATGTGCGTGTCAACACCATCTCACAGTCACCTACAATGACGACTGCCGGTTCGGGCGTAAAAGACATGGACAAGCTCTTCGACTTTGCCAGCCGGATGTCTCCCCTGGGAAATGCTTCTGCCGATGAATGTGCAGACTATTGCATTGTCATGTTCTCCGACTTAACCCGTAAGGTAACCATGCAGAATCTCTATCATGACGGTGGATTTTCAAGCATGGGTATGAGCCTGCGTGCCATGAATACTTACCAGAAAGGACTGGAAGAATACATGGACGAAAACGGACACATTATCTATGGATAAATAAGTTTTTTCCTACAAATCTACGCTGAGCGCCGGGTGCCGACACCGGATGAAAAAAGGAGTTGGCACCTGTCGCTACATGTATGTTTTCATGCAGAGCCTGTTTAAATTTTACGGATTCTTCCGGGAAGTATGCAGAAACGCAAAGCAGCTATCAGTCTGCCATGCAGAACAACAGTTGAAACAGAGAAAGATTTAAATAGTCTCTCAATTACCACCAATTATTCATCATGGAACGTGCACTCTATCTGTTGCCTGTTACTTTAGGGGATACCCCCTTGGACAAAGTGCTTCCTTCCTATAATCTGGAAGTAATAGCCCATATCCGCCATTTCATCGTGGAAGACGTGCGCTCTGCCCGCCGTTTCCTAAAAAAAGTCAATAAGGAGTTTGATATAGATTCCATGACTTTCTATCCCCTGAACAAGCATACCTCACCCGCCGACATTTCAGGCTACCTCAAACCTCTGCAAGAAGGAAACCCGATGGGCGTGATTTCGGAAGCCGGATGCCCAGCCGTAGCCGACCCCGGCGCTGACGTAGTGGCCATAGCCCAGCAAAAGAACCTGAAAGTAGTACCCTTGGTAGGACCTTCATCCATCATACTGGCTGTTATGGCATCAGGTTTCAACGGCCAAAGTTTCTCCTTCAACGGGTATCTCCCCATAGAAGCAGGAGAACGGGCCAAAAAACTGAAACAATTAGAGCAGCGTGTCTATACAGAACAGCAAACCCAGCTTTTCATCGAAACACCCTACCGCAACAACAGACTGATGGAGGACATCCTGCACCACTGTCGCCCGCAAACCAAACTATGCATTGCAGCCAACATCACTTGCGAGGACCAATATATCAAAACCCAATCAGTGAAAAACTGGCAAGGACATTTGCCCGACCTTTCTAAAACTCCCTGTATTTTTCTCTTGTACAAATAATCTCTTTCAGCGGTTCGAACTCCTGTTCCAGGAACTTGCTGAAATATCCTTTGCCCAAATCCCGGCTTATCTGTCCGATAGGCCAGAGTTTTCCATTAGCCTGGTGCAGGGTAAGCAAAGGGGCATCATTATCTAACTCAAGCAAGAAAAGATAGACCAAACGATTGCTGTTATCATCGCGATAATAATACTTGAAATTAAAGCAAAGGGATGATAAAGAAGCCTTGGGAAACACATGCCGGGCAGCCCTCCGGGCAGCTTGCTCCACGCTTTCTCCATAAATCAGGAAACTCTCTACCGGCAGGTCTGTCTTCCCTGCTTCATTCAAACAATTCTGCGGCCGGGGCAATAAATAGAGCATGCCATACACTGTGACTGCAATACGAACAATAGGATAAACAGCCTCTTTATCCGACCGGAGAATAGTGGACAGCAGTGGTTTCTTGCCCACTATTTCGCCGCAGGTGTTTACAACCGGTACAAAAGCAACCCTTTTCAGACGCCGGTTAAAATAAACAATTCCTGCCTGATTCAGCAAAATAGCCATGGCAAAAACGCCAGGAGGAGCCACTTTATAAAGCATAATATCAACCTTACCGTCTGCCGGATGACCAGCCAGCCAGGCAAGCAACAGGAACAATCCATGAATGAGAGCCAGAATAAATACGATACGTGCCGAGACAATGGCAGCCTCAGCGCCCTGCAACAAAGAATGTTGCCTGCGAGCTGCAGCATTGGCTGATGCCGGAGCAACCCACCTGTTTCCTAACGCCAACAACAGGAGAGGAGGAAGCAGAAGGATGCCTTCAAACAATATCGGAAGACGATTGCCCGGTGGTGAATAAGGGAATAAGACGAAAACCACGCTCAACAACAACAGCACTACCGTAGTGCCATACAACAGAAAGAAAGGTAATGCCTGTCTCCGGCTCATAAAACAAAACACCAGTCCTATACCTCCTCCCATGCAGGCGGCATAGACTGGTGCAATGAATGTACCTGCCACAATGGCGACAATGGCTGGCACAAAACCAAGAGAAAAATTATATTTGCTCGACAGTACCATTTCCCGTATCACTTATCCGTTCTTTCGTCATAACATGTGGCTTACGGGAAATGTTCACGATCAAAGGCATTTCAATAAAAGGCGGCTCTTTTCAGCATGGTAGGAAGAGCGCACCAACGGACCGCTTTCCACCTGCGAGAATCCTTTCGCCAGGCCCAATTCCCGATAGGCGGCAAATTGGGCAGGCGTCACGTATTCTGCTACCGGATAATGCTGGCGGGAGGGCTGCAGATATTGCCCTATGGTAAGAATCTTACACCCTACAGCGCGAAGATCATCCATTAATGTTTCCACTTCCTCAGGTGTTTCTCCCAGTCCTACCATAATGCCCGATTTGCAGGCAATGCCACTTTCTGCAATCTGCTGCAACACAGCCAGGCTTGTCTCATAACGGGCAGCGCTCCGTACCATAGGGCTGATGCGGCGTACGGTCTCCATATTGTGCGAAATAATATCGGGACCGGCTTCTATAACCTGCTGCACCAGTTCCCGCCGTCCCTGGAAGTCGGGGATAAGGACTTCGACAGTGGTGTCCGGATTCATCCGCCTAATCGCCCGAATGGTCTGTGCCCAGTGCGCAGCACCCAAATCGGGCAAATCATCGCGGTCTACCGAAGTAATGACAGCGTGCGACAACTTCATCAGTGCCACCGATTCGGCCACATGTACCGGTTCTTTTTCATCGAGCGGAAGCGGTTTGCCGGTACGGGTGTTACAGAATTTGCAGCAACGCGTACAAATGTCACCTCCTATCATAAATGTAGCCGTACCGTGTCCCCAGCATTCTCCCATATTGGGACAACGGCCGCTGCTGCAGATGGTATGCAAAGAGTGCGATTCTACAATACGCTTGGTTTCCGCATACCGTTCATTGGCAGCAATGCTTATTTTAAGCCACTCGGGCTTACGTGTTCCTCCACTCATTTCAAGTGCATATTAAAGAAATCCGTCAGCTTAGTATAAAGATGCAAACGGGTATTGCCACCCCAGATGCTGTGGTCGCGGTTGGTATAGATTTGCATATCAAACTGCTTTCCCAATTGCACCAACCGTTCCGCATATTCGGCACAGTTCTGGTAATGTACGTTATCATCGGCAGTACCATGCACCAGCAACAGATGCCCGTGCAACTTATCGGCACGCGTGAACGCAGACGAAGCCCGGTATCCGTCGGCATTTTCCTGAGGAGTACGCATGAAGCGCTCTCCATACACTGTATCGTAATAATTCCAATCCGTAACAGCAGCCACTGCCACTCCAGCCTTGAACACCGGCGTACCTTCGCTCATGCTCATCAGCGTCATGTATCCGCCAAAGCTCCAGCCCCAGATACCAATGCGTTCTTTATCGACATAAGGCTGCATACCTAAATAGAGAGCCGCTTCCACCTGGTCATGCGACTCCTTGACACCTAAGTTCATGTAAGTGCACTTTTCGAAAGCAGCTCCCCGCCCACCGGTTCCGCGTCCGTCTACGCAAACTACGATATATCCTTGCGAGGCCATATAAGTTTCCCAACTGATGCTGAAAGCATCGCGCACTTCCTGCGAACCCGGACCGCTATATTGGTACATAATGACCGGATACTTCTTCGTTTCATCAAAGTCGGCAGGCTTCATCATCCAGCCGTTCAGCATGATGCCGTCTGATGTCTGGAAAGAAAAGAATTTCTTTTCCGGCATCTGGTAAGAGGCCAGCTTTTCTTTCAGTGCTGCATTGTCGACCAGAGTGGCTAAGGTCTTGCCGGTATTATCGTTCAGCGTAATAACGGTAGGAGTATTCAGACTGGTGTAACGGTTCAGGAAATACCTCAAATCTGTGCTGAACTGGGGTGAATTGATACCCGGCTGCTGCGAGAGTTTTGTTTTGCGTCCCTTACGGTCTATTTTGTAGACAGCTTGGCGCATGGGGCTCTCTTCGTTGCTGGTATAATAGAAAGTAGCGGTCTTGCTATCATAGCCCAGGAACTGCTTCACTTCAAATTCGCCTTTAGTGACTTGTTTCAACAGATTTCCATTCATGCTATACCAGTAAAGGTGGTTGAAACCGTCGCGTTCACTCATAAACGTAAAGTTATCGGCATAAAACACGATGTTGTCGAATACATTTTCCTTAATGTACGTATCGCTCTCATCCCGCAGCGCCAGTTTGCAAACCGTACTACGCGGATTGGCAAAATATAGTTCAAGACGGTTCTGATGACGGTTCAACGTCAGAATTGCCAATTTTTCAGGATCCTTAGTAAAACGTATACGGGGGATGTAGCCGTCCTCGTCCATCGGAACCTGTACCTGCCGGTTGACTTTCGTCTTAATATCGAAAGTATGAACTGATACTTTTGAATTTACCTCGCCGGTCTTGGGATACTTATAGGTATAGGCGCCGGGATATTTCTCATAGTCGGCACGGTGCGGCACCTCGCCTGCATAAAGAGGAAATGAATATGAAGGCACAGCCGACTCGTCCCAACGCACATAAGCCAGCATCTTACTGTCGGCGCTGAACTCAAGGGCACGGTTATAGGCAAATTCTTCTTCATATACCCAATCGGGCGTACCGTTCAATATGGCGTTACGCTTTCCATCGGTAGTCACCTGGCTTTCACTGTTTCCATAAAGGCGCTTTACCAGGAAGATGTTGTTATCGCGCACAAAAGCCACCATAGAGCCATCGGGCGAGAATACGGGTACCTGCTGCGGTCCGCCATCCGACAAGGCTTCTACCTTATTGTCTATCTTGCCCTCCATGTTACGCTTCAAGCTATAAAGATAATACACAGCCGTGTATGAACGCCGGTAGATGGCACGTGTTTCGGTGGCAATGAGCAGCGTGCTGCCATCGGGCGAAAAGCTGTAACTGTCAAAATGCTTAAAGGGGCACTCACGGGCTGTGGCAGCATCGAACAGCACTTCTACCTGCTGGCCGGTTTTGAATGAATACTTAACGATTTGAGTGCCTTGGGCATTCATCTGCGAATAATGTTCGCCATCGCCCGGAATAGGGATGACCCCATAAATGTTTTCCTGCTGGAAAGCACCGTTCACGGTCTCTGCCAGCGTAAGTTCCTTCTTGGCTTGAGCCATAGACAAAATTGGCGCGCACAGGCCAAGGAGCAGGAGAATAAAAAGTTTCTGCTTCATAATAATTACACTGATGTTTTTTGTTTTTTGAAAGTGCAAATTTAAATAAAAAACTTGTGATTACAGCAGATGACTCCAGAAAGAATTATTTTGAGCCGACTCCAGCAAAAGGGAAAAGGAACCCAATCTGTTGAAAGAGCACATAGGGAATAAGCAAAGCATTGAAACACAAGCTTATGACTGACACATATAAAAGAAGGGAAATTCCAAGCGATAAGCAGCCCGCCTGGAAGCGATAAGCAATCGGCTTCTAAAGTATAAGAACTTTCCGTTCAGAGTATTGTCATCAGGACGCCTGAGTCCGACGGTTTGCCAGCAACACATGCAACCACCCGTACATACCCAACACAATGACCAACAACGTCTGTATGCCATGCACAATAAGGGCAAACATCGAAGCATCTTCATCGCTCACCCCATAAAGCATCATCATGGTGATAACGGCAAAATGCCACGGCCCTGCCCCGTTGGGGGTAGGCACAATGACGGCAAACGTACCTCCCACAAACATCACCAGCCCTGCCTGGAAACTGAGCGAAGAGGTAAAGTCAAAACAGAAGAACGTGAGATAAAAATGCATGAAATAGCAAAGCCAGATGGCTACCGTATAAAAAGCAAACAGCCCTGCATTGCCAACGTGGCGCAGCGACCAGACCCCCTCCCACAGGTTAAGTGCCATCCCTTTCACCCGCTCGAAAAACGAAAGCATTCGCAGCAGGTAATAAAGCAACACCAGCACACCCGCCACGGAAAACAAAGACACATAGAACCACGGCGAAGAAAGCAGATGGACAAGCGAAGGAATCTTGGTGCCTGTCTCCTCAAAGAAACGCAGGAACACAGGCATTTGCAACAGAAAGGTAAAGCCGGTAATAAGCAGGATGCACACCCCGTCCAGCAAACGCTCAGTCACCACCGTACCCAGCGACTTGGAGAAGGATACATGGTCGTAACGCGCCAGCACGCCGCAACGCGACACCTCACCTACACGGGGCAACACCAGATTGGCGGCATAGGAAATGAAAATGGCATCGACGCAATTACCGGCACGCGGACAGGCGCCCAACGGTGCCAGCGTCTGCTTCCAGCGCCAACCGCGAAGGACATGGCTCATCACACCGAAAAATAACGAAAACAGCATCCACCCCCACGAGGTGCCATGCAACAACACTTGCCCTACACGGGCAAAGTCGAAATCACGGTACACCCAATACATGATAAAGATTCCCAAGGCAATGGGAAATGCTACACGCAATATTTCTTTTAGCAATTTATTCATTACAGTGGTACTTACAAGGCACCGATGCGCAGGCCGCGTATATTTTATCTGCTTCGGATAAGGCAAATCCGGCCAAATAACGCTATCTTTGCGGGGTGCAAAGATAAGCGCAAAACAACAGCCATACAAAATCCGTATCTTAAAAAGATGAAATCAGTCAAGCCAAAGAAATTTCTGGGCCAGCATTTCCTGAAGGATCTGAAGGTAGCGCAGGACATCGCCGACACCATTGATACCTGCCCCGGCCTGCCCGTCCTGGAGGTAGGACCGGGCATGGGTGTGCTCACGCAGTTCTTGCTCCGCAAGGAACGTCCGCTCAAGGTGGTGGAGGTCGACTATGAATCGGTGGCCTACCTGCGCGAAAACTTCCCGCAGCTGGAAGACAACATCATCGAGGATGACTTCTTGAAAATGCACCTCGAACGCCTGTTCGACGGCAAACCCTTCGTCCTTACCGGTAACTATCCCTACAACATCTCCAGTCAGATATTCTTCAAGATGTTGGAATACAAAGATCTCATTCCCTGTTGCACGGGCATGATTCAGAAAGAAGTGGCCGAACGCATGGCTGCCGCACCGGGCAGCAAGACATACGGCATACTGAGCGTGCTCATTCAGGCATGGTATCGCGTAGAATACCTGTTCACCGTACACGAACATGTGTTCAACCCGCCCCCCAAGGTGAAAAGTGCTGTCATACGCATGACACGCAACGAAACTCAGTCGTTGGGATGCAACGAAAAACTGTTCCGACAAATCGTGAAGACTACTTTCAACCAACGGCGCAAGACATTGCGCAACTCTATCAAACCGATATTGGGCAAAGACTGCCCGCTGGTGCAAGACTCGCTGTTTGACAAACGTCCCGAACAACTGTCTGTACAGCAGTTCATCGACTTGACTAACCAAGTGGAGGAAGTGCTAAAAAAACAAGAAGAACCAACGAACCCGACCATATACTGAAGATTGTGACCTATGGAAATGGACGAAGAATACATTGAAAAAGTAAAAGGCTTCATCGAACAGAAAGATGCCGAAAGCGTAAAAGGCCTGTTAACCGACTTGCATCCGGCCGATATTGCCGAACTATGCAACGAACTCGACTTGGAAGAAGCCCGCTTCGTCTACCGCTTGCTGGACAATGAAACGGCGGCAGACGTACTGGTGGAAATGGACGAAGATGTCCGCAAGGAACTGTTGGATGCCTTGCCCTCCGAAACCATCGCCAAACGTTTCGTGGACTACATGGACACAGACGATGCCGTAGACCTGATGCGCGACCTCGACGAGGACAAACAGGAAGAGGTGCTCTCGCACATCGAAGACATCGAACAGGCAGGCGACATCGTAGACTTGCTGAAATATGACGAGGATACGGCCGGTGGTTTGATGGGTACGGAAATGGTGACCGTCAACGAAAACTGGAGTATGCCCGAATGCCTGAAAGAAATGAGACAGCAGGCAGAAGACCTTGACGAAATCTATTATGTATATGTCATCGACGATGAAGACCGGCTGCAAGGTGTCTTCCCACTGAAAAAGATGATAACTTCACCTTCGGTATCGAAGGTAAAACATGTGATGAAAAAAGACCCTATCTCCGTACACGTAGACACCCCCATCGATGAAGTCGTACAGACCATTGAGAAGTATGACTTGGTGGCCGTACCCGTCATCGACAGTATAGGCCGCCTGGTAGGGCAAATCACCGTAGACGATGTCATGGACGAAGTGCGCGAACAGTCGGAACGCGACTACCAGTTGGCATCCGGTCTGTCACAGGACGTAGAAACAGATGACAACCTGGTACGCCAGACTTCGGCCCGCTTGCCCTGGTTGCTCATTGGCATGTTGGGCGGTATCGGCAACTCCATGATTCTGGGTAACTTCGACAGTACTTTTGCTGCCCATCCCGAGATGGCACTCTACATCCCTCTCATTGGTGGCACAGGCGGAAACGTGGGTACGCAATCGTCGGCCATCATCGTGCAAGGACTGGCCAACAGTTCGCTCAACGCCAAAGATACCCTGAAGCAAGTAGCTAAAGAAGCCATGGTAGCTGCCATCAATGCCACCATTATCTCACTGCTGGTGTATGTATACAACTTCGTACGCTTCGGCTCGGCTGCCACGGTGACCTATTCAGTATCCATCAGCCTGTTTGCCGTAGTAATGTTCGCTTCTATCTTCGGCACACTGGTTCCCATGACGCTGGAAAAGCTGAAAGTGGATCCGGCAATTGCCACCGGACCGTTCATCTCTATTACCAACGACATCATTGGTATGATGCTCTATATGGGCATCACAGTGTTGCTTTCATAAGATTAAGAAGCAAAAAACGAAAAAAAATGCCTAAACAGTAGGAAAAAACCATTTTTATTTCATTAATTTGTAGCTTGATATTACACAAGCGGGCAATCCGCTAAAAAAATTAAATACAATGACGGACACTCATGACACTAATCTCCCCGAAAAGCCGGTGGAATTAGAAGAAGAAAAGAAAGCAGCAGAAGTTCCCGAACCGGCTGTGGTGGAAACTCCTGCTGAAAAAGAGACTATCAACAAACAGCCGGTAGAACCTGTACAAAAGCTGACCAAGGAAGAAATCCTGGCCCAACTTAAAGAGATGACTGACAGCGTGGGAAGCACAACCAAGGCAGAAATAGACAGCCTGAAACAAGCTTTCTACAAGCAGCACAACTCCGAACAGGAAGCAGCCAAGAAACAATTCATTGAAAACGGAGGCTCTGTCGAAGACTTTGTTCCTGCGCCCGACCCGGCGGAGGAGGAATTCAAGAAGATTATGTCCGTCATCAAAGAAAAAAGGAATGCCCTTGCAGCCGAACAGGAAAAACAAAAGGAAATGAACCTGCAAGTTAAACTCTCCATCATCGAAGAGTTGAAAGACTTGGTGGAATCACCTGATGATCCCAACAAGAACTACACAGAGTTCAAAAAGCTGCAGCAACAATGGAACGAAGTTACCCTTGTGCCTGCCAACAAAGTCAACGAACTATGGAAAAACTACCAGCTCTATGTAGAAAAGTTCTACGACCTGCTGAAGTTAAACAACGAGTTCCGCGAATATGATTTCAAGAAGAATCTTGAGATCAAGCAGCGCTTATGCGAAGCTGCCGAGAAACTGGCTGATGAACAAGATGTAGTTTCAGCTTTCCATCAATGGCAGAAACTGAACGAGGAATTCCGCGATACGGGTCCTGTGGCCAAAGAACAACGTGACGAAATTTGGTCGCGTTTCCGGGCTGCCTCAACTGCTGTGCACAAACGCCATCAGCAATACTTCGAATCGCTGAAAGAGCGCGAACGTAACAACTTGGACCAAAAGACCGTAATTTGCGAAATCGTAGAAGCTATTGACTGCAACAGCCTGACTACTCCTGCTCAATGGGAAGAAAAGGCGCAGGAAGTCATTGCCCTGCAAGCTAAGTGGAAAACCATCGGATATGCACCCCAAAAAATGAACGTACAAATATACGAACGATTCCACAAAGCCTGCGATGATTTCTTCCATAAACGCAATGGGTTCTTCAAAGCTATGAAGGAGAACATGAGCGCCAACCTGGAAAAGAAACGGGCCTTGTGCGAAAAAGCAGAAGCACTGAAAGAAAGCACCGACTGGAAAGCCACGGCCGAGGCTCTGACTCAATTGCAGAAAGAATGGAAAACCATCGGGCCTGTCAACAAACGGCACTCCAACGAGGTATGGAAACGCTTCATTACGGCTTGCGATTACTTCTTCGAGCAACGGAACCAGAGTATGTCCGCACAACGCGGACAGGAACAAGAAAACCTGGAAAAGAAAAAAGCAATCATTGACCAACTGACTGCCATCGACGATAAGGCAGATGCAGAAGAAACTGCGCAGAAAGTACGCGACCTGATGAAAGAATGGAACGGAATAGGTCATGTTCCTCTGAAAGACAAGGACAAGATTTACAAACGTTACCACAACATCGTAGACAAGCTGTTTGAACAATTCAACATCAGTGCATCCAACAAGAAGTTGAGCAATTTCAAATCGTCTGTCAGTGCGTTACAAGAAGGTGGAAGCTCGCAACTTTACCGCGAACGCGAAAAACTGGTGCGTGCCTTTGAAAACATGAAGAGCGAACTGCAGACATACGAAAACAACCTGGGCTTCCTGACAGCTTCCTCAAAGAAAGGCAACAGCCTGCTCTCTGAACTGAACCGCAAGGTTGAGAAGTTGAAAGCAGACATCGAACTGATGAAGGAAAAGATCAAAGTCATCGACGAAAGCATCAGGAACGAAAAAACGGAAGCATAAGCCAACCCACGGAAGGTTGAGAACAAAAAAAGAGGACACATCAGTGCCCTCTTTTTTTTTTATACCCAACAAGGAATATCCCTCCATTTAATGATGGAAGAGCCGGATACCCGTAAAGGCCATAGCAATGCCATACTTATCGCACGTTGCAATAACATGGTCATCGCGCACTGAACCACCAGCCTGAGCGATGTATTCTACCCCACTCTTATGTGCCCGTTCAATATTGTCGCCAAAGGGGAAGAATGCATCCGAACCCAGCGATACGCCTTTCAAACCTTTCAGCCACTCACGTTTCTCCTCGCGGGTAAGGACTTCAGGCTTTTCTGTAAAGAACTGCTGCCACACACCATCGGCCAGCACATCATCATGATCGTCGCTGATATAAACGTCGATGGTATTGTCGCGGTCGGCACGTCGGATTTTCTCCACCCAAGGGAGGTTGAGAACCTTGGGATGCTGGCGGAGATACCAAATGTCGGCCTTGTTTCCAGCCAGGCGCGTGCAGTGAATACGGCTCTGCTGACCGGCCCCAATGCCAATAGCCTGCCCGTCTTTCACATAGCAGACGGAATTAGACTGCGTATATTTCAGCGTAATAAGGGCTATCTTCAAGTCGCGTTTGGCTTCGTCTGTGAAGTTCTTGTTTTGTGTGGGAATATTGGCAAACAAGTCATCACCGTTCAGCTTGATTTCGTTGCGGCCCTGCTCAAAGGTTATGCCAAACACATCTTTATGTTCAACAGGGGCAGGCTTATAGCCAGGATCTATCCGGATGATGTTGTACGTGCCTTTGCGCTTGTCCTTCAAGATTTCCAACGCCTCCTCCGTATAGCCCGGAGCAATGACGCCATCGGAGACTTCGCGATGAATGAAGGCCGCTGTTTCTTTGTCGCACACATCGCTCAAGGCAATGAAATCGCCATAAGAAGACATACGGTCGGCACCGCGGGCACGCACGTATGCACAAGCCAAGGGGGAAAGCGGCAGGTCATCTGCAAAATAAATCTGCTTCAACGTTTCGTCCAACGGCAAACCTATGGCTGCACCTGCCGGGCTGACATGTTTGAACGACGTAGCTGCCGGCATACCGGTAGCCTCTTTCAGTTCTTTCACCAACTGCCATCCGTTCAGCGCATCCAGAAAGTTGATGTAACCAGGACGACCGTTCAATACCTCTATAGGCAATTCCCCCTCCTGCATGTAGATGCGGGCCGGCTTCTGATTGGGGTTACAGCCGTACTTCAATGTTAATTCTTCTGCCATATTTGTCTTTTCTGTTGTTAATCCACCGAATTTTCCCTACTCCGTTCTCGAATCACGTCCATAGCCGGTTCGTAATCGGCCTCATTGACCACCACGGCTACATCCACCATCGCTTCCGGCAAAACACCAACGGCCAGGATACCATCTTTAATATTAGAATCAATGCCTCTGTCCTTCAACAGCCCTTTTATCAGTTCCGCCTCCCAGAGCGAACCGGAGAATACCTCCACAAGCTTACTCTTATCGTTCTCTTCCATAATCCTTAGTCATTAAAGTTAATACCCTACAAATATAGCATTTTGTTTTGGAAAGACACATTTTATCCAAGAAAAAATAGTTTATTAAGAATCTATTTATTACCTTTGCAATATCACAAGGTTTTACACCGAGTGATAGGCAGCATTGAAAAAACGTTTTTAAACGATATACTGAGCGCCGCTGAGTCTGCAAGACCAACTACAAGATAAAGATTAACAAACAACGGGAATGACTGTCCAAATATTATATGTATAAATCATAAGAGAACACCTGATAAGGTATTCGTTCCAATACTTGTTTATTCCCGTTTCCTTTGTTCTATCTTCAGTATCCAGACGGGATAATTACTCAGGAATCGTTTGCTCCCCCAGCGTTTTCTCAATATGCCCTATACATGACAAACACTTGAGAATAGTGCCTACTGTCTGAGGGAGCAAGAAGGCAATGAAAAAACGATTATGAAACCTATTGGAGTTCTGATTAAAGAAGAATTAGATAAACAAGAGCGAAGCGTAAGCTGGTTTGCACGTAAACTTTCTTGCGATCGCTCCAACATATACCGCCTGTTCCAAAAAGAGAGCATTGATACCAGTCTGCTTACGCGTATATCTATCGTATTAGGACGTGATTTTTTTACAGACTTATCCGAAAATGTCCGTGAAAAACTATAATATTTCTCATTCCGGACTCACCCTGCGGACGAGAAAGAAACGGGTAACTGTTTCTTTGACTATTACAGACATGCTCTGATAAATTATCCATACTTTATGTGAGACGGAAATATGACAGAGGGGAACAGTATCTCCTCTCTGTGGCATACCCCGACCCGACGAACGACAACAGGCAGTCTGCAGGGGAACCATTTCCAAGCAATAAGAAGCCGACTTCCAAGCTACAAGAAGCCGGCTTCGAAGCTATAAGCAGCAAACTCATCATCACTTAGAAAAAAAGACAAGAGGGAAAGGCCTGCCGCTGCGACATCAGAACCTGCATCTCAGCTCGATACCTGCCTGCAAGGGGCGTCCACGTTGCATGAAACGGTTGCCCATGCTTTCAAAATAGAAAGAGGTATAGTCTTTGTTCAAAGCATTGCGTATCCAGAAAGCAACAGACCCTTGCCCTTTCTCCAGACTGAGACGCGCATTCAGCGTCCCATAGAACGGCTGGACAGCATTGTTGCTTTCCGTCCAATAGACAGAGCCGGCTGCGCTATAGTCGGCATGCAGACGAATGTAGTCGAAAAGCTTATGCGGTTGGAGCGCAAAGACATACTGTCCACCCACGTTCAAGGTATGCCGCGGAATAAAAGGCACCTTGTATCCCCGATAGTTCACTTCCCGCCCTTCATCGTCCACCGTTACATAATTACGGAAAGTGGCATGCGTATAACCATACGATACATTCAACGTGAAAGCATCGGTCAGACAAGCCGTCACACAAGCCTCAGCCCCCACACTGCGGCTTCGGCCGGCATTGCGGGTAACGCGCCCCATGCCGTTGTCCGAAAACTGCGAGACTTGCTGGTCGCGAGTGTTCATCCAGAATGCGGCCAGGTCGGCAGTCAGGCGCTTTTGCCATCCGGTAAGATGCGTACCGATTTCATAGCTCCACGTATATTCGGGTCGATAAAGCGCCGTCCCCTTTACGTCCAGCTCCACAGTAGGCATCATGCTCGAAATCATGCCTGCAATAGGCTTCAACGATTCGCTCTGCTCCATGGCTCCCTTCATTACGTTGATAAATTGAGATTGGACCAAATCGCTGAACATCTGAATATTATATCCTCCCGAGCGATAGCCCTTGGCCACGGTAGCATACACATTATTGGCGGGGCTCCACTCATATTGCACCGAAAACTTAGGTAACAATTGCAGATAGTCGTGCTTCATTTTGCCGGCCAGTGAAGAAACGGCCTGCATCTGCTGGTCTTCCAACCTCATGCCCCCCATAGCAAAAGAAAAGCCAAAGAGCATCGGGTCGCTGGCAGAAGAATAATCCAGCCACATCTTTTCATAATCCAAACGCAAACCGGCACTGACAGACAAGCCTTTTACAAACAAATCGTTCCAGGTGCTCTGATGATAGACAGCACCACTCATCTGGGGAGTAGAAAAGTCACCACCAATCAGTAACTGGTCATTGTGAATACTCAAAGCCATCTGAGGAGCCTGCGGCGAAGAGGGGAAAGCTGCATTGGCGTTGTCTTCTATCAATTCCTGAATACCCTGTTGCTTAAAAAGCACGGGAGCAGAAGTATCCAGCCACTGATAAAAACCGAACACACCCGTGGTCCACTGCCAGCGTTTACCGGGATTGGACTTCAATACAATCTCCTCACTGACAGTATTGGAACGTTGTTTTTGCACTAAAGTAAAAATGTCACGCGGCGTAAAGTCCTGGTCCATAGCCATACGGTCGTTCAGATGCTGGTAGCCGGTAATAAAGCTGAGGATAAAATCTGTAGCGTGATATTCGATGTTCATCCCTCCATTTAACAGACTTCGCCGGTAACCGCTCGGGTCATTATAAGCAATATGCCCTACATAGTCTTTTAGCTCGGATTCTTCATCGGAAGAAGAAGCAGAAACTGCCCCCATATAATAATACGGATAACCGCCCTGGTCGCTATATTCGTAATTGAGGTTCAAATCCAGCTTCAGATTGTCAGTTGGCAAGACTACAGCGTGGAGTCGACCGCCTCCGTTATCTCCCCGGTCTATCCGTTCATTATTTTTATAGGCATTCTTAAAAAAACCGCCCGCATGTTCGTAGAAACCTCCGGCAGAAAAGGCAAAACGCCTCGATATACGGTGATAATGAGTGAGTGAAGCATTGTAATCGCCATAAGTAGCAGCTCCAAGGCGCAAGTCAGTACCCTGATAATCAAACGGCGACTTGGTCTGCACCTTGATAAGTCCGCCCATGGTGTTACGCCCGTAAAGCAGGCTCTGCGGGCCACGCAATACCTCAATCTGCTCAATATCGGCATAGTTAAAATCAAAAGCAGACTTGTCAATATAAGGGATATTGTCAACATATAATCCTACAGCAGGTGTATTGATACGGGAACCGATGCCACGGATATAAACTGCCGTAGTCAGACGGGACCCATAATCTGGAATAAACAGGTTAGGTATGACTGATGTCAACCTTTTAATGCCTGTAACTTGCTGCGCTCTCATCATTTGTTGCGACAAACGGGTGGAAGCCATAGGAAGTTCGCGCAGGGCACGGGTTTCCTTGGGGGTGGCTACAATGACCACTTCATCCATCTGGATGGAACGAATGGTATCGGTAGTTACTTCCTCGGCCCATAATGGCACAGCGACCCACCAGTATGCCGCTAACAGACACATTGCTTTCATCTTATTCATATTTATACTTGGGTTAAAAAGACGGGGCAAAGTAACGACATTTCCGGCAGGTAGGCAACCCTCATTTATGAGGATTCTTATATCTGGTCAGCCTCCACATAACCGTGCATCACTGCATAGATAGTAAGTCCCGGCACCGATTTAATGCCCAGTTTCTCTATAATGTTCTTGCGATGGCTGATGACTGTGGTCTGGCTGATGTGTAAACGGTCGGCTATTTCTTTATTAATGTATCCTCTGACAAGAAGCCGCAAAACCTCAATCTCACGGACGGAAAGCTCGTGGCTACCCATCCCGACATCTGTAGAAGAAGCTCCCACGGTAGCAGGGTGCCCACTCCGGTGACCAAAGCTGTGTAACTGCAAAATACTCTTAGCCAAGTGTTTCCCATCTTGCGAAATATCCAGCGTCTTCACGCCCGCCAGCTGAGGCAGATTATCGCCGGTGGCCAATACAATGGTCTTGGTAAGTCGCTGACGGAAAAAAGACACATGCTCAAAAAAAATCTGAGCCGATACAAAATAATGCACATACATATCCGGCGTGTCGTCCGTCAGTTCACCAAACGAACGGAACATACGGATGACAGCCTGCGGAATGAGCTCTTCCAACAGATTCTGGAGTCCTAAACAACTCAAAGTATTAGCATCTATAACAGCAATCTCAGGAACAGACATACGCTTCTCCAGTTATTGGGGTTCTGAATCTGTTAGGAAACAAGCTGCCGCTTCTGCACAACGCTCACCGTCAATAGCCGCAGAAACAATACCTCCCGCATAACCTGCTCCTTCTCCACAAGGGAAAAGCCCCTTCAGACGGATATGCTGCAACGTAACACGATCCCGCACAATACGGACAGGAGCAGAAGTACGCGTTTCCACCCCAATCATGACGGCCTCGTTCGTAAGAAAGCCACGTGCATTACGCCCAAATATCCGGAAACCTTCTGCCAGACGGGCAGAAATAAACGATGGCATCCAGAAATGCAAGGGCGAAGCCAGCAAACCGGGAGCATAAGAACTCTGAGGCAAATCAGCACTCAACCGTTTAGTACAAAAGTCATACATACGTTGTGCAGGAGCTGTTTGCTGCCGATTTCCTTGTTGCCAGCAAAGACGTTCTAACTGCTCCTGAAAATGCATCACATCCAACACTGAGCTACCGCTTAACGGTTCTCCCCCTTCCACACGTAAGCTTTTATCCGACAAATCTTCGGGATGCAGCTCTACCACCATACCACTGTTGCTCCACTGTGAACCACGACTGCTGGGACTCATGCCATTGACCACTAACTGTTCGGGGCCGCTGGCTGCCGGTACTACAAAGCCCCCAGGACACATACAGAAGCTATATACTCCACGTCCCGCAACTTGAGTGACAAAGCTATATTCTGCAGCCGGCAAATAAGCTCCGCGTCCTTCCTTATTATGGTATTGCATACAATCTATCAGCTTAGCAGGATGCTCCAAACGCACACCTACGGCAATGCCTTTGGCCTCCATCTCCACCTGGTTCTCGGCCAACCAACGATAGACATCACGGGCAGAATGCCCTGTCGCCAGAATCACTGCCCCCCGATATAAATCTCCAGAGTTAGTTCTAATGCCAATCACCCGGTCACCTTCGAGCACCAGGGCATCCATTCTTGTCTGAAAATGCACCTCCCCTCCACACTGCAAAATAGTACGCCGTATGTTTTCGATAACACGTGGCAACTTATCGGTGCCGATATGAGGATGCGCATCCACCAATATAGATTCGGAAGCCCCATGCTGACAAAATACAGAAAGGATTTTTTCTACATTGCCGCGCTTCTTACTCCTTGTGTAGAGTTTTCCATCCGAATAAGCGCCTGCCCCTCCTTCTCCAAAGCTATAATTCGATTCCGGATCTACGACCTGCATGCGGCTTATCTGTGCCAGATCTTTCTTACGCTCACGCACATCTTTTCCCCGCTCCACAACAATCGGACGTAATCCCAACTCTATCAAGCGCAGAGCCGCAAACAATCCACCTGGTCCCGCACCTACTACAATTACCGCCGGACGCCCGTCGACTATCGGATAGGCAATAGGGCGATAGGTAGGTTCATCAGGCATTTCATTCAGGAAGACCCGCACACTCAAATTGACAAAAACCGTACGCTGCCGGGCATCTATGCTGCGCTTGAAAACCCGTATAGCTGTAATATCCTGAGGAGAAAGCCCCTTCTCCTGTTTGAGATATTCCTTTAAGTTATGTTCATTAGCGGCTACTTCCGGTAAGACACGTAGAGTGAATTCTTGTATCATGCGCGTTCAGAATGCGTAACCAAATCCTACATTCAGATAGATAGGATACATGGCAAAGGTAATTGTCTGGAAATCTTTCTTAAAGATATCGTTCAGCCCCCACGTCAAATCGCCATGCACAGTCAAATGCTTGAAGGCACGCCAAGAAATACCAGCCTGTACGCCCCACTGGAACTTACGCAACTCATCGGAAAAGTCATAAGGAGCGATACTCTCACCTTCGAACACTACCTTGTTTCCTGTGGGGTCGCCCTCGCGCAGGTAACCGTCGAACACATGACCGGAGAAGTCACCGCTGGTACGGAACGACACATACGGTCCGGCGCTCAGCCGCAGACGGTCGTTCACCTTCCAGGCTGCCAGCACGGGTACGGTAAAGTAAGAAGCCCGGAATTTGGTTTTCACCCTGCCCGTCCAGTTGCCCGACATACGTTCGCCACCGTCGCCAATAATTTCCATGCTGTAGTTCTTGGTTGTGGCTTCTGCCTCCATACCTTTGCTTTCGACACGCAGACCCAAGATAAATCCCCAGCGTTCTTGCTTGCCCAACCATTTAATGATATTTCCCTCGATGGAGAAGTTAATGTTAGGCGCATAGCTGTCCAGCGAACGGATCTCGCGAGGCAGAGGAAGTGGTGAAGCACCTCCGATATTGATGCCGGCTCTTACCTCATACTCCAGACCATAGAGAGCAGATTGAATGATACCGCGGTTGCGGTCTTCCTGCGCCTGCAGGGTATTGGCTATTCCCGTCAGGAGTAGCACGAGAATTCCTATGATGGTATTTCTTTTCTTCATGTTTTGTCACTCTAATTGATTATTCTTCTGTTACGGCATCTTCATAATCCAGTTCCACTTCATCAATGCTCAGCGTGCTGCCCGGTGCTCCTTCGAAGTAGTCGCCGCGGATGCTGGAGGCAAAGACTATGGTGAGGCAATATTGGCCTTGAGCCAATTTATCGTAGTCTACCGTCTTGCCGTCGCGGAAAGTGAAGGGGATTTCAAAATAAGTCCACTCATCCGTCTCCGGCATGTCATCCTGATTGATTACGGCCGTAGAAATAACCTGTTCGTTGTCTTCGGACAGGATGTCTGTAGCGTCCAGTATGGGACGTTCCTCAGTGCTTTCGTAGAACACGGCGTAGATATTGCCCTGGTCTTTCCGGCCGGGCACAGGACTGAGCTTGTCTTCCGCACTGGTATCCAGTTTGTAGAAGGTGTCGCCAGACTTATACTTATAATAACCGCTCAGCCGGGTAGGCACATGTTCGAACTGCAAGCCGAACTTGGTCGCAGTCAGCGCATTGTTCAAAGCATCCAACACATCAAACTGCCCCAGGAAGAGATTGCCCGAAGCAATAGGCATGTTGACAAGTTCGGCCAGCCCGCCTGCCCGCCGTGTCACCATTGTCACACACTTACCTTCGTATCCGTTATCGTCCTGATAAGTGAGGAAGTTCACCGGATTGTCTTCGCGGGAATCAGCCAGAGCAAAGCCAGGATTACCGCTGGCCCAAGCAAAGGTCTCTACTTCTGCCTGGTCTACTTCGTAAAAAATGTGATATTTGCCTCCACCACCCATGCGCACATGCTCAAAGCTGTATTTCGTATTCGTGATGCCGCTGGTAGTCACCGACAGACGATAATGCCGCTTCCACAAGCCATCTTCGGACGTTACGATATAATCCTGCGAATCGGTAAAATCCAGCGTCGTACCGCTGGCAGGAACCACACTGGCTCCTTCCGTCAAGGTCAGTTCGGGAGCCAGACGGGTCACATCCGTACCTTTTTTCACATACAGTGTCACGGGATATATAAGTCCGCCACTTGGCGTCGTGATAGCGTCGCCAAACTCCGCGCTACGGTTCATCACGTCCCCCGCCAGGGTAACGCTCTCAATATCTGCCTCTGTGTTCAAGGCTTCCTCGCGGATGCACGAAGAAAAAAGGCCTGTGCCCAGCAGAAGACAAATAATCGTAAGTTTCAGTTTCATAAATAAAAAATGTCCTTTTTAATTTCGTATTCGGGTGCAAAGATACGAAATAATGTCTTTGCCCATACATTTTATCCATTTTTATGCGGAAAGACAGAAACTTATGCAAGTTTTTTAACGGAATTTAGCGACAAATTCATAACCCATAAACCGGAATATCCCCAACGGACAGAAATCCGGCCGCTCAGTAAACGACAGACAATTGAGAAACCTGCCGATTATTCCGGTGAGTCTTTCATAAAAAATGCCCAAGCGCTATGCAGCCAATAGCCAGGCGCTAAGCAGCGGATTTCGAAGCAATAAGCAGCGCGCTCGTTATATACAAGAAGCAACATAGTGATTATCAGCAAAGTATATACCCATACACGATAACATTCCGGCATTGGTCGGAAAATCAGAATCACCTTCATCTGCCATCTGAAACTTCCACCCTCCTTATTTGCTCCATTTCCACTAAAGTCGTATCTTTGTCCACCATACCAACCAATATCAGAAAAAACAGAAATGAAAACAGCTCTTATCTCCGGCATCACAGGACAAGACGGCTCGTTCCTGGCCGAACTCTTGCTCCAGAAAGGTTATGAGGTCCATGGCATTCTACGCCGCTCCTCGTCGTTCAACACAGGACGCATCGAACATCTCTACTTCGATGAATGGGTGCGTGACATGAAACAGAAGCGCCTTGTCAACCTGCACTATGGCGACATGACAGACAGCAGTTCACTCATACGCATCATCCAGCAGGTACAACCCGACGAGATATACAACTTAGCTGCCCAAAGCCATGTAAAGGTGAGTTTTGACGTGCCCGAATATACCGCCGAGACCGATGCGGTAGGCACCTTGCGCATGTTGGAAGCCGTGCGCATATTGGGCATGGAGAAGAAAACGAAAATCTACCAGGCATCTACTTCCGAACTTTTTGGCAAGGTACAGGAGGTGCCTCAGCGGGAAACGACGCCTTTCTATCCGCGCAGCCCCTACGGAGTAGCCAAACAGTACGGATTCTGGATAACGAAGAACTACCGCGAAAGCTACGGCATGTTTGCCGTGAACGGCATTCTCTTCAATCACGAAAGTGAACGACGGGGAGAGACGTTCGTCACCCGCAAAATCACGCTGGCCGCCGCTCGCATTGCCCACGGGCTGCAAGACAAGCTCTACTTGGGCAACCTCAACGCCAAACGCGACTGGGGTTATGCCAAGGACTATGTGGAATGCATGTGGCTGATGTTGCAACACCCCACGCCCGAAGACTTCGTCATAGCCACAGGAGAGATGCACACCGTGCGCGAATTCTGTACGTTGGCCTTCAGTGAAGCAGGAATAAGCCTGCGATGGGAAGGAGAAGGGGTTAACGAAAAGGGTATTGACCAGCGCACCGGCCGCACGCTCGTCGAGGTTGACCCCAAATATTTCCGCCCTGCCGAAGTAGAACAACTGCTGGGCGACCCGACCAAAGCCAAGACCTTGCTTGGATGGAACCCGAGGCAGACCACCTTCGAAGAACTGGTACATATCATGGTGAGCAATGACTTACAGAACCTAAAATCCCTATAGGGAACCACCATGCTATATAAACAACAACAGATGATACAGATATGACAGATGTTCGAAGCCTGCGGACTGAATCAGGACTGAAGAAATCTGTTTAAATCTGTATCATCTGTGTGCCATTCAGGGGCGTACAGCCAATCGATTATGGCATTATGCCCTTCGCCCCTACTCTTTTTCCTTGATAAGCCCCATCCGGTAGGCAGCCAGCAGTTTCTCCAAATCGGCAATCTGCGTGACAAGCTCCGCCCCTTTGTCGGTATCCTTCACCATCATACGCTGCGAATTGAATTCAACGAGGAAGGTGGTCGACTTGATGTCCAATCCCTCTTCAATAGCCTTCTGCCGGCTCTGAAAAGGCTCGTGCTGAACCAATTGCAAGCCGTGCGAATGATACACCAACGTATATCCCGCAATACCAGTCTCAGGCTGATAAGCCTTGGAAAATCCTCCGTCTATCACCAGCAACTTACCGCCCGCCTTTACCGGCTTCTCGCCCTTAAGAGTCTTGACCGGCACGTGGCCGTTGATGATGTGCGAATGAGGGCCGGGCGTTACGCCAAACTCCAGAAGAATGCGGTCGCAGGTTTCCGCTTCATTGCGCAAAGTATAATAATGCCCCTTGGTTTCTTTACACAAATCCTTGTCGCCCACAAAATACCGCTCAAAGGTCGCCATTTTGTCTTTGTCGAACGAGGGAGCATCGGGACCACACCACAAATACCACATATAATCCACCGCAAAATCCGTACGGGATGTTCCTTCTTCACCGAAATAAGCTGTGCGTATCAGTTGGTCGGTCTTCTGTAGCAACTTATGCCCCCAATACTCCTTACCGTTTATGACCACATGCCTGAAGCTGCCGTCTTCGTTCAGAGGTACAGAGGCATGGTAGAGCAAATTACTGTTGCACACCAGATACATCCCCCCATACGTGTAAAGGCAACGCATGTGCTTCCTCAACTTCTCACTGTTCATAAACGAAGCATGAATCTTGCCCACCAATTCCTCTTCCTCATCGGTAAGCCGATACGGATTGGCCGGGTCAATGGTAGGAAAGTTCATATCACGCAAAGGATATTCCTTACCTTCATACACAAAGATTCCACGCTTATAATCAATCTTGTCCAATAACTTACGCCCCTGCATGCCAAATTCCGGCCGACGGTCGATGATAGCCGCTTCCAATTTGAACTGAATGACGGTAATGGCCTTGTGCATCTGTGCAATCAGCTTCAGTGTCTTCTCATTATGCTGCCCGTCGGAAAAATCCGTCTTGGGCATGAACACCGTGCAAGGGTCGTCTCCATAAGTATCCATGGCAAAAGTCGCCAAAGGCAAAAGGTTGATGCCGTATCCGTCTTCCAGTGTAGCCAGATTGCCGTAACGCATGGACAGACGAATTACATTGGCTATACAGGCATCATTACCCGAAGCCGCTCCCATCCAGAGAATGTCGTGGTTCCCCCACTGGATGTCGAAGTTATGATAATCACACAGAGTATCCATGATGATGTGTGCGCCGGGACCTCTGTCGTAGATATCGCCCACTATGTGTAAAGAATCAATGGTAAGGCGTTGGATGAGGTTGCACATGGCCACAATGAAGTCGTCAGCCCGCCTGGTCGAAATAATGGTAGAGATGATAACATTGATGTAAGCTTGCTTATTGGGGTCTACGCTCGATTCGTGCAACAGTTCCTGAATGATGTAGGAGAACTCCCCAGGTAAAGCTTTGCGCACTTTTGAGCGCGTGTACTTGGAAGATACGTTCTGACAAACCTTCACCAACTGGTTCAGCGTAATCTGATACCAGTCGTCCAGTTCCTTCTCCTGCGCTTTAATCAGTCGAAGTTTCTCTTCCGGGTAGTAGATGAGCGTACACAATTCTTTCTTTTCGCTCTCCCTCAAAGCATGGGCAAAGATTTCGTTCACCTTGCGCTTCACCGCCCCCGAGCCATTTTTGAGCACGTGCTGAAAGGCTTCATACTCACCGTGTATATCCGTCAGAAAATGCTCTGTGCCCTTAGGCAGGTTGAGTATAGCCTCCAAGTTAATGATTTCAGTACTAGCGTCAGCTATGGTCGGAAAACTGCGCGAAAGAAGCTGCAAATAACGCAAATCGTTAACAATAGATTCTGGACTTATGTTTCCCATATAGGTTTTGATTTAATATTATAACCAATCGGATTCAATCATATCAAACGCAGAGATACAAAGGCTCGAAACAACAAGTCTTTCCAGACGGAAGCGTCTCTTCCCCTTACATCTCTGTGCTTGATATAAAATACTATGCATATACCATGTTATGAATCGGAACGCAAATTACACAATTTACGCCAAATATTCATCATTTCATGAGCTTTTATTTTGCGCAAAGATGCAATTTCGTTTTCCAACAAGTTTGCTTAAGCTATAACTACAGCATAAACATCAATACAAGCTGCGCTATGATGACCCTCAAAAACATGCAAAGAGGATACACCGTGGCATAAGCTACCGAAGGATGATCGCCCGGAATGATGTCGTTGGCATAATTCAGAGCCATAGGATTGGCCATGCTTCCACACAGCATCCCCATCGCCGAGCCAAAGTCGACCTTCAACGACTTGAAAGCAATAGCACCAACCAGCAGCACAGGCACCAGAGTCAATATAAAACCGGTAGCTATCCACAGAAGCCCTTCCGGACGAAACACTGTTTCAAAGAAATGCTCACCCGCATCCAGCCCCAGACAAGCCAAATAAAGCGAAAGACCGAGGGAGCGGAGCATAAGGTTGGCACTGCGGGTAGTATAAGTAATCATGTGCAAACGCGGACCGAAAGTACCTATAAGAATCCCCACAATAATGGGACCACCTGCCAGCCCCAACTTAACGGGAGAACTCATACCTGGCAGAAATATAGGAATGGCACCTACCATAAGTCCCAAGACAATACCAATGAACACTGCCACCAAATTAGGTTCTTTCAGGCTTTTCACAGCATTGCCCAGTACCTTCTCCACGTTGTGCAAGGCTGCAGCTTCACCCACCACAGTCAGACGGTCGCCCAACTGCAGACGCAACCCGGCCGTAGCCAACAACTGCACACCGCTACGGTAAATACGGGTAATGTTAACACCATAGCTGTTGCGCAAATGCAACGACCCCAGTTTCTTGCCGTTCAGTTCCGGACGGGTCACCACAATACGTTGCGAGATAAGCTGGCTGTCGATGGCATTCCAGTCAATATCTTCCTTGTTCCAATCGGTATGCTCCTGCTCACCGAAAAGCACCGTAAGCGTCGGAGCTGCTTTTTCGGAAGTAATCACCAGTAAGCGGTCACCTTCATGAATTATTGTATCCGATGTAGGTATGGTCACTTTACCATTCCGCCACAAACGGGAGATAACAAACTTGGCATAATGCAGTTCTCCTATCTCCCTGATATTCTTGTCGAAGATGGCAGGATTATGCACTTGAAAGGCGGCAATATAGGGTTTGTTGACATCTTCTTTCTCTTTTTCCTGCAAATCCTGCGGACGAGTAAGGAACTTTCGCAGCAACAAGATGGCCAATATCACGCCCACCACCCCTAAAGGATAAGTCACAGCGCACCCCAATGCAGGTCCGGAGGCGTCCATCCCCAATTGCTTCAGTGTCTGCTGGGCAGCACCCAGAGCAGGTGTATTGGTAGTGGCTCCACACAGAATCCCCACCATATCCGGCAAGGAAATGCCCAGCACACAACTGCCAACCAAGGTAAGCAGCGTGCCCACCAACACCACAGCTACCCCCAGCATATTGAGCGTAAGCCCGCCACTTCGGAAAGAGCTGAAGAATCCAGGCCCCACCTGCAATCCTAAAGCATAGACAAATATCACCAGGCCGAAACTCTCGGCATAATTCAGCATCCCGGCGTCAATCTTCAAACCGAAGTGTCCGGCCAGGATACCTGCAAAAAACACAAAAGTAACGCCCAGCGAAACGCCCCAAATATGCACCTTGCCCAGCCCCAACCCAATGGCTGAGATCAGCGACAGCACCACAATGGCCTGCAGGGCGGTAGGCTCTACAAACAAACTATATAACCAATCCAAAGCGGTAAGAATTAAGATTCGGCATTCTGCGAGCGCTCTTTCTTCAGTTTCCTCCGCTCACGCAATACCTCAACGATGGCCGGCAGGATAGAAATGACAATGATAGCCACAACCAACAGCTTCAGATTCTGCTGCACGAAAGGCAAATCGCCGAAGAAATAACCGGCATAACAGAAGAGAGCCACCCACAAGGCACCACCCGTCACATTATAGAACATAAAATAATAGTAGTGCATCTTACCCATACCAGCCACGAACGGTGCAAAAGTGCGGACAATGGGAACAAAACGAGCTATAATGATGGTTTTCCCGCCATACTTCTTATAAAAACTGTGCGTCTTGTCCAGATAACTCTGCTTGAAGATTTTTGAATGGGGATTACTGAAGAGCCTTTGCCCAAAGAAATGCCCGATGGCATAATTGCTCGAATCGCCCAATACGGCTGCCACAAAGACAATCAGAGCCAGAATATTCACCTCAAGCGGCATATTAGGCTGCGCAGCAATGGCACCGGCCACAAACAAAAGAGAATCGCCGGGCAGGAAAGGAGTAACGACCAAACCCGTCTCACAGAAAATCACCGCAAACAAAATGGCATACGTCCATAAATGATATTCCTGCACAATAGCAATCATGTGCACATCGATGTGCAGAATAAAATCAATAATGAAGTCCATAATTCTAATTCTTAGTTTGACATTAACCAAAAAAGGCGACCGCAAAGAAAATCCTGCAGCCGCCCATTTCACACTTTTTGTAGTGGATACGAGAATCGAACTCGTATTGCATGCGTGAGAGGCATGTGTCCTAACCGTTAGACGAATCCACCAACTTATCAACTCTGTACACCCTCAGGGATTCGAACCCTGGACCCACTGATTAAGAGTCAGTTGCTCTACCAACTGAGCTAAGAGTGCAAGTCATCAACTGCGGAAGCTGGGGGATTCGAACCCCCGGTACGAGAAAATTCGTACGGCAGTTTAGCAAACTGCTGGTTTCAGCCACTCACCCAAACTTCCTTAGTGACCAGCATTTTTTCAAATGCGGTGCAAAGGTAGGCAAAGTTTTGGATTCAGCAAACGTTTCAGGCACATTTTTTCAAAAAAAATAATCTTATCGCAGATTTGTCGCAAAATATACTGCTGCCTATCGAACGACTTTCCAGGGAAATGTCCGACATACAAAGCAAAAATCACACTGATAACCAGCATATTGCTTCTTATATATAACAAGTTTGCTCCTTATATAGGACAAGCCGACTCCTTAGCGCGTAGAAAAACGCTCCTTAGCGCTGGCAAAACCGCCTCTCCGCATCCGGGAATTTGCCACGGAACCACCCGACACGACCGACAGTCGTATGACACCACAAAAAAGTTCAAACCTCTTCGCAGTGGGAATGAGGAAATAAGCTATATTTGCAGAGAATTAACCTAAAACGAATGGATACATTATTAAAAGAAACCATCAACGAAACCGTAAACCGGCGCTACCCGGAATTAGATACGGAAAACCGAAAGCTTTTAGAAGGAATAGCAGTGCGCAAAGAGATGGAAAAGGGAGAAATTCTTCTGAAAGAGGGACAGGTGAGCCACGATTTCATTGTGGTGGCTAAAGGAATGGTACGCCAATTTTATTACAAGAACGGAAAAGATGTCACCGAACACTTCTCTTATGAAGGGGATATTGTGATTTGCATAGAAAGCATTATGAAACAAGAACCTACGCGACTGATGGTAGAGGCTCTGGAGGCAGGCACGGTCTATATGTTGCCGGCCGACAAAATGCTGAAACTGTCGCGCGCCTCGTGGGGAATCAATATGTTCTATCGCAAAATGTTAGAATACAGCCTCATTGTCTCACAGGTGAAAGCAGACTCGTGGCGTTTTGAAACAGCCAAGGAACGCTACTTACACCTGATGAAAACCCAACCGGAAGTCATCCGGCGTGCCCCGCTGGCCTATATCGCCACATACCTGCTGATGACTCCGGAAACTTTGAGCCGGGTACGCGCCGGAGCATTATAATAACGATATAAAACCATATACCCATGCTTGACAAATCAGCTAAAATATACGTGGCAGGCCACTGCGGATTGGTGGGCTCTGCCATCTGGAACAATCTCCAGCAAAGGGGATACACCCGGCTGACAGGAAAGAGCCATCGCGAATTAGATTTATTGGATGCAACGGCTGTACGGCGTTTCTTCGACAAAGAACAACCCGATGCCGTAGTACTGGCCGCCGCCCATGTGGGAGGAATCATGGCCAACCTGCAATATCGCGCCGATTTCATTTACCAGAACCTGCAGATCCAGCAGAATGTCATTGGTGAAAGCTTCCGACATGGAGTAAAAAAACTGCTCTTCTTGGGAAGCACATGTATTTATCCGCGTGAAGCTCCTCAACCCATGAAAGAAGACTGCCTCCTCACTTCTTCTTTAGAGTACACCAACGAGCCGTATGCCATTGCCAAAATTGCCGGACTGAAAATGTGCGAAAGCTTCAATCTGCAATATGGCACCAATTACATAGCCGTAATGCCCACCAACCTCTATGGGCCGAATGACAACTTCCACTTGGAAAACAGCCATGTCTTACCTGCCATGATACGTAAAATCCATTTGGCCAAATGCCTCAACGAAAACAATTGGGAGGCTGTGCGCAAAGATTTGGACCTGCGCCCGGCAGAGGGTGTGAAAGGAAACAACAGCCAGCAGGAAATATTAGAAAAGCTGGCCAGATTCGGCATAACTCCAGACCATGTCACCTTATGGGGAACAGGCACACCGCTGCGCGAATTTCTCTGGAGCGAAGACATGGCAGATGCCAGCGTACATGTATTGCTGAATGTAGATTTTAAAGATACTTATACCACCGGAAGCCGAGAGGTCCGAAACTGTCACATCAATGTGGGCACGGGAAAGGAAGTCAGCATCCGAGACGTAGCCGAAAAAATTAAAAACGAAATAGGATTTCAGGGAGAACTGCAGTGGGATACCTCCAAACCGGACGGCACTCTACGCAAACTGACCGATGTAAGCAAGCTGCATGCCTTGGGCTGGCATCACAAAATCGACATAGATGAAGGAATACACCGGCTTTATGACTGGTATCTGAAAGGAGTCTGCATCAATCATCAGACAGAATAAGGCAGGGGCGCATACTTCTGCCTTTGAAACAGATTCTTCCTATTAATAACAAGGGGATAAGGCGAACAGATTTGCCCTATCCCCATGACATGCTATCTTTAAAAAGCACTTACTTATACTGAATCATCCGACTGATATACTTACCTATGATATCAAACTCCAGATTCACTACACTACCCACATGAATGTCATGGAAATTGGTATGCTCGAATGTATAAGGAATAATAGCAACCTGGAATGTATCATCCGTCGGATTACATACCGTCAGGCTTACCCCATTGACCGTCACCGACCCCTTATCTACAGTAATATAACCTCTCTTGGCCATCTCCTCATCAAAAGCATACTGGAAAGTGAAATAATAGCTTCCTTCGGCATCTTCCACCGCCGTACAAATAGCAGTCTGATCTACATGCCCCTGCACGATATGCCCATCCAGACGACCATTCATAACCATGCTACGCTCCACGTTCACCTCATCTCCCACCTTAAGAAGGCCCAGGTTCGAACGGTCCAGTGTTTCCTTCATGGCCGTCACCGTATAAGTGTCGTCGGTAAGCTTCACCACAGTCAGGCATACACCATTGTGAGAGATGCTCTGGTCTATTTTCAATTCGCTCACAAATGAGCACATAAATGTGAAATGCACATTCTCCTGCTCTTTCACCATAGCCACCAAGGTGGCACATTCTTCTACTATTCCGGAAAACATAACTGTAAACTTTAAACTCGGGACAAAGATACAAAAGCCTTGGGAATCTATAACAAAAAACGGAAGCTTTTCACAAAGCCTCCGTTTTCAGTCTTCAATAGGTATTAGTTTTTTTTAAGGTAAAAAGATTGTTTTCAGGATAACGGTGCAAATATAGGCTCTTTTGAAGTGACTAACCAAATAAAAAAACATGTCCTATAACACATTTTTGAGAAATTATTTGATTTTATTAAAAAGTCGTAGAGCTTTTCTACATTTACAAAGATTTTCTAAAACCAGAAGTCGATTTTATTTCTGGAATTTCTGCCACTTATCCTAAAAATTATCTTTCCCCTTTTTTACTCTTTATCTTCTTTAGGATAGCCTTCGTACACTCTCCCACTATGTTTCAACACCTTGGCATCAATGAAAAAGACAATTTCTTCAGCTATATTGGTGATATGGTCGCCAGAACGCTCTAATTTGCGGAGAACGCTTATCAACTCCAAGCAATAACGGACATGATCCGGATGCTCGGCAATGTATTTTTCCAGAATAACCGGTGCCTCGGCATTGATTTGATCCAACAAATTGTCTTTGTCGAAAACAGAAATAGCCAATTCCTGGTTTTCTTCCTGCAGAGCCCGTTTGGCCAGCTCCAACATCGAAAGCACTTGCGCAATCATTTCCTTCAGACGCAGACGCTCCAGCAAATCCGGATCAACATCGAAATCCACCGTGTTGAGGGTAAAGCGGGCAATACCTTCGGCAAAGTCACCCAAACGCTCCAAATCGTTGTTTATCTTCAGCATAGCTAACACAAAACGCAAGTCAATGGCCACGGGATTGTAGAGAGCTATAATGTCTTCTACATCGCTGTCAATCTTCAGCTCGAAAGCATTGACACGACGCTCGCACACACGTACCTGCTGGGCCAACTCGCGGTCAGAAGTCAGCACAGAATCACCAGCACGCTCCAACTGGTTATAAACCAATGTCCACATCTCGTCTATTTCTTTCTTCAGCAAGACGAGTTCAGATTCTATAAATTTCACCATAATCGTATGAATTTAATGTGTTATTCTTAATAATCGCCAGGAGAAACAGAAAGGACTTTCTTACCCGAATCGTCCTGTAATATAATTCTGCGTTTCCTGCTTCACCGGATTGGTAAAGATAGTCTTCGTATCGCCAATTTCCACCATTTCTCCCATATAAAAGAAAGCTGTACGGTCGCTCACACGGGCGGCTTGCTGCATGTTGTGCGTTACGATGACAATGGTATAATCTTTCTTCAGCTCGTGGATAAGTTCCTCCACTTTAGCCGTAGAAATGGGGTCGAGAGCCGAAGCCGGCTCGTCCATGAGCAATACCGAAGGAGAAACAGCCATGGCGCGGGCAATACACAGACGTTGTTGCTGGCCACCGGAAAGGGCATAGGCCGACACTTTCAGTTTGTCTTTCACTTCATCCCACAAAGCTGCTCCTTTCAATGTTTCTTCTACACGCTGGCGGATAAAACTTTCATCCTTTACACCGTTCACACGAAGACCGTAGGCTACGTTCTCAAAGATGCTTTTCGGGAAAGGATTGGGACGCTGAAAGACCATGCCGACATTCTTGCGCAACTCATCTACTTGCACGTTTTTAGCATAGATATCCTGACCGTCGATGAGTATTTGCCCTTCAAGGCGTATGTTCGGAATCAAGTCGTTCATACGGTTGAGCAGGCGCAAGAAAGTTGACTTGCCGCAACCTGAGGGACCGATAAAGGCCACCACCGATTTTTCTTCAATGTTCATGCTGATGCCTTTTAGAGCATGGAAGTCACCATACCAGAAGTTGACATCGTGCGTCTCGATTTTATTCATCTTATTTTCAGATTAATGATTTATCAATTCGTTTTAATCTTCTTCTCAAAATACTTACGCAGCGCATTCGCCAGCAAATTTACAAAAAGAATGATAACTATCAATACCAAAGCTGTGCCGTATGCGATGGGAAGTTGTGCATCGAGGTCTGTACCACTGGTAGAGATGACATACAAATGGTAGGGCAAGGCCATGCACTGGTCGAAGATGCTGCCGGGCAACTGAGGCAGGAAGTAAGCAGCACAAGTGAAGAGGATGGGAGCCGTTTCGCCCGACACACGTCCCAGAGCCAGAATAAGTCCGGTAATAATATTGGGCATACCCATAGGGAGTATGACGTGCCAAATGGTCTGCAACTTGGTAGCTCCCAGTGCCCGGCTTCCCTCACGCATACTATCGGGAATGGCTTTCAAAGCTTCTTCGGTAGTACGGATGACAAGCGGAAGAGCCAACAAGCCCAGTGTGAGAGAACCTGCCAGAATACTATCGCCAAAACCAAGATAGTTGACAAACAATGCCATGCCGAACAATCCGAATACGATGGACGGAATACCGCTCAGATTATTGGTCATCACGCGGATGAAGCGCACTATCCAGCCCTTGGGGGCATATTCGTTCATATAGATACCGCTCATCACACCGACCGGAAAGGCAAAGAGAGCACTGCCCACCATCAGCCAGAAGGTACCGACAATAGCAGGCCAAATGCCGCCGGCAGTCATACCATCCTTGGGAGCTGTCGTAAGGAAATCCCAATTAATCACTCCGATACCTTTGAATATGATAAAGCCCAGGATGGCGAAAAGAATCACCACCACACTCAGGCTAAGCAGACGGAACAGGCCGAATGCAATTTTCTGTGTCAAATGTTTCTTGCTTACCATAATATATATATGTGTATAAGGTTAGTCACGATTAATGATTAGCGTCCCCTACGCTGCTTGGCCGATACGGCTTCGACAGTGAAGTTGATGAGCAGACTGATGAAGAACAGCACTACGCCCAACATGAACAGGGCACCATAATGTGCTCCGCCGGCCGGTGCCTCGCCCAGTTCGGCAGCAATGGTGGCAGGAATGGTGCGCAGGGGTTCCAGAATGCTATGGGGAATGACTGCAGCATTACCTGTCACCATGAGCACTGCCATTGTCTCGCCCACGGCGCGACCGATACCCAACACAACACCCGATGTGATGCCGGAAATAGAATAAGGAATCACTACTTTATAGATGGTCTGCCAATGCGAAGCACCCAATGCTAAACTGGCTTCACGCATGGCGCGAGGACAATTGCGCATGGCATCTTCTGTCACCGTAATGATGGTGGGCAACGCCATGATAGCCAGCACCAATGCGCCGGCCAGACCACTCTCGCCCACGGGCAGGTCGAAAAACTTCTGCAAGAACGGCACAATGACTATCAGACCGAAGAAACCGTAGACTACGGAAGGAATGCCGCTCAACAACTCGATAACAGGCTTCAGCATATTTCTTACCTTATGGTTGGCAACTTCGGACATATAGATAGCCACAGCCAAACCAAAGGGCAAGGCAAAAAGAATGGCAAAGAAACTAACCCATAACGTACCCGTAATCAGCGGCAGAAAACCGAACTGAGGCGCAGGCGTTGCCGTAGGGAACCACTCGGCACCGGCAAACACGTCTTTCACCGAAATAGTATTGTCCTTCACCAGATGCACCTGATCGGGATGCACAACAAACTGTTCGGGTATGAAAGCTATGATGCCCGGTGTGCTTTCAATCAGCGAAGTAATGCAGGCACCGGCATTCTCATACGCTGCCCCCAACTGTTCCTCCGTAAAATACGAAGTCACATCCTCCAGACGGAAGAGCTTGATGGGCCTGTCCTCTCCCCCCACCTCTTTCCAGTTGGTGATTTCCTCGTCAAAAATATCTTTGATTTCCTGGGGAGAAAGTTCATCTACCACATTTTCTTTGTTCAGAGCCAACACGTAGCCCTCTTCAATAACCTTGCTTCCAAACAGTCCTAATGCCTCCGAGAAGAGGAACAGCACGATGAGTACAATGGTCAGACTCGTCACAAAGCCGCTGCACGTCAATATCCCGGCAACAATCTTTTCCAATACATTCTTCATATCTTTTTCTTGTAAAAAGGTTGATTTTTCCGGATGCAAAGAAAGAGTTTACATATTAAGGGAATGTGTCTGAGACTTGAAAGATATGTTACATACTTGTTACATTCGTGTTACATTCCACCCATAATGCGGTTTTGTAAAGAAGATGTAATATCTAATCACTTACTTTGCACACGCAACCGAATATCCGTAGTGGGTCAACGGGCGTATGGACGGAGACCGTAAGGTATCTTCCCCGACTTATTCCCAGAGTTTGGAGCTAATGAATCCTAAGTTTGGAAATCAGAGATTCACCCCTGACAGAGTTACCTTGAATCCGAATTTCGCCTATGCCTGCATCGGACGTTCATTAACCCTACTTAAACCAATGAGACAAATGAGAACTACCCTTTTCCTCGTGCTCGGATTCCTGCTTGCGGGAGCCCAGGTGAAGATGAATGCGCAACGCATCAAAGGCAGTGATACAGTGCTGCCCATCGCACAACAAACAGCCGAACGATTCATGGAAATCAATCCCAATGCCCGCGTTACTGTCACCGGAGGCGGAAGCGGCGTAGGCATCTCCGCCCTATTGGACAAGACAACTGACATTGCCATGGCCTCGCGTTCTATCAAGTTCAGCGAAAAGATGAAAGCCAAATCAGCCGGAGAAGATTTGGTAGAGGCAATCATCGCCTACGACGCATTGGCCGTTGTAGTGCATCCTTCTAATCCTGTCAGACAGCTGACCCGCGAACAGTTGGAAGGCATCTTCCGCGGAAAAATCACTAACTGGAAAGAAGTGGGCGGCGAAGACCGTAAAATCGTAGTCTACTCTCGTGAGACCTCTTCGGGCACTTATGAATTCTTCAAGGAAAGCGTGCTGAAGAATAAGAACTACATGAGTAGCAGCCTCTCCATGCCAGCCACCGGCGCTATCATACAATCGGTGAGCCAAACCAAAGGAGCCATTGGCTACGTAGGTCTGGCTTATGTGTCGCACCGCATCAAAACACTGGCCATATCCTACGACGGTGAACACTTTGCTACCCCTACGCTGGAGAACGCCATCAACAAAACCTACCCTATCGTACGCCCATTATACTATTATTATAATGCCGACGATACCGAGAAGGTAACTCCACTCATGGAGTTCATTCTCTCGACAGAAGGACAGGAAATCATTAAAAAAAGCGGATATATCCCGGTGAAATAAGAAAATCCGGAAAATAATCGTATTTTTGTGCCAGAATACGAAAGAATCAGCATTATGGCAGAAATGAAAACTGAAGAAACAAGCGAAAAGAAGAGCTTGAACTTCATCGAACAAATAGTAGAGAACGACCTGAAGGAAGGGAAAAACGGCGGACGGGTGCAAACTCGATTTCCGCCCGAACCCAATGGTTACCTGCACATTGGACACGCCAAGGCCATCTGTCTGGACTTTGGCATAGCAGCCGCCCACGGTGGAGTATGCAACCTGCGCTTCGACGATACTAACCCGACCAAAGAAGATGTTGAATACGTAGAGGCTATTAAAGAAGACATCCGCTGGTTAGGCTACCAATGGGGACATGAATACTACGCTTCTGATTATTTTCAGCAGTTGTGGGATTTTGCCGTACGCCTCATCAAGGAAGGAAAAGCTTATATTGATGAACAGACTTCGGAGCAGATTGCCGCCCAGAAAGGTACTCCCACTCAACCTGGCGTAGAAAGCCCCTACCGGAACCGCCCCATCGAAGAGAATCTGGAACTTTTCCAAAAGATGAACAGTGGCGAAATAGAGGAAGGCGCTATGGTGCTCCGTGCCAAGATAGACATGGCTAATCCCAACATGCACTTCCGCGACCCTATCATCTATCGCGTTGTAAAACATCCACACCACCGCACCGGCACCAAGTGGAAAGCCTACCCGATGTATGATTTCGCCCATGGGCAAAGCGACTTTTTCGAAGGTGTAACCCACTCGCTGTGTACCTTGGAGTTTGTGGTACACCGCCCTTTATATGACCTTTTCGTGGACTGGTTGAAAGAAGGCAAGGACTTGGATGATAACCGTCCTCGCCAGTATGAGTTCAACAAACTGAATCTAAGCTACACGCTGATGAGTAAACGCAACCTATTGACGCTGGTCAAAGAAGGTCTTGTTAGCGGTTGGGATGATCCCCGTATGCCGACCCTCTGTGGTTTCCGACGCCGCGGCTACTCACCCGAGTCCATTCACAAGTTTATTGACAAGATAGGCTATACAACCTACGATGCTCTCAATGAGTTTGCTCTGCTGGAAAGTGCTGTGCGTGAAGACCTCAACGAGCGTGCTACCCGTGTTTCGGCTGTACTTAACCCCGTGAAGCTCATCATCACCAACTATCCCGAGAACCAAGTGGAAGAACTAGAAGCCATCAACAATCCCGAACGCCCTGAAGAAGGCACCCACCTCATTGAGTTCAGCCGTGAACTTTGGATGGAGCGCGACGACTTCATGGAAGTGGCCCCCAAGAAATACTTCCGCATGACACCGGGGCAGGAAGTACGCCTAAAAAATGCCTATATCGTAAAATGTACTGGATGCAAGAAAAATGAGGCTGGCGAAATAGAAGAAGTCTATTGCGAATACGACCCGAATACACGAAGCGGCATGCCCGAAGCCAACCGCAAAGTAAAAGGAACGCTGCATTGGGTAAGTTGCGCACATTGCCTGAAAGCCGAAGTACGTCTCTATGACCGGTTGTGGAAGGTAGAAAACCCGCGCGATGCACTGGCCTCCATCCGCGAAGAGAAAAACTGCGATGCATTGACAGCCATGAAGGAAATCATCAACCCTGACTCCCTGCAAATCTTACCCTGCTGCTATGTAGAGAAGTTCGTGCAGGACATGAAACCGTTGACTTACCTACAGTTCCAACGCATCGGCTATTTCAATGTAGACAAAGACTCCACTCCCCAAAAGATGGTATTCAACCGCACCGTAGGATTGAAAGATACATGGGGAAAAATAAACAAATAAATAAGTAAACCAAGTCTGCAAAACGCCCTTGGCATAGGTGTGAGGAAGTTAAAAGAGAACACTTTAAATCTCTCAGACTTCCTCTCAATATGCTCTAAACAGCCTTTTTCGGACTTTAAGAAATCATACCACTATGAATAAAAAGAATTTTTTGTCTGGACGTGAGAAAGAATTACAGGACATGGCAAACTCTTATGAGCATGCCCGAAGCGAACAACGCAGTATTTACTTGGATGCAGAAGACCTGGCTGATTTGGCTGACTGGTACAACGTCCGACAAAAAAGAGATATGGCCTTTGAAATAGCGGACTATGGACTTAAACTTCATCCGGCTAATACTTCCTTGATGATAGAAAAAGCTTATCTATATTTAGATGACAGTAACACAACCATCGCCCAACAGATAGCCAATCAGATAGACCCGTCACTTACTGTAACCAAGATTCTGCAATCACAGATTTACATTCAGGATAAAAAACTACAGAAAGGTCTCCAAGTGCTTGATTCCATCAAGGACAAAAAGAATATAGATACCATGATAAACGTGGCCTATATGTTTATTAGTGTAAACAAGCCAGACAAAGCATTGGAATGGCTCTCTCCAGGTATTGGACGCTATGAAGACGATGAACCTTTTCTCAGTGTGTTAGCTGATGCATACTATGGAAAAGGACTGATGAAGGAAGCAGAAGATACCTACAACAAACTGATAGATCAAGACCCCTACTCGGCCATTTACTGGTTTGGGCTGGCACGCTGTTATTTTGACCAGCAAAAGTATGACAAGGCTATCGAAGCCTGCGACTATGCCATTATTTCTGACGAAGAGTTTGCGGATGCCTATCTGATGAAAGGGAATGCCTATTTCTTTCTTCAAAACGACGAGAAGGCGATGGAAAATTTTGAAGAAACAGCACGTTTAGGAGGCATATCCCAAAGTTTTGTAAACACATTTATCGGATTGACTAAAACTGCCCAAGAAAAATGGGAGGAAGCCTACCAATATTTACAACGTGCCATTGATGAGTACGAGAATGACGCTCTCGTGACTCTCTCCTCACTTTATGCCAACGCAGCTTTCTGCCTCCGACACATTGGCCAGAAGCGTAAATCCACGCAATATTGGAAGAAAGCTCATGAATATGATCCGGAAAGCTCAGAAGTGTATCTCTTAGAAGGCAAAATGTATTTGGAGGAAAGCCAATATGACAAAGCTTATGACTGCTGGAGATACGCCATCCATTACACCCCCAAGGCCAGTACTTGGTATGAAATTGGCATCATATGCATGGAATATGGCATCATTAAACAGGCCAAAGAAGCATTGGAGATGACCAAAAGAATGGATCCGGAATTCATCGGCATCAACGAGAAACTGGCTACTGTTTACCTGTTGTTAAAAGACAAGGAAAACTTTCAGAAGTACAACGAACTCTGCCAGTATCCCATTACTATGGAAGAATTGCAAAATATACAGGATTCTGTACAAAAAGAGAACAAAGAGAATCTGATATTGGCAATGAAAAACATACTGGATGCATTAAAATAAACAATTCTACCATTCGACAACAAACGTAGAACGTCCGTATAGTCAAGTTATTTTTTCCGGGCTGTCTTGAACGAAAGCAGATAAAACGTCACGCCGATAGAGACAAGCAGCATCCCTCCTTTCCATATCCAATGATCGAGCAGGAAAAAGAAACCATGCAAAGAAGTTATCCATAACAAGGAGAGAGCCATTACCTTTGCCCGCAAGGGAATGGCTCTCTCCTCACGAAAACTACGGATGTATCCTCCCAGATAACGATGATGAAGCAGCCAGTGATAAGCACGGGGTGAACTGCGGAAAAACAATGCGGCCGACAACAACAGAAAAGGAGTGGTAGGCAACAAAGGTACAAATATACCAACGATGCCACACGCCAAAGAAACTGAACCAAGAATCAGAAAGACATACTTCATCATCGCGCAACAGATGCTCTTCTGTGTAAATACCAGAAACATATCAGCAAAGATACCGAAGTGGCCAACGGAGGGGCAAATCCCATCCAGAAAAGCGATGTCGGGTCGATGTGGCTGAACAGCCACGACAAAGGAATGCGAAACAGGAAAGTGGCTATCAGACTATGTATCATCGGGAACCACGAATTGCCCTGCCCGCTGAAATAAGAATTGATGCAGAACACGAAGCTGACTATAATGCAGTCGATGCTATATCCGTGCAAATACTCTGCGCCCATGGCGATAACGGCCTTTTCATTCGTAAAGATGGCAGTCAGTGTTTCGGGAAAGAACTGAGAATAGACACAGACACTTACTCCGAACACCAGAGCCATACCGATGCCTGCACGCAGACAGCGGTTCATACGCTCAGTCAGTCCTGCCCCATAATTCTGCGCTGTCATGGCTGCCACAGCCGATGATATGGCCATCGGAGGCAACATGGCAAAGACAATTATCTTCTCTACCACCCCCAAGGCAGCCGAGGCTACTACCCCCATCTGATTGACAATGACCGTGATAATCAGAAAAGATACATTGACCAACGCATCTTGCAAGGCTATAGGCGCACCCAACGTCAACACACGCAGCGAAATGTATCTGCTGAGACGAATATCACGGCGGGAAAACTCAAAGTTGAACCCTCTGCGATGCAAGAACCAAAGAGCCGACAAAAAACTAATGCCCTGCGAAGCCACCGTTGCAATGGCTGCTCCCATGGCACGCAGATGGAAACCGCCCACCAATACAAAGTCGAGCACTATGTTGATGACACAAGCCAAAGCTACAAAATAGAGAGGTGTGCGCGAATCGCCCAACCCGCGCAAGATGCCACAAACCACGTTGTAACCTATAATAAAAGGGATGCCCAACGAACATATCAACAGATAATGTTCGGTATCAGCCATGGCCTCTACGGGGGTGTGCATCATCACAGCTATGGGATTGTGACAGACTGTCATCACCAGCGTCAGGCCTGCCCCAACAATGCCGAAAAGCCAGACCGATGATCCGATGATGGAAGCCAACTCCCGGTGATTGCGCGCACCGGTCGCTATACCAATGAGCACGGTGATGCCTGTGGTCAGTCCCAAGATGATGCCCGTCACTGTCTGCATCACCTGGCTGCCGATGGCTACACCCGCCACGCTGGCAGCATCGTCAAACTGCCCTACCACAAAAAGATCGGCACCTCCATAGAGGGCCTGAAGCACATTGGCCAACAAATAAGGTACGGCAAACTGAAGCAATACGTAAGGCACCTTGCCCTGAGTCAAGTCAAGTTCTTTCTGCATACAACAAAACTCTTATTCTACTTTAACACAATAAAGCCGAACAAGCTGATTGGCTTTACCCAGTCATCTTATCCGGCATATACTGTTTTCTGCCTCCGATGAGGATTGCAAAACACGGCTTCTCTGATTTGTGGTGCAAAGATGGGACAAAGCATCGGAATATTCAAATTTCAGACTACCTATTTACGAAGAAACTGCCATTTTTCCTTGCTGCAAAGCACAACCATAGCACTATTTTTCTTACATTTGTATTAAGAAATTCCTAAAACAATCCTTATGAGAGACATCCGACAAAATTCAGTTTATGCGTGGCTGCTGGCTGCAAGGCCCAAGACACTGACAGCAGCCCTAATTCCCGTCATGCTGGGCAGCGGACTGGCCTTTTCCGACGGAAAATTCCAAACGATAGATGCCCTGCTGTGCCTGGGATTTGCCTGCCTGATGCAAATAGCCGCCAACTTCATCAACGACCTGCTGGACTACCAGAAAGGCACCGACCGCGAAGACCGCTTGGGCCCGAAGCGGGCATGTGCCGAAGGTTGGATTACCCTCCGCGCCATGCGCCTGGGCATCGGAGTGACCCTGCTGATGGCTTGCCTGTGCGGCTTAGGAGTGCTCTACCGCTCGTGGGGCGAGTTGCCGCAAGGAGGTTGGGAACTGGTGGCGGTAGGAGTGACGTGCATACTCTTTGCCTTTCTCTACACCACCTACCTCAGCTATCACGGATGGGGCGATGTGCTGGTGCTGGTGTTCTTCGGTTTCGTGCCTGTGGCCGGAACGTACTATGTGCAGACGGGCACCTTGGGAGCAGACGTGTGGATACTGTCCTTAGTTTCGGGACTGGTTATTAATACGCTACTGACCATCAACAACTACCGCGATGTGGAGCAAGACCGGAAGAGCGGCAAGCAAACCCTCATCGTACGTCTGGGGGCCAGCTTCGGAAGGCAATTCTACCTGGCCTTGGGCATTGCCGCCGTGCTGTTATGCGGCTGGTTCGTATGGAGCGGACGGCTTACCTGGCTGGAGTTCATCTGGGCACCGTGCATCTACCTCTATCTCCACCTGATGACATGGCGCCACATCTGCATCATACGCAGCGGTGAACGCCTGAACACGGTATTGGGTGAGACGTCGAGAAACATGCTCTTCCTGGGCATACTGCTCAGCGTGGCTCTCTCTTAAATGCAAAAAGAAGAATGGCAGGCAACGGTTCTGATGCCCTTTCCCGCCATTCTTCCTCCTTTTCATCGGTATATCAATTACCACAACCGTCACAGCAATCGTGGTCGCCGCAGCCACCGCCACAACTTCCACAACCTCCGCCGCAGCCGCCGGACAACATACGGGCCATTTCAGCCACCTCCTCATTGGTAGCAGGACGATTGGTTACCACTTTTCCCACAAAATTCAGGTCACAACCAGCCAGAGGATGGTTCATATCCATCACCACTACATTATCTTTTACTTCCACTACTGTTCCGTTGATGCGCTGTCCTTCGGAAGTCATCAGAGGGATGACGGCATCAGGCACTATACGTTCGGAATCGAACTTCCCATCGATGAGGAAGATTTCTTTCGGCAGTTCCAACACATGCTCTTCATCATACTCTCCATAAGCATCAGCACAAGGAATAGTAAAATCAAATTCCTCGCCTTCCTGCAAATCCTTCACTGCATTTTCAAAGGCATCCAGTGTCAATCCCAAACCCGAAATAAACTGGAACGGATGCTCCATAGTGGCTTCTTCGCCAAACTCTCTTTCACCGTCTTCCGTCATATACATCTTATAGGCCACGGTAATGTACTTGTTTTCTGCTGTTTCCATGAATGTTTCTTATTAATGAAAATACTACGAAATGATTTTAACTTATACGTCACTGTCCACTCCAGTGGCAGGGTGGACAAAGATACAATAAAAAATGAAATCCGACTTCCTTTTCTCAAGAGAAAATGATGCATGCATTCTGCCGTCTTCTACCGCTCTCAGCCATCAGAAGAACATGCGCATATAGATGAAGCGTCTTCCCAAGCTACCGGCACCCTGCTGCCTATACCTTAGAAATCTGCTGCTTAAAAGTTATTTTCAGCTAATTATCCCGTTTCATGAAGCATTCTAATCCATTGGTCTATTATTCTCCTCAAAGGAGCTGAAAATTCTGGTCGGCATGTACTAAAAAAATAAAGGGATGCAACATGACATTCCGTACACGTTTCATCCCTTTCGGTATACTACAAGAATCTATTATTTCACGGCCTCCAATGCCTTTTCATAGTCCGGTTCCTGAGTAATTTCAGGCACCAGTTCGGTATAAACCACCTTGCCATCTTTGCCGATAACTACCACGGCACGTGCCAACAAGCCCTTCAGCGGTCCGTCAGCCATACAAACGCCGTAATTTGAGTCGAAATCCGAAACTCGGAAATCGGACAACGGAATGACATTCTGAATCCCCTCAGTAGTGCAGAAACGGGCGTGAGCAAAAGGCAAATCCTTGGAAATAGCCAATATTACCGTATCGGGCAGGGAAGCTGCCAACTGATTGAACTTACGCACCGAAGTGGCACACACGCCTGTATCCAGACTGGGGAAAATGTTCAATATCACATTCTTTCCTTTTACGTCTTTCAGCGAAAAAGAGGACAAGTCGGTTCTTACCAACTCAAAATCAGGAGCCACAGCCCCCTTTACTATAAAACTGCCGGCCAGATTTACCGGTTGACCATTGAATTTTGTTGTAGCCATATTATATTCTCATTTAAATTACGCTTATAAGAACAAGGCTCCCCTTCAAAATGTTCATGCTTCTTCAGCAGTCTCTTCCTTTTCCTCTGCGGGGGTCTCTTCTTCAAAATCCGTCAGACCGTTTGATACCAGCAGATTATACCACGATATCAGCTTTTTAATATCCGACACATGCACACGCTCGCGGTCGAAATTAGGCAATACTTCACCCAGATATTCATAGAATCCGTCGGCTGAAGTCTTTTTCAAATCCAACGACACCGGTGCTCCTCCTTCTTTCTTCTTCATGGCAGCAAACACTTCAGTCAGGGGGACATCGTCTTCTTCCGTATACATGGAGATGTCTCCCAATGAAATGATTTTCTCGTTGCCATAAGCAGGGAAACGTTTTTTATCGGCCAATGATTCTACAATCAGCATATTCTTGCCACGGGAAATCAGTCTATACAATCCGGGCTTACCGGAAATGGACAAAATAGTCTTTAACATAATGTCTTCAATTTTATATTGATTATTGATAGTTACTTTTTCGAGCGGCAAAGGTAAACAAAAAATTTAAATTCACCTCACCAAGCGGTCCAGCAAGTCAACGACCTGCGGTATTAAAGGGGTTTCTCCATCGTTCAAGATGATAAAATCGGCCTGCTTCCGCTTCAGCTCATCGCCCATCTGGCTCCTGACACGCTTCTCGACCAATTCCCTCGATGAATTATCACGAGACATGGCCCGCCTGATGCGCAATTCTTCGGGAGCGTAGACCATCACCACCACATCCACCTCGCAACGGAACCCTGCCTCCAGCAGAATAGCCGACTCCATCCCCACGACAGACCTCCCGGCACGGGCTTCTGCCCACCGGCGGAAATCGTCGCGCACACGGGGATGCACGATGCTGTTCACCTGCCCGGCATGGATTGTGTTACCAAACAAATAGGCTGCCAGCAGAGGCTTGTTGAGTGTTCCGCATTGATACACCTCCTCACCTACGAGGGCGGTCAGCTGCCTGCGAATAACAGCATCGGTCTGCATCAACGCCTTACATTCCGTGTCGGTATCGTACACTGGCACTCCTGCCAGTCTCAACAGACGCGACACTACACTCTTGCCGCTGCCTATACCGCCTGTTATTCCTATCTTAATAGCCATAATCAGGAGTCACTTGCTCTATAATGAAATCGACCTGCTCAGGAGTAAACCGGACGTTGCTTACACCTTCGGGGATGCTTCGCAACCTGACCGTGTATTTGCTGGAACCCAACTTAAGCAGTTCTTCGTAGGAAACATTGATGTGGAAATCGTCGGCCGTAATGTCGCGAAAACGGCTTACTCCCACCTGAAACGTAACCTTTATCTTCGATGGAAACGCCCTCAATGCCTTGTCGGGCGGGAAATTGACTCCACGTAAAGGGACATCCACGGTCTTTTCTGTATAAATGTCTACCGGCAATGTCATTTGGATAGTAGAGGGTATGAACTTCACACCTTTCCGTCTGTCGAGCGACAATTGCTTTACCAGTGTATCCGATACTTCCTGAAGGTTTACATACTCGGTATAAGCAGTGTGGATGGTATCCAGAATACTTTGCGGAGCATACATCAGCACAGAATCCGGCTCAAAAATAGTATCGGGGAAGTAATATTCGCGTCCGGCCCGTACCTCGCCTTGCAAAGATACCGGTACCTTTTTGGATACACCCGTCGAATAGATATATTCCAGCGTATCGGGCTTGACAGACAGTAGTTGTGTGGAATTCTTTAACTGGCTGGTAATGCTTTTCGAAAAGCGGGAAGACAATATCTCTACCACATTGTCTTTACTGTTTTTATAGTCAGAGAAATCTACGGTGACAGGATAAAAGCTTCTGCCCAGCATGTAGTTGAGCAACACAGTTCCTTTGTCTTTTACCCGCACCTGAAGTTTGGATACCGGTTCAGAAGTAATAACTACGTTATCGGGCACGTTACGCAACCTGACCGGTACCGAGAACTCCGTTTCATAATCGGCATTCAAAGTCTGTAACAGCCAGAATCCTCCTGCCACAAAGAAGAAAAACAAAAAAATGAAGAACTCCCTGCTCTTGTCGCTCAGCAGGAAGTCCTTCATCTGTTTGCTCATTCTCGCATAGGCCTGCTTTATGTTCTCTGCATCGAACATAGCCTCAATTCCCTTTATTTAGCAGCCTGCGTGCTGTTGGCATCGGCAGCTGCAGCAAAGATGGAATTCTTGTCTATACGGATTTTTACGTTGGAAGCAATCTCAAGAATTACGTCCGAGTCGTTAATTTCCTTGATGACACCATGAATACCGCCAGCTGTAATAACCTTTTGGTTTACTTGGAGCGATTTGCGGAAGTTGGCTATTTCCTTCTGCTTCTTGTTCTGCGGGCGAATCATGAAGAAATACATGATGACAAACATGGCTATCAGCATAATCCACATCAAGCTGCCGCCACCCGCAGCAGGAGTCTGTAGTAAAAATACAGTCATAAAGTTCATAAGATATCAGGTTTTTAATTGGTTTATGGGGCAAAAATATCAGTTTTTTGTCAACTTCCCGTCTTTTTTTAATTGATTAACAATTCCGTCCAGCGTACCGTTGACAAAACTACCACTCTTGGGCGTGCTGTATATCTTGGCTATTTCCACATACTCATTCAAAGACACGCTGATGGGTATATTGGGAAAACTCAGAATCTCGGCCAAAGCGCACTGCATCACGATTACATCCATGAAAGCAACGGTCCAACTCCCAGTTACGCGTATTCTCACTAATGAGGTGACGGTAATAATCGCTATTCAGGATGGTACAACGGAACAGGCGGCGCGCAAATTCCTGGTCTTCCTCGTCCTTGAACTCGGGCAACAAGGGCTGGTTAGCTCCATTTTTCTCATCAAACCGCTTGATTGTCTTCAGGACAAAAGTATCAACAATTTCCTTGTCGTCATTCCAATACAGACTTTGATCTTCCAGCAAAGCATCCAAGTCATCGTTATTGAATACAAAAGTCTTATAGAGCTTGCGCCACAGTTCACGGTCTCCTTCATACGAATCATCCTCCGATTCCATATATTCCTTATATATGTCAGAAGCAATAATCCGCTCATACATCCCTTTCACAAAATCTTCGTCATTGGCCCACGAACGTTTTTGGTTGGTGCTGAATTCCGTCAGCTGCCTGTTGACTTCCAACTGGGCAACAAACTTATTTTCCACAAACTTCATATTAGGGTTCAATTCCTCCACGGTAGGAGCAAGTTTCGACTTGGCCGCATCAATACGTTTTTGCGCATAATTCGTCACTGCAATAATCAGCATCAGCAAATAATTATAAAGATCATAAGCTTTGGACAAGCTGAAGAACAACTCTTTTTCGGCTGCATCCAAGTTTTTACTGCCGTTCTGATAATACGCATATACAATCTGTATAATCTTAATACGGATAAGAACTCTGTTGATCATAAACTCTAAAAAAGTATTTACTGGTTTCTAACGAGCTGCAAAAGTAGATATTTTTAGTGAGTTGGCATAAATAAATCCTTTTTTTTTGAGCAAGAAAGCGATTATCCCGCCTTTTTCTTTTGAAAGTTAAAAAAAAATCATCAATTTTGACCCCGTATTTTAAATCAAATGAAAAATGGAAGATTTTAAAAAGAAAAACGGCGCCGATACGAGCGACAAAGATATCGTGTATTCTCAATCCGTAAAAGCTGGCAAACGTATTTATTACCTGGACGTAAAGAAAAACCGGAAAGACGAGATGTTTCTCGCCATTACTGAAAGCAAAAAAATCGTAACGGGAGAGGGAGACAGCCAACAGGTAAACTTCGAGAAACATAAAATATTCCTCTACCAAGAAGACTTCGACAAATTTCTGAATAGCCTCAACGAAAGTATCCGCTTCATTCGGCAAACTCAAGAGAATGACAGCAGCACGCCGAACGATAAGCAAGACACCCCCGAAAACGAAACAAAACAAAAGGAGGAAGGAACCCCGCTACTGGACCAGACTATTAATATTGATATTGATTTTTAAGCCGGAAGGCTTGGCTATATCAAAAAAAAAGCATACTTTTGCACCTGCTTTTTGCAACATCAGGCAGCTTGGCTGCAGCGTGTGATGGTGAATTAAGCAAAATAAACTACTTAATTTAGAGTAACACAAAATCTTATTAACAATGAAATCTATTGAAGTAAAAGGAACTGCAAGAACCATTGCAGAACGTTCTTCGGAACAAGCAAAAGCTTTGAAGACTATCCGCAAAAACAACGGAGTACCCTGCGTAATGTATGGAGGTAAGGAAATCGTTCACTTCACAGTAACCAACGATGAACTGCGTAACTTGGTTTACACACCTCACATCTACGTAGTAGACCTCATTATTGACGGCAAGAAATACAATGCCATCATGAAGGATATCCAATTCCACCCGGTAAAGGACAACATCCTGCATGTAGACTTCTATGAAATTGACGAAGCAAAACCCATTGTCATGGAAGTGCCCATCCAGCTCGAAGGTCTGGCAGAAGGTGTGAAAGCCGGTGGTAAGCTGGCACTGCAGATGCGCAAATTAAAAGTGAAAGCTCTCTACAATGAGATTCCCGAAAGACTCACTATCAATGTGTCTCACTTGGGCTTGGGCAAGACTATAAAAGTAGGCGAACTGCACTACGAAGGTCTGGAACTGCTGAATGCCAAGGAAGCTGTGGTATGTGCTGTGAAACTGACACGTGCTGCCAGAGGTGCTGCCGCTGCTGCCAACAACTAAACCACTTGCTGTCGGCAAGAATAAGAATCATACAACTGGAACGCGGATTAACGCAGGAAGGACGCAGATTCCTACACGAATCAGCGGACGAAACGACGTTAATCCGCGTTTCTGCATTTGCATATAACCAACACGCTACTGACTATGAAATATTTAATAGCAGGATTGGGCAACATAGGCCCGGAATATCACGAGACGCGACACAACATCGGCTTCATGACCGTAGACGCCTTGGCAGAGAAAGCCGGCATCAGGTTCGACGACGGACGTTATGGCTTCACCGCCCGCTTCTCGCTGAAAGGACGCCAGGTAGTGCTGCTCAAACCTTCCACTTACATGAACCTGAGCGGAAACGCTGTGCGCTACTGGATGCAGAAAGAAAACATTCCACTGGAAAACCTCCTGGTGGTAGTAGATGACCTGGCACTGCCCTTTGGCACTCTGCGCCTGAAAGGCAAAGGAAGCGATGCCGGACATAATGGGCTGAAACACATCGCCGCCACCTTGGGTACACAGGCATACGCCCGCCTGCGCTTCGGTATCGGTAATGACTTCCCGCGCGGGGGACAGATAGACTACGTGCTGGGGCACTTCTCCGATGAAGAATACAAACTGATACCCGAAAGGCTGGAAACGGCAGGTGAAATCATCCGGAGTTTCTGCCTGGCAGGTTTGGACATCACAATGAACCAATTCAACCGTAAATAACCATCCGACAAGACAACCCATGAGCGAAGCAAGAATAGACAAATGGATGTGGGCTGCCCGCATCTTCAAAACCCGAAGCATAGCTGCCGAAGCATGCAAGAAGGGACGCGTCAGCATCAATGGCGCACAAGCCAAGGCGGCCCGTACAGTCAAGCCGGGTGATGTGGTACAGGTACGTAAACCGCCCATCACCTACTCATTCCGTGTGCTGCAACCCATCGAAAAGCGTGTAGGTGCCAAACTACTGCCGGAAGTGATGGAGAACGTCACCACGCCCGACCAGTACGAACTGCTGGAGATGAGCCGTGTCAGCGGATTCGTCAATCGTGCCAAAGGAACGGGACGTCCCACCAAGAAAGACCGCAGGGAACTGGAAGAATTTACTACACCGGAATTCACCGACGACTTCGACTTTGATTTCGACTTCGACGAGGAAGAAGACAAGTAGACAATTTTATAATGGATAACGAGTCATGGAGGAAAAAATCATCCAATGGGGCTTCATCGGCTGTGGTGAAGTAACCAAATATAAAAGCGGACCGGCCTTCCAGAAGATAGAAAACTCTGAGGTGGTGGCCGTGATGAGCCGCAACGGCGAAAAAGCGAAAAAGTATGCACAAGAACGGGGCATCCCACGCTGGTATGACGATGCACAGGAATTAATTGACGACCCAGAAGTAAATGCGGTCTACATCGCCACGCCCCCTTCGTCACATGCCACCTATGCCATCATGTCTATGAAAGCAGGTAAGCCTGTCTACATTGAGAAGCCAATGGCAGTCACCTACGAAGAATGTTGCCGCATCAACCGCATCTCCCACGAAACAGGTGTCCCCTGCTTTGTCGCCTACTACCGCCGTTACCTGCCTTATTTCCAAAAAGTAAAAGCACTGATCAAAGAAGGAACCATCGGAAACGTCATTAACATCCAAATACGTTTTGCACAACCGCCCCGCAACTTGGACTACAACCGCGAGAACTTGCCCTGGCGCGTACAGCCCGACATTGCCGGTGGGGGATATTTCTACGACCTGGCTCCCCACCAGCTGGACCTGCTGCAAGAGATATTCGGCTGCATCCTCGAAGCCAGCGGCTACAAAAGCAACCGTGGAGGACTTTATCCTGCCGAAGACACGTTGAGTGCCTGCTTCCAGTTTGAGAACGGACTGGTAGGAAGCGGCTCGTGGTGCTTTGTAGCTCACGATTCCGCCCGCGAGGACCGCATCGAAGTTATCGGCGACAAAGGCATGATATGCTTTTCCGTCTTCACCTACGACCCCATAGCCTTACATACCGAAAAAGGACGGGAAGAAATACGTGTAGACAATCCCACCTATGTACAGCAACCACTTATCCAAGCTGTAGTAGACCACCTGCTCGGCAAATCAGTCTGTACCTGCAACGGTGAAAGTGCTACGCTGACCAACTGGGTGATGGACAAGATTCTGGGGAAAATCTAAAGCCCTTCATTCAAGGAATCCTGTCCTGCCAGGCGATATACATCCGTGCTTTCACCCACAATCCAAACAACATCTCCCTCTAAGAAAGGCTCGTTGGGATCGGGAGCACGAAGTACGTTCTCTTCGCGCTCCACTCCCACTACCAGACAACGGTATTTGTCGCGGATGCCCGATTCGCGGATGGACAGGTGTAAGAATGGCGAAGAATCATCAATACGGAACTGGCGGAGAATCATCTCACTTTTTTCCACGACATCGGCATCCAGTGCACAAGCCCGGTTCATAGCCTCGCCAAAGGCGTTCAGTTCGGCATCTGTAGCAATCACCTGCATCTTGTCTCCAGGATACAGGCGAACCGAGGCACCCGGAATGTTGATACGTTTCTTTCCCCGCAGGATAGACACGACATGCACACCAAACCGCTTGCCGAAATTCAATTCCGCCAAAGTCCTGCCCGCCCAGTCGGCTTCGCCGGGAAGGTCATAATCGGCCAGATGCAGGTCTTTGGACAACAAACGACCGGCATATTGTGGTTTCTTCTCTCCCAGGTATTCGGCCCGAATATCCCGCGAGCGCAGATTCTGGAAGAAACGCCGCTCGATGAGGATAGACTGTTTTTTCAACTGGCGTGATACCACCATCAGCACAACCAGCAATACGGCTATGCCCAGCACCAGACCTACGGATACCTCAAACAGCCCGGATATGACAAACATCAGGAAACCTACTGCCAACAGCACACGCAACACAATGGTAGCCACCAGTGGCGCACGGTTGCCCCGGTCTTCATTCCATAATGTAACAAACTCTGCCGAATGGTTCTTCTTAATCATGATAGCCCGCAAGAACGGAGACAGACAGACGATGGTCAACACCGCTGCCAGCAAGGAGCCCCAGACACCCGGCAAACTTTCACGACACAAAGGCACCAGGAAACGGAAAGACAAAGCTACGATAGCCACACAAACAATGGAATAAACCAGAGTAATACGCAGCAAAGCCACTATCAACTTTTTCCATACACTTTCGTGGTTCACGGTATGCGAACCGGAGGCATAACGCGCCAGGAAGTTCTTCCAACGCTCCGGCAGATGAGCATCCACATAGGTGGAAGCCGGTTCGGCCAGACGAATCATGTAGGGGGTAAGGAAAGTGGTAATGACCGATACAGCCACTACAATGGGATAAAGGAAATGACCCGTAACGTGCAGCGACACACCCAGCGAAGCAATGATAAAAGCGAACTCACCTATCTGTGTCAGACTGAAACCGCACTGCATGGCTGTCTTCAAAGGCTGGCCGGCCAACAGTACGCCCAATGTACCGAACAGAGCCTGACCGACTATCACCGCCAGTGTGATGACTAAAATGGGCACAGCATATTCCACTATCATTGACGGGTCTACCATCATGCCCACCGACACAAAGAATATAGCCCCGAACAAATCCTTTACCGGGGTCACCAGTTTCTCGATATGTTCCGCTTCCACCGTTTCTGCCAGAATAGACCCCATGATAAAGGCCCCGAAAGCGGCCGAAAATCCTGTACGGGCAGCCAACACTACCATGCCGAAACACAAGGCCAAAGCCACGATGAGCAGCGTCTCGTCGCTCATCAGCTTGCGGCACTTTTTCAGCAATAGCGGAATGGCATAAATCCCCACCACAAACCACAGAATAAGAAAGAACAACAGTTTGGCAACGCTCTCCAGCATCTCTGTGCCCTCAACGTTGTGGCGGACAGCCACCGTAGACAGCATTACCATCAGGACAATGGCCAGAATATCTTCCAATATCAGGATGCTCAGCACCAAGCCTGTGAACTGCTTCTTGCGCATCCCCAAGTCGTCGAATGCTTTATAGATAATGGTAGTAGACGACATGGCAATCATCCCTCCCAGAAACAGGCAGTCTATCTTGCTCCATCCGAAAGCCGATCCGACCCCTACGCCGAGCATAATCATACAGAATATTATAGTGCAAGCCGCTATCACCGCCGGGCCGCCCACCTTGACTATCTTCTTGAAACTAAACTCCAATCCCAAGGCAAAAAGCAGGAAGACCACGCCAATGTCGGCCCATACCTGAACACTGGCCTGCTCCATCACTGAAACTGTAAAAGGCGTATGGGGACCTGCCAGAAAACCTGCCACCACATAACCCAATACCAGCGGCTGCTTCAGCTTCTTAAACAAAAGTGTCATAATGCCCGCACAAATCAGAATAAGGGCGAGGTCGGACATCAAAGGATCTAAATCTGACATAATGTTTGCATTTAATTCATTCCAACGACAAAGATACAGAAAAAGCAGATTCCTTGGTACACTCTCCCTGCATATAAAGACAAATATGAGCATTTTTTCAACAAGAAAAGATACAGGCGGCTTAGCGTTCAACACCAGACATGCGTATCAGTAATCCTGGGAACATAATCAGTAATCCGTCTACAAGGGGATTCATGAAAACTGCTTATCTTTGCAACGCAATTAAACAAGGAACCCCTATTTATAATAAATATGTATATGAAACAGATAAAAGACCAACAATTCGGAGGCGAGCGCCCCTTGTTTGCCTCACACAACCTACACTTGGACAATGTGACCATACTGGCCGGCGAATCGGCTATCAAGGAATGCAGCAACATCGTGGCCACCAACTGCCGCTTTGAAGGCAACTACCCGTTCTGGCACGTACACGGATTTACCATCGACCACTGCTACTTTGCTGTAGGCGGACGCTCGGCGCTGTGGTATTCGGACCACCTGGTGATGAAAGACACGGTGATTGATGCTCCCAAGATGTTCCGCGAAATGAACGACATCGAAATAGAAAACGTACAGATGAACGATGCCGACGAAGTGTTCTGGCGCTGCGAACGCATTCATGTGAAAAACCTGAAACTGCACGACGGCACCTATCCTTTCATGTTCAGCAACCATATCTACATCGACGGACTGGAGAGCGACAGCAAATACGTGTTCCAATACGTGAAAGACGTGGAAATCCACAATGCCAAGATTACTACGAAAGATGCTTTCTGGGAAGTGGAGAACGTCACCATCTACGACTCTGAACTGAATGGCGAATACTTAGGCTGGCACTCCAAGAACCTGCGCCTGGTCAACTGCCACATCTCCGGTGAACAGCCTCTGTGCTATGCACACGACTTGGTGCTGGAAAACTGTACCTTCGACCCCGCCTGCGACCGTGCTTTCGAATACTCTACCCTGCAGGCTGACATCCGCGGTGCCATCACCAACATCAAGAATCCCACATCGGGACACATCGTGGCCGACAGCATCGGCTCTGTCACACTGGACGAGAACATCCTCGCTCCTGCCAACTGCCTCATCGAAGAAAGAAAGCAATAAAACGAAGATGAACCATAACCACATACATTCCTCCCCCGTAAGGCCCTCCGAGCGATATATCATCCTCGATGCCCTGCGGGGGTTCGCTTTGCTGGGCATTGCCTTAGCCAACTTTCCCGAATTCTCGCTCTACACATTCCTGAAGCCCGAAGCGGCTGCTGCCCTACCCTCGGCAGAGACGGACAAGGTAGTGCGCTGGCTGCTTTACTACTTGGTAGACGGCAAGTTCTACACCCTCTTCTCCTTGCTGTTCGGCATCGGCTTCTCCATCATCATTGCCAACGCTGCCCGGAAAGGTGCCAACGGCTTCCTTATCTTCTACCGGCGCATGGGGGTGCTGACGCTGATAGGCTTCCTGCATCTGATGTTTATATGGAGCGGCGACATTCTGATGCTCTACGCCCTGATGGGAATGCTGCTCCCGCTGTTCCGCCATGCCTCGGACAAGGCAGTGCTTTCTTGGGCACTGGCCCTGCTCCTGACACCCGTATGTATTGACCTGGTCTGTGAAACGGGAGGCATCTACCTCGCGCAACCCGTAGTTGAGGCGCAGCAAGCCGTCTGTGCCCGCTATGGCATCACCGACGACAACTTTGCCTACTGGCTGCGCGACGCTCACGACTATACGGGCGTGTTCCAGTTCCTGCTGCAGGGTGCCTTGGTTCGGGTGCAGGAGTTTGTGGACGGGCACCGCTACTTCAAGGTGCTGGGACTGTTCCTCATCGGATTCTACATAGGCCGTAAGAAACTGTATGCCGATCTGGAGCAGCGCCGCACATGGCTTGTCCGCGTGTGCCGCCGCTGCCTGCTCGCGGGCCTGCCCCTGTCCGTGGCTTACGCCTGGAGCTGTATGAGCGGGCATCCACTGGGGCTGACCGTCCACAGCCTGCTCTATCTGGTCAGTGTCTATCCCATGGGCTTTGCCTACGCGGCGGGATTCTGCCTGCTATACCTGCGGTGGAAACACCTGCGGCTGTGGCAACTGCCGGCGGCTCCCGGGCGCATGGCGCTGACGTGCTACATCAGCCAGTCGGTCATCGGCATGTTACTTTTCTACGGCATCGGCCTGGGCCGGGGTGCCGATACGGGACTGACCGCCACGGAGGGCATCGTGCTGGGCGTGTACCTCTTCCAGGTGGTTTTCTGCCTGGTGTGGCTCCGCTTCTTCCGCTTCGGCCCGTTGGAGTGGATATGGCGCATGCTGACCTACGGCCAATGGTTCAGCCTGCTGAAGAAGGCTTGAACTGCTGGTCGACGCTACCCGCCGGAAACACAAAAGGCGGGAAAAATCCCTAAAAAAGCTGCCCCCCCGGTTTTTCCTTGCGCGGCTCAGGAGAAATTCGTAGTTTTGCGGCAATCAGAACCGGCGTCCTTAGAAATCATTTCCCGACGCCGGTTCCGGTCATTACCATGTTCAACCCATAAAATGACAGCCCGATGAAAACATTCCACGTTTTACTGACCCTTGCCTTGGGAGGCCTGTTCCTCGCCTCCTGCGGAAACAAACCACGCACCGAAACGCACAGCGGCACGGAAACCGGCCTGCCGGTCATCGACCTGCAGAAGGATTATCCGGAGCAGGAAGTGTTTCTCCAGGACATAGCCGATGTGACGTACATTCCCCTGGAGACTACGGACGAATCGGTGCTGGGAGTAATCAGCAAGATAATATGCCGGAACGACACGCTGATTATCCTGGATCTCCAGCAAAAGAAGGTGTTCTTTTTCAACACCGAAGGGAAATATCTAAGCTCGTTCGGGCATGTGGGAGGCGGGAAAACGGAGTATGCCTTCCCGTACAATCTCTGTGTGGACCCGGATCGCAGGGAGATTCTCGTGTACGACACTCCCATGAAATTCAGGATTGTGGTCTATGACTTTGCCGGGAACTTCATCCGGGAACTGAAGCTGAGCGAGGAAATATCAGCGGACGGCATATATAATTACGACAAGGATTATCTGCTGGCCTATGATGTGCACAAACTGCAAATCCCCGGCTCAGGCACGCCCAGCCCCTACCCCTACTGCTTCATATCCAAAACTACCGGCGAGGTGACCCGCCTGCCACTGAAAGTGGAAAAACGGAAAAACAACAGTTTCTATTATGACCAAGGAAACGGGACTACCATGTTGAGCACCATCCAAATGTCGCCCCTGATTATGAAAGGACGCGATGCCGTGATTACCGATTTTGCATTGGACACCATCTACCGGTATGCCAACCGCGTCTTGGAACCGATAGCCATCCGGCAGGGCGGCGAGGACGACATGGGGATGCTGTCGTCCACGCTCCTTATCAGCGACCGCTATTGCTTTCTGAACGTAACCCATGTGCAGGTCAACCCGGAATCGCACCAGATGGAATCGTCCGAAAACAAGGTGCTGATGTGCGACCGGGAAACGGACAAGGTGGTGACCGTACAGCTTGCCAACAAGGACATCCCGCAAATGAAGAATTACACGGGGTTTGACATGGCAAACATGTCCGCACCGGACAACTGCTTCATCACGCTCTATCTTCCGGATGTTTTGTACAGTTTTGACGAACAGCATCTGCTGTCCGGCGAATTGAAAGCACTGATGTCCCGCCTTGACCCGGAGAACAACCCCGTGCTGATGCTGGTGAAATTCAAGTAGGAATACCACCCCGGCGAAACCGGCTTCCCGATGCTCTGTGAGCCAACGCTATTTGGAGTCCGCTTCATCCATATCCGGAGCGGACGCCGAAGCGATATGCTCCCGGCACGGAATATATAGGCCGTTTCCGGCACGGGCAAGAGGATGTGCGGCGGCACAACGCCCGGACGGAGTTTTTCACCCCACAGGCACGGAAAATCGCGGATTTTTCTGTAAGTTTGCATCCGTATTACCCATCATTGACAGTCATTATGAAAGAAATCAAATGCCCCCGCTGCGGCAGTATGTTTACGGTGGACGAGGCGGACTACGCCTCCATAGTCAGCCAGGTGAAGAATGCGGAATTTACCGCCGAAGTGGAACGCCGGCTGACGGAACTGCACAGACAACAGCAGGCCGAGCAGAAAGCCATATTGGCACAGACCGAGACCAAATACCGGGCCGAACTGAGCCGGAACGCCGTGGAACTGGCCAAGAAAGAAAGTGAAATGCAACGCTCACTGATGCAAAAGGATGCGGAATTGGCACGCCTGCAACAAGAACTGAACGCTGCAGAACAGAAAAGCCGCTCTGCCATGAGTATCGCACTGGCCGAAAAAGACAGGGTGATAACCCAAATGCAATCCTCCATTGACCAGAATGCCGACAAACTGCGCATTGCCGTGATGCAAGAACAACAGAAAGCTCAGGACGAAATTCAGAAAAAAGACACTGAAATAGCCCAACTGAAGGCCACAGCCCGATTGGACCAACAAGCCGCTACTATCAAAGAGAACTCTATCAAAGCGGAATATGAAAACAAACTGAAAGTGGCGCAGGAACAGATAGACTACTACAAGGACCTGAAGCTGCGTATGTCTACCAAAATGATTGGAGAAACACTGGAAACACATTGTTCCACCCAATTTAACCAAATGCTGCGCCCTGTAATGCCTACAGCTTACTTTGAGAAAGACAACGATGCCGCCGATGGCACCAAAGGCGACTTCATCTTCCGCGACTTCGGTCCCGATGGAACGGAATACATCTCCATCATGTTTGAAATGAAGAATGAAGCGGACGGAACAGGCCCCAAGCACAAGAATGAGGACTTCTTCAAAAAACTGGACTGCGACCGCCGAAAGAAAAACTGCGAGTTTGCGGTGCTGGTCTCGCTGTTGGAACCGGACAACGAACTGTACAACGGAGGCATCGTAGACGTGTCTTACCGCTACGACAAAATGTACGTCATACGGCCTCAGTTCTTCCTGCCCCTCATCACCCTGCTGACACAGACCTCCAAGAAGAGCTTGGCATACAAAGAAGAACTGGCCATCGCCCGCAGCCAGTCTGTCGACGTGACCAACTTCGAGAACCAACTGATGGATTTCCGCGAAAAATTCGGCCGTAACTACCGACTGGCCAGCGAACGCTTCAAGACGGCGATTGACGAGATTGACAAATCCATCCAACACCTGCAAAAGATAAAAGATGCACTCATCGGCAGCGAGAATAACCTCCGCCTGGCCAACGATAAAGCAGAAGCACTTACCATCAAGAAGCTGACGCGCAACAACCCTACCATGAAGGCCAAGTTTGAAGAAGCACGCGCCGCACAGAAGCCAGAAGAGTAATCCCAAGGCTACTGCCGGACAAAAAAAGGGGGTGATACCACCCAGAAGGTTCTCTCCTCAGCCCGCTAAAGTGCCTTTTTTGAAAACCCGAGCTGACATTTGGGAAACAAAAGTCTTTTCAAACCTTCTGCTACCGACAATTATTTGCGGAAATATTTCGTTATCTTGCAAGAAATTCTTTTCTTTGTGGGACTTTATACCTTTATAGCAAAGGAAAAAATACAATAAACAATTACCATTATGAAGATTTCGCACATCGAACACCTGGGCATTGCCGTAACAAGCATCGAAGAAGCCCTCCCCTATTACGAAAATGTACTGGGGCTGAAATGTTACAACATTGAGACCGTAGAAGACCAAAAAGTGAAAACCGCTTTCCTGAAAGTAGGTGAGGTAAAGATTGAACTGCTGGAACCGACTTCACCAGAGAGCACCATCGCCAAGTTCATCGAAAAGAACGGCGGCAAGGGAGGCATGCACCATTTGGCTTTCGCCATTGAAGACGGTGTAGCCAACGCCTTGGCATACGCCGAAGAAAAAGGCGTGCGCCTCATCGACAAGGCTCCGCGCAAAGGCGCCGAAGGCCTCAACATCGCTTTCCTGCACCCGAAATCTACGCTGGGCGTACTTACAGAACTCTGCGAAAAACCGGAATAATCACTCCGGAACAATCTCCAAACAGATATAAAATCACCTAAAGATAAACAGAAATGAGCAATCAACTGGAAAAAATAAAAGAACTCATCGACCGCCGTGCAGCAGCACGATTGGGAGGTGGCGAGAAAGCTATTGCCAAGCAACATGATAAAGGTAAATATACGGCCCGCGAACGTATAGCCATGCTGTTGGACGAAGGCAGCTTCGAGGAAATGGACATGTTCGTAGAACACCGCTGTACCAACTTCGGCATGGAGAAAAAGCACTATCCCGGCGATGGTGTAGTGACGGGATGCGGTACCATCGATGGCCGTCTGGTTTACATCTTTGCACAAGACTTCACGGTATCGGCCGGCTCACTCTCTGAGACCATGTCACTGAAGATTTGCCACATCATGGACAAAGCCATGAAGATGGGCGCACCGGTCATCGGTCTGAACGACTCGGGCGGTGCACGTATCCAGGAAGGCATCAACGCTCTGGCCGGCTATGCGGAGATTTTCCAGCGCAACATCCTGGCCTCGGGTGTCATTCCGCAGATTTCGGGCATCTTTGGTCCTTGTGCTGGTGGTGCAGTATATTCACCGGCGCTGACAGACTTCACCCTGATGATGGAAGGCACATCTTATATGTTCCTCACTGGACCAAAGGTGGTAAAGACCGTTACCGGTGAAGACGTAACGCAGGAAAATCTGGGCGGTGCCAGCGTACATTCAAGCAAGTCCGGCGTCACTCATTTTACTTCTGCCACCGAAGAAGATGCGCTCAAGCTTATCCGCAAACTGTTAAGCTACATCCCGCAAAATAATCTGGAAGAGCCTCCTTACATTGACTGCACCGATCCCATCGACCGTCTGGAAGACTCACTGAATGAAATCATCCCGGACAATCCCAACAAACCTTACGATATGTACGAAGTCATCGGTGCCATCATCGACAACGGTGAATTCTTGGAGGTGCAGAAGGATTATGCCAAAAACATCATCATCGGCTTTGCCCGCTTCAACGGCCAGTCGGTGGGTATCGTGGCCAACCAACCCAAATACCTTGCCGGTGTATTGGACAGCAACGCTTCCCGAAAAGGAGCACGTTTTGTACGCTTCTGCGATGCCTTCAACATCCCCATTGTTTCGTTGGTAGATGTTCCCGGTTTCCTTCCCGGCACGGGTCAGGAATACAACGGCGTCATCCTGCACGGTGCCAAGCTGCTGTATGCTTATGGTGAAGCTACAGTGCCCAAGGTAACGGTGACGCTGCGCAAATCTTATGGCGGTTCGCACATCGTGATGAGCTGCAAACAGCTCCGGGGCGATATGAACTACGCATGGCCCACAGCCGAAATCGCGGTAATGGGTGGTGCCGGTGCCGTAGAGGTGCTTTATGCCCGCGAAGCCAAGGAACATGAAAACCCTGCCCAATTCCTGGCCGAGAAAGAGGCTGAATATACCAAACTGTTTGCCAACCCGTATAATGCAGCCAAGTATGGATATATCGACGATGTCATCGAACCGCGCAACACACGATTCCGCATCATCCGTGCCCTGCAACAGTTGCAGACCAAGAAGCTGACCAATCCCGCCAAGAAGCACGGCAATATTCCTCTTTAAATAAACTTTAAACAGATGATTATGATGAAAAAGTTTCATACAGGAATATTCTTTTCCCTGCTGCTGACACTGGGGCTTTTCTCTTCGTGCGGACAAGACTCGGAGAGCAAACTGCTGCTGAACGAGGTGCTGGTGGACAACGAGACCAACTTTCAGGATGACTACGGTGTACATAGCGCATGGATTGAGATATTCAATAAATCATACGGCACAGCCGACTTGGCAGGATGCTACCTGAAGCACAGCAGCGAAGCGGGTGACACAGCCGTATATTTCATTCCGAAAGGGGATGTGCAAACCAAAGTGGCCCCACGCCAGCACGCCCTGTTCTGGGCCGACAACAAGCCCAACCGCGGTACTTTCCATACCAATTTCCTGCTGGAAACTGACAAAGAGAACTGGATCGGTCTGTATGATTCAGGCCGCAAACTGCTCGACCAGGTTACTATTCCGGCCGGATTGCTGAAAGCCGACTACTCCTATGCCCGCGTGGACGATGCAGCTGCCCAGTGGGAAGTGAAAGATGAATCGACCGACAAATACGTGACGCCCAGCACCAATAACAAGACACTGGACAAGAACGTGAAGATGGACAAGTTCGAATTGCACGACAGCATCGGTATCGGCATGTCTGTCACTGCCATGCTGGTGGTATTCGTCGGACTTATTCTGCTGTACATTTCCTTCAAGTTCATCGGCAAGGCATCGGTACGCATACGTACGACCCGCGCCATGAAGGTGAAAGGCGTCACCGACCGCGAAGAAGCCAAGGAAAAGATGCTGGGACATGCACCGGGCGAAGTATATGCCGCCATTGCCATGGCTCTGCACGAAATGCAGAATGACGTGCACGATGTGGAGGAAACCGTGCTTACCATCACCCGCGTCAAGAGAAGCTACTCGCCGTGGAGTTCGAAAATCTACACGCTGCGCGAGACACCGCACAAAAAGTAAAGTCAGTCTAACACCTTTAAACAACAGATAAACGATGAAAGAGTATAAATACAAAATCAACGGAAATATCTACAAGGTAACCGTTGGAAACATAGAGGACAACATTGCCGACATAGAAGTGAACGGTACTCACTATAAAGTGGAAATGGAGAAGGCGCCGGAACCCAAGCCTGTCGTTGTGAAACCAGTAGTGCGCCAACCGTCCACCACACCTGCCGCCCAAACCACCCAGGTGTCGAAACCGGCAGCTGCATCGGCCGGCAAATCGGGCGTGAAGTCACCGCTGCCCGGTGTTATCTTGGAAATCAAGGTAAACGTAGGCGATGTGGTAAAGAAAGGACAGACGGTAATCATCCTGGAAGCCATGAAGATGGAAAACAGCATCAACGCCGACCGCGACGGAAAAGTGACCGCCATCAATGTCAAGCAGGGAGACTCCGTGCTTGAAGGTACTGACCTCGTAATCCTTGAATAATTATGGGAGAGTTTATTAACTTTTTAGGAAACAATCTGTCCGACTTTTGGGCATTCACAGGCTTTGCCAACGCGACGGTGGGTCATCTCATCATGTTGGTAGTAGGCCTGTTCTTCATCTACCTGGCCATTGCCAAGGAGTTTGAACCCATGCTGCTGATTCCTATCGGATTCGGCATTCTGGTCGGCAATATTCCCTTCAACATGGAAGCCGGACTACAGGTCGGCATCTACGAACAAGGGTCTGTGCTTAACATTCTGTATCAGGGTGTCACCTCTGGCTGGTATCCGCCGCTCATCTTCTTGGGCATCGGAGCCATGACGGACTTTTCGGCGCTCATTTCCAACCCCAAGCTGATGCTTATCGGAGCGGCTGCCCAATTCGGCATCTTCGGTGCCTACATGATTGCCTTGGCCGTCGGGTTCGACCCGATGCAGGCAGCAGCCATCGGTATCATTGGCGGTGCCGACGGTCCTACCGCCATCTTCCTGTCGTCCAAGCTGGCACCGAACCTGATGGGTGCCATCGCCGTATCAGCCTATTCATACATGGCCTTGGTGCCGGTTATCCAACCGCCCGTCATGCGTCTGCTGACAACGAAGAAGGAGCGCCTCATCCGCATGAAGCCGCCCCGCGTGGTTTCGCATACGGAGAAGGTTATCTTCCCCATCGTGGGGCTGCTGCTGACGTGCTTCCTCGTACCTTCCGGCCTGCCGCTGCTGGGAATGCTGTTCTTCGGCAACCTGCTGAAGGAGAGTGGCGTGACACGCCGTCTGGCCAACACTGCCAGTGGTCCGCTGATCGACACCATCACCATCCTGCTGGGACTGACGGTAGGTGCTTCGACGCAGGCTTCGGAATTCCTGACTACCGATTCGTTGTGGATTTTCTTCTTGGGTGCCATCTCGTTCTTCATCGCTACGGCTTCGGGTGTGCTCTTTGTGAAGATATTCAACCTCTTCCTGAAGAAAGACAACAAGATTAACCCGCTTATCGGTAATGCAGGCGTATCGGCAGTGCCCGACTCGGCACGTATCTCGCAGATTGTCGGTCTGGAATATGACCCGACCAACTATCTGCTGATGCACGCCATGGGTCCGAACGTGGCAGGCGTCATCGGTTCGGCCATTGCCGCCGGTATCTTGCTGGGCTTCCTGATTTAAGTCCTTGAACATTGATTATCCCCAAAGGCGCGGATTGCACGGAACACACGGATAACAGGATGAACATTATCCGCGAAGTCCGTGGAATCCGCGCCTGATTGTTTCTGATTTTACATCTATCACCCATAAAAACTACATTTATGAGAAAAAACATCTTATTAGTTTCCGGTTTGCTGGGATTGCTTACACTGGGCAACACGCTCCACGCACAGGAATTCCGCCTTAGCCCCACTCCGCAAACCTATTCGGTGCAGGAAGACAGCATTGCCCTGCCTGCACAATACCAGTTACAAACAGAAGCCGACGAAGCTTTGGCACCGGCTTCTGTCCTGCTCCGCCATCTGCTGCCGGAGTCTACCTCCAAAGCATCCTTCCGCATCAGCCTCGGCATCAAAGGCGACAAGACAGTGAAGAAATACAACCGCTACATCCCCGAAACAGCCGAAGGATATTACCTGAAGATTGACAAGAAAGGCATTGTCATTGCCGGAACTGACGCACGGGGTGCCTACTACGGCGTACAGACACTGGCGCAACTGCTCACGCTGGACAAGCTCCCCCAGGTGGAGATTACCGACTATCCGGACATCCCCTACCGCGGCGTGGTGGAAGGTTTCTACGGCCAGCCCTGGAGCCATGAGGCACGACTGAGCCAGCTGGACTTCTACGGACGCAACAAGATGAACGTCTATATATACGGTCCCAAGGACGACCCGTATCACAGTACGCCGAACTGGCGCAAACCTTATCCGGAGAAAGAAGCGAAGCAATTGCAGGAATTGGTGGAACGCGCCAAGCAGAACAATGTCATCTTCTACTGGGCCATCCACCCGGGGCAGGACATCAAGTGGAACGATGAAGACCGCGACCTGCTGCTGAAGAAGTTCGAGAGCATGTACGACCTGGGAGTGCGCGGCTTTGCCGTCTTCTTCGACGACATCAGCGGCGAAGGCACTAAAGCCGACAAACAAGCCGAACTGCTGAATTATATCGACGAGCACTTCATACAAACGAAAGGCGACGTGTCGCCCCTCATCATGTGTCCCACGGAATACAACAAGTCGTGGACCAACGTAGAAGGCGGCTACCTGACCACACTGGGCGAAAAGCTGAACCCGGATATCCAGATAATGTGGACGGGCGACCGCGTGGTAGCCAACATCGACAAACAGTCTATGGAATTCATCAACCCGCTCATCCGGCGCAAAGCATACATCTGGTGGAATTATCCCGTATCGGACTATGTGCAGGACCACATCCTTATGGGTCCCACCTATGGCAACGGTACAGACATCAAAGATGACATGACCGCTTTCGTCTCCAACCCTATGGAGCATGCCGAAGCATCTAAGATTTCCCTCTATAGCGTAGCCGACTATACATGGAATTTAGAAGACTACGACAGCCAGGCATCCTGGCACCAGGCCCTGCGTGTCCTCATGCCCAAACATGCTGACTATCTGGAAACCTTCGCCATCCACAGTTCGGACCTGGGAAAGAATAACCACAAATTCCGCCGCGAAGAGTCGCAGAACATCCGTCCCGCTCTCGATGCCCTCTGCCAAACCTACAAGAAAAACGGACAGATAGACAAAGCGGCTTTCGACCAGGTAAAGAAAGAGTGCGAAAAGATTTGTGAGGCGGCAGACAAACTGATTGCCACCGATGAGAACCCGGCACTGACAGAAGAAATGGCCCCGTGGCTCATCTACTTCAAGCAACTGGGTCTGTACGGCCAAAGCGTGCTGCATGTCCTGGAAGTGAAGCAGGACGGAAAACAATGCGTGAAATGTGCCTTAGAGCAGGCCCGTACCCAACGCATCTGGCTGGAACAAACGGGCAAACACCTGAATGAAAAAGCCAGCCAGCCCGGAGTGAAATGCGGCGGCACATACCTGCTGCCTGCTTTCGACGGATTGCTGGAAGCGGCATCCAAGTAAGCTCATCCATTCAGAAACCCAAAGCGAAATCAAGGTGCAGGTGGCACAGACCGATACAGGGATGTCCATCTGCACCTTTCTTGTTACCCATCTTCTGCACAACGGCAAGGGCAGACAGAACCTTACCGCCCATCCTTCAGTTCAACCGCATAAACCTTCACATTAGCTGCGTAAACCTTCATTTTAGCCGCGTAAACCTTTATTTAGCCGGGGTAATCCTACCATATAAAAGAAAGGCGTACCACCCATAGCAGTACGCCTTCCCCCTATATTTTGCAGCTAAGCAATCAACCGATTACTGAGCCAGCTTGCCGTTAGAACCAAGCACGTTGATGATTTTATGCTTATACAGCTTCTCCATTTCGTCACGAGCCGGACCCAGGTACTTGCGGGGGTCGAACTCAGCAGGCTTCTCTGCAAATACCTTGCGGATAGCAGCCGTCATAGCCAGACGAGAGTCGGAGTCGATGTTGATCTTGCAGACAGCAGACTTGGCAGCCTTACGCAACTCGTCTTCGGGGATACCGATAGCAGCTTCCAGATTGCCGCCAAACTTGTTGATCATGTCTACATATTCCTGAGGAACGGAAGAAGAACCGTGCAGCACAATGGGGAAGCCCGGCAGTTTCTCCATCACAGCATCCAATACATCGAATGCCAAGGGAGGAGGAACCAGACGGCCCGTAGCGGGGTCAACGTGGCACTGTTCGGGTTTGAACTTGTAAGCACCGTGAGAAGTACCGATAGAGATAGCCAAGCTATCGCAGCCTGTACGGGTAGCGAAATCAATTACTTCTTCGGGGTTCGTATAAGTATGGTGTTCGGCACAAACCTCGTCTTCCACACCAGCCAATACGCCCAGCTCGCCTTCAACAGTTACATCATACTGGTGAGCATATTCAACGACTTTCTTCGTCAGAGCCACGTTCTCTTCATAAGGCAGATGAGAACCGTCGATCATCACCGAAGAGAAGCCCATGTCTACGCAAGACTTGCACAGTTCAAAGCTGTCGCCGTGGTCCAGATGCAGAACAATTTCCGGATGTTCGCATCCCAGTTCCTTGGCATACTGAACAGCACCTTCAGCCATGTAACGCAGCAAAGTCTGGTTTGCATAGTTACGGGCACCCTTGGAAACTTGCAGGATAACCGGGCTCTTCTCTTCAGAAGAAGCCTTGATGATGGCCTGCAACTGCTCCATGTTGTTGAAGTTGAATGCCGGGATGGCATAACCGCCCTTGATGGCACGCGCAAACATCTCTCTGGTGTTTACGAGACCTAAATCTTTGTAATTAACCATGTTGTTTTAAATTTATTGTTAGTGAATAAAATTCTATGCAAAAGTAATCATTCTCCCGCAATACAGAAAGGAGTAGGGGCATAAAATATTTATATTCCGGTGATATTTGCAGACTATTTAAAGGCAGAAAGTATTCTTTAACAGTTTCATACTAAACTCAAATGGTCCAGGTAGCCGATGGAAGAACCCGTAAACCGGCAGACAAACAACGACCTGCACACGCATACGGACCAACGGCTGCTCCACTGCGGGGATGCCACGTTGAAAATGAAGCATATTGTGACTCCCGCATATCACCCTGGCAATCAGCAGTTTGCTTCTTATATATAAGAAGGCTGGTGCTTATGGCTTGAAAGCGCGCTTCCTGTACCTTAGCCATTGGTTTCCTAAGGTACAGGAAGCAGACTCCCGAAAACAGGCAGGCAAAAGACTGGAGATTTATTTTCGGTTCCCTCCCATCAACGTTTTTCCAGATAGATGATGGTAGGCAGATGGTCGCTGTACCCATTCAGCCACTTGCGGCCTCCGTGTGTGCGCAGGGGATACCCTTCGTAAGGGCTGTCGTGCTGGAAAAGGTAATCCGGACGGAACACCTCATGCCCTTCGTAACGCAAACCACGACGTGCCTTCAGCAGAGGACGGGTGATGACAATCTGGTCGAAAAGGTTCCATTTGTCGCGGTAACAGAGCGTACCGATGCCCTCATCTTCCAGGGTTTCCCACCAGGGATTGTAAAACTCACGCTTTTTCACCTGCTTGGGGTATTTGCGCGCCCCCAACGTCTGCAAGCTCTCGTCCATCGGATCATCGTTCAAATCGCCCATCACAACGAGTTTCAGCTTGCGGTTCTCGCGGAAGAGCGAATCCTTCAACGCCTTGACCTGACGGGCAGCATGCACCCGAACGGGCGACTCGGCCCCCCGCGAAGGCCAGTGATTGACGATGATACACAGGCGGTCGCCTGCCAGCTCACCGTCCACCACGAGAAAGCCACGCGTCAGGTGTGTGGTGTCTCCCTGATAAGGAACGGACAGCACCAATTTGGAATGGCGGACCGTGAACTGTTGCGGGTCATACAGCAAGGCACAATCAATGCCGCGCTTATCGGGTCCTTCGTAGTGCACATATTTATATTGGGCAAGTGCGGGCTGGGCCAGCAGGTCATCCAGCACCCGGCCATTCTCCACCTCGGCCACACCGATGCAGGCAGGCCCTTGCGGCACCTCGTCGCGCGACAGTTCGGAAAGTACCCGCGACAGGTTCTTCAACTTGGCTTCATACTTCTTCGTACCCCAGGCATAACGGCCGTCGGGCAAGAAATCATAGTCATTCTTGCCTTCGTCGTGAATGGTGTCAAAGAGATTCTCCAAGTTATAAAATGCCACACTATACAGTTCGTGCCTGTCTTTACCACGCTCCTGCCCCATCACCGAAAAAGAAGCGAGGCAGACTGTCAGAATCAAAAAAAGGAATTTCTTCATAAGCCAATTAAGTTTTTCCGGTTGCAAAAGTCAGAAATAAAACGTGATAAACCTATTTTTTGGCAAAACTTTTTCTCGATTACAAAGAAATGTCTTATCTTTGCACCCCGAAACAAAGACCATTACACTACTTTTTATTACCGAAAGTAACCGCATAGTAAAACTAAAAAAAGAAATTAGGAAATGAAAAAAGGTATTCATCCCGAGAACTACCGTCCGGTAGTATTTAAAGATATGTCTAACGGCGACATGTTCTTGTCTCGCTCTACTTGTGCTACAAAAGAGACTGTCGAGTTTGAAGGCGAAACTTATCCGTTGATTAAGTTGGAAATCTCCAGCTCTTCGCACCCGTTCTATACCGGTAAGTCCAAGCTGGTTGACACAGCCGGTCGCGTAGACAAGTTTATGAGCCGTTACGGAAAGAGCACGAAAAAATAAACTTGAGTACATTCAACAACATCAAGGAAAAAGGGGAACCCGCCAAAGGTTCCCCTTTTCCTTTGTAAAATATGCTCAAAAAAAGATAACGCAGAGTCCTTAGAAAGAAAAGTTTACTAACTTTGCGAAAACCATATCCAACAGCCTTATGAAACGAATTCTTACTCTTTGTCTGCTTCTATTGCTCTGCGTTACCTACAGCATGGCCAAACAAGAACCCTATAGTGACGTCCTCAACATAAAAGGCACATTGAAGAGTCCTTATCAACAGATTCCGGCCGGAAGCCCCGTCACTATACGGATGGTAATGAAAATCAGCGGAACCACCCAGTATGAAGCGGGCATTTACTACATGACAGAAGCCAACGGGGAAACATTCATGCTCCCCCAAGGCGGACTGAGCCAGATTGAGTTGGCCTCGCCGCAAAACACGACCGAATTCTGGCAGCAAATCTACCTGACCCACCACTTTTACGAACAAAAAGTAAAGACGTCCGAACTGGAAGAATTCCGGCGCGAAGTGGAAGAGGAAAGCCGGGAATACCTGGAACACCTGAACGACATCCTATATGAAGATGCCTATATCACCTCTTACGTGCAAGGCATCGTAGCACGAATGTGCGGAGACAACATCACTACCTACCGCAACGGCAACCTCAACGTGTATGTCATCCAATCGCCCGAGCCTTCATCGTTCATGCTACCCAGCGGAAGCCTCATCGTCAGCACCGGACTGCTCTGTGCGCTGGACTCCGAAGAAGAGCTGACTGCCGTATTGGCCGATGAAATAAGCCATTATCTCTTCGACCATCAGCTGAACAACATCCGCAAAGCCGAACGGCGTGCCCAACGCGCCCTGTTCTGGGCCGACGTGTTCAGCGCAACATCTTATGCCCTCGAAGATGCCTACTACTACGGAGGAAACGAACGTACCTTAGGAGCCAGTGCCCTGGCCGACGTCGGAACCATTATCTCCTTACTCTGTCTGCCCGTCATCGACCGCCTGGGAATGAACTACAGCGACAAACAGGAAGAAGAAGCCGACCTGCTGGCCCTGGACATACTGACCTTCAACGGCTGTCGCAAGGAAGCATTGGGCTCGGCATTGAGAAAAATAAGAGACTATTACATCCGCAACCGACAGACAAGCGACATTCTGCGCTACAACAGCATCGACAAGCTGCAAGAACGTATCGCCCAACTGCCTGCAGACGAAACAGACACAGCACCTGCCGACCGCCCCTACCTGCGGACAGTCTACGATGCTGTCAACTTCAATGCTGCACTCAACTATTCAGGCGGACTGTTTAAAGAAGCCATCATGCTGACCCAAAAGAATATCGACAACCGCCTGGCCGACAGCCAGACCTACCTGCTGATGGTGCAATCCAAAATGGCTCTTTACAACACGGAGGAAGTCAACGAAGAATGCCTTTCTCTGCTGGACAAAGCCGAGGCTCTGCCTCACGCAACCCGCAATCCGGAAGTGAGCAAGCAACGTATCCTTCTGCTGATGCGCATGAAAAAACAAACCGAAGCCCTGCACACCCTGCAAGACTATATGAACCTGCTCAACGCCTACCAGGAACAAAGACCTGCCGACCGTGAAGAACAGATATGGATTGAGAAGGAAATGAACTGGGCACAGCTGCTGATAGAGAAAATAAACTAAATATAAACGAACCTTTAAAACATTTCTGAGAAAGCCATGATGAAGAAAATGATTTTTGCATGTGCCGCCCTTTCCCTATTGGCGGCATGTCAGTCTTCACCCAAGAAGACAGAAAGCCAAAACACGGAAAACGCTTTTGTCGTGCTGAACGACAACGATGTGACCCAAAAGAAAGACGTGAAACTGAGTGAACTGACAGAAGACTTCCGCATCATCCGCATGGACAACCGCGACGAGGCTTTGTTTCAGTTCGGAGGCGCGTATTTCTCCGACAACTACATCTGCATCAAACAAAGAAGGGCACAAGCTCCGCTGAAACTGTTTGACAGAACGGGAAAATTCCTTTGCGATGTGGGTTCAGTGGGACAAGGACCTGGGGAATACACCAGCATCTATGATGCCCTTATCGACGAGAAAAACGGCAATATCTATGTGGCTCCCTTCGCCTGGAATCCCAGAATTCTGAAATACGGTTTTGACGGCAAGTTCAAGGGAGAAATCACCTTGAAAGGAAACATCAACAAAGGAAAGCTGTATTTGCAACCTGATGGCACGCTGTCTATGGTGCACCTGTGTTTCCAGGACCTCGACGGTACATTTACCGGGGCCAACATACAGCCTAACGACACGAGCCGCACGCAATATGTGTTCCACAAGTCGGTGGCTTCCAACTTCAGAGATGCCGGCGGAATGAATGTGGGCTTCAACAATGAAATATGGTCGTACCGCAACACCGATACCTTCTCATTCCAGACCACCTTCAACGACACCGTCTACCACTACGATGTTGCCAATAACCAGATGACGCCCCGCTTCCTCTATGCCATGAATCCGGAGGTGCGGAAAACCGGATGGTTCATTGTCAACGAACTGCCCCATCACTTCGCCATCATTGTCGTGGCCGGTGAAAAGAGCCGCAAGGTGCTGATGGACAAGAAGACCGGTGAAGCCTACGAAGCCACCTTTATCAACGACTTTATGGGAAACATGGGTGCGGGCATCAATTTTGAAGACGGTTATTACTTCAGCTGCGCAGAACCTATGGAACTGCAAGAATGGATAGAAGAGACTCTTGCTTCGGGCGACTGCCCCAAGGACGAGGTGGAAAAAATGACCAAACTGAAAGACTCGCTCCACGAGAATGACAACAATATCCTGATGATAGCCAAACTGAAGAAATAAGCAGAAGATATCGTCACATTTATAAACCAAAACACGGAAGCACCGGGAAAATCCTTCCCTGCACTTCCGTGTTTCTTTTTATCCTATCAGAGAATCCTTATTTGCGGAAAGGCGGTTTCACAACTTGTGCCTTCAACTTACGGCCACGCATATCAATGCAGATTTCCGTGCCCGGCTTCGAGAATTCGGGCTTCACATATCCCATGCCGATACCAATCTTGCGCATAGGCGACATGGTGCCGGAAGTGACTGTGCCTATGGCATTGCCGTCGGCATCGCAAAGCTGATAACCATGACGGGGAATGCCGCGGTCTATCATCTCGAAGCCCACCAGCTTGCGCGTGACGCCTTCCTTCTTCTGCTGCTCCAGCATGGGACGGTTGATGAAGTTCTTTCCCTCTACAAACTTGGTAATCCATCCCAGTCCTGCCTCTATGGGCGAAGTAGTATCGTCCAAGTCATTGCCATAAAGGCAGAATCCCATTTCCAGACGAAGCGTGTCGCGTGCGCCCAGCCCTACAGGCTTAATGCCAAACTCAGCACCGGCTTCAAAGATGGCATCCCAAATCTTCATAGCCGCTTCAGGATAGAAATAAAGCTCGAAGCCACCGGCACCGGTATATCCCGTATTAGAGATGATAACATCAGGCTCACCGGCAAACTCACCATGCGTGAAGTGATAGTAAGGAATGGCAGAGAGGTCTATCGGCGTCAGCTTCTGCAAGGCTTTAATGGCCAAAGGTCCCTGCACAGCCAATTGAGCCATGCGATCGGAAGCATTCTCCAACTCGGCACCCTCGGTATTATGCGACACACACCAGTTCCAGTCCTTCTCGATATTGGCAGCATTTACCACCAGCAGGTATTTCTCCGGTTCGTATTGATAAACCAACAAGTCATCCACAATGCCGCCCGTCTCGTTGGGGAAGCAAGTATATTGCACCTTGCCCGGCACCAAAGCCGATACGTCGTTGGAAGTGACTTTCTGTAAGAAGGGCAAGGCCTGCGGTCCTTTCACCCAGAACTCACCCATGTGAGAGACATCAAATACGCCCACAGCATGGCAGACGGTTAGGTGTTCGTCAATAATGCCGGAATACTCAATAGGCATGTTGTAACCGGCAAATTCGTGCATCTTTGCGCCCAACGCAATGTGCTTTTCGGTAAACGGAGTTGTTTTCATTGAAAAATATGGTTTTAAGATAAATGGTATATGTATGTATTGCAATGATTCAAACCTTCTCCTCTGTGGAAGCCATGACAGATGCGCCGGTATGCCACGGCATCGTCTTGTCGGCACAGCAAGTGAAGCGGCTATGCTTTTTACAACTTCCACATTTTTCAGCAGGGCGGTTCTAATATATGACAAGCCTGTTGCTTATATATAGGCACCCCGCTTCTTATATACAAGCCATTTGCTTCTTATATATAAGGAGTTAACACCTTCTGAATGAGTCAGAAAGTTTCAATCAAGCTTACTGACGGGCAGCTGTCAGTTCGGCTATCTTCACTATTACATTCATGGCTTTCTCCATGCTCTGGACAGGCACAAACTCATAGCGTCCATGGAAGTTCAGACCGCCGGCAAAGATATTGGGGCAGGGCAAACCTTTGAAAGACAACTGTGCGCCGTCCGTTCCTCCACGTATGGCCTTCACATGAGGAGTCACCCCAGCCTCTTCCATGGCCTTGAAAGCGATGTCGATGACGTGCATCACCGGCTCTATCTGCTGGCGCATGTTATAATACTGGTCCTTGAGCTCCAGGGTAACGACAGTTTCGCCATACTCGGCATTAACCAGGTCGGTCAGGCGCTGCATCTCGGCCTTACGACTTTCAAAACGCGCGCGGTCATGGTCGCGGATAATATAAGACACGGTCGTCTGCTCCACGTCTCCGCTCATCCCTATCAAGTGATAGAAGCCTTCGTAGCCTTCGGTATGTTCCGGCGCCTCATGCCCGGGGAGGAAGGATATAAAACGATTGGCCAGCCGGAGCGAGTTTATCATCTTGTTCTTGGCATAGCCCGGATGTACGTTGCGTCCCTTGAATGTAAGCTTGGCCGAAGCTGCATTGAAGTTCTCAAACTCCAACTCCCCTACCTCGCCTCCATCCATGGTATAAGCCCAATCGCAGGCAAACTTCTCTACATCAAACTTATGCGCACCCAGACCTATCTCTTCATCGGGGTTGAAGCCAATGCGAATCTTACCATGTTTAATCTCCGGATGCTCCTGCAAGTAAACAATGGCCGAGACGATTTCGGCAATGCCGGCCTTGTCGTCGGCACCCAACAAAGTATGCCCATCGGTCACAATCAGGTCTTCGCCTTTATGCTCCAACAGTTCGGGAAACTGCACGGGCGAAAGGATAATGTTGTCTTTCTCGCACAATACGATATCCGTCCCGTCATAATTATTCACTATGCGCGGAGCGACATGCTTGCCACTCATGTCGGGACTGGTATCCATGTGGGCTATGAAACCCACCACAGGCACCTCTGCATCCGTATTGGCAGGAAGGGTAGCAAAAAGATAACCGTTGTCGTCCAACGACACTTCCTGCAAGCCCAAGGTTTCCAGTTCCTCTTTCAGGTATTGGGCAAATACCATCTGGCCGGGAGTACTGGGTGTCACGTCAGTCTCTTCACTCGACTGGGTATCGAAACTCACATACTTCAAAAATCTTTCTACTAATGTCATAACTTATAAATGATAATTTTGTCGGACTGTTTTTTAGACACGGCTACGCGCCTAAAAGGATTAAAATCCCGTTTTACCGCCGTAAAAGTAACAAAAGAGGCGTGAACTGCCAAGCAATCCACACCTCTTTTTCATTTATTTCCATGAATTTGTCCGTCAAAAACACCCGGTACCGTCAAAGCAATGCGTACATAGTTTGCACTTGGGCAGACCGATGGATTCGACCAATGTCTCCAGCGTATTGAACTTCAGCGAATTCAGCCCGAAACGCTGGCGGATAACGTCCACCAGTTTCTCGTATTCGGGCGAACCGGTAGCAGCATATTTTTCCAGGTTCTTGTTCTCATCCCCTTCCAGTTCTTTGATGATACGGCGGGTTATCAACTCCAAATCGCTGCGCGAAGCTGTGAAGCCGATGAAAGGACAGGCGTAGATAAGAGGCGGGCAGGCAATCCGGATATGCACCTCGCGGGCACCGCAATCGAAAAGCACTTTCACATTGTCGCGCAACTGGGTGCCACGCACGATAGAATCGTCACAGAACAACACACGCTTCCCCTGCAACATGGCGCGGTTGGGAATAAGTTTCATCTTAGCCACCAGATTGCGCAACTCCTGACGGCTGGGTGTGAAGCTCCGTGGCCAGGTCGGCGTATATTTGGCAATGGCGCGATGATAAGGCACTCCCTTTCCTTCGGCATACCCCAACGCCATACCTACCCCCGAATCAGGAATGCCGCACGCACAATCCACCTCCGAGGCATCCGTCTGCCCCATCTTCAGGCCCGAGAGGAAACGCACCTCTTCCACGTTGCGCCCTTCGTAGCAGGAAGTGGGAAAACCGTAATACACCCACAGGAACGAACAAATCTGCATCTGCTCGTTGGGCTTGCGCAACTGTTCCAACCCATCGGGACGCATGCGCACGATTTCGCCCGGTCCCAGGTAAGAGTCTATCTCATAATCCAGATTCGGGAAACTGCTGGATTCGCTGCTGGCAGCGTATGCCCCGTCTTTACGGCCAATCACGATAGGCGTGCGCCCCCACTTGTCGCGGGCAGCAATAATGCCGTCTTCCGTCAGCAACAGCATGGAGCAGGAGCCTTTGATGCGGTTATAGACATTCTCAATGCCTTCTACAAAGTTTTTCCCTTGGATGATAAGCAAAGCGATAAGTTCAGTCTGATTGGTCTTTCCCGAACTAAGTTCTGCGAAGTGCATGTTTTGCGCCAGAAGTTCGTTCTCCAGTTCGTCGATATTCTGTATCTTGGCTACGGTAACGATGGCAAAACGACCGAGATGAGAATTGATAATGATGGGTTGTGCGTCTGTATCACTGATAATGCCGATGCCGGAATTTCCGGCAAATTTATCCAGTTCGTCTTCAAACTTGGTGCGGAAGTACGTGCTCTCCAGATTGTGAATGGAACGGGTAAACAGTTTTTTTTCTGCATCATACGTGGCCATTCCTCCCCTTCGGGTTCCTAAATGCGAATTATAGTCAGTGCCATAAAACAAGTCGGTCACACATCCGGCTTTCGACACGGTTCCGAAAAAACCTCCCATATAGAATTAGTATTTTAATTAAGCATTTATGCGCGCAAAGGTACAAATATAGTCGGCACGCTCAAAGAAGAGGAGGTGTCTTTTTTGAGATAAGCCCATAAAAGAAGCCGTTCTACCGACATCAACGTGCCCGTAGAAACGGCTTCCCAAAACTAACACCTGCATGAAAACCACAACTTTTTACCTTGTAGCTTTACATAAGCCTACAAATATAAGCATCTTTATCTAAACAGCCAACCTTTTTACCATTTCTTTTTCCAAGCAGGACAAAATTCCTATATTTGCGCCGCATAACCCATTTCAAAGATTCCATTTATGACGAAAACCTTGCTCCTCATTTTCCTGGGCGGAGGCACCGGCAGTCTTCTCCGCTACGGTGTGCAACTGCTGCTCCATCAACGCATTACCCCCTTTCTGTTTCCTTGGGCCACACTCAGCGTAAACATAGCCGGCAGTTTTCTCATCGGACTGTTCTATGCCTGGAGTGCCCGGTTCAACTTTTCCGACGAAACCCGCCTGTTGCTCACCACAGGCCTTTGCGGAGGCTTCACCACGTTCTCGACGTTCAGCCACGAAAGCCTTGATATGCTGAAGCAGGGATTCTACGGCAGTTTTGCCCTCTATTTATGCGCCAGTGTGATATTGGGCATAGGGGCGGCATTTGCAGGAGGATGGATAGGAAAATAATATCCGCCGGCCCGAAACAGCCCACGCAAGCATAATACCTGCGCCAGGGACAAAGAAAGGATGCCTTTAGGTAAGAGGCATCCTTTCTTTGTATAATCACTTAAACCCTTAATTGAGAGCCTCTTGTCGGATTCGAACCAACGACCCCGAGATTACAAATCACGTGCTCTGGCCAACTGAGCTAAAGAGGCGGGTGGGTAAGCTTACTACATCGCGCCGCTACGACCTGCTACCTTTGCTGCGGTCAAGCCCTGGAGGATTCACAGGGAGCTGGCCGTGTAGGACTTACCCATTTTGGTTTTGCGGGTGCAAAGGTACGCATTTTTTTCATTCCTACAATACCTTGACCGAACTTTTTTCAACGAAGTAATTTAAACTTTCTGATTAGCGAACAGACAAATCTATATAGAATTAAGAATCAACACCTTACTTCTAACATATTAGAAGCAGGCTGCTTATCGCCCGGCAGAAGACTGCTTATCGCCTGGCAGCAGACCGCTTAGGGGCTGGCAGCTTTTTTCGGAGAGTTTGTCAGGGAAGCCGTCTGGCATACGGGGCATCCGTACTGAACATAAAAAGTTTAAATCACTTCAACTTTAACAAGCAGACAAGGCGTAACATACAATATTATTTATACCTTTGCGCATCATTTCAGAACTATAAGCAAAAAAATGGCAGAAAACAGAATTTACATACAACGATACGCCATGCTCTTTGGTGCCTACTTAGGCGTATATTGGATTATAGGTTCCGCGCTTTTCCCCTTAGGGTTCACCATTCCTTTCCTGCTGCTGCTATTCATAGGTTTTGTGATAGGAGGCCCGTTTGTAGGCTATTATTATGCAAAGAACTACCGCAACCGGGTTTGCGGAGGCAGCATCAGTTTCTCGCATGCGTGGGTATTCACCGCCTTGATGTATGTATTTGCGTCCCTGCTGGCGGCAGCGGCCCACTACATTTATTTCCGCTTCATCGACCAGGGATTCCTTGTAGACACCTACACACGCATGGTCGACGAACTTTTCAGCCAGGGGGGCCCGACGGTAACCGGTATGGAAATCTATAGAGAACAGATGGAGCAGGCTTGCGAACAACTCTCCTCGCTCACCCCCATCGAAATCACCATGCAGCTTTTCTCCAACAACATCTTCTGGGGCATCCTGCTGGCCATACCTACCGGACTTTGCGTCATGAAGAAAAAAAGAACCGCAGATAACCCCTCTGACATCTCAAGATGATTGCCTTTATATAATAAAGATAAGAACCGAATGGACATATCAGTAGTCATACCTTTATACAACGAAGAAGAATCTCTGAAAGAGCTTTTCGCCTGGATTGAGCAGGTGATGGGGCAACACGGATTCTCTCATGAAATTATCTTTGTAAGCGACGGAAGTACCGACCACTCCTGGAACATCATCGAAGAACTGCACCGACAGTTCCCCGATGTGGTAAAAGGCATCAAGTTCCGCCGCAACTACGGCAAATCGCCCGCCCTGTTCTGCGGCTTCAAGGAAGCCCAAGGCGACGTAGTCATTACCATGGATGCCGACCTGCAGGACAGCCCCGATGAAATTCCAGAGCTTTACCGCATGATTACGCAAGACGGCTATGACTTAGTATCCGGTTGGAAAAAGAAACGCTACGACCCTTTGTCGAAGACCATTCCGACCAAACTGTTCAACGCCACGGCACGCAAAGTATCCGGCATCAAGAATCTGCATGATTTCAATTGCGGCCTGAAAGCCTACCGCAAAGAAGTGGTCAAGAACATAGAAGTCTACGGCGAAATGCACCGCTACATACCCTACTTGGCCAAAAATGCCGGCTTCAGCAAGATTGGCGAGAAAATAGTACACCACCAGGCACGCAAGTTCGGCAAGACCAAGTTCGGTGGATGGAACCGATTCTTCAACGGTTATCTGGACCTTATTTCCTTGTGGTTCCTTTCCACATTCGGCGTCAAGCCCATGCATTTCTTTGGCTTTTTAGGCTCGCTGATGTTCATACTCGGCTTCATTTCCGTAATCATTGTAGGAGTCAGCAAACTATATAATATGTATAACGACTTGCCTTACCGTCTCGTGACCGAATCTCCCTATTTCTATTTAGCCCTGACTGCCATGATTATAGGCACACAACTGTTCCTGGCAGGATTCCTGGGCGAACTGATCTCGCGAAACGCAGACGGACGCAACAATTACCAAATAGAGAAAACCCTGTAAAACGATGAGACAACTGATAAGAATAATCTTTGGGAGTTTACTCCTCTGTGTTTTCATCGGCTTCACCGCCTCCTGTTCGGAAGAAGCCGACTGTTCTATGGCCGAACGCCCGATGATGAACTGCAATCTCTACACCCTCGACCGAGACGGATATGCCATCAGAGACACACTCGACTCGCTCACCGTCACGGCATGGGGCACGGACAGTATTATTGTCAATAACCAACAGGACGTGAGAAACCTTACACTGCCTTTGCGCTATACAGCCGACTCGACTGTACTGGTGTTCCGGTATAGCCGCAACACGACCGACACCGTGATTATACGCCATACCAACACGCCCTATTTCCTGTCGATGGATTGCGGGTATCAAATGCAGCAGAGCATCAACGAGGTCCTTCATACTCGTCATCGGTTGGACTCCATATACATAACCTCTAATGAAGCCGACATTTATGGTCAGGAAAACATTAAACTATTTTATATTCATTAGTCTGCTATGCGCACTGTGGCTGTTCTTCCCCCTAAAAGGTACGGCACAGAACTATAACAACCAACGTGATACGCGACCGGTAGCGACCAAAAAAGAAAAAAAGGCTGCCGAGATAGAATATCCGCTCTACAACGGCGTATTTGTTGGAATCGACCTTTGGGGCATAGGTAGCGGACTGCTGGGAGGGAACATGACCAGCAGCGAAGTGGTGGCATGCGTAGACTTGAAGCACCGTTTCTTCCCTACCGTAGAATTGGGATATGGGAAAACAGACGAATGGAGTGACGATGGAATACATTACAAAAGCGGTGCCCCCTATTTCCGGATAGGCATGGACTATAATGCCCTCTATAAAAAGAAGCACGGACACATGATACTTGTCGGCCTGCGCTACGGATTCAGCCGCTTCAACTATGATATTGGCAGCTACGAACTGAACGACCCCATCTATGGTGGCCCCCCCATGAATCCTAACATATCGGATGACATCTGGGGAGGAAGCGTGCTCTACCAGCATCCCGGCATGAAAGGCTCCATGCAATGGCTGGAATTTGGTGTAGGCATCCGTACCCGTGTCTGGCGCGCCCTCTATATGGGATGGGGGATAAAGTACCACTTCAAGCTAAGCGAATCCAAAGGCCGGTTCGGCGACCCGTGGTATGTGCCCGGCTTTGGAAAATACGGCAACAATGCCTTGGGAGTACAATACACCATTATGTATAAACTACCGTTTTAACGGATTAAAAATAGGATAACGTAATTATGACCGGATTTGAGACTTGGTTGCTGGCCATCGGGTTGGCCATGGATTGTTTTGCCGTTTCCATAGCCAGCGGCATCATATTGAAACATACCCGCTGGAAAACGATGCTGACTATGGCATTCTTCTTCGGCTTTTTTCAGGCACTGATGCCACTCATAGGGTGGGCCGCCGCCAGCCTGTTCAGCCATCTTATAGAAAGCGTAGACCACTGGATAGCCTTTGGTATCCTGGCTTTCCTGGGCATCCGCATGATTCGCGAATCGCTCAAGGAAGAAGATTGCCGCCGAGCCTTCGACCCCACACGCCTGAAGATCATACTGGCCTTTGCTGTAGCTACCAGCATCGATGCCCTGGCCGTGGGGGTGTCGTTTGCCTTTATGGGCATAAAAGGCATATCCGGCATCCTTCCTGTAACAGGCATCATAGGTTTCGTATCGTTCATGCTTTCTCTGACCGGACTGCTATTCGGCATCAAGTGCGGATGCGGCCTGGCACGCAAATTACGGGCAGAAATGTTGGGAGGCATTATATTGGTGCTTATTGGAAGCAAGATTCTGGTAGAACATCTGTTCTTTTCATAGACTTCCCCTCCAATGGTATCAGTCTTTGCACTCCTGCAACCACAAAACCATCCATATTCTGAAACTTTATGACTCGCAAAAAGACTATTAATCTCCTATGGCTACTGCTTCTGATAGCGGGTACTGTCTGGATTCTCAGCCGACACCAGGCCACTCCCCCTTACCAGAAAGACAATGGCATGATATTCGGTACTCTCTACAACGTAACCTATCAATCGGACAAAAACATGAAAGAGGCTATCGAAGCTGTACTGCACCGCTTCGATGGTTCGCTCTCTCCTTTCAACGACACCTCCGTTATCAGCCGTGTGAACCGCAACGAGCCGGTAGTGCCCGACTCTTTCTTCGTCAATGTCTTCCGCCGCAGCCAGGAAATCTCCGCACAGACCAACGGTGCTTTTGACATCACGGTAGCTCCGCTGGTCAATGCTTGGGGATTCGGCTTCAAAGACGGTGCTTTTCCCGACTCACTCACCATAGACAGCCTGTTGCAATTTACCGGCTGGCAGAAGGTGCGTCTTACCGACAAAGGAATCATTGAAAAAGAAGACCCACGCCTGATGCTCGACTGTAGTGCCGTAGCCAAAGGGTATGCGGTAGATGTGGTGGCCCACTTGCTACGACGACACGGCATACATAACTTCATGGTCGATATAGGCGGCGAAGTGGTGGTAAGCGGCACCAATCCTTCGGACCAACCGTGGCGCATCGGTATCAACAAGCCGGTGGATGACTCCCTCTCGATAAACGGTGAGCTCCAGACCGTGCTGCACATCACCCAAGCTGCTCTGGCTACTTCCGGCAATTACCGGAATTTCTACTACAAAGACGGGAAAAAATACGCCCATACCATCGACCCCCGCACGGGCAATCCGGTACAGCACGAGATACTGTCGGCCACGGTCATTGCCCCCGACTGCATGAGCGCCGATGCCTATGCCACCTCATTCATGGTCATGGGACTGCAGCACACCATCCGTTTCCTGAAAGAGCATCCGGGCATTGAAGCTTATCTCATTTACAGCACATCGGACGGAAAGACTGCCATATACCAAACTGAAGGCATGGCCCGCTATTTTATAAATGAATTCAGCTGATTTCACCGTGAAGGTTGTGAAAGATGCGTGAATGAAGTATCTTTCACAACAAATAACTAATTGACATATAGTTGCAATAGCGTGAAGGCGTGAAGGCAATTGGGGAGAAAAGAAAGTCATATCCGTATAGTCCACTCTGAAGATAAGGCTGCTCAAATGAAGGTTTACGGTGCTCAAATGAAGGTTTACGGTGCTCAAATGAAGGTTTAGGACGCTCAAATGAAGGTTTATGAGGATATGCAGAGAATGTGCCTGTCTTCACGACCTTCGTTTTTGTCCCTTTGTTCTATAGCAATGTCCCTATAAACGGGACCAAGAGCCCGCAAAAGGAGACAGGCAACAAGCCGTCGGTCCTGTTTTTTATTCTGCCAATATAGAATACCGAGGATTTTTATCTAATTTTGCTGCCTGAAAAGATTAATAACATTACACCGATATGTATACAGTGATTAAACGTATGGAGATTTCGGCTGCTCACCGGCTCCAACTCTCCTACCCCAGCAAATGCCAACAACTGCACGGACATAACTGGATTATCACAGTCTATTGCCGTGCCCGCGAACTGAACCAAGATGGCATGGTAACAGACTTTACCCACATCAAACAACTGGTACAGGATACGCTGGACCACCGCAATCTGAATGATATACTTTCTTTTAACCCTACTGCCGAAAACATAGCCCGCTGGCTGTGCGACCATATCGAACACTGCTACCGAGTTGATGTGCAAGAATCGGAAGGAAATACTGCCATTTATGAAAAAGAAGATTAACGAAATATTCTATAGCCTGCAGGGAGAAGGCTGCCATACGGGAACTCCCGCCGTTTTCATCCGCTTTTCCGGATGTAACCTTCACTGCTCATTCTGCGATACGCAACATGAAGAAGGTACGCCGATGACTAACGAGGAAATTATAAAGGAAGCCTGCCGATACCCGGCCCGCATGGTCGTACTCACCGGCGGAGAACCGGCACTCCAAATAGACAAAGACCTCATTGACCGCCTGCACCGAGAACACCGCTATATCTGCATTGAAACTAACGGGACCACTCTTCTACCTCCTGGCATAGACTGGGTGACTTGTTCTCCGAAAGCCGAAGGCACCGTAGTCATCCCGCGCATCAACGAACTGAAAGTGGTCTACACCGGACAAGACGTAGAGACTTTGCGCGAACAACTGAAAGCCGACCACTACCTATTGCAACCCTGCTCGGGCCAGAACATCTCCGAAACGGTGGATTATGTGATGCAGCACCCCCATTGGAGACTCAGCCTGCAAACGCATAAGTTCATCGGCATCAGATGACTGTTCTTACCTTCGTTGATAAGACAGCCTGAAAACTTCATCGCCAATATTTAACCCAAATTCACGCTAATATGAAAGTAGGCTTATTTATCCCCTGCTACATCAATGCCATCTATCCGCAAGTAGGTGTATCATCCTACCGATTGCTGACAAGCTTAGGAGTGGACGTAGACTATCCACAAGACCAGACTTGTTGCGGACAGCCTATGGCCAATGCCGGATTCGAGAACGAATCGACCCAACTGGCCAGCCGCTTCGAACAGTTATTCAGCAACTATGACTACGTAATAGGTCCTTCGGCCAGCTGTGTAGCTTTCATACGGCTCAACCATCCAGGCATCCTGAAACAAGCCGGACACACCTGCCAAAGTGCCGGCAAAGTATATGACATTTGCGAATTTATTCACGATGTACTGAAGCCCACCCGCCTCAACGCCCGCTTCCCCCACCGCGTCAGCATCCATAACAGCTGCCACGGAGTACGCGAACTCGGCCTTTCGTCGCCTTCCGAACGCAATATTCCTTACTATAACAAGCTGCGCGACCTGCTTTCGATGGTAGAAGGCATCGAAATCCATGAGCCCGAACACGCAGACGAATGCTGCGGCTTTGGAGGCATGTTTGCCGTCGAAGAACAAGCCGTGTCCGTCTGCATGGCCCGTGACAAAATCCGACACCACCTGGACACGGGAGCCGAATACATCACCGGTGCCGACAGTTCGTGCCTCATGCACATGCAGGGTGTCATCGACCGCGAACACCTGCCCATCCGAACCATCCACATTGTAGACATCTTAACTTCCAAACAATGAGTACCAAACATTCCATAGCCGCCGAAGCTTTCCTGAAAGACCAACGGCAGGTGGCCTGGCACAACGAGACCCTCTGGATGGTCCGTGCCAAACGCGACAAAATGAGTCGCGAAGTGCCCGAATGGGAAGACCTGCGGCGCAAGGCCTGCGAACTGAAACTATATTCCAACAGCCATCTTGACGAATTGCTCACCCAATTTGAGCAGAAAGCCACAGCCAACGGGGCTATCGTGCACTGGGCCAAAGATGCAGCCGAGTATCGCTCTATTGTCTACGACATACTCAGTTCCCACCACGTCAAACGCTTCGTCAAAAGCAAATCCATGCTGGCCGAGGAGTGCGAACTGAATCCCTACCTGCTCTCCAAAGGCATTGATGTAGTGGAAACCGATCTGGGCGAACGCATCCTACAGCTTATGCATCTTCCGCCTGCCCACATCGTTCTGCCGGCCATCCACATCAAACGTCAGCAAGTAGCCGAGCTGTTTCAAAAGGAAATGGATGCCGAACCCGGCAACTGCGACCCCACTTACCTGACCCATGTGGCACGGCGTAACCTGCGCCACATCTTCCTCAATGCCGAAGCAGCCATGACCGGAGCCAACTTTGCTGTAGCCTCAACCGGCGACATTGTCGTATGCACCAACGAGGGGAATGCCGACATGGGAACTTCATGCCCCAAACTGAACATCGCAGCTTTCGGTCTGGAGAAAATCGTACCCGACCTCGATGCCCTGGCAGTCTTTACCCGCCTGCTGGCACGCTCGGGCACCGGACAGCCTGCCACAACTTATACTTCGCACTACCGGCATCCGCGTAAGGGAGGAGAGTACCACATCATCATTGTAGACAATGGCCGCACCGACATTCTTACCCATCCCGACCACATCCGCACGCTGAACTGCATCCGCTGTGGTGCGTGCATGAACACTTGTCCCGTCTATCGGCGCAGCGGCGGTTATTCATATACTTACTTCGTGCCCGGTCCTATCGGCATCAACCTCGGAATGGCTCATGACCCCATGAAATACAGCGACAACCTGTCGGCTTGCTCGCTGTGCCTGTCCTGCTCCAATGTCTGCCCGGTCATGGTAGACTTGGGCGAACAGATTTACCGCTGGCGACAGACGCTGGACGGCATAGGCAAAGCCAATCCGGTCAAGAAGGCCATGTCTGGAGGCATGAAAACCCTGATGGAGCACCCAAGCCTTTTCAACACCGCGCTCCGATTTGCCCCATGGGTAAACAGTCTGCCACGCTTCCTGAAATACAACCGTCTGGACGAATGGGGTAAAGGAAGAGAACTTCCCCGTTTTGCCAATGAGTCATTCAATGAAATGTGGAAAAAACATAAAGTACAAGGAGAACAAGGAAAGGAGGAATCCAAATGAGCAGCAGAGACGAAATCCTATCTGCCATCCGGCAAAATACCCGGCAGAAATTCGAATATCCCCAATGGGCACTCCGTGCCACTACCTACGCCGACCCGGCAGCGCATTTCTGCCAAGCACTCGCCCAAGTGGGAGGTCAATCTGTCATGACGGACAAAGACACCGACATCAATGCCCTCATCCGCGAGCATTTCCCACAGGCCAGACGCATCGGTTCTGTCTGTCCGGAAATCACTTGTGCCACCTTCAACCCCGATAATGTAGAACGTGCGCAAGACCTCGACGGGACAGATGTAGCCATAGTCAGCGGAGAATTTGGCGTGGCCGAGAACGGAGCTGTCTGGATTCCGCAGACAGTCCGTCATAAGGCTCTGTATTTCATAGCCGAAAGTCTGGTTATTCTTCTTGAGCGCAGCCAAATAGTACACAACATGCACGAGGCCTATGCCCGCTTGAAACAAGACGGCGACTATCAGTTTGGTGTCTTTATTTCAGGACCGTCCAAAACAGCCGACATTGAACAGGCACTGGTGATGGGAGCACACGGAGCCAGAGAGGTATTGGTGGTGCTGAGGCCTTGAGGAAAGCTGCATTTTCTTGCAATAAGATGGCAGGCCGACTGTGCCCTTACATCTCAGACATGAACTCCCAGGCGCTTGGAAGCGAACTTCCAAGCACTTGGGAGTTTCTTTCTAAAGGCTTAGAAACAAACCTCCTCTATATAAGGTGAAACAGTTTGTCTGACAGGAAGATACCCAAGAATGAACCTTCTTCTGCCAGGGCAGACGGATGGCAACAAACGCATTCCACCCACGGTATTGGCGCATCCGACTTACAGTTTTTTCAGTTCCTGGTATAACCTCTGCACGGGAAGTCCCATGATATTAAAGTAACTGCCTTCTATATGCTCTACACCAATATAGCCTATCCATTCCTGCACACCGTAAGCTCCAGCCTTATCCATCGGACAAAAACGGTCTACATAATACGTTATTTCTTCTTCCGATAAAGTAGCAAAGCGCACCTCAGTACCGGCCGAGAAACAGCGCTGCCAGTCACACGTCGTCAGGCAGACCCCTGTATAAACTTCATGCGTACGTCCGGACATAGCCCTCAACATCTGCAAGGCATCTTCGCGGTCATGGGGTTTTCCCAACACCCTCCCATCCAACCACACAATCGTATCGGCTGTAATTATCAGCTCATTGTCCTCCAGCATAGAACGATAAGCTTCAGCCTTCTCACGCGAGATGTACAGAGGAATGTCCGCTCCCTGCAAGGTATCAGGATATGACTCATCCACACCGGGCAACGTACGCACTTCATAGTCTACACCCAATCCCGAAAGCAGTTCTTTGCGTCGAGGAGAGTTAGATGCCAGAATCAGGTGATATTTCTTCAAATTATCAAGCATATACATAAGTAATGTTTAGAAAGTATTAATTAACAAGCCAAGCTTTCCGGAATTACCAGCCAAAAGCGCGATTGTCTGCCATCCAAAGGCCTTGCGCCCGCATCACTTGCTCTATCAGATCGCGCCCGCATCCATATCCGCCCATTGCGTGCGAGATATAACGTGAAACCGCCTTGACTTCAGGCACGGCATCATGAGGGCAACAAGGAAGTCCGCAAAGGTTCATTACCTGTATGTCGGGAATATCATCACCCATGTAGGCAATTTCCTCGTGCTGCAATCCGTGGCGTTCACAGAAATCCTGGTAATCATGCACTTTGACAGACGAACCCAAGTAGATATTCTCAGGAGAAAGTCCCAATGTCAGAAAACGATGACGTACCGCCTCGGTACGTCCGCCGGTTATGATACCGACCAGCAATCCCTGCTTCACTGCCAATTGCAAAGCGTAACCGTCTTTTATGTTCAACGTACGCAATGGCTCACCTTCCGCATTCATGGGAATGACATTCGCACTCAATACACCATCTACATCAAACAGCAACGCCTTGATCCGAGTCAAATCGTAATTAATGGTACTCATATAAGCAACTACTTTATTTAATCCAAGTCACGGAGCTACGGCGTTTTTACTCGCTTCTCCGGATGAAGGAATGTCAGAATGAAGACGACTGATACTTTCGCTAATCTTCCGATAAAGCTCCTGCAATTCAGGAGCATCGGCCAAGAGAGCAAGATGCTTCTCCACCACAGCCCTATCACCACGGACTGCAGGTCCGGTTTGGGCATCGTGCGGAGCAAGGAAATGTACCTTCCGGGCAGTTTCATCTATAAGCGGCAGCAAAGCATCAAAGGGAAGTCCATGACCAGTCAGCACACGGTCGGCACAATCGTATAAATAGTTGGTAAAATTACAAGCCAGCACAGCTGCCAAATGCAAATAACGCCGCTGTTCGGACGTTGCCTCATAAACTTGGGCAGAAAGGACAGACGCCACTGCATGAAGGAACTCTGCACAAGGTTTGTCGCACCCTTCTACAAAAATAGGAATCCGTGAGAAATCCACCTCCTGCTGCTTGCTGAAAGTCTGCATGGGATAAAAAACGCCATAATTGGCGGCATATCCTTTCCACAAATCCATAGGCTGGCTACCAGCCGTATGTACCCACAGAGCATCTTCATGTCCCTCAACCAACCGGGGGATAAGCTGGGGCAAGACATCGTCTGTCAGCGAAACCACATACAGCCGGGCATGCGGCGCCAATGCTCCCACATCGGTTGTCCAGGTGGCTTCAACCTGCTGCGCCAGCGCACGGGCAGAAGCATCTGTGCGGCTGTAGACCTGCATGATGCGGAAACCCTTGCGATAAAACGCCTTGGCAAGATTGGTAGCCAGATTGCCGGCACCCACCATCACTATCGAAGTATCTTCAATGCTTCTTCTCATAAAATTAACCAGTTTTCAACGCGTAGAAATAAAATACAGTATAATGCCTACTACCAACAAGGCAAGTGGCAAAAGATAAGCCGACATGGTGCCCAGCAACGCAGTGATAAGTCCGAAATTGAGTATGAGCCATAAGGCCAACAGCACCAATCCCACAGATTTATCATGTTTCAGCAAAAGAAAGATAACGGCTGTGTAGAGCAAAAAATAATCTTTGTTCATCACCCAGGGTAAACCCAGACGTCCAAAGCCCACGATACGGTCTATCAGATAAATAATGCCAAACACGATAAGTGTCACGGCAGCAGCTTTGTATGTATCGCTATTATTATGCGCCTTGGCCATCATTCCTGTCCTCCCTCCTGGTAACGGTTCAAGTGAATTTTCTCCCACTGCAGGAATTCTTCGTTGAAAGGCTTTCGCTCCATCCCTTTATGGCCAACCGCAATGATGCAGACCGTCTGCAACTGCAAGGGCAGATTCAGCACATTATGGACATAATCATCCGAAGGAATGCCTGTCTGCGTATAACGTTCACGCACTTGCACCCAACAACTGCCCAGCCCCAAATCTTCTGCTTGCAACTGCACGTATATGGCAGCAATAGAAGCATCTTCTATCCACACGTCGCTGGCAAGCGGGTCTGCCGCAACCACTACGGCCAGCGGAGCATCAGCCAAAAACTGAGAGCCTTGCGCCTTGCAAAGCGAAAGCTGAAGAAGTAACTCTTTATCATCTACTACAATAAACTGCCAGGGAGTACTGCGTTTGGAAGACGGAGCCATCAGTGCAGCCTTCATCAGTGCCACGACCTGCTCCTGCGTCAACTCCTCTTCGGTAAATCTGCGCATGCTACGACGCAGTTTTATCAAATCACTGAAACTTTCCATTTGTATCCGAATATTGATTTTGGGCACAAATATAGGGAAAAATCCCATACGTACCTGACAAGAAAACAAAATGTCCAATCGAAGAAAAACATTGCCGAATGGAAGTAAACAGATGAACGTCCGTCAAATACACAATCCAGATGCCCTGTTGAATGACACCCGTCAACAAACAAAATGTCATTCCAACAGAAAAAGAAAAGAAACAAAACAGAGCACAACAAACAAGATTATTTGTATATTTGCATCACCATGCCTTTGCAACTGACCATATACCGTGCCGGAAGCAACATTCCCGCCTTGCCGGGCAACAACACCTTCCACTCCACCGAGTTGTTTCATATCTATGAAGCCACACCCGGCTATACCCCCTTGCTGGTTGTGGCCAGCCTCAATGGCCAACCCGTAGCCAAACTGCTGGGCGTGGTGCGCCGCAGTGTACGGCTGACACCTCCTGCTTTAATCAAACGTTGTGAAGTGTATGGGACGGGAGAATACTTTGTGCCCGATGAACAGTGCGAAAACATATTCGGCGAAATGCTCCGGAAACTGACCCACGAAGCTTTGCGCCGTTCGTTTCTTATCGAATTCCGAAACCTGGACGACCCACGTTTCGGCTATCGCTTCTTCCGCCAAAACCACTACTTCCCCATTAACTGGCTGCGCGTGCGCAATTCCTTACACGACAACAGCCCGGTAGAAGCCCGCTTCAGTCCATCTCGATTACGGCAAATCCGAAAAGGGCTAAAGAACGGTGCACAAGTCCGGCAAGCACGTACTCCAGATGAAATCCAACATTTTGCCCGGATGCTCCACCATGTCTATTCTTTCAAAATCCGACGCCACTTCCCCAGCCTGCGCTTCTTCCGCGAATTAGAACGCCAATTGGTCAACGGCAAACAAAGCACGATATTCATCGTCACCTATAAAGAACGCATCATCGGAGGAAGTGCCTGCATATATTCAGCCGACACGGCCTACCTGTGGTTTTCGGGTGGTATGCGCAAAACCTATGCTCTCCAATACCCAGGCATCCTGGCCGTATGGGCAGCCCTAAGCGATGCCAAACAACGAGGATGCCGACACTTGGAGTTTATGGATGTAGGCTTGCCTTTCCGCCGACATGGATATAGAGATTTCGTATTGCGCTTTGGTGGCAGGCAAATCAGCACCCGACGCTGGTTCCGCTTCCGCTGGACATGGCTGAACCAACTATTGAGCAAACTGTGGGAATAACAAAACTTCCTTACCCATTCCTTTAACCAAGACTCCTTTAACAAGCCACCCTACCTCCGCCACGAATCCTCCGGCATTTTTCCGGAAAAATCAACACGGGAATGAGATTTTTTGCGTAAGTTTGTAGCCGTAACCCTAAAACCGTACATTACGATGTGTTCAGAAGGAATTTATGACAGATATATCAACTTTTACACGGATTTTGCATTCAAGAAACTTTTTGGCACAGAACTCAATAAAGAACTGCTCATCAGTTTCCTGAACTCTCTATTACAAGGACGTGAACATATTGAAGACATTACTTATCTAAATACAGAACACTTGGGCACACAAGAGTATGACCGTCGTGCCGTGTTTGATGTCTATTGTAAAAACAACCGCGGCGAGTACTTTCTGGTAGAAATGCAGAAAGGCGAACAGCAATATTTCAAAGACCGGAGCATCTATTACTCCAGTTTTGCCATCCGCGAACAAGCTCCTCGTGGCTATTGGGATTATGAATTAAAAGAAATCTACACCATCGGTATACTGAATTTCTGCTTTGAAGGAAGTTCCCCCTCTTACTACCATGAAGTAAAGCTATTGGACACAGAAACCAAAGAGGTATTCTATGACAAGTTGACGTTTATCTACTTGGAAATGCCTAAATTTACAAAAACGGAAAATGAACTGACCACACTGTTCGACAAATGGTTGTATGCCATCCGCAACTTGGCTTCATTAATGGAACGTCCTCACGCTTTACAGGAGAAAGTATTCAAACGATTGTTTGAAGCAGCTGAAATCGCCAAATTCGAACCCAAAGAACGGTACGCATACGAAGAAAGCCTAAAAATCTATCGTGATTGGTTCAGCGTAATGGAAACAGCCAAAAGAAAAGGCTTAGCAGAAGGTTTAGCGGAAGGTAGAGAACAAGGTTTAGAACAAGGTAGAGCAGAAGGCAGAGAACAAGGTAGAGCAGAAGGCAGAGCGGAAGGTAGAGAACAAGGTAGAACAGAAGCTGTACAGGCAATGGCTTTAAAAATGAAACAAGAAGGCATTTCTAATTCTGTTATAGCCAAGTTTACCGGAATGACTGAAACTGAAATTGAAAATCTATAAGATAAAGATTTCTACTTCAGAACATTACTGCCAAGTAAATTGAGGTCCATTCTGCAAAGAAGAGTAATGTCCTCGTGTGGTTTCGGCTGAAATAACTGCCATCTATTCATCGTCAACCCACAATCATTGATTTTTCATTATGCTTAGCAAATTCAAACTCAATCAACTCTATTTCAAAGATACCCAGTTTGCCGACCTGATGAAACGGCGCATTTTCAATGTCCTGCTCATCGCCAACCCCTACGATGCTTTTATGCTGGAAGATGACGGGCGTATAGACGAGAAAATATTCAATGAATATGCCTCGCTCTCTCTGCGCTATCCTCCCCGCTTCAGTCAGGCTACCACATGCGATGAGGCGCTGGCACAACTGGAATCAATGACCTACGACTTGGTTATCTGTATGCCAGGTACGGGAGACAATGAAGCCTTCGACACCGCCCGACGCATCAAGCAGGATTATCCACACCTGCCTATCGTCATTCTGACCCCTTTCAGCCATGGAGTCACCGAACGTATTGCCAATGAAGACCTGAGTGCCTTCGAATATGTGTTCTGCTGGTTAGGCAACACAGACCTGCTGGTATCTATCATCAAACTGATAGAAGACAAGATGAACCTTGAACACGATGTCAGCCAGGTAGGCGTGCAGGTCATGTTATTGGTAGAAGACAGCATACGCTTCTACTCTTCCGTACTTCCCAATCTCTACAAATTTGTGCTGCAACAGAGTCAGGAATTCAGCACCGAGGCACTGAATGCTCACCAACGCACCTTGCGTATGAGGGGGCGGCCCAAAATTGTATTGGCACGTACCTACCAGGAGGCATGGAGCATCTACGAAAAATACAAGAACAACATATTGGGAGTCATCACCGATGTACGTTTCCCCCGCACAGAGGGTAGTCCCAAGGATGCCTTGTCCGGCATTAAACTCTGTGCTGCCATCCGCAAAGAAGACCCATTCGTACCGCTTATCATTCAAAGCAGCGAATCGGAAAATGCAGCATACGCCGCCAAATACGGTGCCGCCTTCATCGACAAGAATTCCAAGAAAATGGATGTAGACCTGCGGCGCATCGTATCGGAGAATTTCGGTTTCGGCGACTTCATTTTCCGCAATCCGGAAACCGGAGAAGAGATTGCACGCGTCAAGAACCTGAAGGAACTGCAAAACATCTTGTTCGCTGTGCCTGCCGAATCGTTTCTCTACCACATCAGCCACAACCACGTCAGCCGCTGGCTTTACTCGCGCGCCATGTTCCCCATCGCTGAATTTCTGAAACCCATCACGTGGAACAGCCTGCAGGATGTCGACGCACACCGCCGACTTATCTTCGAGGCGATTGTAAAGTACCGTAAAATGAAGAACCAGGGCGTGGTGGCCGTGTTCAAGCGCGACCGCTTCGACCTTTACTCCAACTTTGCCCGTATCGGCGACGGTTCGTTGGGTGGAAAAGGACGCGGCCTGGCTTTCATTGACAACTTGGTAAAACACCACGCTGAGTTTGAGGAATTTGAAAATGCCCGCGTAGCCATCCCGAAGACGGTGGTTCTCTGCACCGACGTGTTCGACGAGTTCATGGACAGCAACAACCTCTATCAGGTAGCCCTGTCGGATGCCGACGATGCCGTCATTCTGCGCTACTTTCTCAAAGCCAAACTGCCCGACCGGCTGGTAGAAGACTTCTTCACTTTCTTCGATGTGGTGAAGTCGCCCATCGCCGTTCGCTCGTCGTCGCTGCTGGAAGATTCACACTACCAACCCTTTGCAGGCATTTACAATACCTACATGATACCTTATCTGGACGACAAATACGAAATGCTGCGCATGTTGTCCGATGCCATCAAAGGCGTATATGCTTCGGTTTTCTTCCGTGATTCAAAAGCCTACATGCAGGCTACAAGCAACGTTATCGACCAGGAAAAGATGGCTGTCATCCTGCAGCAGGTAGTCGGCATCCAGTATGGCGACCGTTATTATCCGTCCATGTCGGGAGTAGCGCGTTCGCTCAACTATTACCCCCTCGGCGACGAGCAGGCCGAAGAGGGCATTGTCAATCTGGCTTTGGGATTGGGAAAATACATCGTAGACGGCGGCATGACGCTGCGTTTCTCGCCCTACCACCCCAACCAAGTGTTGCAAACTAGCGAACTGGAACTGGCATTGCGCGAAACGCAGACCCGCTTCTATGCCCTCGACCTGAGCAATGCCGGACACAACTTTTCCATCGACGACGGCTTCAACCTGCTGAAGCTCCCGGTAAAGGAGGCCGAGAAAGACGGGTCACTGAACTATATCGCCTCTACCTACGACCCCTACGACCAGATTATCCGCGACGGTCTTTACCCGGGCGGACGCAAGGTCATTACCTTTGCCAACATCCTGCAACACGATGTCTTTCCACTGCCGCGCATCCTGCAACTGGCTTTGAAATACGGACAGGCCGAGATGCGCCGCCCCGTAGAAATAGAGTTTGCTGCCAACCTGAGCCGTGAGAAAGACCGCACTGGCACGTTCTACCTGTTGCAGATACGCCCCATCGTAGACAGCAAGGAGATGTTGGAAGAAGACCTTCGCCTCATCCCCGACGACCGCCTGCTGCTGCGCTCCAACAACTCACTGGGACATGGCATCATGGACGACATATTCGACGTGGTCTACGTCAAGACACAAAACTACAGTGCTTCCCGCAATCCGGAAATTGCCCGCGAGATAGAAAAGCTGAACCAACAATTCCTTGACCTGGGACGCCACTACATCCTCATCGGCCCGGGGCGCTGGGGCAGCAGTGACCCTTGGCTGGGCATTCCCGTAAAATGGCCCCACATCTCGGCCGCCCGCGTCATCGTAGAAGCCGGGCTGACCAACTACCGCGTTGACCCCAGTCAGGGTACTCACTTCTTCCAGAACCTGACCTCATTCGGCGTAGGCTATTTCACCATCAATGCTTATATGAATGACGGACTCTACAACCAGGATTACCTGAATGCCCAACAGGCTGTGCAGGAGACTCAACACCTGCGCCACGTACGTTTCGGGCTCCCTCTGGTGGTGAAAATGGACGGCAAAAAGAAAGAAGGCGTGGTGATGCTTCCGGGCGAATCGGAATGATCGCTTTGATATTTTACCAAACCTGACTTGTCGTGAATCGCGTACTTCCACCCCCAATATGGAAGTACGCGATTCTTCGTATGCCTTTCTTCTTCATAGAAGACCTGCCGTTAAAAAAACTATTCCTGCTGTCACCCCCACGCCATCCGGAAGACTCACAATGCGCCAAGAGCCCCAAAGTAAATTCTCAAGCGCTTGGAAGCGTTCTGCTACGCACTTAAAAGCCGATAGCTAAGCAATTAGAACCAATAATCTGTCCGACAAACAGATACATGTTCACATATCGGACACTCACCCATGAGTCATTTCATTATTTCCACATCACGCCTTCCACCGGAATAAAGTTGCGAGAACTCTTTCCTCCCCCGCACAAAAAACTGCCAAAGCAGACTGAAACGGCAGCGTTCCGGAATATCTTCCACCACTGTCAGACGCAGATTCTCCGTCCGAACCGCCGCATACAATGGCTTCAACTCATGAAATTCACGACGTGCCCGAAGCACAGCCTGCGCATTCTTCCACTGTCCCGTCAGCAGGAACTGCAAGGCTGCCACATAATCCAGGCAGGCACGCACACGCATGACCGAGGCCAGTTCCCGCGCAGGCAGATTCTTGTAAAGCATCAAAAGATTGTTGCGGAAATTCAGGAAAGTCTTGCGCGGATTCTCCCGCTTCAACGTGGCAGCCCCCACATGACAGACCACGCTACCGGGTATGCACACCACCCCACGTCCGCGGGCACGGAGCCTCCAGCAAAGGTCTATCTCCTCCATGTGGGCAAAGAAACGACTATCCAGCCCTCCCGCCTCCATGTAATCGGCACGGCGGATGAACAAAGCAGCACCCGATGCCCAGAAAACCGGCAACACAGTATCATACTGCCCCCGGTCTTGTTCAACTTTTCCCATCAGGCGCCCCCGACAAAAAGGATAGCCATAACGGTCGATAAAGCCGCCCGCCGCACCGGCATACTCAAAGCGGTCGCGCTCGCGCCAACTGCGCAACTTGGGCTGACAAGCCGCCACGCCAGGATGCTCATCCATATAAGCCACCAAGGGGCGCAACCAGTGTTCCGTCACCTCCACATCCGAATTGAGCAGCACCATGTATTCTGCTTCTACCTGTGCCAAGGCCCGGTTATAACCTTCGGCAAAACCATAATTATGCTCCAAGACTATCAGACGGACAGAAGGGAAATCACGCCGCAGCATCCCGACAGAGGCATCCGTCGACCCATTGTCGGCCACCCATACCACTCCTCCGTCTTCTTCCGTCAAGCGGACCACGTTTGGCAGGAAACGCTGCAACATTTCACAACCGTTCCAATTCAATATGACTACAGCTACCTTATCCATCATCCGGCTCTCCTATAAAGACCTCTCTTTCCCGGCCGTAAGTATCACCCCCTCCAATGCCGAAGCATCAGCATTGAAATCACCCAAACGCACCGGAACCACCTGATTATCCAACGTATCATCGTGAGGCACCTCCACCCGGATATAATTTGGTGTAAACCCATGCATGGGCATTCCCGGTTTAGAACGTTCCAGCAGGACCGGCACCGTCTGTCCGATATGGCGTGCATAAAAAGCCCGTAGCTTTCCGTCCGACAGCTCCAGCAAACGTTGGCTGCGCCGGTGCTTCTCCTGCGGCGGCACTGCATAATCTATCTTCAATGCCTGCGTACCGGGACGCTCGGAATAACTGAATACATGCAACTGCGTCACATCCAATCCGGACAGGAAATCGTAGGAACGCTCAAAATATTCCTCCGTCTCTCCCCTTGTGCCCACAATCACGTCCACCCCGATAAAAGCATCGGGCATGCGCATCCTTATCCGCTCTATCTTCGATGCAAACAAAGCCGTGTCATAACGGCGGCGCATCAGCTTCAGCACCTCATCGCAACCAGCCTGCAACGGGATATGGAAATGAGGCATAAAACGACGTGACTGCGCTACAAAATCAATGATTTCATCCGTCAGCAAATTGGGTTCGATAGAGGAGATCCGGTAACGCTCTACCCCCTCTACCCCATCCAATGCCTTTACCAAGTCGAAGAAAGTCTCGCCGGTAGAACGCCCGAAATCGCCGATGTTTACTCCCGTCAGCACAATCTCCTTTCCCCCTTCGGCCACAGCCTGCTGCGCCTGCTCCACGATAGAAGCAATGCTGCCGTTACGACTGCGCCCGCGTGCAAAGGGAATGGTGCAGTAAGAGCAGAAATAATCACAACCGTCCTGCACCTTCAGAAAGAAACGCGTGCGGTCGCCCCGCGAACACGAAGGCACAAAACTGCGGATGTCTTTCAGGGCAGAGGTATGCGCCTCTCCCGCCCCATGCTTCTGCAGATTGCCTAAATACTTCAGCAAATCTTTCTTCTGCTCAGCACCGAGCACCACATCCACACCGTCAATCTTTGCCACATCCTCCGGTTTAAGCTGGGCATAACATCCCGTCACCACCACAAAGGCCCCCGGATGCTGCCTCACCAACCTATGGATAGCCTGCCGGCACTTCTTGTCTGCCACCTCGGTGACAGAACATGTATTGACCACACAAATATCCGCTTTCTCGCCCCGTCGTGCCGTTCGCACTCCCGCTTCCTGCAGCATCCTTCCGATGGTGGAAGTTTCGGAGAAATTCAACTTGCACCCGAGGGTGTAATACACCGCTGTCTTATCCTGAAATATCTGAGTATCTATCATAAGGAGTTATAAATATGCGGGCAAAGGTACGCATTATTCTCAGTATACCGACAACAGCCCCCTCTTTTCTTTCTCCAAGTCATTACAATTCAATGACAAAAGCATACCGAAAAGAGAGAACTTACAAAAAAATGAAAAAAAAATCGTATTTTTGAGTACAACCTATCCAAAAAGTCTATACCTTTGCGACGTTTTAATAAAGCAATTGATTGTATTACGTTTTAAAAAGCAAAGAAAATGAAAAAGTTAGTTTTGATGGCCGTAGCCATGGTAGCCGTATCTTTCGCATCTTGTGGTGGTAACAAAGCAGCTAATACTGAAGCAACAGAAGCTGCAGCACCTGCAACAGAAGAAGTAGCACCCGCAGCAGCTGACACAACTGCAACAGACAGCACAGCTGCCGCTACAGACACTACCGCAGTTGCTGAATAATTCGGCTTATCTCGGACTTAAGAGAGAATTGAAAGTCTGTCGTGCGAAAGCACCCAGACTTTTTTTATGCCCGTAGGTGTGGAAGGGGATATTCAGTAAATATCCCTATCTAATAAACGGAAATTATTATCACAAAGCATCGATTTCATCGGTAAGCAAACCGGTTGCTTGTGCGATGAATGCAACATCCATCCCCATCTTTTTCAGGTTGCGGGCTGTCTTTAGAACGCCTTCGATATAACCTTCTGTATGTTCAGCATAGAGGTTGTCCCGCAAAATGGCCAAATCATTCAAATGTCTGTGATAAGCCTTCACATCTTCCTGCTTCAGCTGCTCTAAACGCAGTTGCTTTTTTACCATATCAAGTCCGGGAGCCGTAACCTTGTCTGGCACATTCCCCGTGTTTAAATAATACATCCACTCCTCCAACGGACTTTGGGGTATCTTGTTGAAATCACACACCTTCAAGATATAATACTCCGGATAAAGACAATGGGTTTCATCCGCCTCAAACACCTGCTTCTGAAACGGAGATAAATCCAGCAACTCATCCGTATGTATGCCATGAAGTACAGTTTTCCCATGATATACAAAGTCTTTGCCATGCACTAAAGGAAAATAAACAATGTTCACACTATACACCTTGCCAATAAGGCCATAACCGTCCTTATAACGGTTTACAAAATCTGTCAATTGGCTGGAAAGTCCAAATATCACACGCTGGTAATAAGCATATTCATTATTATTCTGGATTTCCACCAATGCACATTCATCCTTTTCATTGGCAATTAACAGATTCATACGGAAACGCTCCGGAATGTCATCATCCTTATAGGGTGTAGAGTCTATGATCAGCAATATGCGAACTTGCATATTCAATAAAATCGTCAATAGCCCCTCCAAAACAGCATAGTTATCCCTCTGCCGAAGCAACCGTTTCATCGCCCAGTCAAAACGTATGTAATTTTCCATAACATTACCTATTTTTCACAAAGGAATAAATTAACGTGCACATTTCCAAGACAGATAATAAAAAAATATCCGGAGATGCTTTCGCTTCCCCGGATGGTGATAGAAATGCTTCTTGAACATCTATTTAATGCTATACTCAGATAATATTTTAGTTCACTCGGTATAAGTCTTCTAATCCACATACCTCCGTATCTTGATCGGAATCGTCCCTTCCGGTATCTCTTCCACCACCAATGCCAGATATCCTCCTCCACCGGCTCCCGCCATTTTCCAAGCCAGTGCCTTGTCCCGCCAGGTATCTATATATTCCTGGACACCTTCTGCCATCATGGCCGGAAACATGGCGATCTGTGCTTCGAAAGAATCCCGGTAAGCTGTGGCGAAAGCGGTTAAGTCGCGTGCCAGAATGGCTTTCCAACAGCATTCGGACGCTTCTGCCAGTGCATGTACCTTTACAATAGTGATGTCCTTTCCCGTCACCACGGACGTACCGGGCCGACGCGGGAACATGGGAACAAGACACAGATGGCTTTCCAACCAAGACAGGATTTCTTCATCGTGACAGGTTTCTATGCGCGACGGCCAATAGCGGTTGTCATAATAATGACGGCACAAACCGGACATGCAGATGCCGATAGCATCCTGTGCCCCCGATATGTGTCCCTCACGTTCCGGGTCATTCTCAAAACAGAACAGCAGGCGGGCCATCATCTCTTCATTGTAGGCGGGCAGTTCGTAGGGCCATATCTTGCGTGCCGCATTGCGCGTGGAAGTAGACATGCCTGCCCGTTCCATGAAGTCCACCGTAGGCTCCAGGGAGATGGTGATGGCCCAGCCCGCACCGCAGCACGACACGTACGGCTGGTCTATCCATGTTCCGGCCAGGTCCAGACGGTAAGGCAAGTGCGAATGTACCCCCTTACGAAGCGAAGTGGTGGAGCGGGCTTCCAGTCCCGCATCAGGCGTACGCTCCAGTTCGATGTATTCTATGCCACGCTGTCGGCAAAATTCCCGCTTGGTATCCGAACCGCCATCGCTGTTCACAACAAAGACATCGGGTCTGACACGGTCCACGGTTTCCACAAAGTCCATCAGTCCGGATCCCGGATTGATAAAGGCATCGGTCACGTAGCGTATCGCCTTCACCATATACAGCCGCTCCCGTTCGGAATAGACGGTCTTGCGTTTCTTCAGTTGTTCAATGGTGGCATCAGAACCGATACCTACATACAAATCGCCGTATTGCGATGCGGCTTTGAAAAAGGCTACATGACCGCTATGCAGCATGTCATAGCAGCCGGATACAAAAACGCGCCTGCGCGGTTTGTTCGTATTCATAACTTTTAATGGATTATTCATTCTATCATTTCCGGAAATATTCCGTCAGCTTATAGAAGTACCTTAGTGACAACAGAAAACGGTTGGTTTTCACCCCGTTCTCACGGAACGACCTCAGGTGTTCCTTCATACCGGTCATTCTGCTCTTCAGCCCGCTGGTACTTGCCCCGCCCAACCGCATGGTCACCATATCCACTGGCAGATATTTTATCCGGATACGGTGTACGTAAATAAAACGGAGCAGCAGGTCGAAGTCTGCCGCTATCTTATAGTCCGTCTTATAACAGCCATACTTCTCAAAGCATTCCCTGCGGCAATAAAAAGACGGGTGGGCAGGAATGAAACCCAGTCTCATCAGACCGCGCCGGAATATCCGGGAAGAATAATAGCGCACACAGCGATTTAAATCATCCGACCGGACAAAATGGATATCACCATAGACGGCATCCACATCATTGCCGGTAAAGCTATCTGCCACCTTTTCCAGCACATCATTGGAGGTGAAGAAGTCATCGGAGTTGAGTATGCCCACTACATCGCCCGTTGCCATACGGATACCTTTGTTCATGGCGTCATACAAGCCTCGGTCTGGTTCGCTGATCCATTTCATGCGGCCATTAAACTGGGACTCATAGGTACGAATGATGTCTAGGGTGTTGTCTTTGGAGGCGCCGTCAACGATGATATATTCCAGATTGGAATAGGTTTGGTGAAGGGCAGACTCTATGGCATAACGAAGCACGCCGTCAGCGTTGTAGGTGACGGTGATCAAAGAAATTTTCATTAAAAATAAAGGAATGAGTATTAAACTAAAGAATACAAATATGTTAAAGAGTTTCAATCTCTAGTTCTTTAAAGATAGAACTAAAATCTGAAAGTCGTTTTGAATAAGAGAAGTTATCTTCTACATACCGTATGCCTTTTTCCCGTATGCTTATTAATTGAATATCATTATAGGATGCAGCCTGTATAAATCCATCAACAATAGACCTAATAGAATTTATATTCACGATGATGCCGCAATCTGAGACTGCATCCTTTAATCCTCCATTTCCACTATGAACGACAACGTTTCCGGCAGCTAAAGCCTCAATAGCTGCAATGCCGAAACCTTCATAAATGGATAATTGACTATAAATCATACTCTGTTTTAATAAATCAATTTTTTCAGTTTCTGAAATGGCACCGAGATAATATATATATTCTTTCATCTTTAATTCTTCTATTAGCTTTAAAACTTCTTTACTGCCATCTCCAGAAGGTCCTGCAATGATTAATTTATAATTAGGGAATAAATGTATAAATTTTGCGAAAGCCATAATTGTCTTATCTACACCTTTCCGATAAACATTGTCCTTGTTTACCATCCAAGCAATGGTAGAAATAATTTTTTGCTTAGGCTCACCTTTAT
>DGYFI06202__coassemble_325_pt1 | contig 130270 bp, 101 predicted proteins | sample DGYFI06202__metabat2_high_PE_032 | metagenome-assembled genome bin DGYFI06202 | reverse complement strand
TCAACTTCTGGGAGAGCATGTATCAGTTGTACACGAATCCTACTCCGGAAGATGCCATGACGGCTTTGGATGTCATTACGTTGCAGCCTTATGGAAGTGATACCAGTGCTCCGAATATTTCTTCGGAAACGGATGAGTATGCCGAAGGTAAATACTATCTACCTTATCGCAAAAGTGCCAGTAACATCGGCTTTGACGGCTTGAACTGGAATCCGGCCAAGTATCTGTATCCTATCAGCAACTATGAGTTCCGTATGACCACGGAGGTAGAGGGCTCTAATGATTATGACACCTCTTCCATTTATCAGAATCCGGGCTGGAGCAAGGAAGACGGCACCTTGCCTGAAGGCGATTGATGGAAATATAAACTGAGCAGATAAACCGCCACCGTTTTCGAAGAGCAGCATCGGAGAAAACGGTGGCTTTGTTGTAAAATACGTCTCCTGAGTCGGGTGGAAAAGGCATAGTCTGTAGGCCGTGAAGGCGTGTGGGGGTGTGGCATCTTGTTTAAAATCTTGTATTTCTGTTAAATCTACGCTCCTTTCCCGCCGTTTATGGAGAATAAATGCCAAATTTGTTCATCATACAAACATTTAAAACAAGATTGTGATGAAACTCAAAAGTTTCTTATCGGTGCTACTGGTACAGTTGACGCTGTTGCCGGAGCTTGTTGCTGCCCAAGAGAGTGGGCAGGTTATTTGGTTTGATAAACCTTGTCAGTCGTCGCCGGTTCCGGCATGGGAGGCAGGAAATGCCTCGTCTGGGCCAGCCGTCAATCCGGATTGGGAATGGGAACATGCTTCTCTTCCTGTCGGCAACGGAAGTATAGGTGCCAACGTGTTCGGTTCGGTGGCTGAGGAGCGTCTGACTTTTAATGAAAAGAGCTTGTGGCTGGGCGGCCCGAATACCCGCAAAGGAGCGGCTTATTATTGGAATGTCAATAAAGAATCAGCTCCTGTCTTGAAAGAAATCCGCCAGGCTTTTCTGGACGGAGATAAGGAAAAGGCGGCACAACTGACGCAGGACCATTTCAACAGTGAGGTGTCTTACGAAGCAGCCGATGAAGAACCTTACCGCTTTGGCTGTTTCACCACGGCGGGTGAATTCCGCATCGCCACCGGATTAGACGGGCTTCCCGTCAGCGACTATGCCAGGACTTTGTCGCTCGATTCGGCCTTGGTGACAGTGAAATTTGCTTGCGGAGACGTGGATTATCGCCGGGAGTTTTTTACGTCCTTTCCCGACAATGTGCTGGCGATGCGGTTCACTGCCAGCCGGAAAGGCATGCAGAATCTGACGTTTTCCTATTTGCCCAATCCGGTGTCGGAAGGACAGTTCCGGGCTGGTCGCGGGGGCGAGTTGAGCTATGTGGCTTCGTTGGACAATAACGGTATGAAATATGTGGTGCGCATCCGTGCCCTGGCCACCGGTGGAAAGGTGAAGGTCGACAAACGGGCGGGTCGTATCCGCGTGGAGCAGGCAGACGAGGTGGTCTTTCTGGTTACGGCCGACACGGACTACAAGATTAGTTTTCATCCCGATTTTGCAGACCCGCGCACGTATGTCGGTGTGAATCCGGAACGCACCACCCGCGAGTGGATGGATGCGGCATCAGGCAAAGGCTATGATATGCTTCGGTCCCGACACTTGGCAGACTATATGCCTTTGTTCCACCGTTGCAGTCTGCAGCTGAATCCCGGCTATCTTACCCAGGGCGATGCGCTTCCTACTCCGCAGCGGCTGAAGCGTTACCGCACCGGTGCGCCCGATTATGGGTTGGAAGCACTCTATTTCCAATACGGGCGCTATCTGCTGATAGCTTCTTCCCGTCCCGGCAATCTTCCTGCCAACTTGCAGGGAATGTGGCACAACAACATAGATGGTCCCTGGCACATGGACTATCACAACAACATCAACCTGCAGATGAATTACTGGCCTGCTTGTGTGACCAACTTGCCGGAGTGTGAAACTCCCTTGTTTGAATACATCCGTTCGCTGGCAGTGCCCGGTATGCGCACGGCCAAGGCCTATTTCGGAGCCCGCGGCTGGACGGCATCTATCTCGTCCAATCCCTTCGGCTTCACTACTCCTTTGCGTGATAAGGATATGTCGTGGAATTTCAATCCTGTGGCAGGCCCGTGGCTGGCTACACATATCTGGAACTATTATGACTTTACGCGCGACCTGGATTTCCTGCGGGATTCTTACGACCTGCTGAAGGGGGCTGCGCAGTTCAGCGTCGATTACCTGTGGCGTAAGCCCGACGGCACGTACACGGCTGCACCTTCGACTTCCCCCGAACATGGACCCATTGACGAGGGCACTACGTATGCCCATGCCGTGATTCGTGAACTCCTGCTGGATGCAGTCGAGGCCAGCCGGACACTGGGCGTGGATGCAGAAGAACGTGCGCAGTGGGAAAATGTGCTGGCTCATCTGGCTCCTTATCGTATTGGACGATACGGTCAGCTGATGGAATGGTCGGAAGACATCGACAATCCTACAGACGAGCACCGGCATGTCAATCATCTCTTCGGCCTGCATCCGGGCCATACCATTTCACCTGTCACTACTCCCGACTTGGCCAAGGCTGCTCGCGTGGTATTGGAACACAGGGGTGATGGTGCCACCGGCTGGAGCATGGGCTGGAAACTGAACCAGTGGGCACGCCTGCAGGATGGCAACCGGGCTTATACGTTGTTCGGCAACTTGCTGAAGAACGGTACCAACGAAAACCTTTGGGATTCGCATCCGCCTTTTCAGATAGACGGCAATTTTGGCGGGACGGCCGGTGTGACGGAGATGCTGCTACAGAGCCATGCCGGGTTTATCCAGCTGTTGCCTGCGCTGCCGGATGTCTGGCACGAGGGGTGTCTGACCGGAGTACGGGCAAGAGGCAATTTTGTGCTGGACCTGTATTGGGAAGACAATAACCTGACACGGGCGAAGGTGCATTCCGGTTCGGGAGTCTCTTGTGTCGTGCGCTATAAAGGCAAGGAACTTTCATTCCCAACCGAGGCGGGTAAGTCTTATTGGGTGGAATGGAACGGCGAACAGCTGACTGCCGAAGAAGTCGGAACGGCTGTCAATTAAGTGGCAGACGGCTTAGCTATGGGAAGCCGATGCCTTATTAATTAGCAGCAGACTGCTTACAGATAAGGAGCGTACTTCTTATCTGTAAGAAACAAATGTCTGTAGGGCAGATGATTATAAACCAGGCCGTGAGGCGGGTCTGTATGTGGGGATATTATCTTCCGGAGTTAATCCGGAATCTTTTTCTAAATGAGACAGGGCAAGGTCAACCCTTGCCCTGTCTGTCTATGAAGACGGTCAGCGTTTTTTCTTGCTTTTCTTTGCCCAGCCATCCTCGCTGAAGTCCGGCTCCTTCCAGCGCGGGTCATCATCGTTGTGCTGGAAGAACTGTTGCCAGTCGTCCTTACGTCCGCGGGCTTTGGTATAACCGCGTTCTTCCCGGCTGGGTTTCTCTTTCTTTTTCGTTTTTCCGGTTGTAGCAGCAGTGGGGGTATTCCGTTCGGACTTGGCGGCTTTCTGCGTCTTGGTTTCTTTCTTGCGGGATGGCTTGGGAGTAGAATTGTTGGGCTCTCCTGCCACTTCAACCACAATCTTGTGTCCTTTCCAATTAACGTGTGCCAGGCCCTTGAGTATGCTTGAAGTCGACTCCTCGGCCACCTCAAAGAATGAGAAACTGCGCATGAGGTCAATGCGTCCGATTTCTACCCGTCCGCGTACATGGGTGTTGATAATGCCGATAAGTTCGTTGGGGAGAAGACCGTCGTTCTTTCCCACATTAATGAAGAAGCGCGTATAGCCAGGCTCTGCCTGCCGTTGTGAGTTGCCGCTTTCTCCTTTCTTTTCTTTCCGGCTTTTCTTGTCTTTCCTGTCGGCATCTTTTCCCTCCCTGGCAGTCTCAATGTCCGGACGGTTGCGGTAGTAGTCCGAGAACCGGTTGAACTCATGGCTTACCATGCGCTTGATGAGGTCTTCCTTGGAGAGCCAGTCCAATTTGCGGTATATATCGGGCATGAAGTCGGCTATTTCTTCTTCGTTCACTTTCACCTTCTCCAGGTCGTCGATGACCTTCAGCAATTGTCGTTGGCAGATGTCTCGTGCGGTAGGCATTTGCCCCATCTCGAATTTCTTGCCGATGATTCGTTCTATTTCACGCATACGTCCCTTCTCGCGCAGGTTAATGATGGCTACGGAGATACCGGTTTTCCCGGCTCGTCCTGTGCGTCCGCTGCGGTGTGTGTAGCTTTCAGTGTCTTCGGGCAGTCCATAGTTGATGACGTGTGTCAGGTCGTCCACATCCAGTCCGCGTGCAGCTACATCGGTAGCCACCAGCAGTTGCAGGTTGCGTATGCGGAATTTCTGCATCACGGCATCGCGCTGTGCCTGGCTCAGGTCACCGTGCAGCGAGTCGGCGTTGTACCCTTCCTGCATCAGTTTGTCGGCAATCTCCTGCGTTTCTTTGCGGGTACGGCAGAATATGATTCCGTAGATATTCGGATTGTAGTCGACAATGCGTTTCAGAGTCTCGTATTTGTCTTTGGCGTGTACGATGTAGGCAATGTGCTTGACGTTGGCAGTGCCTTCATTCTTCCGGCCGATGGTGATTTCTTTGGCATTGTGCAGGTAGTTCTGGGCGATGCGTGATATTTCAGCACTCATGGTAGCCGAGAAGAGTAGCGTGTTGCGGTCTTGGGGCACATCGGCCAATATGGCGTTGAGGCTTTCGCTGAATCCCATGTTGAGCATCTCGTCGGCTTCGTCCAGCACTACGTTGCGTACGGTAGCCAGCGAAACGGTTTTGCGCTGCATCAGGTCGAGCAGGCGTCCGGGTGTTGCAACGATGATGTGTACGCCCCGTTTTAAGGCGCGTATCTGGCTTTCGATAGACGAGCCTCCGTAGACGGGCAACACGTGCAGGCCGTCGATGTATTTGGAGTAGTCGTTCAAGTCACCTGCAATTTGCAGACACAGTTCACGTGTGGGGCTGAGGATAAGGGCTTGCGGTTCGCACCGGCCTACGTCTGTTTTCTGGATCAGGGGCAGGCCATAGGCTGCGGTTTTGCCTGTGCCCGTCTGTGCCAGCGCCACGACATCGTTGTTTTCTCCCAGCAGATAAGGAATCACTTCTTCTTGTACCGGCATGGGCTGTTCGTAGCCCATTTCTTCAATGGCTCGACGTATCTCCGGCGACACACCGAGCTCTTCAAATGTCTTCATTCAGTCTTAATTCTTTGTATATCTTACTTTTCAGGGCACAAAGGTAATACTTTTCTTTGATAAGTAAGTGTACAAGATTAATTAATGCTGGTATAAGGCTTTAAAGATGTGACAGGTAAGGGCATGCTTCTTCCCCTTCCCGGGCAGGAAGTGCATACGGCTGGGGCATGTCTGCACGATGGTCGCCGAGGGGGCAGGCTTCTCTCCGGGGCATCTGCTTCCGGTAGGAATGAAAGTCTGTTTCTCTCTGATTCTGTGACTGTATAGGTTGGCAGGATGGCTTAGTTCCTTAAGAAGGGCAGGGCGGGAGAGGAGAGTAAAAGTGGTGTTCTCGTTGTTCCTATGTGCACCCGCTCTTCATCTTTCACCAGTAAGATGTCCCGCAGTTGTTTAAGATCTTTTTTCTGTAGACCTACGGCATACTGCAGGTAATTATCTACGCTTCCGTACCGTCGTTCTATTTCATCTTTGGCGGCATTGAGGAAGTTTTCGCGTGCAGAATAGACGGTGGTGATGGCTTCTTGTGAAGATGCCGGCAAGTGGTAGGCATAGCTGGCAGCAGTCGTGATGTTGAAGAAATCTTTGCTCAGGCAATAATCGTCCATGATGATTTCATCGTTTACTCCCAAGGCAGCGAGTATCAGTGCTGAGGCGATGCCCGTACGTCCCTTGCCAGTGGTGCAGTGGATGACAACAGGATAGTTCTGACGTTCGGACAGAATATCGAACATGCGGCGGAAGTCAGAGGCATGTTGGCTTACAATATGTCGGTTGATGCGCTCTACGATGCGGTAGACCGTATCGCTGCAGATGCTGTGGCTGTTGATGCCTTCCAGAATGTGCTTCAGACTGCCCGCCTGTATGGGGATGTTCACTTCGCGTAATCCGGTGTCCGGGGGAAGAGAGTCGGGAGTGCGTTCGGTCGAGTCGCGCAGGTCGATGATGGTGCGTATGCCTAAGTTCTGCAGTTTCTGCACGGTAGCCGGATTGCTTAAATCCATTTGTGCTGAGCGGTAGAGCATTCCCCATCGTATGCGTTTATGGCGCGGGTAGACAGGATAACCGCCAAGGTCGCGGAAGTTTTGCGTTCCGGGCATGTTGATGTTCCGTGAGGCCACATGTGCGCGGTATCGGTTATCAAACAGCAAGGTGTAATAATAGCGCTTTGAGGGGTCGTTGTTCACCACGACAGTCCACTGGTCGGCGATATTGGCCGAAGCCACGGGGGTTGTTTCTGGAATGTTTTCGGGGTCGGTGGAGGCAAAGACCTTTACTTGTCCCTGCAGCGCAGGTTGTGTTTTCCACTGTACAATGCTATTGCCCACGTTGTTTTCCTCGCATACAACGGTGATGTGCGGGGTAGCTCCTCCGCAGGCAGAAAGCAACAAGGTCAGCGTTAGTCCGTTTAATAGATTCTTGTACATAGTCATTTCACCTAATCTTTGAAAGCAAATATAAAACTTTTTTGCTGGCAGACGGTTGAAGAATGTGGCAGTTTTTAGCTTTCTTTGGAATAAATAATAAACGTAGAAAGGGGAAGTGGGGCGAGCGTATGCCAGAAGCATGAGGAGGTGAGGGCAGGTGTGCAGTTGTCCGGACGATTCGGAAGGGATAATCGTCCGGGCAATCTGTGGGAGTCATATTCATATCCGGTGACTTTCTGCAAATTCGGGCGATACCGAGTTATTGAAGCTGCGGCATACGTCGGCGGCAAAATCCATGCCGCATTGCACGATAGCATTCCAAGTAGATTCGTTTGTCTGACCCAGTGTGTCGCGGTGTACGCCGTGTTTCAGCAGTCCGTAGATGATACCTGCATTGAAGTTGTCGCCCGCGCCGATGGTGCTCAACGTCTGCAAGGGTGCCACGTTATAGTCTTTGGCGAGGGCAGATGTGCGCAAAGACACTGTGCCGGCACCGTCCGTGCAGAGGAATGTGGGGCAATAGAATTTGATTTTCTCCCGGTAGATGCGGTCGGCATCTTTCAGCCCATACATGTAGAAGAAGTCCTCCAGCGAGCCGCGTACAATGGTGGCATATTCCAGATTTTCAATGATGGTAGGTGCCAGCTTGATGGCTTCTTCCTTGTGGGAGGCACGGAAGTTCGGGTCGTAGTAAACGATGGCGTTGGCTTGCCTTGCCTTGTCAAGCAATTCGGTGACTTTCTCGCGCAGCACGGGACTCAGGGCGTAGTATGAGCCCAGCACTACGATGTCTTCTTCGGTGATAGGCGGGAACTCCACATCGAGCCGTTGGGTGGGATAGTTCTTGTAAAAGAGATATTCGGCATTGCTTTTCTCGTCAAGGAAGGCGAGCGACACGGGCGACTTGCCGTTGGGAAAGACGTAAATATGGCTGGTGTCGATGCCGTTGTCGCGCATGAAGCGCAGGATGATGTCACCCACGCGGTCGTTGCCCGTTTCGCTGACGAAGCATACCGGCACTCCCGTGCGTGCCAGCGAAACAATGCCGTTGAATACCGAACCTCCGGGGACGGCTGCCGTGGGTTGTCCGTCGCGGAAGATAATGTCCAGAAGGGTTTCTCCGATACCGATTACTTTTCGCATAGTATTTATAAATTCATGTTTCCCTTCCGCTCCACCGTGGTGGCGTTGGGAATGGTCTTTGCAAATATCTGCAATTTTCCATAAACGGCAATAAGTTTTGTTGTATTTTTGCGCCCGTAGAAAACGAATTGTTTAACAGAAGTCTGCATTGCAATGAAGAATCCTGAGGAATTTCCGTCTGTATGTCACCGCTTTACCTTGCCCAACGGTCTGCGTATCATCCACGAACCCGTGTCTTCGCGGGTGGCTTATTGCGGCTTTGCCGTCGATGCCGGTACGCGCGATGAGGATGAGTGCGAGCATGGCATGGCACATTTCGTGGAGCATCTTCTTTTTAAAGGTACCCGCCGACGTAAGGCCTGGCACATCCTGAACCGCATGGAGAACGTAGGCGGCGACCTCAATGCCTATACCAACAAGGAAGAGACGGTGGTGTACTGTGCTTTTCCTGTCGAGCATTTTGCCCGTGCTTTCGAGCTGCTGGCCGACATCGTGTTTCACTCTACCTTTCCGCAAAGCGAAGTAGAGAAGGAAACGGAGGTTATCATCGACGAGATACAATCGTATGAGGACAGTCCTTCGGAGTTGATTTTCGACGATTTCGAGAATCTTATCTTCCGCGGGCATCCGTTGGGACACAATATATTGGGGACGCCCGAACGGTTGAAAACTTTTCGTGGCGAAGATGCCGCTTCTTTTACTGCCAGGCATTACCGTCCGGAGCGGATGGTGTTCTTCGTGCGCGGCGAGGTGGATTTCCGGCGGGTGTTGAGGCTGGCCGAACGCTTCCTTGCTGACATTCCTCCGACGGGAGGGCTTTCTGCTGCAGACAACGGGGCTTTGTTGAGGCATGACGTGTCTGCCGGGCAAGGACATCGGCTACCCCCTCCGCCTTACGAACCTGCCATGCGGGTGTTTCACCGCGATACTCACCAGGCCCATGTGATGATAGGAGCCCGCGCTTATGATGCTTATGACCCGCGCCGGACTTCGCTCTATCTGCTGACCAATCTGCTGGGAGGTCCCGGCATGAACAGTCGTCTGAATGTGGCTTTACGCGAACGCCGCGGACTGGTGTACAGCGTGGAGGCTAATCTTTTGGCTTATACCGATACGGGAGCTTTCTGCATTTACTTCGGATGCGACCCTGCTGATACGGATACTTGCATTCGGTTGGTGTACAAGGAACTGCAACGCTTGCGCGACCGGCGTCTGACTCCTTCTCAGTTGGCTGCCGCCAAAAAGCAGCTCATCGGCCAGCTGATAGTGGCTTCGGACAATGCCGAGAACAATGCCTTGAGCATGGCCAAAACGTATCTGCACTATGACCGTTATGAAACGATGGCCGACCTGTTTCGCCGCATCGAGGCGCTGACGTCCGACCAGCTTCTGGACGTGGCAGGTGATGTGCTGGCAACTTCCCATCTCTCGACGTTGCTGTACGACTGAGAAGGTGGGAGAAGTCCGGTGTCATCTCTCCTTTTCCTGGCAGTTGTCATTTTCATCTTTTTCTTCTTTTCTCAGCCGCTGCATGCTGAATTCGCAACCGCAATATAGCTGGTTGTAGAAACCGTACTCTTTGAGCAGTTGGTTCCGGCGTTCCTGCAAGCCCCCTTTCCTCCAGTTCTGCTCCCAGAAGACAGTACCGGGATGGTGTGAGGCGGCTATCTTTCCAGCTTCGTTTATCTGGTCCAGGCTTTTCCAGCGTGAGGAAGCCAAGGTGGTGGTAAATAGCCGGAAACCGTGTCCGGCGGCGTAGGCAGCCGTAGCTTCCAGGCGTAGGGTGAAGCAGCGCAGGCACCGGCGCCCGCGTTCCGGTTCGTTTTCCAGTCCTGCCACGTCACACAGCCAGCGGGTGTGGTCGTAGTCGGCATCTACAAAATCCAGCCCTTGGGAGGTGACGAAGCGGATGGCTTCGCGTTTGCGGATTTCGTATTCTTCGGCCGGGTAGATGTTGGGATTACAATAAAACACGGTCGGGCGTATGCCGTTGGCAAGCATGCATTCGATGATGGCCGACGAGCAGGGGGCGCAACATGAATGCAGCAGGACGCGCGTTGCATTGTCTGGTATTTGCAGTTTCAACATAAGAGATATACGGGTTGAATCTATGAATGAGGGGAGGCCGCTTTTTAAGCGATGGGGAGCAAACTTCCAGGCGATGTGAAGCCGGCTCCTTGGCTATAAGAGGCAGGCTCGTTATATATAAGCAGCAAGCTGTTGATTGTTAGTGAAATATAGAAAGAATTATGTCCGGCAACTATTGCGTAGCACCAGCAGGCTTTCCGGTCCCATGTTAAACAACAGGTCGATGATGCTGAGGTTGGGCAGGAATCCCAGCTTTTCCTGGAATACCTGGTAGTAGGGGCAAGGCTGGAAAGCGGGGTCTTCCGTTCGGAAGTCTTTTTTGGGATGGATGCGTTCGCGGAAGTCATCGGTGTCCGGAGGAGGCTGCACCATATAATCCGCGGTGCGCTCCAGGCAGGGACTGAAGTCTATCAGCGAACATACCAGCCGGCATAGCGCTTCGTTAAAGTCGGTAAGAAATTCATATCTTTGTTCGTAGAAGGGTCGGAAGTCGTCTTTATAATATTCGAAGAAAGGCGTATGGTTGTAGGCCGACTCCAAGGCATTCCAGTGCAGGTGCCGCCAGTTTCCGTGGTCGGAGATGCGGATGTCTCGTGTGAAGCACTTCAACGTGCTGGGTTTGACGGTGGGCACGGTGAGGGCCAGTGGTCCGCTGGGCGAGGCTATGGTGCACCGGTTGCGGTAAGTCTGTTTCTGGTAATGGTCGTATTGCTCTATCCTTATCCGGTCGTAGGCCAGCAGTTTGGTGTAGTATTCTACGGGGGCCAGATAGGCGGTAGAAAGGAGTACGGTTGTCTGGGTCGGCATATCTTTCGTTCTGTTCTTTCGTTTATTTTACTTCACCTCCATGCCGGTCCGCTCCCACCTGTATCCGCTGAAGAGTCCGGTGCCTTCTTGTTTCGACAGCCAGATGCGGGTTGCTTTGCCGATGATGTGGTCCTCGGGTACGAAGCCGAAGAGACGGGAGTCGGAAAGGTTGGAAGGATTGTTGACCGTTATCCAATAGTAGTCTTTGGTGAACGAACACGTTTGGGTAGGTTGACCGTCTACATAGAGTGTGTCGTTTTGGATAAAAGCATCGCGGTGTTCGTGCAGCAGCAGTGTGTTGCACAGCAGGGCCCGGTTCCACGGCCGTACGCGTATGCTTATCCCCCGTCCGGGTATGATGAGCGGATGCAGCTTCTGTACGGAGTCGCGTGGCTCGGCCGGTGTAATCCAGCATGGTCCGCCGATGGCTTGCTCCAGCAGGTAATACTCATAGCGGCTGAAGCTGCGGATACTTCTCAGGGAGTCTTTGCCCAACAAGGGCGAGTGTATGGAGAGCCGTTCCAGCAAGGAGTCAATACGTGCCTCGCAAGTGCGCGGGTATGAAAAAAGGAATTTCTGGTCGGGTGCCATCATTTCCGACGGCACTACGGCAAAGAGCGAATCCACCAGTAACGTGTCGCCCGGCGTGCCCGTACAGCGGCCTATGAATGTCTCGCGGTGGCTGATGACCGGTTGCGTCAGGTTGGCAGGGTTATTGAAGAGGATGATGTCTTCCCGTTGTACGGGTCGTGCTCCCCAGCGGTGATACCCCCACCACGCCATCAGTGGCAGGCGCAGCCCGTAGCTCCATTTGTTTACCAGGATGCGTTCGCCCTGGTAGAGGGAGTTCTCCATGCCCGGCGACGGAATAAGATATGAACCGGTCACACACGTGCGCAGCACTGCTCCCACAAGCACTGCTGCGCCAATGGCTACCACTGTTTTCCATATCTTTTTGTTCTTCATATTGCAAGTTTCCGGTCGGAATGGTTAGCTTCCCGGTGGTCAGTTATTGTCCACCCACTTGAAGAGGCGGTCCCAACGGATTTTTCCGTCGAACCAGCCGCGGTCCTTATCCAGCGAGAGCCACACCAACAGCGGTTTACCCACAACGTGGTCTTCGGGCACGAATCCCCAGTAGCGTGAGTCGAGCGAGTTATGCCGGTTGTCTCCCATCATCCAGTAATAATCCATCCGGAACGTATAGTGGTCTGTTTTCTCCCCGTTGATGTAGATGCCGTCTTCGCGCTGTTCCAGCTTATTGCCTTCGTAAGCCTCGATGCAGCGGCTGTAGATGGGCAGGTTGTCTTCGGTCAGTGTGATGGTGGCTCCTTTGGCAGGAATCCATACGGGACCGTAATCGTCGCGCGTCCACTTGGTATACAGGTTCAGCGGATAGACATCGCCTCCGTAGGCTGCCGGTTCACGCACGATGCGGGCCACCAGGCGTTTGTTGCCCGACAAGGTGTCATACATCTTTTGGGTAAGCGGCAAGTGGTAGACCGGTGCAGGTTTTCCTTGAGCATCCAACGCATCCAGTCCCATCGAGGCCAGTATCGCGAGGTTGTCTGCATCGTCGGGCAGGAGCCATTGGTCGTCCTTGCTGATGCCCAGTTCGCGGAACATGTCTTCGGTGATAAGCGGACCGGTAGTCTGCACGAAGTAATTGAACTGCAGGTTTTCGGGGTTGGGAATCATCTTTCCGTTGATGTAAAGCTGCCCGTCCACCAGTTGCAGTGTATCGCCCGGCAGGCCCGTACAGCGCTTCACGTAGTTCTCGCGGCGGTCTACGGGGCGGGTAATGACCTTGCCATATACCTGCGGGTTGCTGAGGATGAGTTTGCGTCCGCCTTCGTAGTAGAGGTCGTAGACGGCACGCTGCTGCTGGCGCGTCAGGCTGTCCATCTCTACCGGGTTGGGGTAGAGGCGATGACCTTCGCGGTAGGCCAGCGTATAGAAGTCTTCCATCTGGTGATTCAGGGCCACCGTGTCGCCGGCGGGAAAGTTGAATACAACAATGTCACCCTGCTTCACGTTGCCGAAACCTTTCACGCGCTTGTAGTCCCAATGCGGCCATTCCAGATACGACTTGCAATTGAAAATGGGCAGCGTGTGTTGCGTCAGCGGCATAGAGAGCGGGGTGTTGGGCACGCGCGGTCCGTAGCTTACCTTGCTGACATAGAGGAAGTCGCCCACCAGCAACGATTTCTCCAGCGATGACGACGGTATCTGGTAGTTCTGGAACAGATAGATGTTGACAAAGTACACCGCCACTAAGGCAAATACGATGGCATCGACCCAGCTCATGACACTGCGCACGGCCGTATTCCTGGATTTGCGCCACCATCCCCAAGGGATAATCTTGCTGATGTAGACATCGAAGATAAAGGGCACTACGATGAGTCCCCACCAACTCTCTATCCACCATAGGAACAGCAGGTAGAGCACGGTGACAATGATAAACTTGATCCAACGGCCTTTGCCTTTGGTTTGTTGCGGACGGTCCAGTTTCGGGTTGTTGGTAAATTCCATGGTACTTATGCTTTCAAGAATGGGAAAAGATCTTCCATCGTCAGCAGCCCCGTGTGCTGAGCGGTATATTCGGCTGCCAGCACGGCACCTAAGGCGAAGCCGCTGCGGTTCTTGGCATCGTGGGTGATGGTGATGCTGTCGGCAGCCGAATCGTAGCGGATGCTGTGTATGCCGGGCACTTCATCGCGGCGGATGGCACTGACGGGCAGTTCGTCGGGGGCACATTGGGTGGTACCCGTCACGGTGCCGTCGGGAGCCTGCAGCGTGCCTTTCACCCAGCGTGTCTTGCGGTCCAGGTTTTCAATGATGCCTTCGGCCAAGGTGATGGCGGTGCCGCTCGGTGCATCCAACTTGTGGATGTGGTGGGTTTCTTCCATCGCCACATCGTATTCGGGGAACTGGTTCATGATGCGTGCCAAGTATTTGTTGACAGCGGAGAAGATGGCTACCCCCAAGCTGAAGTTGGACGCCCAGAACAGGGTCTTGCCTTCGTCGGTACAGAGGCGGCGTACATCGTCGCCGTGGTCTTTCAGCCAGCCCGTACTGCCCGACACCACTTTGACACCGGCCTCAAAGGCGCGCAGGTAGTTGCCGTAAGCGGCCTGCGGGTTGGTGAACTCAATGGCGACGTCGGCACTGCGGAAAGCCTCCGAAGTAAAGTCGTTCTGGTTATCCAAGTCGATGATGCAGACAATCTCATGTCCGCGGCTGCGGGCGATGCGCTCTATTTCCCTGCCCATCTTGCCGTAGCCTATCAATGCTATTTTCATTGTTTCTTGTGGTTTTATACATACTATATGTCGCAAAGGTAATGTTTTTCTTGCCATCTGGGGCAAGATTTCGGATATTTTAACCGCAGGCCGGGCATCTTCTGCACGAAAAGGCGTATCTTCAGACGGTATGAACCTTGTAGACCAAGGGGTGTGACATCATGTTGTGGGGCCTGTCAGCAGGGGTATGCCGTCTTTTCAGTCTTTTTTGAGAACAATGCCTTCACGCCTTCACCGTCCTGCAAACCGTTGTGTGTGTGAGAGATGCTGTGAAACATCGTGTTCTCACACACCTTTCACGCATCTTGTTGTGCCACAGATGCCACAAATCGGGCAGATGCTTACAGATTTTTTTCTTATACTTTGGAAGCAAACGTCTTATCGCTTTGAAGTCGCCTTCCAAGCCTTTAGAAACTGGGTTTATTTTTATATCATATAATGCAGGGTTACGCCGCTCAAATGCCACTTTACGCTCCTCAAATGGCATTTGGCAAAATGAAAGAAGTGAAAGATACGTGAAGGGTGTATCTTTCACAACAACACACTGTGCAGCAGGTAATTGAACCTCCGTGAAGCCGTGAAGGCAGTTCATGGGAAAACTGCTTTATTACGGCAGCAATACTGCCTTCACACAACGCAGAGTTACGCCACTCAAATGCCATTTTACGTTGCTCAAATGCAGGGTTACGTTGCTCAAATGGCATTTGAGGCGGTCAGTTTCCTGAACCGTCCACCCTACCCGGACTGCGGCGTCCCGTGCCTTTCCTGCGGGTGAGGTCATCGCCCAATTCCGTCCGCATTTCTTCTGCTATTTTCCGCAGTTTGATGACCCGCTCCGGATAGAGGGTGATTACGTCATAACGTTCGCCCGGATCCCTACGCAGGTCGTAAAGTGCGGGCTTCTCCAGCACACGGGTTGTCAGCGTGCCCGGCTGTCCGTCATTGCCCGGTTCATAAGCTTCGTAAGTGACGTATTTGTGGGGAAAGACCAGCTTGAATTCGCCGTCGGTCACGGCTTCCAAGTCATTCTTGTTGTAATAGTAGGCAAACGAACTGCGCGAATTGGCTTTTTCATCGCCCTGCAGGAGTGACAGGAGGCTGACTCCGTCTATTTTCTTCGCGGGAAGCGGCGCACCGGCCACCTCGGCAAAAGTCGGGAAAAGGTCGATGTTGGAAGCCAGTTTGTTGCAGATGCTTCCGGGAGGAGTATGCCCTTGCCAGTACACAATGCAAGGAACGCGGTTTCCACCCTCGAAGGTCGTAGCCTTGGCCTCGCGCAATCCTCCGGCAGAACCTGCATGGTTCCCGTAGTTGGCCCACGGGCCGTTGTCGGAGGTCACGACAATCAGCGTATTCTCCAACACTCCTTCTTCCTGCAAGGTTTTCACTACTTCACCGATGCTCCAGTCTATTTCCATCATCACGTCGCCGAACATACCCTGTTCGCTTTTCCCCTTGAATTTGTCTGACACGGCAAGCGGAACGTGGGGCATGGAGTGTGCCAGGTAGACAAAGAAAGGTTTCTCGCGGTTCTTTCGGATGAAAGCAACCGCACGGGCTGTGTAGTCGGTAGTGAACCTGCTCTGGTCCGTATTGTATCCTACGACCTCGTTGCCGTCGAATGTAGGCAGGTCCGGGAAGTTGAATACCTCACCCTGCTGCGGATGGTTCGGCCACATGTCATTGGAATAGGGAAGTCCATAATATTCGTCAAAACCATTCTGAAGCGGCAGGAACTGGCGGGCATCGCCCAAGTGCCACTTGCCGAATATGGCCGTACGATAACCTTTCTGTTTCAGCAGTTCGCCCATTGTCATCTCATCGGCGTGGATGCCATAGTCGGAGTCGGGTCCGGGAGCACCGGCAAAGCCAATGCGGTTGGGGTAGCAACCGGTAAGAAGTCCGGCACGTGATGCACCGCTGATGGGTTGGCAGGCCAGGAAATGCGTGAAGCGCATGCCTTGCGATGCCAGCCGGTCGATATTCGGCGTGGTGTAGCCGAAGGCTCCGTTGCAGGAAAAATCGCCGTAGCCCACATCGTCCAGGTTGATGAGCACGATATTGGTAGGGTTCTGTGCAGTCGCCGTAGCTGCCACGCCCAGCAGCATGCCGCCCATTACCGCATACGGCATGCTCGTTTTCATATACATACAACGTTTCATATATTACTGTTTTAGCTTCAATTATACTTCAGTTGGTCCGCTGTAATCCGCTTCCATGCCTGTTCCCCATACTTCCGGAAGCGAACCGCCCCATCGTTGCGCTGCTGTGAGTTCCACCCGCCGATGAAGTTGGAAATCTGTTCCACCTTGATGCTGTGCCAGCCTTTGCACAAGGCCAGCGAGCGTCCATATTTAGAATTAATCTGCGGCTTCCCGTCATTGTCTACCGCCAGTTTGCCGCCGACAGTAATCCGTGTGTTGTTGGACGAGAATTCATAGATGCCGTCTTCCGGCACATAAAAATATCCATCTGCCACTGCCACGTAAAACTCCACGCCCGAATACTTGTTCTTCCGGAGCTTCACTATGGGTTCTATCGAAGTGAGGATGCTGTCTTTCCACTCTTTCACATCGGCCATCTCGCTGACGTACAGGCAACGTGTCGGCGAAAAGCGCAGGCGTAATCCTTCATGCTCCGGTTCTTCGGCCGATGCCGGCAGGAAGGTCTGGCGTTCTACCTCCACTTCCCGTACGATGCCCATCCTGCCCGAAGGCGACACGCTGCGTATCTTTATGGTCCCGTTCTCCCTGAACACAAGCGGTTCTGTATAGACAGCCGACTGTAGTCCGGGTTCTGTGCCATCTAAAGTGTAGACCATTTTCATGGGGCGCGAGGTGGAGAACTGTACCACTGTGCTGTCCGTAAAAGCAACGTGGTTCCGGCAGTAGTCCGGCTGTTCCGGCACCGGGATGTGGTAGTTTATCCCCCGGCAGTCCATCCGGACCGCAGCATTGTTCAGTCGGCGCGAGAAGTCAGCAAAGTCTTTATTCTTCAACGGAGTCCATCCTACCTCAGCCACCGCCAGTATGCGCGGATAGACCCGATATTCCACTATATCCTCCGTGTACATGCACTCTGCCCAGGCATTGGCCTGTACGCCCCGTATGTATTGCTCTTTACCCATCTGTACCAGTGTGTCCGGTACCGGATTGTACGAATAGGTCTTGCTGATGGGAACATATCCTCCCCAGGCAAAAGGTTCCGCCTGTGAGTTGCCTTGGTAATAGTCTATATACATGCCGCCACTGGCAGGAGTCATAATCACGTCATGGTCCATCAGTGCCGAAGCTATACCGCCCGCTTCGCCCCGCCACGACATCACAGTGGCATCAGGAGCCAGTCCGCCTTCCAGTATCTCGTCCCAGCCTATCATTTTCTTGCCATATTTCTTGAGGATACGTTCGCACCGGGCTATGGCGTAACTCTGCAGCTTGTCTACTGACGAATGTTTGCTGTCGGTCCACAATCCTTCTTCCTGTATACGCTTCTGGCAATGCGGGCAAGTCTTCCATACTTCCTTCGGGCATTCATCTCCACCAATGTGGAAATACGGGCCGGGGAACAGGGCGCACATCTCAGCGAAGATGCCGTCCAGCATTTCAAACATCACTTCCTTGCCCGGACAGAACACCACAGGAAATCTTCCCCACCGGCTCATCACCTCGTATTTCTCGCCTGTGCACGACAATTCCGGATAAGCGGCTATGGCTGCCAGGCTGTGTCCGGGTACGTCTATTTCGGGGATGATGGTGATGAAACGTTCGCGTGCATATTCTACTATTTCCCTGATGTCGTCCTGCGTGTAATAGCCGGAATATTCCTTGCCATATTCATCAATGCGCCGGGAGCCGACTTCCGTAAGCAAGGGATATTTCTTGATTTCCACCCGCCAGCCTTGGTAGTCGCTGAGGTGGAGATGCAGTGTATTGATTTTGATGGAGGCCAGCATGTCTATGTGTTTCTTCAGTCCTTCTACGGAAATGAAGTGGCGGGTTACGTCGAGCATCAGACCACGATAGGGAAAGCGCGGACTGTCTGTCACCTCCACTTCCGGAGCTGTCCACTCCACACCGTCCACGCATTCCGGCGACTCTATCTCGGCCGGCAGCAGTTGCAGGAACGTGGCCATGCCGTAAAACAGGCCGCGCAGGGAGGAAGCACGTAGCTCCACTCCGTCTTCGGTCACGCGAAGCTGGTAAGCCTCATTTCCCGTCACGGTTTTATCGATGGTCAGACGGATGGTCCCGTCTTCTTTCTGCGGAAGTCCGAAACCGGTCGATGCACGCATTTTCTGCGCATAGAAAGAAGCCACCGGCTGTAGCGAATCATGAGATATACCGATGGACGCATCTTTGTCTAATACAAACGTGCCGCTTCCTTGTGCTATTTGCTCCGGGGCAGGAATCACGTTTATGCCTTGGTTGTATATCCGTTCCGACAGCTTTTCCTTATTACAGCTGCATAGTCCTGCGCAAGCAATCATGGCAAACAACAAACTTTTTCTCATAACAGTCCTTGTATAGAAGTGGTTTTAAATTATTCCTGTTTCTTCAGGTGGTATCAAGATTTATAATGCGGCGTACGGATGGAGTAGTTCCTTTTCTGTTTGTGTGAGCGGGCATCCTTCCTTCCAGATGGGAATTCCCTCTGTGCGCCGTGTTCGGCAAAGATAGGTAAAAAACAAAATATAGCCTCATTTTCCCGCAGCAAAATATGCTTGAAATCGTCCTTATCGTCTTTTCCCGTAATTGCGCCGTATGACCGTGCCTTCGTAACTCTTCTTCCCTTCGCGGAACAAGTCTTCATCGTCGTAAGGGCGGAGCTTGAGCCAGACGCGGAAATCGGCCGATGCGCAAATCAGAGACAGCATCCCGATGACGTAGACATTGGCATTGCCGGTGCAGAAACCGTGGACGAAAGGAAGTACACCCATCAGCAGGCCGGGCAGCAGCAGCCGGAGGCGGCAGAGTCTGAGGGGGATGGGTTGGTGCAGGTAAGGCCCTATTCCTTTGAAATCCCAGTGCCAGCCCATGCCCCGCAGGCGGCGTCCATTGATGAAGTAGAGGGTGAGAAACTCTATCAGGAGCGAGCCGCCATAAGCAGCCAGCACCTTCCATAAGATTCCTTTCATCCAGAGCAGACCGAAGTTGTAGCCCATGCCGTAGGCGGAAAATTCGTCCCAGATGAAGGTGAAGAGCAGCGTGCCTGCATAGATGACCAGCAGGTAGAAGGTAAGGATGCGGACAGTGATGCTTTTCAGTGTCAGCTTGATTTCCGCCTTGTTGTTGATGGCGGTGCGCGATGTTTGTTGTTGTGTTTCCATTATGATGCTTTTGTTTGATGTTTCTTTTAGTTTCCCGCTGCAAAGATAGCGTCTGTAAGTCTATTTCTTACGTTAAGTGTATGTTATCTTTACGTTAATCGGTCATCTGTTGGCGATAAATCCCTATCTTTGCGGCGTTGACAAGTAAAAAACAGACTGCCGTATGAAGAAATCTGCTTATATGCTCCTTACCATTGTCTCTGCCTTTGCCGCCCTGTTTTTCCTGGGTTATTGGATGGGCTGGGGCTTCAGCCTGAACCGGGCCGACGTGGTGCGTCGCGTCCACGAAGCGTGGTGCCGCACGGACGACCGGCGTGTGCAGGACCCGTCATGCTGTCTGGACAGCGTGTTCCGTGCGGAGTTGCGCGAAGCCAAGTTCCGCCGTCTGCGTTTCCGCCTCGACACCGTGGCACTGACAGACAGCAGTGTGGTGCGCCGCGCCACCTTGCGCTACTATGACGACTATGCCGACCGGTTGGGGGAGGGCGATACCTTTGTCATCCCGCTGGACGGGGAGCGGGGCGTGCGGGCATACATCATCAACCTGCGGGCAGAGTCTGTCGGCCGATTGTTGTATTACTCCATTGGCTCGGTGGTGTTCATCTGCCTGATGCTATGGGGCGTAGGCAAACAGCGTGAGATTATCCAGGGGCAGGACAGACTGGCGCAGATGCGCGAGGACTTCTCATACGCCATGATTCACGACATGAAGACACCGCTCAGCACCATCATCTTAGGCCTGAAAGTGTTGCGCAGCGGCAAGTTGGATGCACTGCCGGAGAAGAAGCAGAAAAACTTCGATATTCTGGAAGGAGAGGCCAACCACCTGCTGACTCTGACCAATAAAGTGCTGACCCTCTCCAAGTTGGAACATGAGCAACTGCTGTTGCAGCCGGACTGGATTTCTTTGTGCCCGATTGTAGACGACCTGGTGCAGACATTCACGTCCAAAGCGCAGAAACCTGTCACTTTCCGCACGGAAATGAAAGCCGACGGTGTGTTTGCCGACGGCGAATTTCTGAAAGAGGCACTGGCCAATCTGCTGGACAATGCGCTGAAGTATTCGCGCGACAGCGTGGAGATTCGTATCACTTCGTGGGAGGAAGAGGGATATACCCGCATTGCCGTGCGCGACAACGGCATCGGCATTCCACTTGCAGCACAGGCTACCATCTTCGACAAGTTTGAGCGGGTGCTTCCCACCGGCAAAGGGCAGGGGGAGAAGATTGCAGGTTTCGGCTTGGGGCTGAACTACGTGATGAATGTGGTGCGCGAACATGGCGGCTACGTGACGGTGGAAAGCGTCGAAGGCAAATTCAGCGAGTTCACCCTTTCGTTGCCCATTCCTGAGGTGGATGAGGAACTGGAGCTTTAGAAACTTTTATCTGCATCGTGCCGGAAAAAGTGGCTTATATAGAAGAGGCCTGCTGTGAAGCCCGAAGAAGCCTGCTGCGAAGCCCGATGGAGCTTGCTGCGAAGGCATTGGAAAGAAACGCTGTAAATCAGCCTTGTTTCTGCCACCTGTGGTAAGTCTTGGCGTCGAGTGAAGAATGTTGGGATAAAAGTTGGCAGTCCGCCATATTTGCCCTATCTTTGGCACGAGTAATAACAAAGAATACGGAATACCTGGAAAGCATGGAACAGTTGCTGCATTACGTCTGGCGTCACCGCCTTTTCCCCCTGCGCCCCTTGAGCACCACAGACGGTCTTCCTCTGGAGGTGGTAGACCCCGGTTTGCCCAATACGGATGCCGGTCCTGACTTTTTCAACGCCAAAGTGCGGGTTGACGGGACCTTGTGGGTGGGCAACGTGGAAGTGCATGAACACTCATCCGACTGGGTGCGCCACGGACACGACCGCGACAGGGCCTACGACAATGTGGTGCTGCACGTGGTGGGCGAGGCCGATTGCAAGGTCTGCCGTTCCGACGGGCATCCCGTTAACCAACTGCAACTGGCCTGTCCCGACGATGTGCGCTGCCGCTACGAAGAATTGCGCCGGGCCGATGTCTTCCCACCCTGCCGTGCTGTGCTGTCCACCCTTTCCCCTCTCAAGGTGCATGGGTGGCTTTCTGCCTTGCAGGCCGAACGGCTGAGCCGGAAAGCCGATGCCATTGGTCTGCGCTTGCAGCAGAATGGCAATCACTGGGAAGATGCCTTCTTCGTAACCCTGGCACGTAACTTCGGCTTCGGACTCAATGCCGATGCTTTCGAAGCCTGGGCTTTGCGGATTCCCCTGCGTGCCGTGGACAAGCACCGCGACAGCCTATTCCAGATAGAAGCGCTGTTCTTCGGTCTGGCAGGACTGCTCGACAACGACCCCGCCTGTGATGCCGACGACTATGCTGCCTCCCTGCAACGCGAATTCGCTTACCTGCGGCATAAGTTTTCCCTGCCCGAACCGCTGCCCCGCGACCGCTGGCGTTTTCTGCGCTTGCGCCCGTCGGGCTTTCCGCACGTACGTCTGGCACAGCTGGCATGGATTTACCAGCACCAGGAAGGGCTTTTCTCGCGGGCGATGGAACCCGATACGCTCGATGAGGTGCGCCGCCTCTTTCTGGCAGGCACTTCCCCTTATTGGGATGTGCACTATCATTTCGGTTCCACCACCGCAAAACGTGTCAAGCAACTGGGGGCGAAGGCTGTCGACTTGGTGGTGCTGAACACGGTCATCCCTTTCCTCTATGCCTATGGCAGGCATCGTTCGGAGGAGCATCTGTGTGAGCGTGCCGCCCGCTTTATGGACGAACTGAAAGCCGAAGACAACAGCATCATCCGGCAATGGGCTGCTGCGGGATTGCCTGTGCGTACGGCTGCCGATTCGCAGGCCCTGTTGCAACTGAAGAATGCTTACTGTGACCGCCGCGACTGCCTGCGCTGCCGCTTCGGCTACGAATACCTGAAGAGTACTGAAAACAGATAACAACCATAAAAACAAGTGACATTATGAATGAACAACTTTCAAACATTGTTTCCCACTTCCAGACTCAGGGAACGGTGAACGACATCCGCCCGCTGGGCTCTGGTCTGATTAACGACACCTACAAAGTAACGACGGCAGAGCCGGATGAGCCCGACTATGTGCTGCAGCGTATCAATCATGCCATCTTCCAGGATGTAGACGGACTGCAACACAACATCGAAGCTGTCACGGCGCATATCCGCCGCAAGCTGGAGGAGCGGGGCGAGAAGGATGTGGAGCGTAAGGTGCTGCATTTCCTGCCTGCCGATAACGGAAAGACGTATTGGTACGACGGTGCCAGCTATTGGCGTATGATGGTCTTTATTCCCCGTGCCAAGACTTACGAGACGGTCAACCCCGAATATTCTTATTGCGCAGGTAAGGCTTTCGGTGAGTTCGAAGCCATGCTGGCCGATGTGACCGAACCGCTGGTAGAGACCATTCCCGATTTCCACAACATGGAACTTCGGTTGCGTCAGTTGCGCGAGGCGGTGGCTGCCGATGCCGTCGGCCGGGTCAAGGAAGTGAAGCAATATCTGGACGAACTGGAACGCTGCGCCGATGATATGTGCCGGGCCGAACAGCTGCACCGCGAAGGCAAACTGCCCAAGCGCGTCTGCCATTGCGATACGAAGGTGAACAACATGATGTTCGACGAAGACGGTAGTGTGCTCTGCGTCATCGACCTTGATACCGTAATGCCTTCTTATGTGTTCTCGGACTACGGCGACTTCTTACGCTCGGCTGCCAATACCGGTGCTGAGGACGACCGCAACCTGGATAACGTCCGTTTCAACATGGATATTTTCCGCGCCTTTACCCGTGGCTACTTGGAGTCGGCCCGTTCCTTCCTTCTGCCTGTCGAGATAGAGAATCTGCCTTATGCTGCCGCGCTCTTCCCCTATATGCAGTGCGTCCGCTTCCTGACCGACTATCTTAATGGAGATACCTATTACAAGATTGCTTATCCCGAACACAACCTGGTGCGCACCGCTGCCCAGTTCAAGCTGTGGCAGAGCGTAAAAGAACATCAGGAGGAAATGAAGGCGTTTATAAGCCAATGTGTGGGATAGACTTCTGTCTACTTAAATGATAACCGTATGAAAGAACTGAATGTAAAGAAAATAAGTGCCGCCAATGTGCCGGTAGAAGCCATACCGACTTTGTTGGATCAGGAGAAGATTGCCTTCCAGCCGATAGAAACGGTCAACTGGCCCGAGTATCCTTATCAGCCTTCCGTGCAATTTCGTGTGGCTCATACGGGCGATGCCTTGCTGTTGCACTTCAAGGTGCGCGAGGCGTCGGTGCGTGCCGTGGCTACAGCCGATAACGGCAGAGTGTGGGAGGATTCCTGCGTGGAGTTCTTTTCCGTGCCTGCCGGCGATGGGGTGTATTACAACTTGGAATGCAACTGTGCCGGGACGCTGTTGGTGGGCGGTGGTGCCGACCGTAAAGACCGTCAGCGGGCCTCTCAGGAAGTGCTCGACCGTGTGCAACGCTGGGCTTCGCTGGGTCGCCAACCGTTTGACGAGAGAATAGGGGAGTGCCATTGGGAGGTGGCGCTTGTCGTGCCGGTCTCTACCTTCTTCCTCCATCGGCTGGATACGCTTTCGGGCTGTCAGATACGTGCCAATTTCTATAAGTGCGGCGATTTGCTGCAGACGCCCCATTTCCTTTCGTGGAATCCTATAAAGTTGGAGCAGCCTAATTTTCATTGCCCGGAGTTTTTCGGCTTGTTGCACTTTGAGTAAGAAACCCGCCGGAAGCTTCTGCAAGTTAGGACACAAAAAACAAAGACCGCTGCCGTTTTGCTACGGGGCGGTCTTTGTTTTTCCAGTGATTTCTCTGCGTATGGCTTATCTGACGATGCCTTTTGAGTTCTTGATGAAGTTAACGATGTTGTGAATCTCGTCACTCATCGGAATCTGGTCTTCTATCTTCAGCACGGCATCTTGCAGGCTGAAGTTGCCTTGGTAGACAAGGCGGTAGGCATTCATGATATGACGCAGAATACGGTCGGTGATGTGGCTCTCGTTTTGTGCATTCTGCAGCACGACGGCATTGATGCCGTGGTATTGCACCGGGTTGCCCGCCATGATGATATAGGGCGGCACATCCTTGGAGATGCGGCAACCTGACTGGATGAGTACCCAACTGCCGATGTGGCATTTCTGCTGCACGATGACGTTGCTGCTCAGGATGGTGCAGTCGTCTACTTGACTCTCTCCTGCCACCATGCTGCGAATGCCCAGCACACATTTGTTGCCGATGTGCACATCGTGGCACAAGTGTGTCCCGTCCATCAGGAAGTTACCGTTACCGATGCTCGTACCACCTTCCTTATGCGTGGCACGGGCAATGACTACGTTTTCACGTATGTCGTTGTTGTCACCGATAACCAAGAGGCTTTCTTCGCCGGTGTAGTGGAAATCCTGCGGAATGCTGGCCAAAACGGCACCGTGGTGAACGGTGTTCTTGCGTCCCATGCGGGTGCCGTTCAAAATGTGTGCGCCGGCCATGATGACACAGTCGTCGCCGATTTCTACATCGCCCTCAATATAGGCGAAAGGTTGCACTGTAACGTTCTTGCCGAGTTTGGCGGCAGGGTCTACGTAAGCTAATGGACTAATCATGATACTACGATTTAAAATGTTATTCTCTTCCTCCACCCAAAGCCTGGTACAGGTTGATGACAGCCTGCATCTGGTCGAACGTGTCGCTTACTTCAGACAACTGTGCGCTGAGGTAGCTCTGTTGGGCCGTCAGTACTTCAAGGTAGGTTGACGTGCCTAAGTTAAACAATTCTTTTGTATCTTCCGCAGCTTTTCGGGCAGAATTTACCTGTATGGTGCGAGAATTAACTTTTTCCATCGTGTTTTGATACAAAGAGAGAGCATTGCTTACTTCGTTACCGGCATTCAGCAGGGTAGTCTGGAACGCAATCTTAGCTTGTTCTTCTTGGGCGCGGGCCTGGCGCAGACGGGCAATGTTGGCTCCGCGGTAGAACAGAGGCTGTGTCAGCGAGCCAATCAGGTTGGCCAGCAGCTTGCCGGGGTTCACGATGCCGGCGCCGCTACTGTTGGTCCATCCGGCCGTGCCGCTCAGTGTGATTTGCGGATAGAATGCTGCGCGGGCACTGTTGGTGTTGTAATAGCAGGCGGCCAGTGCCATTTCTGCAGCTTGTACGTCCGGGCGGTTGGAAAGCAATTGCAAGGGTATGCCTACCGAGAAGTCGGAGGGCAGTGCCTGTTCTTCCAGTACGCCGCGCTCGATAGCATGGGCCGGTTCGTTGAGGATGAGGCAGAAGCTGTTCTCCGTCTCGCTGATGCTTTGGCGCAGGTCGGACAGCGAAGCCACTACTTGTGCATAGCTGGTGCGGCTCTGTTCGATGGCGGCACTGTTGACGTTGCCGTAGTCGTACATGGCCTGCATGGTTTCCACGTAGTCTTTCAGTACTTCAGCCGTGTTCTCGGTAATCTCCAGTTGACGGTCCAGCATCAGCAGTGTATAGTAAATGTTGGCTACGTTGGCGATAAGCTGCGTCTGTACTGCCTGTTCGTTATATTGGGCTTGCTTCAGCGAGACTTGTGCGGCTCGTTTCGGGTTCAGGATTTGTCCGAAGAGATCAATCTGCCAGCTTGCACTGACGGGGATGTTATAAGTCTTTGTGGTTATCTCTCCTTTGTTCCAGTTGGTCAGTGTACCCTGCGGGGTCAGTGACAACTGTGGCAGGTAAGACAGACGCGCCGACATCAGAGCCGCCTGAGCCGATTCCACGTTGAGCATGGCCGTGCGCAAATCAGCGTTGTTGGTCAGAGCCTGTTCGATATAGGCTTGCAGTTGCGGGTCGGTGAATACTTCGCGCCAGGGCACATTGCCGAAGTTGGCTGTGTCTGAGGCCAGCGTGTTGTTCACTATGGCCGTATCGCGGTACAGGCCTTCGGCACTGATATCCTCCGGTCTGTCGTATGCTTTGTAGATGTGGCAACTGCTCAGCAGGGCAGTGGCACACATCAGGGTGATTATCTTTCCTTTCATATTGTCTTACATAGAATTTAAGAATGAAGAATGAAGAATCTGTAGAAAGAAGGAGAAGTAAGTTGAAATCTGTTCCTCATTCTTAATTCTTCATTCTTCATTGCATGGTTATTTGCTGTATTGCTCAATTTCAGCTTCTGCGTCAGAGTTGTCTACATCGTCCCATTCCATTGGTTTGATCTTCTCTTGCAAGTACTGGAAGGCAACGAACAAGGCAGGAACAATGAAGATCTGCAGAATCATACCGATTAACATACCTCCGATGGCCGAAGTTCCCAGTGTACGGTAGCCGTTGGCACCGGCACCGCTGGCAAACATCAGCGGGAGCAGACCGATAATCATGGCCAGTGACGTCATCAAGATAGGACGCAGACGGGCACCGGCACCAAGCACGGCAGCCCATGTGATACTCATACCCATCTTGCGGCGGTCGAGGGCGAACTCTACAATCAGGATAGCGTTCTTGGCCAACAGACCCATCAGCATGATGAGGGCAATCTGCATGTAGATGTTATTGGACATGGTTCCTATAATCATCTGCAAGGCAGGGATGCCACCGATGAGGCTGGCACAGTTGACGAAGATGAAGCTACCCATCAGACCGAACGGTACGGAGAGCAATACGGCCAGCGGCAGAATGTAGCTCTCGTACTGGGCACTCAACAGCAGATAAACGAACACGAAGCAGAGCACGAAGATAAGTCCGGTTGTGCTGCCGCTTGTCTCGGCCTCCTCACGTGCCATACCACCCAGTTCGTATCCGAAGCCGGCAGGCAAGTTCTGGTCGGCCACTTCGGCGATGGCTTGCAGAGCCTGACCGGAGGTATAACCTGTGGCCGGTGCTACCATCACTTTCATGGACGTGTACAGGTTGAATCGGCTGATGACATCCGGACCGTAGACCTTGGTCAGCTTTACGAATTGGCTGATAGGAGCCATATCACCGTTAGAGTTGCGTACCATGATGCTTTCCAGCGATTCCAGATTCTTGGTCGCATCACGCTCACCTTGTATCATGACACGGTACATCTTACCGAAACTGTTGAAGTTGGATGCATACAAGCCTCCATAGTATCCCTGCATCACACTTAGGATATCGTTGGGACTAATGCCTGCACGTTTACATGCAGCCGCATCAATGTCCAGTTGGTATTGCGGGAAGCTGGGGTTGAAGTTTGTGGCTGCCGATGTGATTTCAGGGCGTTTCTCCAAAGCAGCCATGTAGTCCTGTACCACACTGTAGAAGCGGTTCAAGTCGCCACCCGTCTTATCCTGCATGTTCAGCTCAATGTCCGTAGATACGGAGTAACCCGGAATCATAGGCGGAGCGAAGAACAATACCTGTGCTTCCTTGATAATCTTCTGCGCACGCATGAACAACGTAGCATAGACAATGGTAGAGTTTTGCATTGTCGAGCGTTCCTCCCAAGGTTTCAGCTTGATGATGACCGAACCGTAGCCGGGACCCTGACCGCCGATGAAGCTGTAACCCGAGATAATGGTACGCGACTGCACTGCGGGTTCGGCTGCTACCAGACTGTCTACGCGGGCCAGAATCTGCTGGGCACGTTCTTGCGATGTGCCGGGAGGCAGTGTCACGGCACCCATGATGGTACCTGTGTCTTCGTTAGGCACCATGCCGGTAGGTGTCACCTGCATGAAGACCATCAGGAGCACGATGGAGCCCACTACCAGGCTGGCGCTCAGCCAGCGTCTTTGGATGAACTTCAGCACCTGCTTTTTATATTTACCCAAGAGGTTGTCGTAGTCTGCGTTGAACGTCTGCTTGAACTTGTCGGTTGTCATACCGGCAACAGCCAGGACACTGATGACAATGAAGATGGGGCAGAGCAGCGGATGTTCTTCAAAGCTGAACATGCCGAATATCATGCCGATGATGGCCACACAAGTGAAGATGATGGTCAGTTTCGGCTTCATGAATTTGCCCAGGCTTTGGGCATAGCGCTGAATCCATATCTTGCGTGCCTCCTTGGTGGCAGTGCCGATACGTTCCTTCAACGTTGTTTCATCGTGTCCTTCCGTGTTATGCGGTTTCAGGAAAATGGCACACAAGGCAGGACTCAGTGTCAGGGCGTTGACTGCCGAGAAGAAGATGGCAATGGCCATGGTCAGACCGAACTGCTGATAGAATGTACCGGCCGTACCGCCCATGAAGCTCACAGGGATGAACACGGACATCATGACCAACGTGATGCTGACCAAGGCACCTCCCAGTTCGTGCATGGCGTCGATGGCAGCCAGACGGGCCGACTTGTAGCCCTGGTCCAGCTTGGCATGGACGCCCTCGACGACGACTATGGCGTCGTCGACCACAATCGCGATGGCCAATACCATGGCGGAGAGGGTCAGCAGGTTGATACTAAAGCCGATTATCTTCAGGGCGAAGAACGTGGCAATCAAGGCCACAGGGATGGCGATGGCGGGAATCAGCGTGGAGCGCATATCCTGCAGGAAGATGTACACCACGATGAACACCAGTATGAACGCCTCAATAAGGGTCTTCACCACCTCGTGGATGGAGGCGAAGAGGAAGTCATTGGCGCTTTGGGCGATGTTGACGCCAATACCGGCAGGCATGTTCTTCTGCATGTCGTCCAGTACTTTTTCCAAGTCCTGAATGGTTTGCGTGGCGTTGGTGCCGGCCATCTGGAACACGATACAGCTGACACCCTTGTGGCCGTCCACGGTGGCATCGAAGCCGTAGGTGTTACGTCCCAGCTCGATGTCGGCCACGTCTTTCAGGCGCAGTACCTCGCCGTCGGCCAGTGACTTGATGACGATGTTCTCGAATTCCTCGGTACTTTGCAGGCGTCCGCGGTAGCGGATGGTGTATTGGAACGTCTGGTTGCTGCGTTCGCCAAACTGACCCGGAGCAGCTTCGATGTTCTGTTCGGCCAGGGCAGAGCTGATGTCGGCGGGGATGAGCTTGTACTGCGACATGACGTCCGGCTTCAGCCAGATACGCATGGAGTAGTCGGCACCCATCACGAAGGCATCGCCCACGCCGGATACACGCTTGATTTCCGGGATGATGTTGATGCTGGCGTAGTTCTCAATGAACTCAATGTTATACTTGTCCTCCATGTCGTAGATGGTGAAAATCATCAGCATGGACGACTGACGCTTACGGGTTGTCACACCGATTTGCGTCACTTCCTGCGGCAGCAGGCCCTCGGCGGCAGTTACGCGGTTCTGCACGTTCACCTGCGCCATGTCCGGGTCGGTGCCCTGGTTGAAGTAGACGGTGATGGAGGCCGAACCGTTGTTGGAGGCATCGGAGGTCATGTACATCATGTTTTCCACACCGTTGATCTGGTCTTCCAACGGCGAGACGACCGCATTCAGTACGGTCTGGGCGTTGGCGCCCGTATAGGTTGCGCTCACGCTGATGGTGGGGGGCGCGATGTCCGGGTACTGGGTAACGGGCAGCGTGGCCAGTCCGATGAAACCCAGGATGACCAGCAGGATGGAGATTACTGTGGACAGTACCGGACGGTTTATAAATCTTGATAAATTCATACTATTATATTTAATGAGGAATTAAGAATGAAGCTTTGAGAATGAAGGGCGTCCCGTGTTTCGAACAAGATTCTTCATGTTGCCGCGGAGCGGCGATTCTTCATTCATCATTTAATGGATTATTGGAATGCAGTCTGAATGTTCCCGTTTTTCTGGTCTTCCAGAGCCTGCTTGTAGGCAGCCTCCTTCTCAGCAGGCGTGATGGGTGTGATAGCCTGTCCGTCGTCCAAAGTCTGTACGCCTTCGATGACCACCTTGTCACCGGGCTTCAAACCACCGGTCACGTAGTAGTTCTGGCCGTCATTCAGGGTGTAGACCTGTATTTCGGTGTTCTTTACCGTATTATCGGCCTGGAGGACAAAGACGAACTTCTTGTCCTGAATTTCTGTAGTAGCCGATTGCGGGATGAGGATGACATCCGTCAGGATGTTGGGGAAGATGACGTTACCTGTCGAGTTGCTGCGCAGCACGTTGTGCTTGTTGGGGAACATGGCACGCATGCTTACCGAACCGGTAGTCGGGTCGATGACACCGCTGATAGTTTCCACGCGACCGCTGTCCGGATAGATGGAGCCGTCGATGAGTTGCAGGTTAATGTCTGGCATTTTGTCCAGAATCTCCGTCATGCTGCCTCCTTCGCGTATCATGTCCAGCAGCTGGCGTTCGGTCATGGAGAAGTAGGCGAACATCTCCGAGTTGTCGGCCACGGTGGTCATGGGGGTCGACATCGAAGCGCTTACCAGGCTTCCTACACGGTAGGGAATCTGTCCCACGATACCGTCGCTGGGGCTGGTCACTTCAGTATATTGCAGGTTGCGCACGGCATTGGTCAGCGAAGCTTTTGCCTGTGCCAGCGAAGCCTTTGCCTGCGCCAGCTGATTTTCAGATGTGCTCAACTGGTAGTCGCTCACGATGCCGCGTTTGTTCAGCTCGCGGTTATTCTTCGTGGTCAGCTCTTGGGTCTGCAAGGCTGCTTCGGCTGTTGCCACAGCAGCTTGTGCTGTTTCTACGGCAGCCTTGTACTGCACCTGGTCGATGGTGAACAGCACTTGTCCTTTCTTTACGACCGAACCTTCGTCTACGTGCAGTTTCGTGATGAATCCGCTTACCATCGGACGGATTTCCACGTCTTGCTTACCCTTGATAGTGGCCGGGTAGCTGTTCGTCAGTTTGGCAGTGGTGGTCTGTGCGGTAATCACTGCATACTCGGGGGCTTTCGCTTCACCGCCGTTGCCGTTCTTGCAGCTGCTGAGCAGTGCCAGGCAACAGGCCAGTAATACTAATCTACTCTTCATATTCATTTTTGTTCTCATATATATTGTATATTGTTTCTTATGACAGAACCCTCCCATCGCCTCTGCGGCCTCAGCGAAGGCTGGTCCCCGAACCCATAGGGTGAAAACTGAATGCGCTTTTACAGTTTTCGGGCGCAAAGTTATTCTTTTCTTTCTGTATTATATAGGTAAAAGCTATCTTTTTAACTATGTTTTTAAAGAGAAAAGGTTCTTTGTTGATTATAAGCAAGGAGAAGGCGGTGCCAGAGCCTGTATGCTGGGCGGTCTGCTTCTTCTATACAAGCACCGCGCTTCCCACATACAAGCACTGCGCTTCTTATAGACAAGCAATCTGCCTCTTGGGCATAGGCGTTTTGAGCCGTGTCTGGAGACGGTGGAGGTGCCCGTTTGATGTCTTTGTTGCCTTATACCTCCCTTTGTAGGGTTAAAATAATGTAACGCTATACCTCAGATTGAAAGAGAAGACGTATTTTTGCAACGCATAGAACGCTTAATAACCAATGATGATCAAGAAGAAGCTATTCATTCGCCGTCTGGTGGGGACGTTGGCCGGTGTGGCCATCTTGTATTCATGTGCCAGTGTGGGGCGCATCGAAGGAGGTCCTTTGGATGAGACCCCCCCTCTGTTCCTACGCAGCACTCCCACTCCAGGTGCGCTGAATTATAACCGCCCGCGTGTCCGCATCGAGTTCGATGAATACATCAAACTGGATAATCCGGGCGAAAAAGTGGTTATCTCGCCTCCGCAGGTGCAGCAGCCCAACGTGCGTGCTTCGGGCAAGCGGGTGCTTATCGACCTGGAAGATACGCTGAAACCCAATATGACCTACACCATCGACTTCTCCGATGCCATACAAGACAACAACGAAGGCAATCCGCTTTACGACTTTGCCTTCACTTTCTCTACCGGCGATCACATCGACTCCCTACAGGTGAGCGGCATCTTGCTCAACGCTGCCGACCTGGAGCCGGTGAAGAATATGCTGGTGGGCCTGCACGCTAACCTCGAAGACTCGGCCTTCACGAGCCTGCCTTTCGACCGCGTGGGGCGTACGGACAGCCGGGGGCGTTTCTCCATCCGGGGCATCGCGCCCGGACGCTATCGCATCTACGGACTGATGGATGGCGACCAGAACTATTATTTCTCACAGCCTACGGAGAACATCGCTTATGCCGATTCGCTGGTCATACCTATGTGTGAGCCTGCCGTGCGTCCCGATACCTTCTGGATAGACACGCTGACCATTGATACCATCGTGCAGCGGGGCTATACGCGTTTCATGCCCGACGACCTTATCCTGATGGCCTTTAAGGAAAAAATTACCCGTGCCCAGCGCCTGGCCAAAAGCGAGCGCCCCGTGATGCAGCGTTTCAGCCTCTGTTTCACGGCTCCTGCCGATACCTTGCCGCTTCTGAAAGGCATGAATTTCGATGCGACCGATGCCTTTATCATCGAAAAGCCTACGGGACGCATCGATACACTGGACTATTGGATTAAAGACTCGCTTATCTACAAGCTGGATACGCTGAAAATGGAGCTGACTTATCTGTATACCGATACGCTGAATCAGCTGGTACCACGTACCGATACGTTGGCGCTCGTGTCGAAGGTAAAACCCAAAACCGAAGAGGAAAAGGCCAAGGAACGGGAGAAGAAGGAAAAGGAACGGAAAAAACGCCGCAAGAAAGGGGAAGAGGAGGAGGATAAACCGGAGACAGAATTCCTGCCGGTCGACGTGTATGCTCCTTCGGCTATGGATATTTACGACTATCTGACGGTCTCTTTCACCGAACCTATTGCCCGCATTGATACTTCTGCTTTCCACCTCAGACAGAAAGTGGATACGTTGTGGAACGATATTCCTTTCGATTTCCAGCAAGATACGGCAGACATCAAGAAGTATAACATCTTTGCCGACTGGGAACCGGGAGAAAGCTATACCTTCGAGATTGACTCTACGGCCATACACGGCATTTACGGCCTGTTTACCGATAAGGTGAAAAAGGACTTCAAGGCCAAGGCGTTGGAAGAATACGGGCAGATATTCTTTGATATTACCGGTGCCGATTCTGTGGCTTTCGTCGAATTGCTGGACGGACAGGACAAGGTGCTGCGCACGGTGCCCGTTGTCGAGGGACGTGCCGACTTCTATTTCCTGAACCCCGGCAAGTATGGGGCCCGGCTCATCAATGACACCAATGGCAACGGGAAGTGGGACACGGGGGATTATGCTGCGAAACGCCAGCCCGAAGCTGTGTACTACTACTGGCAGGTATTGGACCTGAAAGCAAATTTTGAACTGCGCCAAAGCTGGAACATCAAAGACCGGCCACGCGATAAACAAAAACCTGACGAATTGAAAAAACAAAAACCGGATGAAGACAAGAAAAACAAAAACCGGAACAACCGAAGCAGCTCGGGCAATAGCGGCCGGGGCTACAGTTACTAAAAAGGCTTTGCCTTGTGCTGGCAAGTGGATATGCGCTTTGCTGGTGGGCTGGCTCGTGATGTTTGCCACCGAAGTCTCCGCTCAGTGCGGAGCTAAGAACACGGCGTTCTTGCCGGGTGAGCGCATCTCTTACAATCTGATGTTCAACTGGAAGTTTATCTGGATAAAGGTGGGCACAGCCGAACTGACCACGGATAAGACGGAATATGAAGGCAAGCCTGGTTACTGCTTCCGTCTGAAGTCACATACCAGCAAGCGTGCCGATTTCTTTTTCAAAATGCGCGATACGCTGACTTGCTATGTCACCGACCGCCTGGAGCCGCTTTATTTCTGCAAAGCTGCCGAAGAAGGAAAGCGCCACACGCGGGACGAAGCCTGGTTCTCGTACAGCAACGGGGTGTCACACGTCAAGCAGCGGCGCACGTGGTATAGTGAGGTACGGGCCCCGCAGGAAATGGAATATACGGCCGAAAGTGGCTGCATCTTTGATATGCTCAGTATTCTAGGGCAGGCCCGCTCATGGAATCCTGCAGATTTCAAGGTGGGCGATAAGGTACACTTCCCAATGGCCACCGGTCGGAAAGTAGAGCAGCAGACTCTGATATACAGAGGGACAGACAATGTGGAAGCCAAGGATGGGCATACCTATCGCTGTCTGGTGTTCTCTTTTGTAGAATATGATAAGGAAGGCGCCGAGAAAGAAGTCATTACCTTCTTTGTTTCTGATGACGATAACCATTTGCCTATCCGTCTGGATATGTACCTTAGTTTTGGTTCGGCTAAGGCGTTTTTTACAGGCGTAGAGGGCAACCGCTATCCGCTGAAGTCGTTGGTGAAGTAAGACCGAAAACATAATGACGGGTAGACTCAGCCCCCTGCCGGAAAGCTGTCAGACTATCCGGCAGGGGGCTGATTCTGTGTGGAATGGAACTGGCTCTTGTTGTTCCCTCTTAGTTTATATGTGTTTCCAGAATCGTCCGGATCACTCCTTTCCAGTAGCCGGCCCAGACATGTTTCACTTTCCCGTCTGGCGCGATAAGCACGTAATGCGGAAGCCCCTGTACGCCATAATCAGCTTGCAGTCCGCCGCCGTCGTTGCGCAGTTCGTTCCATTGGATGCCTTTCATTCCTTTTATCTGAAGGCATTGCTTCCATACCTCCTGGGGGTCGGTGCTGATGCAGACCACAGTCAGACGGCCGGCATACGTCCGGGCTACTTCCTCCAGTTCGGGAATGGCTCGCCGACACGGGCCGCACGTCTGGCTCCAGAAGTCCAGCAAGATGTATTGACCTTTGAATTCAGCCAGATGATGCTCGTTTCCGTCGGGGTCGTATAAGGTTCCATCGGTCATAACATCACCTGCTTTTATCTTCGGGAATAAGGCATGATAAGCTTTTTGCGCCGTAGCAGTCTGTTTGATGGAATCCGGTAAGGTCATGTACAACTCCTTCAGTGGTGCGATAAAGGCAGCGTAGTCCTGGAACGCAGTGTCAGCGGCAGCAAACCTTGTCAGGGTAGCATTCGTTTCCAGTTTCTCCAACCATATTTGTGAAATAGGTGCCGTCTTCATACATTCCACTTCCATTCGCGTACGTTCCAGCATGAAGGGGACCGATAGCCTTTGGATAGAGTCGATTTTGTTCCATGCGGCTTCTTGGTACTCTTTGTTGCCTTGGTGCTTCTTGTCGGATAATGCTGTCAGGATGTCGCTTTCCTGGATGTTATATTCCAGTATTTGCTTCTGAGGCTCGCGGGTATAGTTGGCAAAGCGATTTTCCTCTTGTTGCTCTGCAATGTCACTCTTTACGTCCCATAGGGGAAACAGTTTGCCGTTTCCTTTCAGTTCGATGTATTGTCCGGGAGCTACCCATAAGTTCAGTAAATAGTTCGGGTAACCTTTCCCGTTTATTGTCAGGCACAGTCGCTGTGAAGAAGATACCGTGTCGCGCAATTCAAATCGTCCTTGCATTACCGTGTCGCAGGCTACTGCGGTGAAGAACTGGTCGTTTAGTTTCTGCAGGTGGACGACAGTACTGTCCGGTACGTCAGTTACCGTACCAGCTATCAGATATTCGTTGTCGGCCACCTGCGGTGCGCAGGCTGTCAGTAATGCAGTCAGGCAGAGGCAACCTAAGACGCTCTTCTTCATGATTGCGTGCGGGCATTAGTCAGTAGGTGCAGTGGCAAACGGCAGTTTGTCGTTCATGCGGAACACGCTCGACTCGAACGTCGCCAAGAGTTTGCCTTCCTGGTTGGTGATGTCTATCTGGTAGCAGCCCGTAGTGCGCCCGATATATCGTTCGCGGGCTTCGGCAATGAGCGTGTCTCCCTGCTGGCTCCCCCTGAGAAAGGTGATGTGCGATGAGAGCGAGAAAGCCAGGGTACCGTGCGCATTGGCCGCAGCAGCCAATGCCAAATCCGCCAGGGTGAAGAGTGCCCCACCTTGTGTACGTCCACCAGCATTCAGGTGTTCGGGAGTGATGGTGAGGGAGGCTTTGGCATAACCCTCCCTCACTTCCAGTAGCTTGACGCCTGCATTGGCGGCAAAGCGGTCGTTCTGGAAGAACGCTTTTATTTGTTCAGTTTCCATTCTGTGCGTTCCTTTCCGTCTTTTATTTCAAAGCCTAAGGCTGTCAGTTCATTGCGTATCTTGTCGCTGGTGGCCCAGTCTTTGTTGGCTTTCGCTTTGGCGCGCTCTTCCAGCAGCATGTCCACTACGTGACCGAAAGCTTCCTCACGGGCAGCATCGGATGTATTCTCAGCCTTCAGTCCCAGGATATCGAAGGCAAAAAGTTGGAAGATGTCCTTCAATTCCTGCAGGTCTTCGGCGCTGATGGTATCGTTGCCAGCAGCGATGTTGTTCACCATCTTTGCTCCGTCGAACAAGTGTGCGATGACAATGGGCGAGTTCAGGTCGTCGTTCATAGCCTCATAGCACTTGGCGGCCAGCGCATGTACATCCACCGACGAGGCAGTCGACGGCTTCAGGTTGTCCAGCTCGTGGATAGCATCCATTAGACGGGCCAATCCTTTCTCAGCAGCCTGCAAGGCCTCGTTGCTGAAGTCCACCGTACTGCGGTAGTGCGCCTGGAGGATGAAGAAGCGGATGGTCATCGGTGTGTAGGCCTGTGTCAGTTTCTCGTGCTGTCCGGTGAAGAATTGCTCCAGTGTGATGAAGTTACCCAGCGATTTGCCCATTTTCTGTCCGTTGATTGTAATCATGTTGTTGTGCATCCAGTAGTGCACCATGTCATCACCCTGCGAAGCCACGGCCTGCGCAATCTCGCATTCGTGATGCGGGAAGACCAGATCCATGCCTCCCCCGTGTATGTCGAAGTGCGCGCCCAGATACTTGCGCCCCATGGCTGTGCATTCGCAGTGCCAGCCTGGGAACCCGTCACTCCAAGGTGAGGGCCATCGCATGATGTGTTCGGGCTGTGCTTTCTTCCACAAGGCGAAGTCGGCGGGGTTGTGTTTCTCCTCCTGGCCGTCCAGTTCGCGGGTGGTATTCAGCACATCATCCAGGTTGCGGCCCGATAGCACGCCGTAATGATGGTCTTTATTATACTTGTTTACATCGAAGTAGACGGAGCCTTGGCTTTCGTAGGCATAGCCGTTTTTCAGAATCTCTTTTACCAGTTCGATTTGTTCGATGATGTGCCCCGATGCCTGCGGCTCGATGCTGGGTGGCAGGACATTGAGGGCACGCATGGCGTCGTGGTAGCGGTTGGCATAGTATTGTGCCACCTCCATCGGCTCCAGTTGTTCCAGACGGGCTTTCTTGGCAATCTTGTCTTCGCCTTCGTCGGCATCGTGTTCCAGATGGCCTACATCGGTGATATTGCGTACGTAGCGCACCTGATAGCCCAAATGTTTAAGATAGCGGAATAGCAAGTCGAACGTAATGGCCGGACGTGCATGTCCCAAGTGCGGATCACCGTAGACGGTGGGACCGCAGACATACATCCCCACGTGGGGGGCGTGCAACGGCTTGAATACTTCTTTCTGCCGGTGCAGGGTGTTGTAAATGAGTAAGGGTTGTTCCATATTTAATCTCCTATATTGCTTTTTTGTGGAGGGAAAACAATGGTTTCCGCTCAAAGTGTGTCAATTATTTCAGGTGAAAGTCCTGTCATGTCGGCTATATCGGTCATGGCATAACCTTTGGCTTTCATGCGCTGGGCAATGTCTACCTGACTTTGTTGTATACCTTGCTGTATACCTCGTTGTATACCTTGCTGTATACCTCGTTGTATACCTTGCTGTATACCTTGCTGTATACCTTGTTCGATGCCTTTCTGTACGGCATAAAGTTCCGTCACCAAGTTATCGCGATACACCTTGATGCTTTCGTCATATTTCATGCGGTCTTCCTTGCTTAGAGAAGCAATGTCCACAATTTCTTCCAGTTTTTGGAAGACGGCGTTGCGGGCCTTGAAAGGGAGTCGTTGTAGTGTTTCCATATTCTTCAGTACATATATCCAACGTTCGAAATCGTTATTGCATTCGTTTTCTTCTTTGTCGAAGAAAGGCAGCTGCAGGAAAATGAAACGAAGTTTGTCCGAGAATGGTTTATGTGTGTCTCGGTCGTCCAGCCAGACATCGGTGCGAAGCTTTTGTTCTATGCCTTCCTCCTTGAAGTTCATGAAGAAGATGCCGTACACGGCTTTCAGGTTGAATTGCCAGTCAACCCCTCGTTCGCCCTGGCGGGAAATGGCGCGAGCGAGATAGTAGATGGCCCGTTCGCGAAAGAAAGCCTGGCGTCGGTTTTGCATCTCTACGATGAACTGCTCCCCGTTTTCATCGGTGCAGTAAATATCGTAGATGCAGCTGCGGTCTTCGATGGCTTCGCCCTGAATCTCTTTGTCCAGGAAACGGATGTCGCAGATGTGCTTTTCGCCTGCAAAGAGACTGTTGAGGAAATCTATCAGCAGATCTTTGTTGATTTCCTGTCCAAAGATGCGTTTGAAGCCAACATCGGTGAATGGGTTGATGAATTTAGGCATGGCGGATTCTCTTTTTTCTTTCTGCAAAGATAAGATTTACAAATTGAATTTCCTTCATAGAGCTGAACAAAAAGTAATTTGACCGCTAATTTGCAGTCGGCATGTATCCTGCCGGTTGCTGCCTATATAGCTGAAGTCTGCTTCCAAGCGATTGGCGGTCTCTTTCAAAGGTAGATGAATTTTCCAGCTAAGGCATTAGGAAAAAGTGGCACGTTTCCTTGCTCGGGCAGAAGATTAACCTGACGATAACGTTGCCTTAACCTTCTTATTCTTGTCCTTAGCCTATCTTTGCCGTGTCGGAAGGGAGGTGCCTTCCGCATATTCTATTCAATTGTAAATCGTTTAAAAACATAGGAAAAATGAAGACTACCATTTCATCCATTCTGTTCCGCACTGTGGAATTCCTTATCAAAGGTGCCGTTATCGTAACAATAGGTTTCTTCCTGACAATCTTGCTGAACGATGCGTATGTCGATATGAAACACGCCGTTTACGATGCCTGGTGTGGTCGATAAGTCGAGAGTTTTTCTCCGGCAGGTCCGGGGCTCCTTCGGGTGTTCGTGAGAGGCCGATGGGGTAGGGAAAGTCATTCCCTGGCAGCTGCCTCGTGTGCCTCTATCTCCTTGCGGCTCTTGCTGACAGTCACTAAATAGACACCGCCGAAGATGAACACCACAGCCACGCCTTTAGTCAGGTTGAACGAATCCAGTCCCAGACAGATACTGACAATGCTGGCCACCACAGGCTGCACGTAGTTGTACATGCCCGCCACGGTGGGTCGCAAGTTCTTCTGCCCCACCAGAATGAGCATGTAGCTCAAAAATGTAGCGCACACCACAATGAAGGCAATGCTACCGATGGCAGGCAAATCCAGCGCGCTCCAGTCGGTGGCTATCAGATTGTTGTAGGAGAAGGGCAGGGCAAAGATGAAAGCGTAGGTGAACATCCACTTCATGATGGTGACCAGCGAATAACGCTGCACGAAGTTCTTGAACAGCACGATGTAAAACGCATAACTCAACTGTGCGCCCAGTACCAGGATGTCTCCCAAGATAGGATTGTCACCGCCGGATGCCGGGTGGCTGTTGTCCTGGCTACCCATGATAAGCAGCAACGCGCCTCCGGCTCCGAGGGCGATGCCCAGCACCTTTTTGCCCGTTATCGGTTCTTTCAGGAAGAATGCCGCCAGCACCATGGCCCATAGCGGCATACTTGTGGTGATGATGCTGGCATCGGCGGGAGAGGTCAGTCCCACACCGAAGATGAAACAGCCTTGGTTGAACACGATGGCCAGCAGCGAGGCTGCCAACAGCAGGGCCATGTCCTTGTGATGTACGTGTTCGGGTTTTTGGAAAAACGAGATAAGCCAAAACAGCACCATGGCTCCGAAGATGCGCAGGTCTGTCAGTACCAGGGGGGTAACAATGCCTCCGGCCATGACAATCTTTGCCAGCGGCGACATCAGCCCCCACGTTATGTTGGCCGTCAGCATGGCGGCATGCCCTTTAAAATGAAAATTTTTCATTGTCAAGTAGCGGTCGTTTATTCAATTCCAGCATCTCCTCGATATACTGGCGCGTGTTACTCAGCCGCGGAATCTTGTGTTGTCCCCCCAGCTTGCCCTTCTTTGCCAGCCAGTCATGGAACAGGTTCGGGCGGGCCACGATGACTTCCAGCGGCTGCAGGGCCAGGTTGTTTTGCCGCTTCGCTTCGTAGTCGGAGTTGATTTCCTTCAGCGTGTCGTCCAGGATGCGGGCAAACTTCTGTAAGTTGTCCGGCATTTTCGCGAATTCAATGAGCCACTGGTGCCGGCATTTGGCATTGGCATCCATGAAGACCGGTGCGGCAGAGTATTCCGTGACCTGCGCGCCTGTTTCAGCGCAGGCTCTGGCCAGTCCTTTTTCGGCATTATCCACGATAAGTTCTTCGCCAAACGCATTGATGAAATGCTTGGTACGTCCGGTGATGACGAACTTGTACGGGTGTTTGGAAGTGAAGCGCACGGTGTCGCCTATCTGATAACGCCACAAACCTGCCGAAGTCGAGATGACTACTGCGTAGTTCTTGCCCAACTCTACTTCTTCCAGACAACAAGCGTGCGGGTTCTCCTTGCCTACTTCTTCCAAGGGGATGAATTCGTAGAAGATGCCGTAGTCAATCATCAGCAGCATCGACGGGTCGGTAGGGTCGTTTTGTGTGCCGAAATAACCTTCCGAAGCGTTGTACGTTTCTACGTAGTGCATCTTCGGGCTGCGGATAATTTGCTTGTATTGCTCGCGGTAAGGTGTAAAGGCCACTCCACCGTGGAAGAACACTTCCAGATTGGGCCATACTTCTTCTAAGGTCCGTTTGCTTGTTTTGTCCAGGATGTGCTTGATGAGTACCAACATCCACGAAGGCACGCCCGACAGGTTGGTGACATTCGCCCCGATGGTTTCCCGTGCAATGGCTTCCATCTTTTCCTCAAAGTCGCTCATCAGGGCTGTCTGCTTGCTGGGCACGCGGATAAGATTGACTATGGAAGGGATGTTTTCGATGAGAATGGCCGAGAGGTCGCCCACCAGGCTGTGGTTGGAACTGAGGTTGGGTGCGTGGCTACCGCCTAAGATGAGACCTTTGCCGGAGAAGAAGCGGCTCTGCGGGTTCTGCCCCAGGTAGATGGCCACGGCATCCTGCCCGCCACGGTAGTGCGTGTCTTTCAGCGACTCGCGACTGACGGGGATAAACTTGCTCTTGTCGTTGGTGGTGCCCGACGACTTGGCAAACCACTTTATCTCCGAGGGCCATAGTAAGTTCTGTTCGCCCTGCCGGAGGCGCGACACGTAAGGCTTCACTTCCTCATACGTCTGTATGGGTAGCCGACGGCGGAATTCATCGTACGTGTGTATGTCGGCATAGTTATATTTCTTGCCCCATTCGGTGCCAGCCGCCAAGTGGAGGAGACGTTGCAACACTCCGTTCTGAAGTTCTTCCGAGCGGGTGGCATATTGCCCGATTTCTTTCAAACGCGGGGCAAAATAGGCCTTGTTCAGTAAGCTTGTGATGTTCATGATTCTTTTAGAAATCTGTTTGGCAACGCAAAAGTAAGGTTAATTCTTGGTTTCTCTATCTTTTTTCCTGCTTTTTTCTTACCTTTACCGCTGTTTCTGACACTTATTATTTTGTAGGGAGCATTATGAGAATCGGCATACTTACTTCAGGGGGCGACTGCCCAGGCATCAACGCCACCATTCGCGGCGTGTGCAAAACAGCCATTCATCACTATGGTTTTGAGGTGATAGGTATACACAGCGGCTTTCAGGGCCTGCTTACCAAAGACACGGAGGAGATAACCCGCCATTCGCTTTCGGGGTTGCTCAATCTTGGAGGCACAATGTTGGGCACTTCGCGAGAGAATCCCTTTAAAAGAAACGGTGTGGTGTCCGGCGTCAATAAACCAGCCCTCATCGAGCGCAATGTGAAGGAACTGGGATTGGACTGCATCGTGTGCATAGGCGGAAACGGAACTACGCAGACAGCTGCCCGTCTGGCGGAGAGGGGGCTGAACATCGTGTCTGTTCCCAAGACCATCGACAATGACATCTGGGGCACAGACTTTTCTTTCGGCTTCGACTCTGCCGTGAGCATCGCTACCGATGCCATCGACCGCCTGCACTGCACGGCCAGCGCACATAAGCGTGTGATGGTCATCGAGGTTATGGGGCACAAGGCGGGGTGGATAGCTCTTTATGCCGGTATGGCGGGCGGGAGCGATGTCATCCTGCTGCCTGAGATTTCCTACAGCATCCACCGCATCGGTTCGGCCATTCTCGAACGGCTGAAGCAGGGTAAGCCCTATTCTATCGTGACCGTGGCCGAAGGCATTCCTACCGACGGGCGCAAGCGGGCCGGAGAGTACATCGCGCAGGAGATAGAGTATGAGACGGGCATCGAGACCCGCGAAACGGTGTTGGGATATATTCAGCGCGGAGGTTCGCCTACGCCTTTCGACCGTAACTTAGCCACTCGCATGGGCGGGCATGCCACAGAGCTGATTGCCAACGGACAATTCGGGCGTATGGTTGCCTTGCGGGGCAACGACATTACCTCCATCCCTCTGGCCGAGACGGGAGGAAAGCTCAAGGTGGTGACAGAAGACCACGACTTGGTTGTTCAGGGACGCCGGATGGGAGTGTGCTTCGGCTGAGGCTGATACTCTGCCAATTCTTATCCGCTGTGCTGGGTATAGCAGAGAAGCGGCTGTGAAAAGTTTTTCTTATTCCTCTTGTGCGGGCAGTTCTCTGCCATCCGTTTCGTGGGTGATGTGTTCTTCGCTCACGGCCACGAACGCTATGGCATTATCTGCAGGCGGGGTCAGTCGGAGTGCTTTGGCTTCTTCTATCTGCAGCCTGAAGTCGTTGTTGCCCTTGATTTTGTTCAGTGCTTTCTGCGCCGCATTCTGTTGTGATTCTTTCTTGGAATATCCCATGCCCTTGCCAGCCGACAAGCCTTCTACCTTGACTTCGGTGTGGAACACAGGGCTGCGGTCTTTGTCCAACCGCTGTTCTATCAGTTCAAACGATACGCTGAACTTGTATTTCTGGCTCCATTCAATAAGTTTCGACTTGAAGTTGGTCTCTTTGCGTGACATCTTTTCCAGGTCGATATACTCTTTCAGGATTTTCTCCTTCATGAACTCCATGCAGCGGTCGTAGCCTTGGTCAAGGTAAATGGCACCGATGAATGCCTCGAAGGCATTGCCATACATATAGCTGTTGTGTGCCGTGTTGCGTGTGGTATATTTCACGAGTTTGTCCAGTCCGATGTCTACGGCCAGCTTATTCAGCGTTTCGCGCTGTACGATTTTGGAGCGGGTGCTGGTGAGGAAACCTTCGCGTTTGCCGTCGAAATGCTGGTAGAGTATGTCTGCCACGACGGCATCGAGGACGGCATCGCCCAGAAACTCCAGTCGCTCGTTGTTGAGCGGTCGCCCGCTTTCGCCGCGCACCAGGATGGATTTGTGCAGTACGGCTTCTTTGTAATAATGTATGTTTCGGGGGAAAAAGCCCAATATCCGGTAGAAACAAAAATAAGACTCTCTGTCCTTGTGGAACAGGAGCCTTATTTTGTCTATTTGATTGCGTAACACGACCTTATTCTGCGTATTTCTTGAAGATGACGCAAGCATTGTGACCACCGAATCCGAATGTGTTGGACAAGGCAGCACGCACTTCGCGCTGCTGAGCCTGATTGAAAGTAAAGTTCAGTTCGTAGTCAATCTGTTCGTCGTTGTCACCCTCTTCGTGGTTGATGGTGGGGGGTACGATGCCATTTTTGATAGCCAGGATGCTGGCAATGGCTTCTACGGCTCCTGCTGCACCCAGCAGGTGTCCGGTCATAGACTTGGTAGAGCTGATGTTCAGCTTATACGCATGGTCGCCGAACACTTCCTTGATAGCCTTGGCCTCGGAAATGTCGCCTACAGGCGTTGATGTGCCGTGCACGTTGATGTAGTCGATTTCATCGGGATTCATCTGTGCGTCTTCCAGCGCATTCTGCATGACCAGTTTGGCACCCAACCCATCGGGATGAGAAGCCGTCAGGTGGTAAGCGTCGGCCGACATGCCCACACCTCCTACTTCGGCATAAATCTTCGCACCGCGTGCCTTGGCGTGTTCCAGTTCTTCCAATACGAGACAGCCGCCTCCCTCGCCCATGACAAAGCCGTCGCGGCTGGCACTGAAGGGACGGGAAGCTGTTTCCGGTGAGTCATTGCGCGTAGACAGGGCGTGCATGGCATTGAAACCGCCCACACCGCAAGCGGCGATAGCAGCTTCGGAGCCGCCCGTCACGATGGCATTGGCCTTACCTAAGCGGATAAGGTTGAATGCGTCGGCAATGGCGTTGGTTGAAGTGGCGCAGGCCGAACAGGTCGCATAGTTGGGACCGTGGAATCCGTAGAGGATGGAAATCTGTCCGGCTGCGATGTCCGAAATCATCTTGGGGATGAAGAACGGATTGAAGCGCGGACCCTTTTCCTTGCCGGTCAAGGCATAGTTGCCTGCCTCTTCCTCGAATGTACGGATACCTCCGATACCGGCACCGAAAATGACGCCGATGCGGTTCAAATCTTCTTTTTCGATGTCAAGTTCCGAATCACTTACAGCTTGCTTGGCCACTGCAATGGCATACTGCGTGTAAAGGTCCATCTTGCGCGCTTCCTTACGGTCAATGTATTGGGAGGCGTCGAAGTTCTTTACCTCGCATGCAAACTGCGTTTTGAAAAGGGACGCATCGAAATGAGTAATAGGTCCCGCTCCGCTGGTCCCGTTCACAAGATTGTCCCAGAATTCTGCGACAGTATTGCCAATGGGAGTAACGGCACCGAGACCTGTTACAACAACTCTTTTTAATTCCATGTGATGAAACGGATGGATGAAATTACTTAGAGTGCTCTTCGATGTAGTTGATGGCATCGCCCACTGTGCCAATCTTTTCAGCCTGGTCGTCGGGGATAGAGATGCCGAATTCCTTTTCAAATTCCATGATGAGCTCTACAGTGTCCAGAGAATCGGCTCCCAGGTCGTTTGTGAAGCTGGCTTCGTTCTTTACTTCAGATTCTTCAACGCCCAACTTATCGACGATAATCGCTTTCACTTTAGATGCAATTTCAGACATAACTTTCAGTTTTTAATTAATAATTAGGTTTATTTCTTTAATTTTGCCGTGCAAAGGAATGAATATTTCTTGGGCTGTGCAAATATTTCGGACATTAAGTGCTGATTTTTGCACATTTTTTACGATTTTGTGCATAAACACCTACGATTATGGCTATAAACATCGCTATTTTGGCTTCGGGCAACGGGACGAATGCCGAGAACATCATCCGTTATTTCCGCGAGAAAGATACTGCCCGTGTGGCATTGGTATTAACCAACCGGCAGACTGCCTTCGTGTTGGAGCGTGCTGCCCGTCTGGGAGTGCCTGCCTTCTGTTTCAGCAAAGAAGAGTGGGCCGACGGGCAGCCGGTGCTCGATGTGCTCCGTGCGCATGACATTGGTTTTGTGGTGCTGGCGGGGTTCTTGTTGCGCGTTCCCGCCAGTCTTATTCAGGCTTATCCGCACCGCATGGTCAACATTCATCCGGCGCTGTTGCCCAAGTTCGGAGGCAAGGGCATGTATGGCGACCACGTACACCGTGCCGTCTTGGCAGCGGGCGAGGTGGAGAGCGGCATCACCATCCACTACACCGATGAGCATTACGACGAAGGCACCGTCATCTGCCAATACCGTTGCCCCGTCTTGCCCGGCGATACGCCCGAAACGTTGGCTGCCCGTGTGCACCAGTTGGAGTATGCGCACTATCCGCAGGTTGTGGAGCAACTGGTGCAGGGGCTTTCATGAAGGTTGTGAAGATTGAAGGCGGGCGATTCCGCTCCTCCCTCCGGGCGGTATATATTCGGCGTTTATTTGTCATATATTCCGTGTCCGCTCGTAACCTATTTCGAGTCCGGTCGGAATATATTCCTTGTTTGCATGCTGTGTAGCCTGCTTCAGGAAACGCTTGGTCCTGTCACAGTAAAGCAGTGAGAGATGTATGGATGCGACATCTCTCACTGCTTTCTGTATTTCGGAATAAGTTTGGCCGGAAGGTTGTCCGTCCGATTCAGACGTGCCTGAACAGATATGCTTGTCTTTCGCGGCGCAGGGGATAATCGCCCCTCAGTTGTTCGAATTGCTCGGGATGAGCTTTCAGGGCTTCGCTGTCGCGGCGCGGGTCATACATCTGCAGGTAGGCTTCCGTCTCGTTGGCTGCGGTGATGACGGGGTTCAGCGGCTTGGGTGGAGCGATATGGAAGTCGGGCTTGATACCGAAGAACTTGCACACGGCAGTGAGGGCCATGCGCGAGGCGTTGGCTTTGCCGTCGGCCGAATAGCCTGCAATGTGCGGGGTGCCGATAAAGGCCTGCTGCAGAAGATTGCGGTCGATGTCCGGTTCGTTTTCCCACACGTCGATGACGGCATCGGCAATGCGTTCTTCGGCGAGGGCCGACAGCAGTGCCTGCGTATCGTGCACTTCTCCCCGTGATGTGTTGATGAACACGGGCTTGCGGCGCAGCGAGCGGAAGAAGTCTTCGTCTGCCAAGTGGAAAGTAGGATAATTGCCTGTGCGAACAAGGGGAACATGGAAGGTGAGAATATCGCTTTCTTCTGCCAGTTGGCTCAGCGGGCAGAAGCGCCCGGGGCCCTCCTGCTCTTCGCGGGGCGGGTCGTTGAGCAGCACCTTCATGCCCATGTCGCTACCCACTTCGGCGATGAGGCTGCCCACGTGGCCTACGCCTACGATACCCAGGGTAAGGCCTGCCAGTGGTTTGTCGCGCTTCATTTGCAGCAACAGCAGGACGGAGTGCAGGTATTGTGCCACCGAGGGTGCGTTGCAACCCGGCGCATTGGTCCATTGTATGCCTGCCTGGCGGCAGTATTCGGTATCTATGTGGTCGAAACCGATGGTGGCAGTGGCGATGAAACGCACGCTGCTCCCCTCCAGCAAGTGGCGGTCGCAGCGGGTACGGGTGCGTATGATGAGTGCGTCAGCGTCTTTTACAAGTTCCGGTGTAAATTCATGACCGGGTGCGTAAACCACTTCATCGGCCACATGCTCAGCGGCTTCGCGGATAAAGGGAATTTTATTATCGACAATGATTTTCATAACTCTTCTCGTCTCCTTGGGACTTTTGGGGTGCAAATATACGCTTTCTTGGGTGGAATGTATGCAAATCGGGGGCTTTTTTCGGTGGAATGCCGTCAAAACTGCGTATGCAGACATTGCCGACGGCAGGTATCTGCATAGGGGTTCAGTCTGAAACTGCATCCGGTGGAGGGATGAAAAAAAAGACGGGCGGTGCCGTTGCCGGCAGCCGTCCGTCTGTACGTTTTATCGGGGGGTAGGGGGATTTATTTTACCTCCCACGTGTCGTTGGTTTCCAGTAATTCCTCGAAGTTGTGATACTTCTTCTTGGCACTGACCTCTTCAATTTGGGCATGTACGGCTTCGTCGTAAGTCGGCTCGCTGACATCGCGGATAACGCCGAGAGCGATGGGAAAGTCCGGTCCTTCCATCAGTGCGAGCTTCAGTTGCAGGGTGTTGTCCATGCAATGTGCATCGTGGATGAGGATGTCTTTCTCCGTCACACCGTTCTCGCCCAGTTTTACCACTTTCAGTCCGAAGCCCTCCTGCATGAGACCGTATTCATGGTTCTCGCCGAACAACATGGGCTTATCATGCTCTAAGTAGATGGCATGCTTGGCACGTCCTTCTTTGGTGTAGACAGATTCGTGCGTACCGTTGTTGAAGATGACGCAGTTTTGCAGAATCTCACATACGGCGGCTCCTTTATGCAGGGCGGCTGCCTTCAGAATCTCCACTGTGCCGGGTGCGTCGGTGGCTACGGCGCGGGCGAAGAAACGTCCGCGGGCCCCGAAGCACAGTTCGGCGGGATGGAAGGGGTCCTCCACCGTGCCGTAGGGTGATGACTTGCTGACGAATCCGCGGGGTGAGGTGGGCGAATATTGTCCTTTGGTCAGCCCATAAATACGGTTGTTCAGCAGAATCATGTTGATGTCTATGTTGCGTCGCACGGCGTGTATGAAGTGGTTACCACCGATGGCCAGACCGTCACCGTCGCCTGAAATCTGCCAGACCGTAAGGTCGGGGTTAGCCACCTTGGCTCCCGTGGAGATGGCGGCAGCACGTCCGTGTATGGTCTGCATGGCGTAGGTGTTCATGTAATAGGGCAGCCGGCTGGAGCAGCCGATGCCGGAGATGACAGCCGTCTGCCAGGGGGCAATGCCCAGTTCGGCCATGGCCTTGTGCAGGGAGGCCAGGAAGAAGTGGTCGCCGCATCCGGGGCACCAGCGTGGTTGTCCTTTCTTGAAGTCTTTGGCAGTATAGGTATTGTTGTTGTCCATGATTAGTCCTCCTTGCTTATTTGTTTAAGATTTCGTTGAATGCGGCCACCAGTTCGCTTACTACGAAGGGCTGGCCTTTGACTTCGTTGTACTGGTAGGGCACGAAGTTGTCTACCTTCATGCGCAGGTATCCGGCAAACTGACCCAAGTTCTGCTCGGCCACTACGACTTTGGGATATTTCTTCAGCACCTCGGCCGTGTTCTTGGGCAGCGGGTTGAGGTAGGCAAAGTGAGCCAGTGCCACCTTTTTGCCTTCTTTCAGCAATTCGTCCATGGCCGAATAGAGATGTCCGAACGTACCGCCGAAGCCCACGATGAGCAGGTCGGCATCATCGGCACGTCCGTAGACCTGCACGTCGGGTACGGGAATCTTGGCTACCTTCTCGGCGCGGAGGTGACACATCAGATTGTGGTTCTGCGGGTCTGTCGAGATAGCTCCCGTCCAGCTGTCCTTCTCCAGTCCGCCCAGAATGTGGGTGAAACCTTCTTGTCCGGGGATGGCCCAATAGCGCACGCCCGTCTCGGCATTGCGGTGGTAGGGCGAGTAATGTCCTTTCATAGCCTCGGTTACGTACGGGGGCTTTATATCGGGATATTCGTTCAAGTTAGGCAGACGCCAGGCGCCCGAACCGTTGGCCACGTAGCCGTCGGTCAGTAAGACAACGGGTGTCATGTGTTCCAGAGCTATCTTGCAGGCCATATAGGCTGCGTCGAAGCAATGGGTAGGCGAAGTGGCGGCGATGACCGGCATGGGGCTTTCGCCGTTACGTCCGAAGAGGGCCTGCAGCAGGTCGGTCTGTTCTGACTTGGTGGGCAATCCGGTAGACGGACCTCCGCGCTGTACGTCGAGCACCACCAGGGGCAGCTCAGTGATGACGGCCAAGTTCATGGCTTCGGACTTCAGGCAGACGCCCGGTCCGGAAGTAGAGGTGACGGCCAGTGCTCCGGCAAACGAGGCGCCGATGGCAGTAGAGCAGCCCGATATTTCGTCTTCGCACTGCACGGTCATTACGCCCAGCGACTTGTGTTTGGACAGTTCGTGCAGCACGTCAGTAGCGGGAGTGATGGGGTAGGAGCCGAGGAACAGTTTCAGGCCTGCCTTTTCGGCAGCAGCCATGAAGCCGTAGGCCGTGGCTTTGTTGCCGGTGATGTCCATGTAGCGTCCGGGCACCTTTTCCTTGCTTTCGATGCGCCAGGTAGCGTGGGCAATGGAGGCGTGCGTGTTGTGTCCGTAATCCCATCCGGCATGTATCACTTTGATGTTGGCTTCTGCCACTTCGGGTTTCTTGGCAAATTTCTCGCGCAGGAACACTTCGGCAATTGTCAGGTCGCGGTCGAAGAGCCAGCACACCAAGCCCACGACAAACATGTTGCGGCATTTCAGCATGGCCTTGTTGTCCATGCCCGTATCGGCCAGGCAGTCCTTCACCATTTTGGTGATGGGCGCTGCGATGAGTTCCTGCTTGATGCCCAGTTCCTGAATAGGGTCATCGGTTGCGAAAGCTGCTTTGTCCAAGTCCGACTTCTGGAAGGCATCCGTATCAATGATGATGCATCCGTTGGGCTTGGCAAACTTATATTGTGTTTTGAGCGCGGCAGCGTTCATGGCCACCAGCACGTCGCACTGGTCGCCCGGCGTATATACTTTGCGGGCGCCGATGTGCACCTGGAAGCCCGAGACACCCGTCAGCGAGCCTTGCGGGGCGCGGATATCTGCCGGATAGTCGGGGAAGGTGCTGATGTCGTTTCCCACCGTAGCCGAAACTGTTGAAAAGATGTTGCCGGCGAGTTGCATACCGTCGCCGGAGTCACCGGAAAAGCGTACTACCACTTCGTCCAGCTCTTTGACCATCATGTCGTTTGCCATATCGTTATGTAATTACTAAGTATTAGGTTGTTATTTCTTATTTAGGATGTCAGAGTCTGAGGCTCGACGGGCAAATTTCGGAAAGTTAATCGGATTCGCAAAATTTTTCTTCGTAAAATCAACAGAAAGCATTATCTTTGCGCCCGTATTCCACGCTTTTGCCCTTTAAAAGCTGACAAAATGGTCTTGTAGTTCAACGGATAGAATAGAAGTTTCCTAAACTTTAGATCCGGGTTCGATTCCCGGCGAGACTACTTTCCCTCTGTATATGTCTCAGAATAATTGGAGGTGTATCCGGCTGACGGTCTGCCGTTTTCCCTTCTATATTAGCAGTCTTCTCCCAAGCCTTTGGCAAGCCGTTTCCAAGCCCCTGGAAGTTTTCATTTAATAGCTTCGTTGGCAACCGTATGTGTCTGCGCGGAAAATAAAAAGCGTAAATTGCAGCAATTTGCAGGCAGAAGGGCTGGTCATTCCGTCGTTTTTCTGTAATTTTGCCCGTGCCGGGAAATTTCCGGACCGGGTTCTCTCCTGCGGCATGCAGGCAGGGACTGTCCGCAAGAAGTTTCCCCCTGTCGGGCGTATTTTATTTTTAACATTATATCTGATACAAACATTTTATGAAAACTCGTATTGTCACGGTATGCATGGCTTTGTTCATGGCCATGAGCTGGAATGCCTGGGGGCAGACCGGCGGAAGCCCGAAAGGGCGTGTCACTATTCCCTTGAAACATGGTTCGGACCACCCCGGAAAGCGGACGGATGCCGACATGGAGCGTTGGCGCGGTTACGGACTGGGGCAGTTTATTCACTGGGGCGTCTATGCCATTCCCGGAGGAGAGTGGAATGGGAAGACCTACAACGGCGCGGCGGAATGGATACGTGCATGGAGAGAATTTCCGAGGGAAGAGTACGACAACCTCTACAAGCAGTTTAACCCGACCGGTTTCGACGCCAAGGCCTGGGCGCGCATGGCTAAGAAAATGGGGGCAGGCTATCTGATATTTACCACCAAGCATCATGACGGTTTTTGCCTCTGGCCCAGTCGCTATACTGATTATACGGTGGCGCATACACCTTATCAGAAAGATATAGTGGGGCAGGTGGTCGATGCCTATACGGCCGAAGGTATTGATGTTTACCTCTATTTTTCCATCATGGATTGGAATCAGGGAGGATGGCTTTATCAGCCGCCTAAGAACGAAGAGGAAAAGGCCCGCTGGGAAGGATTCAAACAGTTTACTCGCAACCAATTGCTGGAATTGCTGGAGAATTATCCTCAGATTAAGGGATTCTGGTTCGACGGCACATGGGATGCCTCTTGGGTAGGGGAGGCGGAGTTTGCCCACGAACTGGAGCAGGAGTTGCGGGCTTTGCATCCCGGCCTGATTATCGGAAGCCGCTTCAGGGCTGACGAATATGGAAACCGCCGTTACGATTTGAACGGCGACCTGATAGGCGACTACGACCAGACCTGGGAAAGGGACATCCCGACAGACATCGGACAATTGCGGGGCAACGACTGGGATTGTTGCATGACGATTCCCGAAAATGGCTGGGGATATGCCAAGACATGGACCACGTATGCCAAGACGCCCTACGAACTGCTCAGTATGCTGTCTGAGTGTAATTCGCTGGGGGGAAACCTGGTGATTAACTTCGGTCCGGACGGAAACGGGCATTTCCGGGTGGAGGAACAGCAGATTGCCGCCGAGATTGGGCGTTGGATGGACGTAAACGGTGAGGCCATACGTGATGCGGAGCCTGCCGCGGGTGTATACAAACAGGGCTGGGGATTCATGACGCAGAAAGGAAACCGGCTCTTCCTGCACGTCTACAACCAACCCCTGAACAACGTCCTGCGCCTGGTGTTTGACAAGAAAACCTACGTGCCGGGACGGGTGAAGCTGCTGGATGGCGGAACCGCCCTGAAAGTGGAAGATGCCGGGCGCAACAAACAGAACGCCCGACTGTTCAATCTGTATCTGCCCGAAGGAAAGACGTTTGCCGGTCCTTTCGTCGTAGAGGTGGAATTGATTGACAACAACGGCGACCAGGATGCTTACCAGCAGGCCAAGGTGTGAACCGGGCAAAAGAATGGGTGCTTTCTCTGAAAAAAAACAGACTAAAAATCTGTGATTTTCCAATTATATGACTATCTTTGGCGAATTATCAGCGAATTACATTTTTCTGTATGAAAAACATTAGATTTCTTTGGGTCTTGGCGGCAGCATTGTTGTCGCAGGCCGTGGGGGCGCAGGTGCGCGTCCAGCAGACATTCGAGAAAGGGTGGAAGTTTACCCGAGCAGATGAAAAGAGTTTCAGTACCCCGGAGTTTGACGACGCTAAATGGCAATCTGTCACCGTACCTCACGACTGGGCCATTTACGGCCCCTTCAGTGTGGAGAACGACAAGCAGAATCTGGCTATCACGCAGGACGGACAGAAAGAAGCCATGGAGCATGCCGGACGTACCGGCGGCTTGCCTTTCGTAGGAACCGGCTGGTACCGGCTGGAATTCGAGGCTCCCGATTTCGGGCAGGGCAAGACGGCTACGCTTATCTTCGACGGAGCCATGAGCCATGCCCGTGTGTGGCTCAACGGACAGGAAGTGGGCTATTGGCCGTATGGCTACAATTCTTTCTACTTCGACGTGACGCCCTACCTGAAAGCGGAGGGCACCAACACACTGGCCGTCCGGCTGGAAAACCAGCATGAGTCGTCGCGCTGGTATCCCGGTGCCGGACTCTACCGCAACGTGCATCTGGTGATTAACGAAGATGCCCATGTGCCGACGTGGGGCACCCAACTCACTACGCCGGAGGTAAGCCAAGACTTTGCCAAGGTCAATCTGAAGACCAGTCTCGACTTTCCCGAAGGAAAGAAGATTGAAGACTATCGCATCGTGACCGAACTGAAAGATGCCAGCGGCAAGGTGGTGGCACGGAATGAAAAGAAAGGCACGCGCTACGACGGCCGTGGCTTCGAGCAGGACTTTGTAGTGGACAAACCCGCTCTGTGGAGCCCCGACAGCCCCGCACTCTATACCGCCGAATCCAAAATCTACGAAGGCAGCACGCTGAAAGACGAGTACACTACCCGCTTCGGCATCCGTTCGCTGGAATTCATTCCCGACAAGGGCTTCTTCCTGAACGGCGAGCACACCGTCTTCAAGGGTGTGTGCAACCATCACGACCTCGGTCCCTTGGGTGGCATCGCCAACGTGGCAGGTATCCGCCGCCAGATCCGCATCCTCAAGGATATGGGCTGTAATGCTATCCGTACGTCACACAACATGCCTGCTCCCGAATTGGTGGAAGCCTGCGACGAGATGGGCATGATGCTGATGGCAGAATCATTCGACGGCTGGAAAACTCCGAAGGTGCCCAACGGCTATAACCTCTTCTTCGACGAATGGGCAGAGAAAGACCTCGTGAACCTCCTGCGCCACTTCCGCAACAACCCCAGCGTCGTGATGTGGTGCATCGGTAATGAAGTGCCCGACCAGTGGAACGGCGCCGTGGGTTCCAAGCTGACGCGCTTCCTCCTGGACATCTGCCACCGCGAAGACCCCACGCGCCCCGTCACCAACGGCATGGATGCCCCGGACGCTGTGGTGAACAACAACATGGCCGCCATCTTGGACGTGCCCGGTTTCAACTACCGTCCCTTCAAGTACGCGCAGAACTACAAGAAACTGCCGCAGCAGATTATCCTGGGCAGCGAGACGGCTTCTACGCTCAGTTCGCGCGGCGTCTATAAGTTCCCCGTGGTGCGCCGCTCCATGCAGAAGTATGACGACCACCAGGCTTCATCCTACGACGTGGAACACTGTGGCTGGTCCGACCTGCCCGAAGACAACTTCATGTGGCACGAAGACTCCGCTTACTGCATCGGTGAATTCGTCTGGACGGGCTTCGACTACTTGGGCGAACCCACTCCTTATTACAGTGATTGGCCCAGCCACTCCTCGCTGTTCGGTATCATCGACCTGGCCGGTATTCCCAAAGACCGGTACTATCTCTACCGCAGCCACTGGAATCCGGAAGTAGAGACCCTGCACATCCTGCCCCACTGGAACTGGGAAGGTCGCGAAGGCGAGGTAACTCCCATCTTTGTCTACACCAACTATCCTTCGGCCGAACTGTTCATCAACGGCAAGAGCCAGGGCAAGCGCACCAAAGACACGTCCGTCACCCTTGCCAACAGCCTGTGCGACACCATCGGCTCCACTTCCTTCAAGCGCCAGAGCCGTTACCGCCTGATGTGGATGGACACGAAGTATGAGCCGGGCACGGTGAAAGTCGTGGCCTACGATGAGAACGGCAAGGCCGTGGCCGAGAAGGAGATGCACACCGCAGGCAAGCCTTACGCCATCGAACTCATCCCCGACCGCTCACAGATCAAGGCCGACGGCAAGGACCTCTCTTTCGTCACCGTGCGCGTGGTGGACAAAGACGGCAACCTCTGCCCCACAGCCGACAACGAAATCAAGTTCCGTGTGAAGGGCAAGGGCTGGTACCGTGCCGGTGCCAACGGCAACCCCGCTTCGCTGGAATCCTTCCAGCGCCCGCAGATGAAGGTGTTCAGCGGCATGATGACCGCCATCGTCTCTTCCACCGAAGAGCCGGGCAGCATCACGCTGGAGGCCACTGCCAAGGGCTTGAAGAAGGCTGTGCTGAAATTGGAAAGCAAATAAATTCGTTTCATTTAGTTTTCATCTTGACTTAAATTTTGTGGATTGAAGGCGCGGCCCGCGCAGTTCCCATCTTGGTGGATGGAGGCTGGCGGGCCGCGCTGATTTTGTGTGGCAACAGTTATTCCTGTTCTTTAGTCAGTGATATGCCTTTCTCCCGGCTCTTGATGAAATTGTTCAGCGGGATTTTCCGCTTCACGTTCTTCCGGAAAGTATAGCGTATCAATATCCACGGACGCAATCCTTTGTCCAACTCGGTGATGGAGGAGAAGGCTTGATAGCTGCCGCTGTGGGTATGCGTTTCTCTTTTCAGGTGACCGGCGAAGTGTTCCAGCGCAGCGGACATATAGAAATTGTTCGTGAAGTTGTATCGCTTTCTCCGTTTTTCCCCGGTTTTTGTCACTGTGAGAGCTTGCTTTCAGTTTGTCTTTGCTTTTGAGGTACAAACGGAGAGGAGGCACCGTGGCGCGGTCTGAAATACTCTCTGCGAGGCAAAGAACAAGCGCAGATGACGCAAGATACCCACGGCTTCCTGCCGTGCCATCTGCGTCATCTGCGCTTATGTGTCAAGTCCGGGCGGCATCGGGGATGCCTGCCCGGAAAGTGTTTGGCTTATTTCTCGTCCTTCTCGATGTCCTTGCCGGCGTCACGTTTCTTGTGCATCATGGCGTACGCGATGGGCGAGCCGATGAACAGTGAAGAGAACGTGCCGATTACGACACCCAGAATCATGGCGAAGGAGAAGCTGCGGATGCTCTCACCGCCCAGGAAGAAGATTACTACCAGTACAATCAACGTCGACGAACCGGTGAACAACGTACGTGTCAGCGTGGAGTTCAGCGAATCGTTGAACAGGCGGTAGGTATTGCGCTTCGGATAGAGGTGCAGGAATTCACGCACACGGTCGAAGATTACCACCTTGTCGTTGATAGAGTAACCGATAGCTGTCAGGATAGCACCTACAAATGTCTGGTCAATCTCCATGGAGAACGGCAGGATGCCCCAGAACATGGAGTAGATGCCTAAGATGCCCAGCGTATCGAATGCCAGCGCGGCGATGGAGCCGACACTGAACGCGATGTTGCGGAAGCGGAACAGAATGTAGAGGCCGATGGCGATAAGGGCGAAGAATACGGCCCAGAATGCAGCCACCGTGGTATCGTCGGCAATGCTCGGACCTACCTTCTGCGAACTGATGATGGTGCCGCCCTCCTGGTTGTCGCGGTCGACAAACTGTTCCAGCGTGGTACCTTCGGTCAGCAACGGCTTCAGCAGTTCGTACAGTTTGGCTTCAATTTCGGCATCCACGTTGGCACCTTCTTCGGCGATGCGGTAGTTGGTGCTGATACGCATCGTGCGGCCGTCGGTGCCGATGGCGATGACGCTCACGTTGGCATCATCCAAGTTGCCTTCCAGCACTTCGCGCAATTGTTCGGGCTGTGTGGGCTGGTCGAAACGCACCTGGTAGTTGCGTCCGCCCGTGAAGTCGATGCTCTGGCTCAGGCCACGGGCACCCAGGAAGCCTATCCACAGCACCACGAACACCACGGTGCCGATGGCCCACGTCTTGTTGCGGCCCATGAAGTCGAAGTGTGTATCCTGCAGCACACCGCGTGACAGCTTCGTCTCAAACGTCAGGTGCTGCCACTTGTCTTTCGACATGAAGTAGTCGTAAACCAGACGGGTGAGGTAAACGGCGGTGAAGAACGAAATGGCAATACCGATAATCTGCGTCGTGGCGAATCCGCGGATGGGACCCGTTCCGAAGTAGAACAAGATGATACCGGTGATGATAGACGTGAAGTTGGAGTCGAAGATAGCCGAGAAGGCATTCTTGTAACCGTCTTGCAGCGCCATCTTCACTGTCTTTCCGTTGCGGAGTTCTTCCTTCGTGCGTTCATAGATAAGCACATTGGCATCCACCGCCATACCGATGGCAAGTACCATACCGGCGATACCACTCATGGTCAGCGCGGCCTGGAAGGAGGTCAGGATACCGAAGGTGAAGAATACGTTCAGCAACAAGGCTGCGTTGACCACCATGCCGGGGATGAAGCCGTACATGGAGCAGGTGTAGACCATCAGGAGGATGAAGGCCACCACGCAGGAGATGAATCCTGCCTGGATAGAGGCGGCACCCAATGACGGACCTACGATGTCTTCCTGTACGATGTGTGCCGGAGCAGGCATCTTACCGGAACGCAGCACGTTGGCCAAGTCTTTGGTCTGTTCGGGCGTGAAGCTGCCGGAGATTACAGAGCTACCGTCGGGAATTTCGGTTTCTACCGTGGGAGCCGAATATACATAACCGTCCAGTACGATGGCGATGGCGCGGCCGATGTTCTGTTTGGTCAGCTGTGCCCAGCGGCGGGCGCCGTCGGTATTCATCGTCATGTTCACGCAGGGCTTGCCATACTGGTTGTAGTCATCGCTGGCCGAAGAAATCACATCGCCTTCCAGCGGTGCACGACCGTCGCGCTGCGTGGAGCGGATGGCATAGAGTTCGAAGGTCTGCTTCTTCGGGTCAAGATCCGAAGGAGATACGCCCCACTTCAGGCGCAGATCTTTGGGGAAAGTGGCTTTCACTTCCGGCATGGCCAGATAGCGGTTGATTTCAGCCGTATCCTTGTAGTTGGCAAAGCCGACGATGGGACTTTGTGCGCTGGGGTTTACGGAGAGGATGGCCAGCAGCGGGTTCTGCTTCTTGTAGGCCTCCAGGTCGGCAGCGACGGTGCTTTCGCCTTTCAGGGCAGCGGCGAGGCTGTCGGCCGTGCTGATGGCTTTCTTTTCTTCTACGGCTGCTATGGCAGTGGAATCCGTTTTAACTTCGGCACTGTTTTCCTCCAGGCTCTGAATGGAGTGAATCTTGCTGTCGGCAGCTTGCAGGTAGGGTACCACATCGCGTGCCATGTAAGTTTCCCAGAATTCCAGATTGGCCGATCCCTGTAGTAATTTTCTTACACGTTCCGGCTCTTTGATGCCCGGCAATTCCACCATGATGCGGCCTAAATTGTCCGACAGACTCTGGATGTTGGGCTGCACCACGCCAAAGCGGTCGATACGGGTACGGAGCACGTTGTACGAGTTGTCGATAGCGGCTTTCACTTCTTCGCGCAACACCTTTTCCACTTCGGCGTCGGTAGACTGTTGGTTCACTTTGTCTTTCAGTTGCTGGGTGGCAAACAGTTGGGCGAGCGTGGCGTCGGGGGCCAGTCTGTGATACTCTCTGATGAACAGGGTAATTACGTCTTCCTGGCTGCTTTTGGCCTGCTGTGCGGCGTTGGCAAGGGCCTGGTTGAACGCTTCGTCCGGTTTGTTGTCGGCCAATACCTTGATTACATCGGGTATGGAGACCTCCAGAATGACGTTCATACCGCCCTTCAGGTCCAAACCTAAACTGATTTCCATCTCACGACAATCTTTCAGGGTCCAGTTGCCGAAATACACTTTCTCGTTGGAAAGTGAATCCAGGTAGTCTTGCTCTATCTGCGCATCTCCTTTTGCGTACTCTTTCGCCTTGTTGGTGTAGTAGCGAGTCACAAAAGAGAAGGAGAGGTAGAACAGACACACGAGTGTCAGCAGTACTGCAAAAACCCTTACAAATCCTTTGTTTTGCATGTTACTTTTAGTTTATTATGATTACTTGTTATATTAGTTTCTGCTGTTTACAAGGCTGCAAATATAGTTTTTTTTTCACAAATCTAACTTGTTGACACATTATTTTTTACCTGCTTTAGCCACGTGACATGCTATCGGATAGTGGTCGGAGTGCCGGATGGCGTGGTCTACCCGGCAGTTATAGGCTTTCAGTGCAGGGCTGACCAGCAGGTTGTCTATGCGGAAGTAGAATTTGTTGCGGTTGTAGGAGATACCCGGTCCGCAGCCCGATGTGCTGAATGCGTCCTTCAGCCCTTGGCAAGCTACGCGGTGGGCGTAGGAGATGGGCGAGTCGTTGAAATCGCCGCATACCACGATATACCGGTGTGAAGAGGTGGCTACGGTGCGTGCAATGGTGTCGGCTTGCGGGGCTCGGATGGCGGCGGCATTGGCCAATTTGCCTACTAAGTGTCGTATGCCCTTCTTCATTTTGTCTTTTTCCGGGTCGCGCAACAGGTCCTCGTACACTTCTTTGTCTTCCGGATTCAGTTTGTTGGACTCCAGGTGGTTGTTGATGAGGAGCAGCGTGTCTCTGCCCCACAGCAGTTCGTAAGCTACGGAACCGTTGCTGGCGCTGGCATATTTCAAGGGTTGCACCGACAGGATAGGCAGTTTGGAGTAGCAGGCAATGCGGTTGCCTTGGTTCTTTCCCACGGCGTCGATGCGGTGGTAGGGCCAGTCGGACAAGGCGCTTTCTATGTCCCGTTGTGAGGGATGTTTGTGGCTGCGTCCTGCGGCATATTCCTGCAGGCAGATGATGTCGGCGCCGCTTTCTTTCAGGTAGGTCAGAATGGGATTGTCTTTTCCCTTCGGCGTGCCGTCGCCAAAACCCATGATGTTGTAGGAAAGTACCTTGATGCTTCCGGAAGGCAACGTGTCGGTGCGGAAATGCAGTGGAAAGTAGGTTTGTGACTGCGGGATGCACAACAATAACCCCAGTAGCGGAAGCAAGGCACAGCGATATTGTTGGAAAAGCATCCAGAAAAGCAGGAAGGCTATTTCTGTCAGCAGGAAGATGGGAAATGTCAGTCCCATGCAGGCCAGTACGGGGTGTCGCACGGGTTGTATCCACGGGCTGTAGGCTGCGGCCAGCAACAAGACCGTGAACAGCAGGTTCGCACCTAAAATGACCGCCACTACCAGTCTGCCCAGATGTTTCATGTCTTTCTTCCTTGCTGATTATTAGTGTTGACTGGCGTCGAACAGTCTTTTCTTTTCCTCTTCTGTCAGTCCGTCGTAGCCAGATTTCCTTACTTTGTCCAGAATGCGATCTATTTCATCGTTTTGTGCCTTTTTGCGGGCGTTATAGTCATAGTCTTTCTGCCGGTCGGTGTTGGCACCATAGTGGATTTTCATTTTAGGTTTGCGGGGCCGTGGTCTGAATACTCCCGTCACCCAATCGGTTGCCCGGTTAATCCAGCGGGTCAGGTCGGCACCTTTGCTTAGGCTGGCAGCAAACCACAATCCGGCCAGCGCACCTCCCAGGTGTGCAATGTGTCCGCCGGCATTTTCGGCTGTGATAGCCAGCACATCCAGTCCGATGACAATCAGTGCCAGGTATTTCAGTCGTATGGTTCCGATAAAAAGCAGCCGTATGGGATAGTTGGGCTCGCGGTAGGCCGTAGCCGTTACGATGCCCAATACTGAGGCCGAGGCGCCCAGCAGGAACGAATAGTCGGTCATCGGCCAGAAGTAGGGAAAAATATTGTAAGCAATCATGTACAGTGCCCCTCCGCAGATGCCCGCCAGCAGGTAGAGTCCTTGCAAGTGCCTGGCCGAAAAGAACTGCAGGAACAAGGCGCCGAACCAATAGAGCCAGAGCATATTGAAGAGCAGGTGCAGCAAGTTGGCATGCAGGAACATGTAAGTCAGCAGCGACCAAGGCTGTATGGCAAGCCTTGGCAAAGAGGCGGGCAATTCGAACCAATTGAGCAGGCTTCCCGATGTCATGTTGAACAAGCGCAGTACGATGCCCAATAGAGCAATCAGCACAAAAATGCCCGTATTGATGTAAATCAGCCGGATGTGTATGCTTCCCCGGCGGAAGTTTTCTTTCAGATCAGTTATAATAGTAGCCATCGTGATTGCCTTTATTGTTCTTTTTCCAATAGAGAATAAGGAAGAAACCGAATATCATGCCACCTAAATGAGCAAAGTGGGCCACGTTGTCGGCTGCATTGTTGGCTAAGCCTGCATAAAGTTCGATGACGGCATAGCCGATGACGAACCATTTGGCCTTGATTGGCATGGGCAGGGGGAAGATGAACATCCTTTCGTTAGGAAACAGCATGCCGAAAGCCAGCAGGATGCCATATACTGCTCCCGAAGCACCTACCGTCGAGCTGTTCAGCGTCAGGTTCAGGTTGCCCATCACGGGATTCACGAAGTTCATGTTCTGCTGCAGGGCTTTACTGCCTTCATTCAGCACAGCCTCCACCATTTCTGGCGAAAGTCCTGCCTGCAGGGTGTAGTAGTGGATGCCCGTTACTGCCTCTTGGATAAGACCGGCGCCCACGCCGCATACCAAGTAATAGAACAGGAAGCGTTTCGGTCCCCATATTTGCTCCAGAATGCGGCCGAACATCCATACGGCGAACATGTTGAAGAACAGATGCAGGAAGCCTCCGTGCATAAACATATAGGTGATGAGCTGTGCCGCGTTGAACCGGTCGGAAAGGATGAAGTGCAGGCCCAGATACTCGCCCAGGTCGATGCCGTAGCGTTCGGCGGCCAGGGTAGCGAGGAACATCAGCACATTGATGATGAGTAGGTTTTTGGTGACAGTCGGTAGTGGGTTCATAAAAACATAAAAGGTTTATTTACATCTGTTCCCTTTGGGTCGGGCATGGTGCCTGCCTTGGGGTAGCGTCCGCAAAAGTACGAATAATTTCTGTTTTGCAACAGAAAAACGCGCCTTATTCCTTTATTTTCACTTGCCGCCTATTGTTTTTTAGTGTTTTTGTTTGGTATTCAGAATTATTGAACTATTTTTGTGCCATTATGTCTTTCTTCTACAGGAAGACAAGTTTGACCAAAATATTTATCTTAATACCATACATTATGAATAAGTCAGATTTAATCGGCGCTATGGCAGCCAAAACCGGTCTGTCAAAAGCAGACGCCAAAAAAGCATTGGATGCATTCATCCATTCAGTAACTTTCGCTATGAAAGGAGGGGACAAAGTCGTATTGGTAGGATTCGGCACATTCTACGTGTCTGAGCGTGCGGCCCGCATGGGGGTAAATCCTTCTACGCGGAAGCCCGTTGAGATTCCTGCCAAGAAAGTGGTGAAATTCAAACCCGGTACTGAGTTGACAGTGGACTGAGGTCAATAATCGCTTGTCGAGAAGGAAATGTGCAAAGCCGGAAAATCTTGCTGAAAATAGGGTAAGATTTCCCGGCTTTGTCTTGTCTTTTGAGATGCCGCCACAGGCATTTTCTCTATGGTATATACAGGGATTATAACGCTTGTATTTTGTCATAAGGAAGGCCGGTGATTTCTGCTATGTCTTCCAAGGCATAACCTTTGGTTTTCATGGCGCGGGCATTTCTTAGTCGCTCTTCTTCTCGTCCTTCTTCCCGTCCTTCTTCTAATCCTTCTTTACGTCCTTCTTCTAATCCTTTTTCTCGTCCTTCTTCTAACCCCTTTCTTCTGCCTTCTTCTAATCCCTGGGCCAGTCCTTCGGCTCTGCCTTTGGCCAGAGCTTCCCGGCGTGAACTGCTGATTTGCATCTTGGCAGTGCTCACCATGTCCCAGAATTTGTCGTATCCCAGCAATTGCGCATCGCTGAAGGCAGATTCTTCCAGTTGGGTGACGGCTTTGCTGATTTCCGGATTTTCCAGCAGTTCTTCGGGCACTTCGCGGGTTTTTTCGTTGATTTCCGTCAGGTAGCGGAGCCACAACACCTGCATTTTTCTGTCGCCGTAGTTCTTAGGTGTGAATTTGGGCAGTTCGATGAAGATAAAGCGCAGACCTTCGATGACTTGCTTGGTTTCGGCTACTTCCACAATCCGGTAGTCGTGGTAATAGTCTTCGCTGTCTGAGAAGGTGTCGTTCACCAAGTTCAGCGAGTAGACCGGCTGGAGCAGTTCGTAATCGCCTCCCCTTTCCAGTTGACTGACGTATGCCTTCGAGGCATTGAACAATACGCGCTGTCTGTAGGCAGAGGTCCACATCATCTGCATTTCGACAATGAATTGGCGTCCTTGCCTGTCTTTGCAGCGCACATCTACGATGCTGTCTTTGCCCAAAGGATTGTTGGGGACCAATTCGGGGTTGAGGTATTCCACCCACGTGATTTCTTCATCGGCAGATTCAAACGGCAGGAGCGCGTTTAAGAAGCTGATGATAAGGTCGGGATGTTCGCCGAACACTTTCTTGAAAGTGAGGTCGGCTTTGGGACTGAGGTATCTCATATTCTGGAGTTGTTTACGTTTTTACAGACTGTTTTTCCAGGAAGCCACCAATAGCTGGGGTTCGCCTTCTGCCTCCTGGCCGACAGCATAAAGCTTCTTCCCTTCTTCGTCCACCGCTATGCAGTGTACACTTTTATCCAAAATCCATTTGCCTGCCCAGTGACCTTCCATGTCCATAATCCGTACTTCGTTGACGATGCCTTCTTGGTTGTCCTTGGCTACTTTCCCGTCGAACAGCAGGTAGGCGTAGCGGTTGCTCAGGCTGATGTCCCAGAAACCCAGCCGTGTGTCGTCCGTCCAGATTACCCAAGCCGGGACAGCCCCTTGGGCCAGGTCATAGATGGGTTTAAAGTAATGCCTCGAGAAGATTTCCTGCGGGTCGTTGCTCCCGTCCAATGCGTATCCCTGCACGATGCCGCCGATGGATGTGGCAAGGACCAAATGCTTTTCGTCCGGGCTGACCTCCCAGTGCGCCTGCGCCATGATGTTCCAGCCTTCTTCCTCGCTGGCTATTTCCGGCACGGTCGGACAGGGCACGGAGGCGTTGCTGCCGCTCTTTGCCAAGAAAATTTTTTCCTCCGTCTCGCCGAGCGGGAATAGGTTGGTGTACAGAACTCCGTCGGATAAGGTCAGGGCATCGTTCTTTACCAGGTTGCCGATGCGGGGCAGGGGGATTTCCGTGACATAATCGGTGGCTCCGGACAAGAGTGAATCTATCTGGTAGAGAAAGACCTTGGATTTGGCTTTGTCCCAGTAGGAAATGCCTCCCCGGTGGTCGGGGTGTGCGTTGAAGGCAGGCGATATGACTTCGCCGGGACCTTCGCCTTTTTTCCCGCCGCCTTTGATGAACTCACCGCTTTCTTTGTCGAACACATAGAACAGGTTGTCGCCACATTCGGCATCGGCCACCACCAGCGTATTGCCAATGACGAATATATCGCTGGGATAAGCCAGCGGAAAACTGTCGTTCAGGACTTGGAAGTGCAGTTCGCCTGCCACCGGGCAGTCCAGTGAATCGGTATACCCTTCTTGGGTCCGGCTGCACGAAAGCAGCAGAAAAGCCAACAGACAGCCTAAGAGGACCGGGGTGCCGCACGATGATTTCAGTTTGTAATACGTCATAGCTTTTTAATGTTTGTAGGTTAGATTAATGAGAGGAGTGGGTACCTGTCATTGGTAGCGAAGCCTGTAGGGCATGGCTCCTTTGGCTGTGCCAGAAGAAGATGTTTCGACCACGCTGCGCTCCGTTTACCATGACAGATGCCTCATTCTTCACTCTTCAAAAATAATATCATTCCACAACTTCCGTCTTCAATGTCCGGTTTACATACGTTCCGGCACTTCGATGCCCAGCAGGCCCATGCCCGACTTCACGATTTTTGCCACCTCGGCAGAGAGCACCAAGCGGAACAGACGGATGGCTTCGTTCTCTTCGCGCAGGATGCTGAAGTCGTGGTAGAACTGGTTGTATTCCTTCACCAGGTCGTAGCAGTAGTTGGCAATGAGCGAAGGGCTGTAGTCCGTGCCAGCCTGGCGCACCACAGCGGCAAAGTCGGCCAGCATCTGCACAAGACCTTCTTCTTTGGCGCTCAGTCCGATACCTTCGGGCAGACGTTCGGGCAGTGTGATGCCTGCCTCCTGTGCCTTGCGCAGCACGGAACGGATGCGGGCGTAGGTGTATTGGATGAAGGGACCCGTGTTGCCGTTGAAGTCGATAGACTCCTTGGGGTTGAACGTCATGTTCTTGCGGGCGTCCACCTTGAGGATGAAATACTTCAGCGCACCCAGTCCCACGATGCGGGCGATTTCTTCGGCCTCTTCAGGCGTCAGCCCGTCCAGCTTGCCCAGGTCGCCGCTGGTCTCGCGGGCGGTGGCAATCATTTCGGCCATGAGATCGTCGGCGTCCACCACAGTACCCTCGCGGCTTTTCATCTTGCCCTCAGGCAGTTCCACCATGCCGTAAGAGAAGTGCACCAGGCTCTTGCCCCATTCGAAGCCGAGGCGGTCCAGCAAGATGCTGAGCACCTGGAAGTGGTAGTTCTGCTCGTTGCCCACCACATAAATCATCTTGTCGATGGGATAGTCCGAGAAGCGTTGCTCGGCAGTGCCGATGTCTTGCGTCATGTACACCGATGTGCCGTCGGAGCGGAGCAGCAGCTTGTGGTCCAGTCCCTCACCCGTAAGGTCGGCCCACACCGAGCCGTCTTCCTTGCGGTAGAACAATCCTTTCTCCAATCCCTCCAGCACTTTCTTTTTGCCTTCGAGGTAGGTTTCAGATTCGTAGTAAATCTTGTCGAAGCTGACCCCCATCATGCGGTAGGTCTCGTCGAAACCGGCATATACCCAGTCGTTCATCTTCTTCCAGAGGGCACGCACTTCGGGGTCGCCGGCTTCCCATTTCACCAGCATTTCGCGGGCTTCCTTCATCAGCGGGGCGTTGGCTTCGGCTTCTTCCTTGGTCTGTCCCTGTTCCATCAGCTGGGCCACTTCGGTCTTGTAGTGCTTGTCGAAAGCCACGTAGTAGTCGCCGATGAGGTGGTCGCCCTTCTTGCCGCTGGATTCGGGTGTTTCGCCGTTGCCGTATTTCAGCCAGGCCAGCATGGACTTGCAGATGTGTATGCCGCGGTCGTTGACGATGTTGGTCTTCACCACGCGGTTGCCGTTGGCTGCGATGATGTTGGCCAGTGCGTTGCCTAAGAGGTTGTTGCGCACATGTCCCAGATGGAGGGGCTTGTTGGTGTTGGGCGAAGAATATTCAATCATCACTAAGGGCGACTCCGGCGTGGCGGCGGTCAGTCCGTAGCGGTCGTCGGCATGGATGTCGTCCAGCAGTTCAATCCAGGCAGACGGTGCCACCGTGAGGTTCAGGAATCCCTTGATGACGTTGTAGGCAGCCACGGCAGGTTCGTTTGCCTTGAGGTATTCGCCGATTTCCTGTGCGGTCTGTTCGGGTCCTTTGCGCGACATGCGCAGGAAAGGGAAGACCACCAGCGTGAGGTGTCCTTCAAATTCTTTCTTCGTTTTCTGCAACTGCACCTGGGCGGCGGCTACGTCCTGCCCGTAGAGTGCTTTCAAGCCGTCCACAACGGCCTTGGTCAGTTTTTCTTCAATCTTCATGGGTCGATACGTGTTATTTTTTCTTTGGCTGCAAAGATACGATAAAGAAACGAGACGGAGCGAATATCGGGAGAAGAATCGACATTCTGCCCTGTTGCGCTGCAAAGGTAGACTTTTTCTGCGACACCCACTGGGGGATGACAGGTATTTTGTACCACAAAATAATGCCAAGCTCCTTCCTCCGCAGGCAAACGGCCTGCGTCTTCGGTTCCCCGGCGGCGGGGAACCTTGAGGAGGGGATTCTTGTGTTGTGTTGTGTAGTGTTGTGTAGTGTGTGTACCAAAGTGCACCAAAACTGCGTTTTTTGAGCGAAAAAGTATCCCGTTGAGGTGCAACCGGATACTTTTGGGTGTTTCCCGGATACCGAAACATTCTTCATTTCTCGTTCTCGGATGCTGTTTTCTGACCCATATTGAGACGATGTTTGTCTTCTTGTTTTGAGTGCGGAGTTCGAGAGAACTGGCAGTCGGCTGCGAATACCGTTGCAATTGCCTCCGAATAGCTTAGAGGTTGATGTATAATAACTTATCCTGAAAAATGCAACAAATGCACCTGCGATGCACCTGCGATGCAACAAAAATGCACATAAAATGCACCGCGTATGCAACATGGAATAAGAAAAAAAATTTGTATATCGCGCGCGAGGACTCTGTATCCGTCCGGTTTGTGTATCTTTTTTTCTGGTCTGCCGTTAGAACAGCAGCGTGAAGCAACTCCCTTGCCCCACTGCAGACTGCAACGTGATGTTTCCCCCGTGTCGGTTCATAATCTGGCGGCAGAGACTCAGTCCGATGCCCGAACCGCTGGGTTTGGTGGTGAAGAAAGGCACGAACACCTTGTCCTGTACGTCGGGTAGAATGCCCTCGCCGTTGTCGCGCACGTAGATGAGGCATTCCCACGAGAGGGCAGTGGCGGTTCCTATTTCGATGGACGGCTCCTTCACCTTGGCACATGCCTCGCGTGCGTTCTTGATGAGGTTAATGAGCACCTGCTCCACCTGGGCGCGGTCGATGTGCAGGGTGATGTCTTCGGCAGGGACGTGGATGTGGATATAAGGTTCAGGATAGAGTTTGCATAGGTCGGTCAGCAGTTCACGCACAGAGACCGGGCGGCGTACCGGGGCAGGCAGGCGGGTGAGTTTGCGGTAGTTTTCTACAAACTCCAGCAGTCCCTTGCTGCGGCGGCAGATGGTGCGCATGCCTTGCTGCATCACGGCGTAGTTGCGCTCGTTCACCTCGCGCTCGCTCAGCGTTTCGCTCAGTGAGAGGATGGGTGTGATGGAGTTCATGATTTCGTGGGTCAGCACGCGGATGAGCTTTTGCCAGGCCTCCATCTCATTGCGCTCCAGCACTCGGGTCCGGAAATTCTTCATGGCTTCCGACAGTTCGTCGGCCATCTCCTCCATAGGACGGTTGTGGTAGGGTGAGCGGAAAGAAAGCATCATGTCGTCGTGGCGCAGGCTTTCTGCCAAGCGACGCATCATGCGCATCTGTACCATCTGCATCCGGTAGAGGTGGACGGCAGTGGCCAGCAGCAGCAAGCCCACCGTGGCAGCGCAAAACCACAACCGGTGTATGACCAGCAGATAAACTCCTATCGCCAGCAGGGCAATGCCTGCCACGTGGAGCATGACGGTGATGGAATAACGTTTCATAATCCTAATTTTTCTATTTTCCGATAGAGGGCAAAGCGGGTGATGCCCAAATACTCTGCCGCCCGTGTCATGTTTCCGTTGCTCAGGCGCATGGCCCGTTCGATGGCCTGGCGTTCCAGTTGTTCCAAGTTCAGGGTCTCGTTTTCCTGGTTTTTATGCGATGCGCGCGGTTCGGCAGCCTGCAACAAGAAGTTTTCCGGTCGGAGCAGCGAGCCGTCTCCCAACAGCACGGCGCGCTCCATGGTGTGCTGCAGTTCGCGCACGTTGCCGGGCCAGGCATATTTCAATAGTTTGTTTTTGGCTTCGCGCGTCAATCCCCGCATTTCTTTCTGGTATTTGCGGGCATAGCGTTGCAGGAAATGGTCGGCCAGCAGGAGGATGTCGTTTCCCCGTTCGCGCAAAGGCGGGATATGCAGTTCGATGGTGTTGATGCGGTAGAGCAGGTCCTGGCGGAATTGCCCTTCCTCTACCAAGTGCCGGATATCGGCATTGGTGGCACAGATGAGCCGTACATCAATGGGGGTAGTCTGCATACTGCCCAACCGGGTGATTTGCCTCTTTTCAATGGCAGTCAGCAGTTTGGCTTGCATCGGCAGCGAGAGGTTGCCTATCTCGTCCAAGAAGAGCGTGCCGCCCGTGGCAGCTTCCATACGTCCGGCTTTGGACTTGCGGGCATCGGTGAAGGCACCTTTTTCGTAGCCGAAGAGTTCGCTTTCAAACAACTGTTCGGGGATGCTGCCCAGGTCGATGGTGACGAAAGGCTTGCCGCAGCGGGGCGAATGCCGGTAAAGCATCCGGGCTATGATGTCTTTGCCGGTGCCGTTTTCGCCCAGTATGAGAATGTTGGCATCGGCTTCCCGCAATTTTTCCACGGTGGCGAAAATCTGTCGCATGGACTCCGATTCTCCGATGACCGTTTCTTCGGGACCTCCGCCTGCCGGTCCGCTCAGCACTTCCACCTGTTCTTTCAGCAGATTCACTTCGCAGCGGGAGCGGCGCAGCTTTATGCCCGACGAAAGGGTGGCGAGCAGTTTTTCTTTCTCCCAGGGCTTGGGTATGAAGTCGGTGGCACCGGCCTTGATGGCCCGCACGGCTTTGTCGGTGTCGGCATAGGCGGTCATGAAGATGACCACGGCCTGCGGGTCGATGCGCAGAATCTGTTTCAGACTGTCGAAGCCTTCCTGCCCGCTCACTACGTCGCGGCTGAAGTTCATGTCCAGCAGGATGAGATCGGGGTGGAATGTGCGCATGAAGTGCTCAATGCGTTCCGGACTGACGGCCACCTTGATTTTCTCCGCGTAGGGCTCCAGCAGCAGATTGAGTGCGAAGAGCACGTCTTCGTTGTCGTCGATGATAAGAATTTTACCGAGTTGTTCCATAAGCAAAAGTGCGATTTCGGGAGAAACTGTATGTTATGATTATTCTTGGCGGCAAAGATACGGATAATATTCATGTGTTGTGCGTGCGGTTCTGCACGTTTTTTGTGCGGTTCTGCACACTTTTTTGTCGGTTCCTTGCACGGTAATATACTGTACCTAAGTGATTTGTTCGTTTGGCACGGTTTTTGAAACCCGGATAGGCAAAAAAGATTGCTTATGAGAATAAAACTTCTTTGGCTGGCTTTGCTATGCGGACTGTCGGGCGTTCCGGCGGCTCACGGACAGGTGCTTGCTCTCACCTTGGAACAAACCATCGAGCGGGCACGCAACTTGTCGCCCGATGCGCAAGGTGCCCGCCATGCTTTCCGTTCGGCCTATTGGAACTATCGCTATTACCGGGCGAACTATCTGCCGGCCCTTACCTTGACTTCCGACCCCTACCTGGACCGTGCCATTAACCGGATTACCATGAGCGACGGGTCGGTACGCTTTGTGGAGCAGAATCTGTTGAGTACCGACCTCACGCTGAGTCTCACCCAGAACATTCCACTGACAGGCGGCACGCTCTTTCTGGAAACCTCGGCCCAGCGGCTCGACATGTTCAGTGACCATTCCTCGTCGTGGCAGACTTCGCCCGTGACTATCGGCTACCGGCAGAGCCTCTTCGGCTATAACAGCCTGAAGTGGGACAAACGCATTGAGCCGGTGCGCTACCAGGAGGCACGGAAGACCTACGTGGAAACGCTGGAACTGGTAGCTGCATCGGCCACGCAAAAGTTCTTCGACCTGGCCACCGCGCAGAGCAACCTGGAGATTGCCACCACCAACTATGCCCATGCTGATACTCTTTATACTTATGCCAAGGGGCGTTACGACATCGGTACCATCAGCGAGAATGAGATGCTTCAGCTGGAAATCAACAAACTGACCGAGGAGGCCAACTGCATGAACGCCCGCATTGAGGTGGAGAATTGCATGCAGGAGTTGCGTTCTTATCTGGGCATACGGGAAGACGTGGATTTGCAGGTGAAGCTGAACGACTCTATTCCCTCTTTCATCGTCAACCTGAACGAAGCTCTCTTGCTGGCCAATACCAACAGCCCCGACATCCTGAACATGCAGCGGCGCAAGTTGGAGAGCGAGAGCAGCGTGGCCAGTGCACGTGCCAATGCCGGATTGAAGGCCGACATTTACCTGCGCTTCGGACTGACTCAGACGGGAGATAAATTCCGCGAGGCTTACCGCGACCCTTTGAACCAGCAGTATGTCAGCCTGAGCATCTCGTTACCTATCCTGGACTGGGGACGCGGCAAGGGGCAGGTGCGCGTGGCACGCTCCAACCGTGACCTGGTTCATACGCAGGTGGAGCAGGACAGAACCGACTTTCAACTCAATGTGCGCAAACTGGTGAAGCAGTTTAACCTGCAGTCGCAGCGGGTACACATCGCGGCACGCACCGACCATACCGCCCAGCGCAGGGCCGAGGTGGCGCGCAAACTCTATCTGCTGGGCAAATCCACCGTGCTCGACCTGAATGCCTCTATCAGCGAGAAAGACTCGGCACGGCGCAATTACATCAATGCCCTCTACGAGTATTGGAGTCTGTTCTATACCTTGCGCAGCCTCACGCTTTACGATTTCGAGCACGGTCAGCCCCTGGAGGAAAGATTGGAGGATTTACTGGTAGATACCTCTTATCGTGGCGTTTCCCCATAACAGCAGGCACCGCCTTCTCTATTAACCAACTATCATTAACCATTATTCATTACACTCATGGACATACAATTGGAAAAGAAACCGTGGTATATACGTTATCGTTATTATCTGCTGGGTGGGGTTGCCTTTCTGGCTTTGCTCATCTATGTTGTCATCTTGTCGTTGGGACCGCGCCGTCTGCGTGTTTCTATGGAAGACATACAAATCTGCGAAGTGAAGAACGACAAGTTCCTGGAATACGTCGATGTTGAAGGGCTTGTACAGCCCATACTCACCATCCTGGTCAATGCCGGTGAGGCAGGCAGCGTGCAGCGTATTGTGGCCGAAGAAGGAAGTCTGCTGCAGCAGGGAGATACCATCCTCGTGCTGGAGAACCCCGAACTGTTGCGTAACATCGAAGACCAGCGCGACGAGTGGGAGAAGCAGCTCATCACTTACCAGGAGAAAGAAATCGAAATGGAGCAGCAACGCATCACCCTCCAAAAACAGGCCCTGCAGACCGAATATGAACTGGAGAGCCTGCGCAAGACGTTCCAATTGGACAAGGAAGAATATGGCATGGGCGTCAAGAGCAAGGCGCAGTTGGAGGTGGCCGAAGCCGAATACCGCTTCAAGCTGGAGACCGCCCGCCTGGAGCGCGAGAGTCTGCGACATGACTCGGCTGTCAATATCATCCGTCGCGACCTGTTGCGAGGCGACCGGGAGCGTGAACGCAAGAAGTATGAGCGTGCCAGAAAAAGACTGGACGACCTGGTAGTGACGGCTCCCGTGAGCGGACAACTGAGCTTTGTCAAGGTGGTACCCGGACAGCAGGTGTCCGCTGCCGAGAACATCGCCGAGGTGAAGGTACTGGACCAGTACAAGATACACACCGCCCTGAGTGAGTATTATATCGACCGCGTCACTACCGGATTACCTGCTTCCATCACCTACCAGGGGCATCGCTATCCACTGCGTGTGTCGAAGGTGGTACCCGAGGTGAAGGACCGCACGTTCGATGTAGACCTGGTCTTCACTACAGATTCCCTGCCGGATAATGTGCGTGTGGGCAAGAGTTTCCGCGTGCAGATAGAACTGGGACAGCCCGAAGAAGCATTGGTCATCCGTCGCGGCGACTTCTACCAAAGCACGGCCGGGCAGTGGATATATAAGTTGAATGCCGACCGTACCCGTGCCCGGCGTGTCCCTTTGACTATCGGACGACAAAATCCGCAACAATATGAAGTAACCGACGGTTTGCAGCCCGGCGATTGGGTAATTACCACAGGATATGATACCTTTGGCGAGGCGGAGGAACTTGTGATTAAGTAATTGAGAATTGAGAATTAAGAATTAAGAATTGAGAAATAGAGAATGGAGAAATTGGGAATGAGGAACTAAGCATGAAGAAAGAAAAGCAGAGTGGGCGCCTACGCAAGGACAAGAAGTTTCCCGCGCATGTTTGATTCTCAATTTCTCAATTCTTAATTCTCAATTCTCAATTTAAAAAGTTTGCTTATGAAAACCTTGAAATATGCGGCCCGCCATCTGGCGCGTGCCAAGTCTTATACGATAATCAATGTGGTCGGGCTGGCCCTAAGCCTGGGATGCTGCATCATGTTGACGCGATACCTGCACCGCGAGTACACAGTGGATACGCACTGTATTGACCGCGAACACATTGTAGTCCCCCTGCGGGATGTAGCGGGTAATGTTTCCCCTACCCTCATAAACAGCAGCTGGGTCAATCCGGATACAGTCTATATTTCCGACAGTCAGGTGCTGGAGCGATGCCGGTTTATCCTGAACCAGAACGACAATGTGTTGCAGGGCGACCGGAGTTTCCAGGCCAATGTGTTGGTGACAGATTCTGTGTTCTTTCGTCTTTTCCGTTATCCTGTGCGGGCAGGCAAGGCGGCGCTGGAAACACCTACCGACGTGGTGCTGACCGAGGATTGTGCCCGCCGGCTTTTCGGCCGTGAGAATCCCGTGGGGCAGGTGCTGAGCTACTGTGGCGAGACGGCAACGGTGCGCGGCGTCATCGGGCAGCCGGTCTGTAAGACGACGTTCGATTTCGACATGGTGGTGGCTGGCGGCCTGAGCGAACATTGGTCGCGGATGCCTGCCGAACTGATTCATGTGTTGCCGTCTGTAGATTTGCAGGCCATCAACCGCCATGCCCGTGTCTATCGTGAGGAGAAACTGCCCGAAGGCGCGATTGACATGCAGGGGAACAAATCGGTGCGTTACCACTTCCTGACCTTGCGCGAGTTCTATTTCGACCAGACTTCTGCCGATGAAGAAAACGTCCTTATGCGCAGGCAAGGCAACCAACGTGCCTTATATCTGTTCATGGGCGTGGTGGTGCTTCTCTTATTGGTGGGAATGCTCAACTTCATCAATATCTACATGGTGCTGATGATGAAGCGCAGCAAGGAGTATGGCATCAAGAAGGTGTTCGGCCTGCAACGTCTGCCCCTGTTCCTGCAGATTTATGCCGAAAACTTCCTGCTCTGCGCCGGGGCGTTGATATTGGCATGGGCATTGGTGGAGATCGGGCAGCCCGTGCTGAACCGACAAGTGGGTGAAACCATCGGTTATACAACTTTTGACACATGGCTTTCCGTAGTTTTCCTTTTTCTCTTTCCTCTGCTTACGTCGGCCTATCCCTATCTGCGCTATAATTACCGTCCACCCATGCTTTCGCTCCGCACCATTGGTACGGCCCGTCAGTCGGTGGCGGTGCGGATGGTTTTCCTTTTCATGCAATATCTGGTGACGTTGCTGTTGGTGGTGCTCTCTGTCTATTTCGTCCAACAACTGCGTTTGTGGATGGACATGCCACCGGGGTTTCGCACGGAAGGCATCGTGTATGCCGACCTCAGCCGCGAAAGAAGAAACCACCGGTCGCTGGGTGAGGTGGAAGAGCGGGCAGAGTATGCCCGTCAGCAGGAAGTGTCGCACCGCATCGAAGCTTGCCCGTACATCGACAAGAAACTGGTTATCAGCGATGCCGATGTGTTGTCCCAAGGCTATATCTCCACGCTGCACAACGACCGTGGCAAGGAAGTGGCTGTGACGGTGCTCTTTGTCCCGGCCGGGTTCTTCGAGTTTTACGACATCCCTGTGCTGGAGGGAAGTGTAGAATGGCAAGGCTCAGACTATCAGATGGTGCTCAACCGCCGGGCCATGGAACTATTTGGCTACACGAGTCGCGAAGAGGCTTTCGTGCGCAGCGAGACGCCCCTGTGGATGTCTTACTCGGCGTTTGGCATCGAGGAAGGTGGCACGCAACTGATGCCCGTCAGCGCGGTGGTAGAGAACTACTGTGCCGGACATCTTTCGTGTGGCGTGCAGCCTATGGCATTCTTGATGGGTGGACCCGACTACGGCAACAAGTGGGCGCTGTCCGTCGTTCCGGGACGCGAACGTGACCTGATGAATTATCTGCGTGAGACGGCGCAGGAAGCCTATCACACCGATGAGTTCTCGTTCACCCACCTTTCCGACCTGGTGGCCGGGATTTATGCCGACGACCGCCGCGTAGCCTACATCTGTACCGCCTTTGCGCTGATTGCCATCCTGGTGTCCTGTCTGGGACTGCTGGGCGTGTCGCTCTTCGACATCCGTCAGCGTTACCGTGAGATAGCCATCCGCAAGGTGAACGGTGCCAAGCATCGAGACCTCTACCGTCTGCTCTTCCGCAAGTATGCCATCGTGCTGGGTACGGCATTTGTTGGGTCGGTGCCGTTAGGCTGGTACATCGTCTATCGTTATACGGCAGACTATGTGGTGAAAGCGCCGTTGCAGATTTGGATATTTGTCGTGGCCCTGCTGTTGGTGGTGTTGCTGTCGTGGAGCATGTTGTGGTGGCAAATCCGCCAGGCTGCCTCTGCCAATCCGGTGGATTCGCTTAAAAGGGAGTGAGTTTTAGAGAATGAAGAACTAAGAAAGAAGAAATAAGAGTAAGAATTAAATATTATGTTTGTGCACTATCTGAAGATTGCCGTCCGGCAACTGCTAAAGTACCGGACGCAGAACCTGATTAGCATCGTGGGGCTGGGCGTGTGCCTGCTCTGCTTCAGCATCAGCCTCTATGTGGGACGATTTATCCTGGCTACGGACAGTTGCTTTGAGAATCGCGACCGCATGGCCGAACTGCATCTGACATCGGCAAGTGGCGAGACTTTTGCGGGCACGCCCGCTCCGTTGCCTCTTCGTCTGCGGCAGATGCAATGGGACGAGGTGGAGGCGATGACCTTCGTTGCTTATCCGGGCGAACGCTCCTTCCGCATCGAAGTGCAGGAAGGAGAGTTCTTCCCCTTCGCTCCGTTGATATGCTTGGAGACGGACAGCTGCTTCCGGCAAGTCTTCGGTCCGGATATTGTGGCGGGCACGTGGCAGGCGGCGGTGCGGACGCCCAATGCCGTGGTGCTGACCGAAAGCGTGGCACGGCGCATCTTTGGCGACAACTTGTCCGACGCCATCGGGAGGCAGCTGGAGACAACCCTGAAACTGCCTTTCTCTCAGAAACGGGGCGGTGTCATTTATACCGTGCAGGCTGTCATGGCCGACCTGCCCCGCAACAACAGCCTGAACTTCATGCGCCCCATCGACATGCTGGTGCTGAACGACAGCGACGGTCTGCTGCAATGGGAGGGCAACGCCGAGATGACAGGCGGCTCCACCTATGCCTTGTTGCGCCGGGGAGGGAAGGCCTTGCAGGATTTGGAGGAGAGTTTCCGCCGTGCCGGGGTGAAATACAGTCTTTACAACGAGGAATTTGAGGTGTCTGTATGGCCACCTTCCAAAGGCTTCTGGAAATATTCCGTGGCAAGCTATATGTTGGGCGTGGCGTTGGCGCTGGGCGTGCTGGTGCTCGTGGTGGGGTTGCTCAATTTCTTCTATTTCCAGATTGGCTCCTTCCTCAACCGTAGCCGCGAGTACAGCCTGCGGCGCGTGCTGGGCGGCAATGTCCGGCAACTGTTGGCACAACTGTTCGTGCAGGCAGCACTGGTGGTGTTGCTGGCGTTCCTGCTGACGTTCTGCTTTATCGAGGCACTGACTCCCTTGCTGCGTTTCTCGCTGATGGAGTGGGAACTGGTGGTTGACGCTTCGGTGCTGCATTGGCAGTGTGTCCAATACCTGCTGTGTGTGCTGGTTCTGAGTCTGCTGGTCTGCGCCTTCACGGTGATGCGGGCACGGCGTGCGACCTTGCAAAACGGTTTGCGCGGCCAAAGCGTGCGGAGCCGCCACCGGATGCGTACCGCCATGCTCGGTGTGCAGTATTTCATTTGTTGGATATTTATCACCTTGGCAGCCGCCCTCTACCTGCAGGCCGACAGGACCACGTCGGCTCTGTTCGGCACGCTGACCAACCGCGAGAAGGCCGACATCCTGAGCATCTCCCTCGACTATTCTTTCCTGAAAAATGCCGACAAGCTGGCCTTGGTGGAACGCATGAAGCAACATGCCGGTGTGGCCGACTGCCTGCTGGCCGACGTTGCCTACACGCGCGGCGTCTCCGGCAACACGCTTTATACCGCCCCGCCCGACGACGAGAACAAACGCGAGATATATGTCAATCTGCTCAGCGTGCCGCAGAACTTCTTCGAATTCATGCACATCCCCTTGGTGCAAGGCCGTGCCCCGGAGAACAGCGGTGAAATCGTGGTGGACAAGCTGTTTGAAGACGACATGCTGGCCGAACGCCGCGAAAGCCTGATGGGTGTTACGCTCTATGACTACCGGAGCAGCTATGCCGTGTCCGGCGTCTGCGCCCCGTTGGTGGCCAATGTTTACCGGAGGGGCAACCAGCCCGGCTTCTTCAGCGGCTTTGCCTTCTTGCCTTTGGACTCCAACAATTACGTGGGGCACTGCTACCTGAAGTGCCATCCGGGGCAGACGGATGACGTGCGGGAGTATGTGACGGCACTGCTGGCAGAAACCCTGCCCTATACCGTCCGTCCGGAAGTGGGTACCCTGCTGGCCGACGTGGAGGAGATGCAGGGCATAGAGAGCAAGCTGAAAGGGGTGGTGCTGTTCTTAGCCGTAGTGTGCGTGGTCATTACTCTGCTGGGTGTGTATGCCGCCATTACGCTCGACACCGAGCGGCGTCGCAAGGAGGTAGCCATCCGCAAGGTCAACGGAGCGGGTGTCCGTCATATATTCCTGTTGTTTGCCCGCGTGTATTTGTGGACGTTGGGCATTACCTTCCTGCTCGCTCTGCCGCTGCTCGTCTTGCTGTTGCAACAATGGAGCCAGCTGTATGCCGTGTTTTTCGGTGCCGGACCGCTGTTCTGGCTGGGCATCCTGCTGTTTGTCGCGCTGGTCACGGCACTGACGGTGGTGTTCCGCATCGGGAAGATAGCGCGGGTGAACCCGGCAGAGGCGATAAAGACGGAGTGAGGGGAGCGATGGATGACAACCGTCTGTCTGAAGAAAAGCGTTACCCGTTCATGCCTCTTTCCAAGCGCTATGGAGCAGATTGCTTCGCGATAGGAAGCGGGCTGCAAAGCGATAGGAGACTGCCTGTGGCATGAAGTCCTGTCGGAATGGGGAGTGTGAAGAAATCGTAAACGAAAAGCATTGCAAATTAAAAACGAAAGAGAATATGTTACTACATTACCTGAAAGTGGCCGTCCGGCAACTGCTGAAATACCGGATGCAAAACCTGATAAGCATCGTGGGGCTGGGCGTGTGTCTGCTCTGCTTCAGCATCTGCTTCTATGTGGGACGGTTCATCCTGACCACGGACCGCTGTTTCGAGAACCGCGACCGCATTGCGGACGTCCAGCTGGAGAACGAATTCGGCGAACCCTACGGCAGTGCCCACATCCCGCTGGCGCACCGCCTGGCCGCGCAACTCCCGCCGGGGGTAGAGGCCGTCACCTATGTGAACGTCTCGGAAAAACGTGATTACACGCTGACGCTGCCTTCGGGCAAGGAACTGCCCTACCTGGCATTGGCCACGCTGGAGGTGGATAGCAGTTTCCAACGGGTGTTCGGCGCGGAGGTGCTGGCGGGTTCGTGGGAGACCGCGTCGCGTACACCCAATGCCGTCATCCTGACCGAACGGATGGCCAAACGCCTGTTCGACCATCCGTCCGAGGCCATCGGGTGCCGCATGTTGCTGACCAACGCTCAGCAGGTGGCCCGCTCCGGCGGGGCGCAGGCATCGGGCAACGTGGCGTACAGCGTGCAGGCCGTGGTGAAGGACCTTCCCGTCAACAACACCCTGACGGGAATGCGCCCCATGGATTTGCTGGTGATGAACGACGAGCTGAGCTACTTGTACATGTTCCGTGAGGCCGACTATATATTGAGCGGGCAGTTGTTTGCTTTGCTCCGTCCCGGTTTCTCGCCGGCGCAACTCAGCGACCACTTCCGCCAGGAGGACCTGAAGATGCTGATGGGCCGTGACGAAAGACCGGTGACGGCTGTGCCTTTCGGCCAGGTGTTCTGGCAGGAAAGCCCCTATCTGATATTTGCCGGCATCGCCCTGGCGCTGGGCGTGCTCATCCTGCTGGTGGGACTGCTCAATTTCTTCAGCTTCACCTGCGGCTCCTACCTCAATCGCCTGCGCGAATACTCGCTGCGCCGCGTATCGGGCAGTCGCGGGTGGCAATTGCTGGGCCTGCTCTTCACCCAGGCGGGGCTGACGGTGCTGCTGGCTTTCCTGGTCACGGCCTGCTTGGTGGAGTTAGGGTCGCCCTACCTGCACATCCAGCTCGAAAGTTTCAGCCTGGAGGTGGATAAGGGGATGTTGATGGCACATTGTGCGCAATACCTGGTGGCTGTCTTGCTACTGACCTTAGTTATCTGCGCCGGTACGGTGGCCTACGCCTGTCGCCTCCCCATCCAAGCCGGCATCCGGGGCACGGGCCGCACGCGCCGGAGCGGCAAGCATGGCGTGCGCAACACTCTGCTGGCCGTGCAGTTCTTTGCCTGCTGGCTGTTCGTGGCCCTCTCCGTGTCCCTTTACTTGCAGACGAACACGGTCACTTCCGTCATGTTCAACAATCTGACCGAGACGCAGAAGGAAGAAATCCTGAGCATTCCCATGCACTACTCCTTCATGTCGATGGCAGATAAGCTGGCCTTGGTGGAACGCATGAAGCAACATGCCGGCGTGGAAGACTGCCTGCTGGCCGAAGAGGCCTATACCGACAACCAGTGGCGCACGGGGCTGAGCTTGGACAAGTGGGAGAGCGAAAAACTGCGGCTTGACTTGTATTACCGCAAGGTTGCCCCGAACTTCTTCCGCTTCATGAACCTGCGCATCCGGCAAGGACGGGAACTGCGCGATACGACCGACATCGTGGTCGACCAGAAGCTGGCCGAGAGTCTCACCAGCCTGACACAGAAGGAACCTTGCGGCACGGTTCTCTATCCGTGGGTCGAAGGACCGGTCACCGTGTGCGGCGTGTCCGACATATTGACCACCACGGCCTATGCGTCACCGTGGGAACGGGAGCCCATAAAGGGCACTTTCTACCGGTACGCAGATTACAGTCGCAATTTCGGTCACTGTTACCTGAAGTGCCGTCCCGGCCAGGCAGAAGCCGTGCGCAGCCACGTGACCGCCATTCTGGAGGAAACCTTCCCGCCCAGCATCCATGCCGAGGTGCGCACCTTGCTGCAAGACTTGGAGAAAGAATGCCAGATGGAAGTCAGCCTGCGCGGCATCCTCCTGTTCTTCGCCATCGTGTGCATCGTGGTTACCCTGCTGGGCGTCTATGCCGCCATCACGCTCGATACTGAGCGGCGTCGCAAGGAGGTGGCCATCCGCAAGGTCAACGGCGCGGGCCGGAGGCAGATATTCAGCCTCTTTGCCCGGATGTACGGCTGGCTGCTGGTGGGTACGGCGGTGGTGGCATTCCCGCTCATCTACCTCATCTTGCAGGAATGGCAGACGGCCTATGTGGCCTTCTTCAGCTATGGTCCGCTGTTCTGGCTGGGCATCTTCTTAGCCGTTACGTTGGTTACGGCGCTGACGGTGGTGTTCCGCATCGCGAAGGTGGCGCGGGTGAACCCGGCAGAAGCCATCAAGGCTGAATGAGAAATTAGAGACTTAAAAACTTGAAAGCGTATGATCTGGCATTATTTGAAAGTTGCTGTCCGGCAAATGTGGAAGTACAAGTCGCACCAGGTGATTTCTGCCTTGTGCCTGGCAGTGGGTATCATCTGCTTCAGTTACATGTGGATGATTATCGCTGCGGTGAACCAGGCGTATGAGTTGCCGGACTACGAACGGCGTGTTACCTTGTATATGGTAAAGGATAACCAAGTAACCCGGTTTCTTACGGGCAATGAAGTGTTGCGCTTGCAGGAAGACCTGCGGCCGATGGGCGTGAAGAACGTCTCTGCCTCTTCGTATCCCTACGACGGCGAAGTGGAAGTCATCGACAGCGAAGGCCGGATGACGCCCTATCTGGTCAGTCTGGCTTATGTCAATGCCTACAACTTTGCTTATCTGGACAAGACGGTGCAGGGGCTGACCCGCGAACTGGAACCTTACGACGTGGTGCTGTCGGCCTCGTTTGCCCGAAAGGCATTCGGTCGTGAGAATCCGGTCGGCCAGTCTCTGCGCTTCGGCGATGAGGCCACTTCCTTTAAGATTGTGGGCGTGGCCGACGATGTGCGTCCGGGCACCAAGCCTGTGGACTGTTACTTCTCTATGTCGCTGAATCCCGATGTACGTCTCTTCAGTCAGATTCACGTCATTCTGCCCGAGAACCTGGACTATGAAACTTTCCGGCAGCATGTGGAGCAGTGGGTGTGGCAGTCGGACGACGGGCAGTACACCATCCTGCCCGGGCGGATCAGCGACGGCGACATGGACCGCAAGTTGGCTCAGGGACTGGCCCTGCTGATAGCCTCCCTGATTCTGCTGTCCGGCATGATTAATTTCCTGAAGTTCGTTATCCAGACCTTCTTCAATCGGCAGCGTGAATTGGTATTGCGCAAGTGCATGGGTTCCGGCCTGAAGGGACTGTACGGGCTTCTTGCTTCGGAGGTGTTTCTGATGATGACGTTGGCTTTCTTCCTTTCGCTGTTTCTCACGGAAGTGGTGTTTGCGTTGCTCAAGGACCGTCTGCCTGCCGATTTCCCCATCCTGCCCATTGGTGAGGTCTACCTCATCCAGTGCGGTGTCTATGTCGGGATATTGGTGGTCGGGTTGCTGGCGGCGTGCTTCCCTATGGTTCGCTTGAAACGCTCCACCCTCTATGCCTTCCTGCAGTCTACCCGGCGCAAGCATACGTTCCGCAACTGGATGATTGCCGTGCAGCTGTTCATCTCCATGTTCTTCTTGGGCGGACTTATTGTCATCAACATGCTGTGGGACGAAATTATCTTCGACGGATACCTGCCCTTGTCCCGCGCTGAACAGTCGAGGGTAGTGGTGCTTCCGGTCAATAGCCGCTACATGGAGCGGAACATCGGTGCCGTGCTGGACGAGGTGCGCCGGATGCCAGAAGTGGATCGGGTGACATACACCAACATTTCTTCCTCCATCGCCGATTTCAGCCTCATTGACTATCCCCGTCGGGATGGAGGCAAGAGCTTCGCGGTCATGCAGAACGGCTCGCCCGACTACTTCGCCTTCTTCAACATCCCGATGGAGGGTAAGCTGGTGTCGCCCGACGCCGGGCATCAGGTGTACGTGAGCCGCCGCTTCAAGCAGTTGCTGGACGAAGAGGGTTATGACGGCACGGTGTGTCTGGGCGATGTAGACTATCAGGTGGCAGGCGTCTACGAAGCCCTGTTTGCCGAAGTGGAGCAGAAAAATTACGTGGGTTCGGTGTTCTTCCCGTCGGCCACGGCGAAGAGCTACTACATCCTGGTGGATGAGCACACGTCTGTCAGGGAGTTTCAGGAACGACTGTTGCAGCTGTGCCGGAAGTTCATCCCGGAGACACTGCCCGTTGATATTCACCTGTTGCCCGACGATGATGAAACGAAGGCGGCTATCGGCATGATGCAGATGGCGTTGACGGCCTTGGTTGTAGTGAGCCTGCTTTTGGTGGTACTGAGCATCTACTCTTCCATTTCGCTCGACACGCAGGGGCGGCGCAAGGAGGTGGCTATCCGCAAGATCAACGGTGCCCGTTCCGTCAACATCTTTTTCTTGTTTGCCAAGGTCTACCTGTATATCTTTGCCGTGACCTACGTACTGGCGTGCTGCCTGATTTATATTGTCGGCATACACATAGCCGGGCAGTTTGGAAGCGTGCGCAGCTGGCAATGGCCCGTCCTGCTCTTTGTGCTGATTACGCTGCTGCTGGCGGCTGTGTCGGGCTACAAAATCTGGCAAGTGATGAGGCTCAATCCGGCAGAAGTGATTAAGAATAACGAATAAATAACGATAAAATTCAAAACTTGAAGTATTATGATGATTAAGACAGTAAACCTGCAGAAAATCTTCCGCACGGAAGAAGTACAGACATTGGCCTTGTCCAATGTGAACATCGAAGTGAACGAAGGCGAGTTTGTGGCCGTCATGGGCCCGTCCGGTTGCGGCAAGTCTACCTTGCTCAACATCCTGGGGCTGCTGGACAACCCTACCTCCGGCGAGTATTACCTGAACGGCAAGGAAGTGTCGCGCTACACCGAGGCACAGCGCACCGACCTGCGCAAGGGAGTCATCGGCTTCGTCTTCCAGAGCTTCAACCTGATTGATGAACTGAACGTGTATGAGAACATCGAACTGCCGCTGCTCTATATGGGCATTCCGGCTGCCGAACGCAAACGGCGGGTGGAGCAGGCTATGCAGCGTATGGGCATCATGCACCGCATCAAGCACTTTCCGCAACAGCTTTCCGGCGGTCAGCAACAGCGCGTGGCCATAGCGCGTGCCGTGGTGGCGGGGCCGAAGCTCATCCTGGCGGACGAGCCAACGGGTAACCTCGACTCGAAGAACGGTAAGGAGGTGATGGAACTGCTGAAAGAACTGAACGCCGAGGGCACTACCATCGTTATGGTGACGCACTCGCAGCACGATGCAGGCTATGCCGACCGCATCGTCAACCTGTTCGACGGTCAGGTGGTGACAGAGACCAACTTATAGCAAACAAATGACAGAGTGCGTGCAGCCCTCTGACAATGAAAAGCAAAGCCTGCGAAGCGGTGCACATGAAGTTGCTCCGACTTTGCAGGCTCTGTCTGTTGTCTTAAACCTCCGGTTAGACCGGCAGTCAGGCTTTCGTTGTCTTGGTCTTGCTTGTTTTTTCTTCTTTACCAGCGGCAGCTTTGGGCGTGCGTTTCTTGCGCGTGGATACCTTCTCTGCCTGTAATCTGACCAGCTCCAGGCACGATGCCAGACTGAGGTCGGCCGGTTCGATACCGGCAGGAATCTTATAGTTGTTGCCCTTGTAGGCAATGTAGGGACCGTAGCGACCGTTCATGATTTCCAATTCCGGTTCCTCGTCAAACTTCTTGATGTGGCGCTTGGCTTCGGCCTCCATCTTCCCTTTCAGCAGGCCGACGGCTTCTTCCAGTGTGATGGCCAGGGGATCCATCTCTTTAGGAAGGGTGACGTAGATGCCGTGTCCGTGCACGTAAGGCCCGAAGCGTCCTGCACCTACGGTGACAGGCTGACCGTCGTAGTCGCCCAATGTGCGCGGCAGCTTGAAGAGGTCCAGCACCTCCTCTAATGTAATGGTTTCGATAGACTGGTCTTTGCGCAGCTGTGCAAAACGCGGTTTCTCGTCTTCGCCGGCGGCTCCTATTTGTGCCATAGGTCCGAAGCGTCCTATCTTGACCGATACCTGCTTGCCAGTCTTCGGCTCCTTGCCCAAGATTCGTTCGCCTGCCTTGTGCGGACTTTTGGCTGCCAAGGTGCTTTCTACGGAGGGGTGGAATTTATTGTAGAAGGTATGCAGTACGCCGGTCCATTTCTTTTCGCCTTCGGCAATTTCATCAAATTGTTTTTCTACCGTGGCGGTGAAGTTATAGTCCAGTATGTCGGGGAAGTATTCTGTCAGGAAGTCGTTCACCACCAAGCCCGTGTCGGTGGGCAGCAGCTTAGCCTTTTCGGCTCCGGCCATTTCGGTGCCTTGGGTGTCCGTCAGTTTGCCGTCGCGCAGGCAGAGCACGTCGTATGTCCGTTCTTCGCCCGGCTTGTCACCTTTCACCACATATTCGCGTTGCTGGATGGTGGAGATGGTAGGCGCATAGGTCGACGGGCGTCCGATGCCCAGTTCTTCTAATTTGCGCACCAAGCTGGCTTCGGTATAGCGCGGAGGATGCTGGCTGAAGCGTTCGGTAGCAGTGATTTCGCTGCACGCCAGCTTCTGTCCTTTCTTCAACGGCGGTAGCAGGCCAGCCTCATCTTCGTGCATGTCCGATTCCTCGTCCAGCGAGTCGCGGTAGACACGCAGGAATCCGTCGAACTTCACCACCTCTCCCGTAGCTGTGAACGTATCGCTCTGTCCGCCGATGCTGATGGTCACAGTGGTTTTTTCCAGTTCCGCGTCAGCCATCTGCGAAGCGATGGTTCGTTTCCATATCAGTTCATAGAGGCGTTTCTCCTGGTGGGTACCGTCAATCTTGGGATTGTCCATGTTGGTGGGGCGGATGGCTTCGTGTGCTTCCTGCGCGCCTTTGGTTCGGGTAGCGAAGTGGCGCGTGCAGACATAGCGTTCGCCCATCAGCCGGGTGATGGCTTCGCGGCTGCTGTGGATAGCAAATTCCGAGAGATTGACCGAGTCGGTACGCATATAGGTTATCATTCCCGATTCATACAGCCGTTGTGCCACCATCATGGTTTGTGCCACTGTGAAGCCCAGTTTGCGGGCAGCTTCCTGTTGCAGCGTAGAAGTAGTGAACGGTGCCGAGGGACTTTTGCGCAAGGGACGCGTAGTGATGTCGCTGATGGCGAACTGCGCCGAGCGGCAGTGTTCCAGGAATTGTTGCGCCTCAGCTTTGGTTTTGAAGCGTCGGGACAGTTCTGCTTTCAGTTCCGTCTGCTTGCCGTCGGCATCGGTCACCAGGAAGAGGGCCGTGACGCGGTAGGCCGCCTCGCTCTTGAAGGCATTGATTTCGCGTTCGCGCTCCACGATGAGGCGCACGGCCACCGACTGCACGCGTCCTGCCGAGAGAGCAGGCTTTACCTTGCGCCACAGCACGGGCGAGAGTTCGAAACCCACGATGCGGTCCAGCACGCGGCGTGCCTGCTGAGCATCCACCAGGTTGAGGTCGATGTGGCGCGGGTGTTCGATGGCGTTCAGGATAGCACTTTTGGTGATTTCATGGAATACGATACGTTTGGTATGTTCCGGATTCAGTTTCAACACCTCATACAAGTGCCAGGCGATGGCCTCTCCTTCGCGGTCCTCATCGGAAGCCAGCCAGACAGTATCGGCTTTGGCGGCCTCTTCTTTCAGCTGGCTCACCAGCGACCGCTTGTCGGCAGGGATTTCATATTCGGGCTTGAAGTCGTGCGCCAGATCTATGCTGAATGCTTTCTTCTTCAGGTCGCGGATGTGTCCATAGCTGGACATCACTTTAAAATCTTTCCCAAGGAACTTCTCAATCGTTTTCGCTTTTGCCGGAGACTCGACAATGACAAGGTTTTTCTGCATAACTATCTTCTTTGTAGTGGCTTCTTTCACTGAATTTGCGGCAAATGTAGGAAAAAAAGATGCTTTCCACCTTATAATATAAGAAGTTTTTGCAATAAAAAACTTTGCTTCCTCTCTCCGGGGCCGTTTCCGGTCAGGGCTTCAGGTCGCCAGCCGGCATAAAAAGATTGCATCTCGACGCCCGTTTCTCTGTTGCAGACGTTTCGTTCTAATATAGAGGCAGTCTGCTTCCAAGCGCTAAGCCATGTGCTTCTAAAGTATTAACACGAAAGGGCATAGACCTGTAAGATTACTTAATCCGTGAAATCCGCACCTGATATAGTCTCTGTTGAAACAATCCTTTATTTGTTGGGCAGATTGTTGGCTAATCGGCGACAAATCTTTATCTTTGTCATCCTGTTTGCTATTGTCTGCTATCTAAAACAATCATACATAACAACATCAACATGAATAAAACCTTATTTATGAGCGGTGGGCTGATAGTTCCTGCCCTTCTGCTGACCGCCTGTGCCGGACAAAAAGAAAGTGTGAGTGCACAGAAACCTCTTAATATCATCCACATCATGACGGATGATCATTCGTATCAAACCCTCAGTGCCTACGGGCATGCCCTGGGAAAACTGGCACCCACGCCCCATCTGGACAGTCTGGCGGCGCAAGGCATGCTGTTCCGCCGGGCTTTTGTGGAAAACTCGTTGTCCACACCCAGCCGGGCCTGCCTGATGACAGGTCTGTACAGCCACCAGAACGGGCAACGGCAATTGGGAGCGGGAATCGACACCACCAAGACCTTCTTCTCTGAAATCCTGCAGCAACATGGCTACCAAACAGCCGTGGTGGGCAAATGGCACATGCTGTGCGAGCCGAAAGGTTTCGATTACTATCAGATTCTGTGGGACCAGGGAGAATACTACAACCCAGAATTCAAAAGCAGGGAAACCAACGGAAAATATGTGAAGCGGGAAGGATATGCCACCAAGCTGACCACTGACTATGCCATTGATTTTCTGGAACACCGCGACCCCGACAAACCTTTCTGCCTGCTTGTCCACCAGAAAGCGCCGCATCGCAACTGGATGCCCGAAGAGAAATACCTGCATCTGTATGACGATGTGGAGTTTCCTTATCCCGAAACCTTCTATGACGATTATGCCACGCGGTGCGAGCCGGCCCATACGCAGGAGATGCGCATCGCCGACCGGATGACTATGGTGTATGACCTGAAGCTGAACGGACTGAAAGACCAAAGCCCTTATAAGGACGAGTGGAATGTGGGGGGCATGCAGGCCTCCATCGACCGCATGGACGATGCACAACGCCGGGCCTGGGAGACTGCCTACGAAGGACGGCTGCAAGAATTCCTGTCAGAAAAGCCTGCGGGGGATGAGCTGACCAGATGGAAGTATCAGCAGTACATCCGCGACTATCTGCGCTGCATCAAGACGATTGATGACGAAGTGGGGCGGCTGATGGATTATCTGAAAGAACACGACCTGATGGATAATACGGTAATTGTCTACACCTCCGACCAAGGCTTCTACATGGGCGAACACGGCTGGTTCGACAAGCGGTTCATGTACGAGGAATCTTTTCGCACTCCTCTGATCATCCGCTATCCGGGTAAAAAACAAGGGCTCGAAAACTATGACCTGGTGCAGAACATCGACTATGCTCCGACTTATCTGGATATTGCCGGTATCGAAAAGCCCGGTTACATGTCGGGCACGTCGCTTGTCCCGTTGCTGGATGGCGAGACGCCTGAAGACTGGCGGCAGTATCTCTACTATCACTATTACGACTATCCTGCCATACACATGGTGCGCCGTCACGATGGAGTACGCGACAGTCGCTACAAGCTGATTCACTTCTATGGCGGGAAGGATGGGCAGCGTGATGCCGTAAACTGCAACGAGCTCTACGACCTGGAGAGCGACCCCAACGAACTGCATAACCTCTATGGCGATCCGGCATACAAAGAAACGCAAGACCGCCTTCAGCAGCAGTTGGACCGTTTCCGTACGGATCTGAAAGTCGACGAGTTTTAGAGAAGAGAGTGTGGCATGCAGCGGTCTTTCCTGCTTTCTCCGTTTGCGTCAGGAGACCGCAGCATGCCATTGTTATGGTTATCTGTTTACTACAAAATTCCGGATTTGGCACTCATGCCCTTTCGAGGCAGGGTTCTTTTCCTTTGAGATGCGCAGCACCAACCGATGTCTGCCCGTCTCCAGTTCTGTTTCCAGCATGTAGACCCAAGGAATGTAGAGGTGGCTGCTCCAAGAAGTGAACGTGTCCAGGCGTTTGAATTTCCCGCCGTCTATGCTATATTCCAAGATGCCTGCGGAAGGACCGGGCGTGCAGAAGATGCCGATGGCTTTCCCCTCAAAGTCCAGTGTCAGTTTGTCTCCCGGCTGTGTGGCTTCCAACATCGGTACGTCCACAAAACCGCGTCGTTTCTCGTAGCTGTTGTCCGGATGCCAGGAGGCGACATACTTCCAGCCTTTGTTCAGCGTGGCCGCATCCAAGTCGATGAAGTCTCCCCGGTAATAACTGAAGGTGTCGAGCGGCTGTTCCGGAATGTTGTGCGGGCCAATGCTTGCATCCGGCGAGATTCCGGTCCACATCTTATCGAACAAATGGGCGATGGCTGCTGCGTAGAAGGTGTGCCCGAACGGAAGCGGGTGTGTCCCTCCGAAGTCTTCCCAGGTGAATTCCCCGGCTTCCATACGTTCGCTGATTTCCTGCGCCAGATTGATGGAAGGCACCAGGTAGTGATTGGCCACACGTTCGTGGTTCAGTATGACATCCGGTTGCTGATGCTTGGCCAGCATCGGTATGAAAGGGTCGTAGATGAAATGCAGCATCACGATGTCCGTCTCCGGATTCTCCAGCAGGGCATGGCGCACCTCTCCCTCCATGCCGCGCACCTGCTCTAAGGGCGAGAATCCGTTGGTGTGGTCGTTCACCGCCGCTTCTACGAACAACAGGTCTATTTTACCTTTCGACAGAATGTCATGCTGCAGGCGGAAGGCACCCGGTGTTGTTCCCGTAGAGCCGATGCCGGCTTCGATGAAGTCGAACTCCGTATAGGGGAAACGCTGCTTCAGTTGCTGTTCCACCATGTCTTTCCATCCTTTCATCTCCGTGATGGAGCCTCCCAGAAAAGCCACGCGCCCTTTCCGTTCCTTCTCGAACTTGACCAGTGAGTTTTGCAGGCTTCCGCGCACGTTGCAGTGTACGTAGGGTTTGTAGGCCGACTGGTGGCGCAGGATGAAGTTGACCACGGGCTCCGGATTCTCCAGACTGTGTGGGTGGTGGTCGCCTCCTGGTTTCAGAATCACCTCCACCGGTGCGCCCAGTGTTAAGTAGCGCGAACGTAAAACCTCCATATTCTCTTCATAGGGAACAGTCCGGTCGCTGTCGCCGCACACGGCAAGGATGGGAACGCCCGCCTTGGCCAAAGGAGCCAAGTTGTCTATCGGATTTCCGGTAAACGAATCCATGTCTGCATCTGTCAGTTCCCATGCATCCAGCAGACCTTTCCACAGTTCGGTCTGCTTTCTTCCGGGCCAGCTGAACACGTCGCACACCGGAGCATCCAGATAGATGCAGGCCACCTTCTCCGGATTCTCTATGGCCCAGTTCAGCGCATACAGTCCTCCTCGGCTGAAGCCTTCTAAGGTAACCTTCTCCGAAAGGCGGTAGGTCTCCGTCACATATCGGTAGAAATCCGTCCCCTGCGCCACGGCTTTCGGGCTGCCATAACAATGCGTCACGTCATAGTAAACGATATGGAAACCCTTCTCCAACAGCGCTTTGTCTACGCTTGGAAACGCATCGAAGAAAGCCGGTCGCCAAATCCAGGGGCGTCCTTTGGCTGCCTGTTGCGGTTCTACCACGATGGCATCCCGTCCTTCGTATTGGAAATCGTGGCGCACACCACCGTTCCAGGTCTGTGTCCGGTCTTCTGACAATTCAGTGGAAACGCCGGCACACTGGGGCTGTTCATCATTGACTTTCACTACGCCGGGCGGGATGGTCCGGGCGCTTATCCCTGCGCAGAAAGTCAGAACCAGCAGGGCTGAAATTATTCTCTTCATGGTCTTATTATTTTAGGAGTGATATAGCTTTATGTTCAGTTGGCATGAATCTGTCAGGCAGTCTTCCGTTGCGGCAGGCACCGGTCTTTTGCGGCTGCCTTTTGCAGTTTGCTTCCTATATGGATGCAGTTTGCTTCAAAGCCCTTTGCTTCCGGCTTCAACGGTATAGTCGGTACGGAACGGCGCCATCGGCAGTCCGTCTGCATTGAACAGATTGCCGACGGTGGCATCGTCGAAACAGTAGCGCACTGCCACGGGATGCTTGACTTTCGGCGAATTGACCTCCAGCATGTTTCCTTGGATGATACGCGCCTTTGCTGGGACAAAGACACCGTCTTCGCCTGCGATTGCCAACCCCTCAGGAGTTTTTCCCTTGCACACCAGACCGCTGTCGGCATGGTGGAAACGTAATACCGCCCTGTCCTTGCGGATTTCCATGCTCTCCAGCGTGGGGCTTTGGTAACCCTTGTCCCGTTTGCCGTAGGTCTCGCCCAGTGCCAGGTTGGCTAGCCGGATGCCTGCCTCCTGCTTCCGTGCCGGGTGAATGTTGCCATAGTCGCCTATGTCGTTGGTGACGACCATCCCCGTGCGCGGCACTTCGCGTGCTACCTGTTCCTGTGCCTCACGCACCAGTGCCGGTCCGTTGTTGGCAGACTGATAATTGTAAGGGGCTATCTGCACCAGATAGAACGGAAAATCCTGGCCGAAGCCGGTACGCCAGCTTGCTATCAGTTCTTTCATCAGGGCCGTGTAGTTCTGCGGGTAATCCCGGTTCGATTCCCCCTGATACCAGATGGCACCGGCGATTCGGTAGGGCAGGAGAGGGTGAATCATGCTGTTGTAGAGCGTACCCGGTTCGACCGGCCACCACGGACATATCCTCGATTTCAGGACAGCTTCCGTTTCGGGAGTACGGGACACACGTTCTTGCGGAATCCACACCTCTGCCGCAGTGCCTCCCCAAGCCGCGACAATCAGTCCGACGGGAACATCCAGTTGTTGTGCCAACTGCCTGCCGAAGAAATAAGCCACTGCGCTCCTCTTGCGCATGACATCGGGCGAACAACATTCCCAACGTGCCGCGCAGTCATCCTGCAACGTCCCGCTGCCTCGCTTTGGCAAGCTGAAAAAGCGAATCTGCGGATAATGGGCCGAACCGATTTCTTCCGCCTGGTTTATGATGCCGTTTCCCGGACTCCATTCCATGTTCGACTGTCCGCTGCAAAGCCACACCTCGCCCAGCATGACGTCTTTTAGCATGATTCCTTCGCTTTCATAGCCTTGTTGGAAGAAATGGAGCGTGTAGGGGCCTCCGTGGCGCGTGGTCCTTATTTTCGTTTTCCAGCGTCCGTCGTCTGCTACCTGTGCCGTCACTGTGTCTTGCGACGACCAACTGCCTACTATCCGTACCGTGCTTTCCGCTTCTCCCCAGCCCCAGACCGGTACGGAATCTTGCTGTTGCAAGACAACATGGTCCGAGAATAGTGCAGGAAGTGAAATCTGTGTATGCGTCTGCGCGCTCAGGCTGACACCGACTCCCAGAGCCAGTGCGATAGCCATAACTGAATGTTTCATGATGTCCTGTTTTTATTAGAATGTCATGCAAAAAAAGCCGGTTGAAAGAAAATATCCAATGTAATATCTTACGAATAGAATGGACAATATGATGTTTCTTCGTTTCTGATGGGCATACAACGCCCTGCCTGGCATCGGTGGATGTCAGACACCTGGATATTGGGATACTGTGCCCGGATGGTCTGTCGGGCCCTCGTTTGGGACCAGCGTGAAAACTTCTGCAGAGTGAACTGGCAAGACATGCGGGCCGGAATGTCGGGATGATTCCGACCCGCGCTGCCGATATGTTCAGAACCGCAACGTCACTCCTCCCACCACGTTGATGCCTTCTGTCGGGCAGAGCCACGAGTGGTAGTAATTCTTGTTCAGCAAGTTGTCTAAACGGGCATAGATGGCAAAGTTCTTGAAGAAACTGTAGTTGGCGCCGACGTAGAGGTTGCTGACTGGGTCGATGCTCCAGCCACCGGCATCGGTGCGGCTCTCGATGAGGTAGCCTACCTGTACATGCAGCGGTGTAATGGGACGTATCTCCAGACGGAAGTTTCCTTCGAAGGCGGGTTTGAAAGCCAGCGCTCCAGCCTGTTTCTCCTCGTCGGTAGCCGACCAGTTGCGGTAGCACCCTTCAGCCGTGAAGGTTACAATGTCGCGGTAGCTGTAGGTCAGTTCGGCACCGGCATAGAAGTTGTCGGTGTTCCACACTCCGAAGGTAGGGATGAAGGTATCCAATGCTCCGGGCAGGCGGAAGAAGAGGTCGTCTTTCAGATTCTGGTAGCCGCCGTAGAGGTGCAGGCCGAAACCGGCAAGCGTACCCACACGCACACCCAATGCGGCGTTGAGCTGCTCATACGTGGCATCCAGTTGTGAGGTAGGTTCGGCATAGGGACTGAGGGCCTCCAGGCGGCGGAAGTCGTTGAGCAGGCGGCCGCCGCGTGCCTGCACATAGAGAGTGGTGCGGGCGGGAAAGGCATATTGCACGAGCACGTCAGGCGATACGCGGAACTTTTGGCCGAAACTGAAGGCGGGGTCTACGTGTACGCCGGCACGCAGTTTCCAGCCGTTGGCTTCGTAGGCGTAGTAGGGGGTGAGGCTCAGGGTGGTATAGTCCTGATAGAGATTATGCCGGTAGAACAGGTTGTTCATCTGCAGGTCCACGCCCACTTGTTGGTTTTCGGCCACGGTGCCCCAGATGTCGGCACGGGTGCGCACGGCCACTTCCTGTGCATCGCTGTTGGGATAACCCTGCTTTCGTTGGTAGAGCAGCAGGTTGGTCTCGGCACGGAACTGCACGGGCAGACTTTCATCGTGCGAACCTACTCCGATATGTACATCGCCTGAGGTGAGTTTCTGTCTCGAAGCCACTCCACCAGGCAGCATGGCAAAATTGCGCAATCCGAAATGCCCCGCTGCGTTCAGGCTCACACGGTCGAAGCGGTGTGTGTAGTCCAGAGCGGCACGGGTGTGGTAGTGGAAGGCATCCCACAGGTACGCAGGGTCGCCTGTCTCCAGTTCGCCATTCATGCCGTCCATAGCGAAAGTCACGTTGAGGCGGTCGCGTTGGCCGAGCAAGAAGAGATAGTTGGCGCGCACGTCTAAGTTGTTGTAGTTGCCGTAGCCCACACGCAGGTAGCCGGGCGTGGCGCGTCTCAGTTGTTCCTGTGCGGAGAAGGCCTGCAGAGTATCGGCGGGAATCTGCGTGGCAGGTGCGGGAGCCGCGTCATACTCCACCGGCCGCGGGGTGATTTCGGGTTCTTCCACGCGCGGCAGGGCATTCACCTTGGCAGCATCGCGGATGAGGGGTGCATATTCCTGTTCTACCACTACCGTACGGTTCAGAGTGGTGTCGGGTTGTTGGGTCTGTGCCCTCAGTGCTGCAGGCAACAGCAGGCAGGCGGCGAGGGCGTATGTCAAGTTTCTTTTCATCTTTTTCTTTATACTTTGGGTTCTTAGCTAAGTAGGGTTATTTCCGTTCCGGTGGGGGAGTGGCACAAACTGCCGGGCTTATTTCAGCTTCTCCAACCGTTCTGTAATCATCTGCTGGATGTCATCTTTCTCCTGGTAGTTCTGCTGTAGACTGAGCAGGTATTGGCGGGCCTCCAGTTTCTTGTCCATGGCCACGTAAGCATCCGACAAGAGGACGAAGGTACGTGCCAGCCAATAGGCATGTGGCGTGCTTTGGTCGATGAAGTCCAGCGCTTCCTTTTCGGCATCGGCATAATTGCCGGCATCATAGAGCAGTTGGGCCAGCCGGTATTTGGCTTCGGCGCCCTGCAGGGTACGAGTGTCGGCAGCCAGAGCGCGCAGGTCGTCGGTGGCGCGGACCGTGTCGTTCTGGTTCAGGAGTGCCTTGGCACGGTCGTAACGCGCTTCGTTCTGCAGTTCGGCAGTCAGGTTACTTTCGGCGAGCAGCGCGGTGGCTGCTTCTACGGTAGCAGCATCATCGGCCAGCAGATATGAGCAGCGCAACACGCCCACCATGCCCAATTGCCGGCGTTCGGGGGTCGTGGCTTTGGTCTGCAACTGGCGGTAGTCGGTGCGGGCTTCTTCGTATTGCTTGCGGTTGAAGAGCACTTCGCCGCGCATCAGCAGAGCTTCTTCCGAGTAAGGACTGTCGGGATAGGCGAGCACCTTGCCTGCATGCAACAGCACACCTTCTTCATCGCCCTGTTGTTTGGCAATGACACAGAGCCGGTAGTGCGAATCAAGGCTGAAAGCCCCGTCGGGATATTGTTGCAGATAGTGGGCGAAGCTCTCCTTGGCCGGTGCCACGTCGCCCTTCATATACTGGCGGTCGGCAGCGGCGTAGGTCAGCGAATCCTGTTCGCTGGCTTCCACGCGTATTCCTCCCGGCAACTGCTCGGCCAGTCGGGCAAACTCATCCACACGGTTGGTCTCGACATAGAGCGATTTCAGGTCGCGCAGGGCCAGTCGCGCTTCTTCGCTGCCCGGATAGTGTGTGAGGACATATTTGTAGGCTTCTACGGCCTGGTCATATTGATTCTCCTGGTAATAGAGGAGTCCGATTTCGGCAGCAGCCTTGCGGGCGGCAGGACTTTCGGGGTGTTGTTCCAGCAACTGGCGGAAAGTGGCGATGGCTTGCGTGCTTTGACTTGCCTGTACGAAAGAGCGTCCTTTCTCATACAGCGCATTTGTGGCGTAGGCCGATTGCGGATAACGCGCCGCCAGTCGGTCCAGCAGGTTTACCTTGCCGCCATAATCTTTCTGCAGGCCAGCCACCAATGCCTGTTGGTAGAGCGAGTAGTCGCCTGTGGGCATATCCAGTTTTTCGGCCGTAGCATAGTATTGGCGTGCTTCGCCAAAGCGCCGTCCCTGCAGGCAGCAGTCTCCCAGCCGGTTGTAAGCATCGGCCAGGGCGGCGCGGTTTTCGCCAGTCTCTAAGCGTACATAACGCGACAGCCGGCTTTCGGCGGCGGCGTAGTTCTGTTGGTGGAAAGCTATGTAGCCCAAGTTGTAATAAGCCAGTGCATACATCTCGCCGCTGCGTTGCGTGGTGCTGTTCAGGTAGGTGTCGAAGGCAGAGGCGGCCTGTGTCAGGTTGCCGGAACGATACAAGGCTTCGCCTCCCCAATAAGTCGCTTTGTCGCGCAGGTCCCGTCCCTGGCTGCCTTGCGAGGCAGCGAGTGTTTGTGCCTGGCGGAAGTAGCCGGCTGCACCGCTGAAGTCGGCATTGGCAAAAGCCTGCGTGCCCAATTGGAAGAGAATGCGTGCCTTGGCGCGCAGGATACCGGCGTTGGGTGTGCGGATGCGGTCGATGGACTGCAGGGCGGCTTCGTAGCTTCGTGTACTCATGTAAACGTCTACCAGATAGCTGCTGACGCGGTCGGTATAGGCCGATTCGGGAAACTCATTGAGGAAGTTCTCGAAGACTTTCACCGATTCGCCGAAGGCCGAGTAGGCCGTTTCGTGGATGCAGAGGGCATAGTTATAGGCAGCCTGTTCCTTCACGTGGCGGTCGGCATCAGATACGGCAGCCTGTTCGAAAGCCATGCGTGCCTGGTTCTTCTCGCCCATCTTCAGGTAGGCGAGCCCCATGTGCAGGTAGGCATTCTGCGACAAGGCATCGTTCTCCAGCGTAACCCATCCCAAGGCATCGGGTACCTTGGAATAGACACCGCAGCGGTAGCAGGCCATGCCTTGCAGGTAAGAAGCATCGCGGCGGGGCCGTTCTGTGGAAGCAGCATATTTCTCCAGCGAAGCCATGGCTTCCTGGTATTTCCCGAAATGGTATTGGGCCGTGCCCAGCACCCGCTGCATTTCAGAGGCATGCTTCTCCGACGGATAGGCCGAGAGATAATTCTGCGCCACGATTTCCGCCTTGTCATACTGCTGTTTGGCCAGGTAGATTTCGGCGATGTAGTAAGGCGCCAATGCCTGATATTTGGCGTGGCTTTGCAGCGAGAGGAATCCTTGCAGCGCCTCATCGTAGCGCTGCTGCGTATAACGGATGTAAGAAAGATAATACGTGCAGTCGCCATCATAGCGGACCGACATGGCCTGTAGGGCAGAGAACCACGCGGCAGCTTCCTGCAAGTCGCCCGTCTGAAGATAACAGGTAGCCAGGCGGTAGGTCATGTCGTCGCGTTCGTCGGCCTCCAGCCAGTCTAAGCGTGTCTGCCGGAAGACGGAGAGGGCCGTTTCATAATCTTGTTTGAAGAAGTAAGTAGAGGCGACAAGAGCCTGCAGTCGGTTGGCATGAGGCGTGTCGGGGTTTTCTTCCAGATAGGCACGGAGCAGTTCTGTGCTTTGCGGATTGCCCAGTTCATAGGCGGCACACACCAGCATGTATTCGGCTTCGGCGCGTTGTGTGGCTTCGGTAGCTGGCAGGCGTCCGCTTCCAGTCTGTTTCAAGTAGGCTTCTAAGGGCGAGAGAGCAGCCGCGTAAGCCTTTTGCCGGAACAGTTCGTAGCCTTCGTTGTAAAGCTGTTGAGGAACAGGAACTTTGTCCGTCTTCTGTGCCCATGCCGACAGAGGCATGCAGCAGAGGGCCAGGCCCAGTATGCGTGAAAATGATTGTTTCTTCATCGTTGTTTTCAATAAAAAGAGTTATATCGATTGCAGGAAAATGCCGATTCCCTTTCGGATAGATTCCAACCCGAAATCTTCCGGGCGGATGTCGGCCAATGGCATGAAGAAGGCGTCGGCTGCATCGTCCATCGCCCGGAAGCGGCTTGTGTCTGCCACCTGGCAGCGGAAGAACATATCCAGCGTGTGCACCATAAATCCGGAGTAGAGGTAGAGGTTGGGAAGCGAGAAGAGGTAGTCGGCGCGTTGCACGTCCAGTCCTGTTTCTTCCTTCACTTCGCGGATGACGCCTTCCTCGCCGGTCTCAAACATGTCTACGAAACCGCCCGGCAGGTCCAGCGTGCCTTTGGCTGGCTCTTTGCCACGGCGACACACAAGCAATTCCCCGCGTTCGTTGAAGATAAGGGCTACCGTGGCCGACGAGGGGTTGAAGTAGTAGGTGAATCCGCAGTCGGCACAGTGTTTGGACTTGCCGTTGTGTACCTCAAAGCGCGTCGAACCACACTTGGGGCAAAAGCGGAATTGGGCAAGAGGGTGTTCCATAATTTATAGTGTATGTATTTAGAATACGATGGTCCGGTTTGGGATTTTACTCCCTAAAAAAGCCGGATTTCGGGGCAAAGATAGAAAATACAAGCATAAGTTGGCTGTTTTTTGAGTTTTTTTGCCGGTTGGATGCAGTATAAGCATTACTTTTGCATTCTCTTTAGGGTCTGTATGTTTTTGCTTGGCCTGATTTTGAATCCTATGCCCGAAGACATTTTCTCTTTTGTCGGCAGGAGCGTAACTGGCTACGGTGACAGAAGATTGCAGGAAAAGAGACCGGAAAGAGGCCTAAAGCGGTTGAATAAAAACCTTTAAAGGGAATATGAAAACAGGCTTTAAGCGAAACTGGCTTATGAAAATGGTAGTCGCTTTCAGTGATGGGAGCAAGAGTTGTGTGATGCGTGATTGTATTTTTTAGTAGTGAAATTCAAAAGCAAAAGCGAGTGATGAAATTCATTAAGAAGTTATTACTGTGGCAAGGCGGGGAATGCAGGAAGAAGAGTTGCCATAAAGCTGGTGGAATATCGGATGAAAGCAATGCATGCCGTAATCCCTTAATCAGCATTATCGTGGCAAGCTATAATTATGCATCTTATATCGGACAGACCCTTGATTCGATTTTAAGCCAGACTTATGCGAATTTCGAAGTAATCGTGGTGGACGATGGATCGACAGACGATTCCGTTGCCGTGATCAGCCGTTATCTGACCGATGGAAGGGTGCGGTTATACACGCATCCGGGAGGTGTCAATAAGGGACTGTGTGAAACCGTCAAACTGGGTATTGAGCAGTCGAAGGGAGAATATGTGGCTTTTTGTGAGAGCGATGACCTTTGGCATTCCCGCTATTTAGAGAAGAAAGTGGAAATCATCCACACTTACAGAAACGTCGGCATCATTTCCAACAATGTGGAGCCCTTTGGCGATGAAGAAGCCATCAACGACCGTATCGGATATTTGAGAGCCATCAATGCCTCTTTGGCGGTGGGGGGAAACAAGTTGGACATCAGCCGAAACAAGAAGAAGTTTTTCAACTATATACCTACATTCTCTGCCGTAATGATAAGAAAAGACATTCTTGCACCGTTGGATTATCACTCGCCTACGGATGCTTGGATTGACTTTTGGCTGTATCGGCAAATTCTGAAGAATCACCAGCTGTTCTACACCGATGAAAAACTGACCTTCTGGCGTATGCACGACTCCCTGAATGGTATGAGCGGAGCGAGAGACCATGTGCGGAAAGGCGACTTGTTTATGGCATTGAGCGACCGTCTGCTTGGCATCAGGCCTTCGCTGTCTACACGGCAGAATCTGAGGCGGCTGGAGAAATCTGCTTATTGGGATGAAAACTATTATAAGGAGCATTACGGACATCTGCTGAAGGGGGCCGGACCTCTTGAGCATTACTATTATTTAGGTTGGAAGGAAGGCTGCAATCCTTCTTCTGCGTTTTCCAACGATGCCTATTTGAATTATTACATGGACCTGCAGGGTGGAAAGATGAATCCACTGTTGCATTATGAACGGTTGGGAAAGAAAGAAAAGCGGAAAATCTTTGCGACACACCAATGTCAGGAAATGCCTGTAACCGCTGAGGATATTCAAAAGATTGCGGAAAGCGGAGCCAGAAATGTCTTGTTTATCAGCCATGAACTGACCCTGACCGGTGCCCCCCGGGCTTTGCTGAATATGATTGTGGTGGCAAAGAAGGCAGGGATAAACCCGGTGCTTGTGTCATTGGCGGCAGGACCTATGGAGCATGAAATCAATGAACTGGGCATTAAACTCTTTGTCCTGCCTTTTATGCGGACGCGCTTGTTGTTCGGCGACAGACAGTTGGAGCAATTCTTGTCTGTTTTCGACAGTATCGTGTTCAATACTTTGGTCACCATTCCCTTGGTGAAGAACATGTCTCGCATCAAGGCGCAGAAAATATGCTGGCTGCACGAAGGAAGGGTCAGCTACAGGCAGTGTGCGAGCTGTTGGGACTTGTCCGAGTTCTTCCCTTTCTTTGACCATGTCTATTCCGTGGGCGATTATGCCGCTTCCTTTGCTGCTTCGTATCTTCCGGGAAACATGCAGGTTGAGCAACTCTTGTACGGCATTCCTGATGAGGTGGAGGACGCCGGTTGTCAGGATACAACTTCTGAAGATGGTTCCGATGGCAAGGTCAGGTTGCTTTTCCCCGGCACACTGAGCAGACGGAAGGGGTATAAGGTCTTTCTGAAATCCCTGAAGTACCTGTCGCCTAAAGTGCGCGGGCAGTTTACGGTGTATATCGCGGGTGCTCCTGCCGATAGGCGGATTACGAGGCTGATAAAGCTTTGTCCCTATTCGTGCCTTCGTTATTTGGGCGAACTCAACCATGACGAGTTGCTGAAGCTCTACCCGAAGGTGGATGTGGTACTTTGTCCTTCTTTGGACGATCCCATGCCTATCGTCTGTACGGAAGCAATGATGTTTTCGAAACCGGTGGTGGTGACAGACCATACGGGAACGGCCGCTTTGGTCAAGGATGGCGTGTCGGGGTATATTGTTCCCTCCGGCAGTCCCAGGCTGTTGGCCAAGGCCTTGAAGCAAGTATATGTGCAGAGAGACCGGCTGTCGGCCATGGGAAAGAATGCCCGTCAGATTTATGAAGCGGATTTCACTATGGAGATTTTTCAGGAACAGGTTAAAAAGATATTTGGCAATGGTATGAGTGCTTCTTAAAAAATGTACTTCTTGTTTGAGAAGTATGGTATGTATTGTATTTTTTGTACCTTTGCCCCGTTATTCAACACAACATTATGCTGAAACAATTCTTTTCCCTCTTGGGACGTTACATGAGGCCCTATCGGAAATATCTGACTTGGGCGGTGATTTTGAATTTTGTGTCGCAGTGGCTCAACGTGTTTTCTTTCATGGCCATTATCCCTATACTGAACATCCTGTTTAAGATAGATACCAAGGTCTACCATTATCAGGATATGAGTCTGGCCGACTTCGACAAGGACGTGCTTATCAATAACGCTTATTGGTGGATTGGCAATTTCATCAGCGAAAATGGTCCTTTCCTGACCTTAGTCATGTTGGGAGGCCTGCTCATTTGCATGACGCTTCTCAAAACGGCCGGTTATTTTGCTTCGTCGGCTGTCATGGTGCCGTTGCGTACAGGTATCGTGCGCGACATCCGCACCGAGGTCTACAACAAGGTGTTGCGTTTGCCCCTCAGTTTCTTCTCGGAAGAGCGTAAGGGAGATATTATCGCCCGTATGAGTGCCGATGTGACTGCCGTCGAGAGTTCGCTTACCAGTTCTATTGATATGTTGCTGCGCAATCCCATCGCGCTGGTCATTTATTTCTCCACGCTGTTTGCCATCAGCTGGCAGATGACGTTGTTTGTCATCGTCGTGTTGCCGCTGGCAGGTTGGCTGATGGGAGTTATCAGCCGCAAACTGAAACGGCAGTCGTCGGTTGCGCAGGCACAGTGGGGCGACATCATGTCGCAGTTGGACGAGACATTGGGCGGTCTGCGCATCATCAAGGCTTTCATTGCCGAGAAGAAGATGTCCGCCCGTTTTGCCAAGACCAACAACGAATACCGTGACGCCATGAATGCCATGGTCATCCGTCAGAGTTCGGCGCATCCCATGAGTGAGTTCCTGGGTACTTGTGTCATCGTCATTGTGCTGTGGTTCGGCGGTTCGCTCATCCTGGGGACAGATTATGCGCCGATGGATGCCGCCACATTCATCTTCTATATGATTATTCTCTACAGCATCATCAACCCCTTGAAAGAATTTGCCAAGGCATTCTATAATGTTCCCCTCGGTTTGGCCAGCATGGACCGTATCGACATGATTCTGAAGGCTGAGAATCCTATCAAAGAACCGGTCAATCCCTTGCCGCTGAAAAGCTTCGAAAGCGGCATCGAATTCCGCGACGTCAGCTTCAGTTATGTAGAAGGCCGTCCTGTGCTGAAACATATCAATCTGGTGGTGCCCAAAGGAAAGACCATTGCCCTGGTAGGCCAGTCAGGTTCGGGCAAGTCTACGCTGGTCGACCTGGTGCCACGCTACCACGATGTGCCGGAAGGTGCGGTGTTGATTGACGGTAAGAACATCAAAGACGTATCTATCCAAGAGTTGCGTTCACTTATCGGCAATGTCAACCAAGAGGCCATTCTTTTTAACGATACGTTCTACAACAACATTACTTTCGGTGTGGAGAACGCCACCATGGAGCAGGTCATTGAGGCGGCCAAGATTGCCAACGCCCACGACTTCATCATGGAGACGGAACATGGCTACGATACGATGATTGGCGACCGTGGCGGACGTTTGTCCGGTGGTCAGCGCCAGCGTGTCAGCATTGCCCGTGCCATCCTCAAGAACCCGCCCATCCTAATTCTCGACGAAGCTACCTCTGCCCTCGACACCGAAAGCGAACGGCTGGTGCAGGAGGCTTTGGAACGGCTGATGAAGTCGCGTACCACCATTGCCATTGCCCACCGCCTGAGCACCATCAAGAATGCCGATGAAATCTGCGTGCTCTACGAGGGCGAGATAGTGGAACGCGGCACGCACGATCAGCTCATTGCCCTCAACGGTTATTACAAGAAGCTGAACGACATGCAGAGTCTGTAAGGTGGCGGTCAGCCTTTCCGACCTATCCTTTTATTTGCAAGCGGTAGTCTTCCTTGGGTAGGGTGCGTATTTCGACGTTGGATTCATCGGCAAGGTAGCGGCGCAGCCGCAAGATATGGTTGTTTAGGCTCTGTTCGTTGCCTATTCCGCCTTCCCACAGTTCGTTTTCCATCTCCCGGCGGGTTACGGTGCGGTTGGGGTGCAGTGCCAGCAGACGCAACAGTCGGAATTCAGACAGACTGAGCTTGTGCAGTGTCATGCCGTCCCGCATTAGTTCGTGGGTTTGCGGGTCAAGATATAGCGGACCCAGAGGGATGCCTTTCGGGCGGTGGCCGGGGGCATAACGGCGCAGGTAGGCAGTCAGTTCCGCCATTTCAAAAGGCTTTTTCAGGTAGGTCACGGCACCGGTTTCCAAGGCTTGCGCCACGGTTTCCGCTCCCACGTGCGATGAAATGAACAGCAGGGGAGTTTCCGGTGCCAGCGCTTTCAGTTGCGGTGCCAGGTCAATGCCGCTGCTGCGTCCTAATTCTACGTCCAATACAATGATGTCGGGTTGCCATTCCTTCACAATGGCAGCGAGACCTGCTGCCGAGGTCTGGTAATGCACCTCATAGCCTTCTTCTTCCAAGGCAAGGGTGATGATGTTGCCCAAGGCAATATCGTCATCTGCCAATAAAACTTTTATCTTGTCCATACGATTCGTTTTTTACTCCAGCGGGATGCTGAATGAGAAGGTGCTTCCTTTCCCTTCGGTGCTTCTCACGCTGATTTTTCCCTTGTGTTCGTCAATAATGTATTTCGACTGGGCCAGTCCAATGCCGTATCCCTTCCGGATCCGTTCTTCGGTCTGCGGCACCTGATAGAATTGCCTGAAGATTTTTTTCAGGTGGCAGGGAGCGATGCCCCATCCGTTGTCGGCCACGTCCACGTTCAGGTTCCGGGCATCGGCGCTTAGGGTGACGGTCACCTCCACGCCGTCGTCTGCATATTTTAGGGCGTTTTCCACAAAGTTCCTCAGCACGTTTTCGATGTACATTCCGTCCGCGTGTATGCGGATGCCCTGGGGCAGTCGGTTGACCAAGGTGGTGAAGGCGCTGTTCAGGGGCGACTTCAGGTCGTGTATCGTGCCGTTGATGGTTTCCTCGCGCCGTTGCAGCAGGGCGGCCTGCCGCCGTATCTTGCCCAATTGCAGTCCTACGCACAGCAGGGCGATGAGTGCCAACAGCAACGAGGCGGTGAGGATGCCGATGTTTTGCAAGATGAAACTGGAAGGGGGAATGTAGGCTTCTAAACGGATGTATTGCAGGCCGAAAGCGCTGATGGGGATGGGGTTGGAAATGTAGTTGGGCCGATGGCCCTGCAGGCTGTCAGCAGAGGCGATGATGGACTGGTTTTTGTCTAAAAGGTGAATGGCGTAGCGGCGTTCATCGGCTTGAAGGTGGGGGCTGAAGTAGCGGGCAATGACGGCTACGTTGGGGGGATAGCCGCTGTTGGCTCTGGCATCTTGCAGAAAGCGCATACTAATATCAGCCGTCGTTTCCCCGACGCTGGCTTTGGGCAGTTGTTTGTTGATGGAATCCTGTTTGCGTGTAAACTCCTGTATCGATTTCTTGACTTTTTCCATGTCCGCTCCTTTCCAAGAATTATAGACCAGTTCGTTGTCGATGGCTGTCTTGAGCACCTGTTGCAGTCGGGCTGTCTTGTCTTCTTTGTAGCTTTTGTACAGGTTGTATATATATCCGGTTTGCAGACCGATGACGGTCAGTGCGGCAAGGAAGGTAATGTAATAGAATTTTTTCATGATATAATCGTTTGGGTTTGCAAATATAATTGTTTTGTGATAAAAGGATGATGAAAACATGATGTTTTTGTTATAAACGCTTTCGGAAAAGTGCTTTATCTTTGCGGCATGTTTAATTCAATGTTCAATCTAAAAAATATCGTTATGCAAAAGAGAATTTTTTCGATGTGGGTGGCTGTTTTTGCCATGTTGTTTGTTTATTCGTCCCGTGTGTCGGCACAGGACGTGAGTGATGAATACAAGTCGCAGTTGCGTGAGATGCTTACTGTGTCCGGCTCGTTGGAAGGGGCGCGTCAGGTGGTGCCTCAGTTGTTGGCACTGGTGAAACAACAGCAACCCGAAATTTCCGATGAAGCATGTCGCAAAGTGGAAGAGACATTCAATGTGAAAGTGATAGACCGTATGGTGGACTTGTATGCTCCTATTTACATAAAATACCTGACGCTGGACGACCTGAAGCAGATTGTGGCTTTCTACCAGACCCCCGCTGGCAAGAAGTGGGGCGAGGCCACGCCTTCCATCACCTTAGAAGGCACGAAGATGGGACAACAGTTGGGCATGGAGCTTGCCGGTGAGATTCAGCAGGCACTGCAAGAGGCAAAATAAGGGGGCTGCTTGCAACTTGTTACTCTATTATGGAAAGATAGGCTGAAATCGCGTATTTTATAAATGCTTTTAGCCTATCTTTCACTGTATTTATTTGATGGATAGGATGTTGATAATTTGAAAGAAGCTGTTTTTTGTAAATGAAATTGAGGCGCCTTTCTGCTTCATTCCGTGTAAAAGGAACCGAACAATTAAGTCTCCTTAAACATCCTTCATGCCTTCACGGAAATCCAACCGCTTGATAATACGAACGATATGGTGAAGGATTCATCTTTCATCTGTCTTTCACATTCGCTTTTTGCAACCCCTGGTGATACGGGTGAGACTGATTCCTGCTGACTTGCACTTATAATCTGAAAGTCGATTTCTTATTGCTTGGGAGTCGGCTTCTTATGGCTTGAAGCCCGGCTTCTACGTGCTTGGAAGCAGAGAAAGGCATGTGAAGGGCGTGAAGGATGCGTGAAAGCAATTATCTTTCACAATAATTCATTGTCACATAATGTGTTATAGGCGTGTGAAGGCGTGAGGACAGTTTCATGAGCATTTAGTAAGAGGAGTGTAAGGCATCGGCTGAGGCAGGGGAGTATGGAAAAATGCACATAAAATGCACATCGGAAATATCCGGAAAATCGAAAGTCCCTGCTTGCATCCACCGGGACAGATGGCATTGCTCAAATGAAGGTTTACGCTGCTCAAATAGAGGTTTACGTTGCTCATAGGCAGAGTTAGGAACGCAGCTTGTTCATTTCCTTCCGAAGTCAGCCGGAATCTCTCCCCATTGCTCCGTTTCCCACTTCAGGATGGGAGTGGTATAGGTGTTGTCGCGGAGCCATCGCTCGGCACGGTCGATGAGTTGGAAGAGGGTTTCGGTGCGGGCGTTGCGGGGCAGTTTGGTCTTGCATTTCTTCTGGCGCACCCAACTGATGGCATTCCGGCTGTCGCTGTAGATAGGCATGTCGAGACCTTTCTGCTTCAGCAGGGCCAGGGCATGGACGATGGCAAGAAATTCGCCGATGTTGTTCGTGCCGTACACCGGGCCGAAATGGAAAACCTGCTGGAAGGCGGGCAGGTACACGCCGCGGTATTCCATCTGCCCCGGATTGCCGCTGCACGCCGCGTCTACGGCCAGTGCCTGTCCCGTGAAGCCAGGGGGCAGGGTGGGGGCAGAAGGCTTTGGGAAGGTATGGGTGGATGTGGCGGGTCGGATGTAGTCGGCGGGCGAGGAGGCAAAGGCTTCTTCGGCCTCTTCAAGGGTGTCGAACGATTTATAGCGGGCGCCTGCATAGCCTTTCACCTGCAGTTGGCAGTCGGTCCACGAGCGGTAGATGCCGGGGGTGACGCCTGCCCAGACAACGTAGAATTTCGGTTTCTTCATGTCGAAAACTATAGGTATTGGGCGATGAAGTGGTTGTTGTTGATGTAGCGGATGAGGTAGATGATTTCTTCGCCCCTCCGGTAGAGGTTGAAGAAGACGTACCATTGTGTGCCTTTATTCTTCCGGAAAGCGGCGTAAAGCATGTGCCTGCCGTAGCGGTCGAAGTAGGGCGGGGCAGGTTTGTGCAGCTTTACGGGGAGGTCGGTGCGGATGTCGGCAATCAGGTCGTCCACATATTTTTCGGCATTCTCTTTAAACCCGAAGTAGTTTTGTTCATACAGGAGTGTGGACAATTCGTTGAAGTACTCCAATGTTTCCGGTAGAAATACTATTCTTGTCATGCTTTTCTCCGGTATAATTCTCTGATGTGTTGCAAAGCTCCTTCCCTGAATTCATCCAAAGATATGGCACGTTCCAAGTCCTCGTCCGGCTCCAGAAAATAATCTTCCTGGTCGGAAGGTTCGTCTTGGGCGGGTATGATGAGGTATCGTTGGCCTTCACTGCGTTCCAGCAGCACTTCTTCTCCTTCGTCCACCCGGTCGAGGTAGGCCTGTGGGTTGCTCTTGAATTGGGCGTCGGTGACAACTAACATGATGCTTATGGTTTAATGGATGGTGGATAAAGCTGTTCTTTCCGGCAAAGGTAGCCTTTTGGCGGCAAACTGGCAAGAGTTCGTTAATAAATACATCCTTTCCCTTTCGCATCTTACTGTAAATGCGTATCTTTGCCCGCAAACGTAGAACTGAATATGGTACGTATCTTTCTGACCGGCTACATGGGAGCCGGCAAGACGACTTTAGGAAAGGCTTTTGCCCGCGAACTGGGAGTGTCGTTTGTCGATTTGGACTGGTACATCGAGGAACGGTTTCACAAGACAATCCCCCAGCTGTTTGCCGAGCGGGGAGAGACGGGGTTCCGCGAACTGGAGCGCAACATGTTGCACGAGGTGGGCGAGTTTGAAAACGTGGTGGTCTCCACCGGCGGAGGCACTCCCTGCTTCTTCGACAACATGGATTACATGAACCACCAAGGGCAGACCGTCTTTTTGGACGTGGATGTCGATACGCTTTTCCGGCGTCTGCGCGTGGCCACCCAGCAACGACCCATCCTCCAGGGTAAGTCATCGGAAGAATTGCGCGATTTCATCGGAAAAGCGTTGGCAAGCCGGACTGCTTACTACGGACAGGCACGCTACCGCTTTGACGGCAGTCGGTTGGAGAGCCGTTCGCAGATTGCAGGGTCGGTGGAACGGCTGCGCACGTTGCTGGGCGTGTAATAAGGTGGACAGAAGGAATTATGATTATTGTATAACGATAAAACAACAGCAAGTAACTGAAAAATGAGAAAATGGCGTATTGAAGATTCGGAAGAACTGTACAACATCACCGGTTGGGGCACTTCCTACTTTGGCATTAATGAGAAAGGACATGCAGTCGTAACCCCACGCAAGGATGGCGTGGCCGTTGACCTGAAAGAATTGGTGGACGAGCTGCAACTGCGCGATGTGACGGCTCCCATGCTGTTACGCTTTCCCGACATCTTGGATAACCGCATCGAGAAGATTTCGTGTTGTTTCCAGAAAGCGGCCGAGGAGTATGGCTACAAGGGAGAGAATTTCATCATCTATCCCATCAAGGCCAACCAGATGCGCCCCGTGGTGGAGGAGATGATTACCCACGGCAAGAAGTTCAACCTGGGGCTGGAGGCCGGCTCGAAACCCGAATTGCATGCCGTCATCGGCTTGAACACAGACCCCGACTCGCTGGTGGTGTGTAACGGCTACAAAGACGAGAACTTCATCGAACTGGCCTTGCTGACACAGAAGATGGGCAAGCGCATCTTCCTCGTGGTGGAGAAGCTGAACGAACTGAACCTCATCGCCCGCATCGCCAAGCAGCTGAAGGTGCGCCCCAACATAGGCATACGCATCAAGCTGGCCTCCAGCGGAAGCGGCAAGTGGGAGGAGAGCGGAGGCGATGCCAGCAAATTCGGCCTCACCTCCAGCGAATTGCTCGAAGCACTCGACTTCCTGGAGAAGAAGGACATGAAGGATTGCCTGAAGCTGATACATTTCCACATCGGAAGCCAGATTACCAAGATACGCCGCATCAAGAACGCCCTGCGCGAAGCCTCGCAATTCTATGTGCAGCTGAACAAGATGGGCTTCAACCTGGAGTTTGTAGACACGGGCGGCGGCATGGGTGTGGACTACGACGGCACACGTTCCAGCAGTAGCGAAAGCTCCGTGAACTACTCCATACAGGAATACGTCAACGACGTGGTTTCTACCTTCGTGGATGCTGCTGACAAGCACGGATTCCCCCATCCCAATATCATCACCGAGACGGGCAGAAGCCTGACGGCTCATCACTCCGTGCTGATTATCGAGGTGCTGGAAACGGCCTCGCTGCCGGAAATGGACGACAACTGGGAACCCGACGAGAATGCCCATGAACTGGTGAAGGAACTCTACCAAATCTGGGACACTCTGAGCCAGCGCAGCATGCTGGAGCCTTGGCACGACGCGCAGCAGATACGCGAAGAAGCCCTCGACCTCTTCAGTCACGGCATCGTGGATTTGAACACCAGGGCGCAGATTGAGAAACTGTATTGGAGCATCTGTCGCGAAATCAGTTCCATCGCCGGCAATATGAAGCATTGCCCCGAAGAGTTCCGCAAACTCAGCAAACTGCTGGCCGATAAATATTTCTGTAACTTTTCACTCTTCCAGTCCTTGCCCGACTCGTGGGCCATCGACCAGATGTTTCCCATCATGCCCATCCAGCGGCTGGACGAGAAGCCCGACCGCGAAGCCACGCTTCAGGACATGACGTGCGACTCGGACGGCAAGATTGCCAACTTCGTCACTTCGCGTCCCGATGCCAGCACCCTGCCCGTGCATTCGCTACGCAGCAACGAGCCTTACTACTTGGCCGTGTTCCTCGTGGGGGCTTACCAGGAGATTCTGGGCGATATGCACAACTTGTTCGGCGACACGAATGCCGTGCACATTTCTGTCAACAGCAAGGGATATACCATCGACCAGCAAATAGACGGTGAGACCGTGGCAGAAGTATTGGACTACGTGCAGTACAACCCCAAACGGTTGGTGAGCAAGCTGGAAACGTGGGTCAGCCAGTCGGTCAAGGAGGGCAGGATTACGCTGGAAGAAGGCAAAGAATTCCTGACCAATTACCGTTCGGGACTTTACGGATATACCTATTTGGAATAACGGGAGGAGCCCCACCCCGGTCCTCCCCCGACGGGGAGGGGGATGGGAAGCCTGCCCTTTTGTATCACCCTATAAATGTTTAAACACCTCCCCGATGCAGAATGTAGCATTCTTTACTCCCTCTCTTTCGGGGGAGGGTTGGGGAGGGGCTATTAGTTATGGAGAAACTGACTGTTATTAAAGTGGGTGGCAAGATTGTGGAAGAAGAAGCCACCCTGCATAAATTGTTGGACGATTTTGCCGCTATCGAAGGGCACAAGGTGTTGGTGCATGGTGGAGGACGCTCGGCTACTGCGCTGGCAACCCGCTTGGGCATTGAAAGCCGGATGGTGAACGGACGACGCATCACCGATGCCGATATGTTGCAGGTGGTGACCATGGTTTATGGCGGACTGGTGAACAAGAACATCGTGGCGGGCCTGCAGGCGCGGGGCGTGAACGCACTGGGACTGACGGGAGCCGATATGAACGTCATCCGTTCGGCTAAGCGTCCGGTGAAAGACGGAGTAGATTATGGATTCGTGGGCGATGTGAAGCAGGTGGATGGCGAACGGCTGGGCGGACTGATTGCCGGGGGAATTGTGCCTGTCATGGCTCCCCTGACACACGACGGCGAGGGACACATCCTCAACACCAATGCCGATACCATCGCCGGAGAAACAGCCAAGGGATTGGCTTCGCGGTTTGACGTCACGCTGGTATTCTGCTTTGAGAAGAAGGGCGTGCTGCGTGATGCGGACGATGACGAAAGTGTTATCCCGGCACTGACTCCCCGGGAATTCCACCAATACGTCGCCGATGGCATCATACAAGGCGGCATGATACCCAAGCTGGAGAATGCTTTTGAGGCATTGAAGGCGGGAGTACGCCGGGTTGTCATTACTTCTGCTGCGGACATTGCTACGGGAGGCGGTACCCGGATTACCTGGTCAGAGGAGTCCGAATCTAAATAAATGCAAAAAAGCAAATGAAGCCCGTAACTTTCTTCCTGTTCAACCGTCATTCCTAATAGAGATGCAGACACTCGATTTCCGTCGTGATATTCTTCCGCTGAAAGATAAACTCTTCCGGCTGGCTCTGCGGATTACGTATGACCGGGCTGAGGCGGAGGATATTGTGCAGGAAACCATGATTCGGGTGTGGAGCAGGCGGGATGAATGGTCGTCGTTTTCTTCCGTCGAGGCCTATTGCCTGACGGTGGCACGGAACCTGGCCATCGACCGTAGTGAACGGATGGATGCACGCACCGTGGAACTGACTGCGGAAGCTGAGCAGACACCCGATACTTCCAGCCCTCACGAATTGCTGGTGAGCAAAGAGCGGATGCTGTTGTTGCATCGGCTGATTGCCGGTCTTCCGGAGAAACAGCGCACCGTGTTGCAGTTACGTGACGTGGAAGGAAAAAGTTACAGAGAAATTGCCGAAATCCTGGGCATCACTGAGGAACAGGTCAAGGTGACGTTGTTCAGGGCACGGCAGAAAGTGAAACAACAGTTTATTGATAGGGAAAATTATGGACTCTGACAAGCATATAGAAGAACTTTTGCAGCGCTATTGGCTGTGTGAGACTTCCCCCGAGGAGGAAGCACAGTTGCGTGCCTTCTTTGCCAGACAGGAGGTGCCCCAACACTTGCGTGCCTGCAAGGATTGGTTTGCCTATACCGGTAACCAGCAGGAGGAGGGCTTGGGTAATGATTTCGATGCCCGGGTGCTGTCTCAGGTGGAAGTGCCGGTGGTGAAGGCGCGGCGTATCACAATGGTCGGCCGTTTTGCCCCTTTGCTGAAAGCTGTGGCTGTGGTGGCCGTGGTGATAGGACTGGGAGGAGTGGTGCAGCGTTCGTTCTTCCACGGCGGACAGGAAGTGGCCGTGCCCGATACCATCGGACGGCAGATTTCGGCGCCGTCGGTAGCTCTGTCGGGTGAGGTTTCCGATGGGACGGCAGAAAAACAGAAGCTCGACAGCCTGGCAAGGGTGGAGAAGCCGGTGGAGCCGTTCACACAACATTGACTCTTTTTCATTTGCGTTTCATATAACATTTTCATTTGCTTTAAATATAGTTAGTGTGCTTTATTAGACAGTTGAGGCTGTGAAGTTTCAATTCTCTCTCAAAATCTTATGAAAAAACTAACATAAAAAAGGGATGCCGCGTGAGCAGCGTCCCTTTTTTGATGCTACCTCCATAGTTTCCATCAACGGAGATGTGGAGGAAGGCTTTATGTATTAAGAGAGAATTATGTCGTCTGTCAGAGTTCGTAGATGTTCTTGCGCGGCAGGTCCAGTTCCTGGGGGTTGCCTTTGTAGCCAATGCTGCCGCTACCCGTAGTGCGTGCCTTCAGGTAGTCGCTGGCGTAACATTTTACGGAACCGGAGCCCGAAACACTGGCGTTTACGCGCTTGGCTTTCAAATTGACTGCGTGCATGTCGCCTGAACCGGCCACGCTGTAAGAGGCTTCGTCGGCTTGTCCGTCCAAGACAATATCGCCAGAACCTGCAATCGAGGATTTGACAAAAGAAGCAGACAGTGCTTTCAGCGCGATGTCGCCCGAACCGGCTATGGAAACTTTGGTTGTAGAGGAAGAGACATCACTCAGCTCTATGTCGCCGGAGCCAGCCATCGAAGTAGTCAGCTCTTGGCAACGGATGTGGCTACCGTTGATGTCGCCCGAACCGGACAAGGAGAGGACCAGTCGGTCGGTCTTCACACCGTTTTTCAAGTTTATATCACCCGAGCCAGACAAGGAAATGCTGTTCAGGGTCTCGGCAGAGATATCAATGTTCAGTTTGGTATAGCTCACGCTGTAGCCTTTCTTGAAACCGACATAGAGCGTTCCGCCTTTTTCGTAGATGTTCAGCACTTCGGCAATGTTGTCTGAGGTGTAGACCCTGACTTGAGGTTTGCCCGCTTTTTGGGTGAAGTTGACGGTCGGACTGCCAATCAGACTGATCTTGTTGAAATTGTCCACTTTGATTTCTTTGGTCACGTAGTTCTTGCTTTCCTTGATGCGTTTACTGCCCCATGACTGGGCGTTGGTCATACAGCTTGTCAGTGTAAAGGCTGCGAGGGCGATACAGAATGTTGCTTTCATATCTTATTTGTTTAATGGTTTGTTCCTTCTTGTTTATTAGACGTAATGCAGGCATGAAAAGTTGCATGTCTCTTTCTTTTTTTTCGGCATTACTTGCTGCCTGTTCTGATTCAATATCCGTGCCAGAAATGAAAGAGCCTGATAGTGAGTATGGTATCTTTTATATACTTGTCCGTTATCGGACACACTGTCCGCTTTTGTGTTGGTAAATGTCCGCTTTTATTTGGCTGTGTCGTACATTCTTTGTTCTTTTGTGTCATGACAATGAATAATGAAATATACACCTGCGACGACCCGGAATTGGGGCGTTTCCATGTCTGCGTCAGCACCCGGGCCCGCCATCTGACATTCCGTGCCAAGGAGCGCGAGTTTTGGGTCACTATCCCTGTGGGGGCTTCACTGCCCGAGGTGAAACGTGCCATCGACAGCCTGCGCCCTCGGTTGCGTACGTTGCTCGACAGGGCGTCCACGCCGCCTGTCATCGATTTGAAGTATCGGATTGAGGCCCCCTGCATCCGTCTTTCGCTGGAGGCGGGCACGGGTTCGCGTTTCTTGCTGCGCCGCGACGGAGAGGAGGTGCGCATTGTCTGCCCGCTGGATACGGATTTTGCAGACAGTGGCCGGCAGGAATGGCTGCGGCAAGTGATTACAGAAGCCTTGCGGCGCCGTGCCAAGGAAGTCCTGCCGCTGCGGTTGGAGATGTTGGCGCGGTCGAACGGATTGACATATAGTGCGGTGAAGATAAACAGCAGCGCAGGGCGTTGGGGCAGTTGTTCGGGGCGGGGCAGCATCAATCTGTCACTTTACCTGATGTTGCTGCCCCTGCACCTGATAGATTATGTATTGCTGCACGAACTGGCGCATACACGTGAGATGAACCACGGCCCGCGCTTCTGGGCCTTACTGGACCGGATGACCGGTGGCAGGGCGCGGGCGTTGCGCGACGAGTTGCGGCAATATCACTGCTCGCTCTTCTGACTGGTTACCACTGCTACGGGATTGTCTTCTTCACTGATGTTCAGCAGCGGGGCAAGTGCCGGATTGTTTTTAGCTTCGGGATGCTCTGCCAGCCATTCCACCACCTTGTAAGCCTCGTGCGGGCGACCGGTGTAGGTCATGAAGCCTGTCAGATCGTCTTTCCATCCGCCTTTGCTGGGAGCCAGGCGGGTGATACCGGTCTGGCGGTCGTAAACACCCCGGAAGTTTTCCGGCTCATCGCCGTAGATGTTGCGTGAGCAGTAGAAAAAGACATGCGACGTTGTTTCAGCTGTGCTGGTGATGAGCAGTTTGTCGGCCACGCCTGTGGTGCGTGTGCGTCCCTCCGGCGGGAAGTGGTATTTGCCTGTATGGAACACCACGGACGGCTGCAACTGCCCGTTGCGCAGGGCATAGATGGTGTCGCAGAAAGCACGGCGGTATTTGATGACCCCGTCCAGCGTTCCGTTACTGTACGGAATGTCTGCCCAGATTCGGCCGTTGCCGTAGTCTGCCCAGAGTAGTGTATTGCCTCCCACGGACTTCATCATCAGTTGAAGAATCTGTCCTCCTTCGTAGTTGGCCTTTACAGCCGGGTCGATCAGGCTGTCCACTTGTTCTCCCCGGTAGTTGAAAATGTCTAAGATGTGCTCGTCGGGGGTAATCATGGCAAATCGGCTGTTGATGATGAGTGAGTCGGTGAACGTGAAGTTGCTGGATGCGCGTGTCACCCCTTGCAGGACGATGCGTCCGTGGTAACCACCCAGCGGGTCGTACTTCTGCAGTTGGTTAGGTTCGCGCAGGAAGTAGAGCAGACCATCGTGTTCGTTGTAGCAGATCTGGTTGACGGAATAGTCCTGCGGGCCTTCGCCCCGGTGGGCAATCCGGGCGAGGAAACGGCCGGTCTGCTTGTCGAAGGTATAAATGGCATCTGCCTCTTCGTAGGTGACGAGGATGTACTTGTCCGTAATCACGTTGTACGGGTTCTTGCCGATGAGGCACGAGTCGTTGGTTTCCAACGGCACGTAGCGCACGGAGTCGAACTCGGCGGACATCTTCAGTTCTTCCTCCAGATTCTCCAGGGCGGTTTCCACGTCGACGATGGTCAGTCCGTTTTCTGTAGAGGCATTTTTCGGGTTGCTGCCGCAGGCTGTCAGCAGACAGGCGAGGGCGACGGTCAGTAGAGATTTTATTTTCATGCTTATTCTTGTGTTACTATGATAGCTACGGGATTATCCTCTTCCTCTATCTTCAGCAGCGGGGCGAGTGCCGGATTGTCTTTGGCTTCGGGATGCCCGTCCAGCCAGGGCAGGATGTCTTCCGGCCAGACCAAGGCGACGTATTCCCCCTGGTCGTTACACGATTCGGGACAGAAAGGCAGGAAGCCGTTGATGTCGTCTGTCAGACCATCTTTTTCAGGGCTCATGAGGGTGGTGCCGGTCTGCTTGTCGTAGATGCCGTGCAGCACCTCGGTCTTGTCTCCATACAGGTCGCGAAGGCATACGAAGTAGAACTTCTGCGGGGTTTCGAGCGCGTATGCAGTTAGTATCTTGTCGCTGTTGCCCGTCCCGTCGGTAATGGCTTCGGTGGGGAAGTGCCATTGTCCCGTTTGGAAGACGTAGAGCGGTTGCAGGCGGTTGTCTTTTATGTTATAGATGGTATCGCTGAAATCTTCCTTGAAGCGCACTTCCCCTTGGCAGGTCCACAACGAGAGATTGCGGTAGATACGTTCGGTAGATTGGCTGGACCGGTTGATGATGAAGCTGGTCTGTCCGAATGTCTTGAGGACGATGCGCGGATTCTCATCGTTGGAGAGGTTCGGCAGGGGCAGTCGGGTGTTGATGCTGTCCGTCAGTTGTCCGTCGCATGCGAAAATCAGCGATGCCCGGCTATGGCTCCATTGCGGGGTAAGCATGCCATAGCAGTAGTGTCCGATGATGACCGAATCGCTGAAAACGAGGGTAGGTGGCAGAAAGCTCTCCGTGGGAATCGTAACGTGTCCGTGGTAACGCCCCTGCAGGTCATACTTCTGCAGTTGGTTGGGGGTACGCTCAAAATAGAGCAGACCGTTCTGTTCGTTGTAGTATAAGTTGATAATCTGGCTGTATCCTTGCGGGTCTTGTCCGACATGTCCGATGCTGGTGACGAATTGCCCGCTCTTTTTGTCGAAACTGAGACAATTGTCGCCAACAAAGAGGGCACCGGCTTGCTTGCTGCTTGCTACAATGATATAATCTCCGCAAATTTTTACCTTGGCATACCGCCCGATGAAGCACGAGTCGCCCGTCTCCAGCGGCACGTATCGCACACGGTTGCCTAACTGCGACAGTTTCAGTTCCTGCAGGTTGTTCACGGCGGTTTCCACATTGATAATGGCCAGTCCGTCTTCTGTAGAGGCATTTTTCGGGTTGCTGCCGCAGGCTGTCAGCAGGCAGGCGAGGGCGACGGCGTATGCGTACAGTTTTCTCTTTTTCATCTGGAATGATACGTTTTTCAGGTTGTATGGGCAAAGATAGACATTTACCTATTCTTTCTGGTAAAGGCACGAGATTGTTTTAATTTTTTTTAAAACTTAGTCTGGCAGTTCGGCAGATAGGCTCCCGTCGTTGCCTCTGTAACACCGGGAAAGCCTATGGACACAGACGGCCAAGCCTTTCGGAGCGTGCTTCCAGTGCCTTTGGAGCAGACTTCCCAGCGCTAAGCATGAACGGCTGATTATCAGGGTGCTGCAACTTTACAGCCCGCAACACAAGGTGACGAGAAACGGCACGCTGAAGTCTACTAAAAAACCATGATAGATAGATACGATGACAAACTGCTGCCCCGATGCCTGCGTGATGACGGGCAGCGTGGTGTCCATCGTCGTGGCACCTCCGGCGGCAATGGGTGCCAGCGGTCCGAAACGCCTCGCCAGCAGCGGTGCCAGCAGCAGGGTGAGAATCTCGCGGATGATGTTGGCAAGCAGTGCCACTGTGCCCAGTTCCGCCCCTTTGTATTCGGTGATGAAGATGCTCGACAGCGAGTAATAGCCGAAGCCTGCACCCACCGCTAAGCAGTCGCCTGTGCTGCGGTGCGTCAGCAGCAGGCTCACGACTGCCGCCCCTGCCAGCGTGCCCACGATGGTGCCTGCGGGCAGCAGCATCAGTCGAGGCGAGAGCGAGCGGAAATTGCGCAGTGTCTGCGGGTCGCTGCCGATGCCTACCCCCACGCAGAACATCAGTGCACAGAGAGTATAGAAGCTGATGTCCGTCTGCGCCAGGTCGATGGAGAAAACCCGCCCCAGTCCGCATGCCACACCCAGCGCGAAGAAAGCGATGATAATCAGACTGCCCTTCATGCCTGGTCCTCCTTCCTGCGTCGTGCCGCTATCTGCCACAGCCCCCATGCCGCCAGCACACTGCCCAGCGTACCTGCCACGGCAATGGCCAGCGCTTCCAACCCCAGCGTGTGCAGTCCGCGGATGATGCGTTCGTTGCTGCCTACCTCTACGCCAAGCAGGAAAAGCAATCCCCAGATGAGTACGGTGATGAGACGGTGTACGCCATCCAGCTTGCGGCGGCGTAACAGAAATCCGGCGAGAATGCCGGTCAGCATGAGTGAGATGACGGTAAACACGGGGTAAATTGAAAATTAAAAATTAAAAATTGAGAATTAAGAATGTAGAGTGAGGAATAAAGCAGAAGCCGAAGAAATTCTTCGTTCTTTCTTCTTCATTTCACGAGTTTCCGGCCGCAAAGATAGACTTTCTGTCCGATTCTGCGTATCTTTGCCGCCATGTTATTGTCTTGTCTACATAAAGATTTGGTCGAAGCCGGGTGCGACGAGGCGGGTCGCGGTTGTCTGGCAGGTGCCGTCTATGCTGCTGCTGTCATTCTGCCTCCCGGTTTCCATAACGAACAGCTGAACGACTCCAAGCAGCTGACGGAGAAGCAGCGCTATGCCTTGCGCGAAGTCATCGAGCGCGAAGCTCTGGCATGGGCTGTGGGCGTGGTTTCTCCGCAGGAGATAGACGAAATCAACATCCTCAACGCTTCCTTCCTGGCCATGCACCGTGCCATTGATGCGCTGAAGGTCCGTCCGCAACACCTGCTTATCGACGGCAACCGTTTTCGTCCTTATCCCGGCATTCCGCACACCACGGTGGTGAAGGGCGACGGCAAGTACCTTTCCATTGCTGCTGCCTCTATCCTGGCCAAGACCTATCGCGACGATTATATGCTGCGTCTTCATGCCGAATATCCGTCGTATGGCTGGGACCGCAACAAAGGCTATCCCACGCGCGAACACCGCGCAGCCATTGCCGAATATGGCGCCACACCCCATCACCGGCAGTCGTTCAATCTGCTGGGAGGCGACGGTCAGCTGGAACTGAAGTTTGAGTGAAGGGTCAGAACCACTTGATTTTGCGGAACAGTACAAACGTCCCCGCCGACAGTAGCACCGACACCACGATGATTAGCCCGAACGCATAGGGAATGTGTTCGATGTGTACGTCTACGTTCATGCCGTAGAAACTGGCGATGAGCGTGGGAATCATCAGCGTGATGCTCAGGCTGGTCATGCGTTTCATGATGGCGTTCACGTTGTTCGAGATAATGGAAGCAAAGGCATCCATGGTGCCCGTCAGGATGTCGCTGTAGATATTCACCGTGTTTACCGCTTGCTTCAGTTCGATAAGCACGTCGTCCAGCAGACCCATGTCCAGGTAGTCCGTGTCTTGGAAAATGTTTTTCAGTCGCCCAATCATCACCTCGTTGCCGCGGATGCTTGTGTCGAAATAGACCAGCGATTTTTGCAGTTTCATCAGCCGCAGCAGGTCTTCGTTGCGGATGCTGCGTTCCAGTTCTTTTTCCGCTTCGGTCACTACGTTGTTGATTTGCTTCAGGTATTTCAGAAACCATACAGCCGACGAGTAGATGATGCGCAGGATGAGGTCCAGCTTGTTGTTGACCACAATGCTTTTGCGGCGCGTGTGCTCAATGAAGTCGTCCATCATTTCCGTATGATGGTAGCAGACGGAGATGATGACATCGTTGTTGGTGATGATACCGATAGGCACGGTGACGAACGGAATATCCGGCTTGTCATTCTGCATGGGGATGCGCAGGATGGTGAGCAACCAGTTGCCCTCGGTATCAGTGCGCGGTCGTTCGTCCACGTCGGCAATGTCCGTCAGGAAAGCTTCGGGCACCTTCAGCTCCTGGGTCAGGAAGTCGAAGTCGTTGTTGTCCGGGCATTCCACGTTCACCCAGCAGTTGGGCATCCACTCGGGCTTCTCAATGAATCCGTTTTCGCTGTAGAGATATTTCCTCATTGCTAAAAATATAAGTCTTAATATGGTTGGGGAGAGGCAAAGGTAGTCAAAGTTCTCGAACCAGGCATGCGTCCTTTTCTTGTATTCCGGTTTTATTCAATACTTTTAATATTCGCGGTTTGTCACTTCCGGTATCACCTGGCGTGCCGTGGATACTGTCACGTTACAGGACATTAGTCTGCTTTCTCCCAACATTTTCAGTTCTTTTATGCCTCTGTCCCGTTGCTACCCGCCGGGATTTTTGTAAATTTGCACCGCATAAGGAAAAAGTTCAATTTAAATTTTCATATTATGGCTAAGAAAGCTCTTTTAATGATTCTGGACGGTTGGGGCATTGGCGACCGCCAGAAAGACGATGTAATCTATGTAACCCCCACTCCTTACTGGGACAGCCTGTTGGCCAACTATCCGCACTCGCAGCTCCAAGCCAGCGGCGAGAACGTGGGTCTGCCCGACGGACAGATGGGTAACTCTGAAGTGGGACACCTCAATATCGGCGCCGGACGCATCGTTTACCAGGACTTGGTGAAGATCAACCGTGCCTGTGCCGACGGCAGCATCCTGAAGAACAAGGAAATCGTCTCTGCCTTCTCTTACGCCAAGGAGCACGGCAAAAACATCCACTTCATGGGCCTGACCTCCAACGGTGGCGTACACTCCTCGCTGGAACACCTCTTCAAACTCTGTGACATTGCCAAGGAATATGGCATCGGCGAACGCACCTTCATCCACTGCTTCATGGATGGCCGTGATACTGACCCCAAGAGCGGCAAGGGATTCATCCAGCAACTGACCGATCACTGCGCACAGAGCGCCGGACGCATCGCCAGCATCGTGGGACGCTTCTATGCCATGGACCGCGACAAGCGTTGGGGACGCATCAAGGAAGCCTACGAACTGCTGGTGAACGGCCAGGGCAAGCAGGCTGACGATATGGTGAAGGCCATGCAGGAATCTTACGACGAGGGTGTGACGGACGAGTTCATCAAACCCATCAACAACTGCGCTTTCGACGGCACCATCAAGGAAGGCGACGTGGTTATCTTCTTCAACTACCGCAACGACCGTGCCAAGGAGCTGACCGTGGTATTGACCCAGCAGGATATGCCCGAGGAAGGCATGAAGACCATCCCCGGCTTGCAATACTACTGCATGACGCCGTACGATGCTTCGTTCAAGGGCGTGCACATCATCTTCGACAAGGAGAACGTGGCCGACACGCTGGGCGAATATCTCAGCAAGCAGGGCAAGAAGCAATTGCACATTGCCGAGACAGAGAAATATGCACACGTGACCTTCTTCTTCAACGGCGGACGCGAGGCTCCGTTTGAAGGCGAAGACCGTATCCTGGTGCCCTCTCCCAAGGTGGCTACTTACGACCTGAAGCCGGAGATGAGTGCCTATGAGGTGAAGGATAAGCTGGTGGAGGCTATCAACACGCAGCAATATGACTTCATCGTGGTGAACTATGCCAACGGCGACATGGTGGGTCACACGGGTGTGTACGAAGCCATCGAAAAGGCCGTAGTTGCCATCGACAACTGCGTGCGCGACACCGTAGAAGCTGCCAAGGCCAATGACTACGAGGTCATTATCATCGCCGACCACGGCAATGCCGACCACGCTATCAATGAAGACGGTACCCCCAACACGGCTCACTCGCTGAACCCCGTGCCCTTCGTCTACGTGACAGCGAACAAGGACGCTAAGGTAGAAAACGGCGTATTGGCCGACGTGGCTCCGTCCATCCTGCACATCATGGGTCTGGCACAGCCGGCTGACATGACGGGCAAGGACTTGATTAGAAATTAAGAATTGAAAATTGAGAATTGAGAAATAATGGCAGCGCAGAACTGCTCTTGATTTCTCAATTCTCTATTCTTATATCAAGAAAGCGTGGACATTCTATTTTTTAAATCTCAATTCTTAATTCTCAATTTAAGAAATGACAGACAGGGATAATGTTATCCATGTTAAGACGTATGCGTTCGCTATTCGCGTAGTGAACGCATATCGTTTTTATGCAATTCTCAACAAGAATATGTCCTATCCAAGCAAATGTTACGCAGTGGAACAGCTATTGGTGCGTTAGTGGCAGAAGCTCATCATGCCCAAAGCAGTGCTGATTTCCTGAATAAAATGAATATAGCACTAAAAGAAGCCAATGAGACCTCCTACTGGCTGTCCTTATTGAAAGATACAGGTTATCTAGAAATAGAACAATATGATTCGATAGCCAAAGATTGCAACGAGATTATTGCGCTCTTAGTCAGCATCGTCAAGTCCATGAAGAATAATCTTGGCAGATGAGTCAAGCACTATCATTTTTTAATTTTTAATTCTCAATTCTCAATTTAAGAAGTGTTACAGATACAAGACGTTGTCGTCAGTTTCGACGTATTGAAAGAAAAGTTCCTGTGTGATTTGTCTGCCTGCCACGGTGCCTGCTGCATCGAGGGTGATGCCGGTGCTCCTCTGGAACTGGACGAGATAGAAAAGATTGAAGAAGTCCTGCCCCTCATCTGGGAGGAATTGTCGCCCGAGGCGCAGGCCATTATCGACAAACAGGGCGTGGCCTACGTGGACCAGGAAGGCGACCTGGTGACTTCCATCGTCAATGGTAAGGACTGTGTGTTTACCTGCTACGATGACCGGGGTTGCTGTTATTGTGCCATTGAGAAGGCTTGCCGTGAGGGAAAGACCGACTTCCTCAAACCCGTTTCCTGCCATCTCTATCCCATACGGGTGAAGGACTTCGGCGAGTTCAAGGGCGTCAATTACCACCGGTGGGACGTCTGCAAGGCGGCCATGCTGTTGGGGCAGAAAGAGAACCTGCCCGTCTATAAGTTCTTGAAGGAACCGCTTATCCGCAAGTTTGGAGCTGATTGGTATGCTGAGTTGGAAACGTCGGTGGAGGAACTGAAAAAGCAAAATTATTTAAATGTATAGATATGGAGTTTGATGAAGTTATTGTAGATTTATATTCAAATGATTTCGAAAAAGTATATCAAATACTTTGTAAATCAGTTCATCGGAAAAATGTTTCGTTTAATATTGCAGATGAGGGGATATTAGGTATTCATACTGGAGTATATTTTGAGATTCGGCATGATGTACCTATGGAGTTAATTTATTGTGCCTTAACAAAGGAGTTAGTGCGTCAAAAATGTAATCATAGCTTAAAGTCTCCTCAAATATGCTTTCCCAAAATAGGAGAGATTATGCGATGGTATTTTACGCAAAATAACGGTGATGACTATGGAAGATTTGTTCCATATGAAAGCAAAGGGTACGGAGAATATAATGCTGTTTGGTATTACAATGGTTATAATTCAGTTTTGAAGGCTTTTATAGAACCTCCTAAAAGATACTCAATTTCTCGACGTGAGAATCTATACCCTTCTGAATTTGAGGGATTGAATTGTAATGCTTGTCAAAAAAAAATAGGTATAATTAATTTCCCATTTTAATAGTGACACAATATAATTTTTTCATGGATATCTTTGTCCTTCTCTATTCCCTGCTTTTTTACGCCATCGGGCGATGGGTGAAGCACAGCCCTTCGGTGATGGCAGGGTATTACTCAATTCCGAAGGAACGCCGCGAACGGGTGGCGCGGCAGACTGCTGATTGTTTCTACAAGGCTTTTTGTTGGATAGCGGCATTGATGGTTGTTGCTCACGCGTTAATGCGGCTGGCAGGCGTGGATAAAATACTGTCGGGTTGTCTGTCCACCGTGATTATTTCTACCATCGGAACCATCGGGACGGCTATATGGGTGCAGCGGTACAACAGGCCGGTTCAATAACCGATGTAAGGTAAGCAATATCCATTAAATACCCTGAACATTCCTCAAAAAAAGGCCTTCCTCATGGGAGGCTTTCTTTTTTTTGCTTTATTTTGGAGCTTCACTAAACGCATAGAGATATGAAAAGTTTGTTTTGGATGATAGGCGGCATCCTGTTGACCGGTTGTGCCGGTTCCGCCGGAAAGGGAAATGTTAAAGAGGTGGAAACGGAAAAGGCTGTGGTTGCATCGACTGAAACGGTAGGTGCCGACCGCGACGAGCACGGCTGCATAGGCTCGGCGGGTTACACGTGGAGCGAAGTGCGCAAGGACTGTATCCGACTGTTTGAAGTCGGCATCCGTACGGAAGCAGTCGACGGGAGCGGACAAGTGATGTACGTGGTCTTCAGTCCCGACTCGCTGAAAGCCGAACTGTTCAGCAGCGAATCGGAAGGCAGCGAGGTGCTGGAACGCCGCACACTGCCCTCCGGCGGACACGTGTGGAACGTGGAAGACGACGACACCAAGAACCTGCGCTACACCGACGGTGCATGGACCATCAGCCGCCGCGGAAAGCTTATCTTCAGCCAGCCCAAGGTGGATAACGACGCCACTCTGGGTGCCTGGCAAGAGCTTCACTATGAAGGCGTCCTTCCGGCAGCCGATTGTCCGGGCATCCGTTATACTCTCACCCTCCGCCATCGCGAGCACAGCGGCGACGGCACCTTCCAACTACAAATGACTTACTTGGAGGCAGAAGACGGCAAGGACGTCACCTTCTCCTACACCGGACGGCGGCTGACTCTGCGCGGCATTCCCTCCGACGCTGATGCCACCGTCTGGCAACTGCTGGTAGACGGCAAGGAGAAAGACGTGTTCAACTTTCTGCGCGAAGACGACCAGACGCTGACCCTGCTGAACAAGGATTTCGAGAAGAACGATTCCCAACTGAATTATAGCTTGAAGCGTACGGAATAAGCTCATCGTATGCTCTATGTCGTGCGGAATGCATGGATTATGCCGGAATTTAACTGCAAATCCGTGTATTTCGCGTAATTTTTGTCTTTAAAAGGTATTTCCGGTGTATGCGGTTAACGCTGGTGGGGTTATGTCCGACAAAGCGGCATAGGGAATTTACAATTGCTGTCTCAGTTCCTTGTTTCGGCCGATGAACTGTTCCAGCCGCTGTTTGTCCTTTCGCAAAATGCGCGGACGGAAGTAGAACCAGTTGAGAGCAATCCATCCGGCCAGACCGACGTATGCTGCTATGCCAGTTGGCCAGGAGCGGGCAAAGGTGTATTCATACATATATAGGCACAGACCCAGGGACAGAAGGACGAAGTACGCGGTCAGCATCGTGTGGCGGTGAAAATATTCCTGCTTCCGGAGGGATGACAGAGCTTGCAGGTATTGCGTGTTGGGGCAAGTATCGTTTAGCCTGTGATATAGGCGTGCACTCCTTCCGGCAGAGAATAGTGCCAGCAGAAAAGCGCTACCGCCCAATGCCAGTCCGATGTAAGTGCTTGTCAGGCGGGGACGGAAATAGAAAGCGATGAAGAGGGCAAAGCCTATGGTGAGCAACATCAGCAGTCCTGTTATCAGGTAAAAGGCGATTTGGCGGCGGCGAAAGCATCTGATTTCCTGTCGAATGTTCTGCAGATTAGCAGAAGGGACGGTCTGCTTGCTCCAGAGCGCCTGTAGGTCGGTATCGTTATTCTGTCTCATATTTCTTCATTTGTTGGGCCAAGGCCGATTTGATGCGGTGGATACGGACACGCACATTGGTTTCGGATAGGCCGGTGATTTGGGCAATTTCCGCCTGTTTCACTTCTTCCAGATAAAGGGAAATGAGCAGACGGTCTATTTCCGGCAGTTGGGAGATGGATTGATACAACTGGTGGACACGGTGGTCGGTTTCCACCGTTTCTTCTTCCTCAATTTCGGTAGTCAGTTCTGTGGTAGGCATGCGTTGTTGCAGTTGGGACTGGCGCAGGCAGATATTGGTGGCGATGCGGAAAATCCATGTGCCGACTTCTGCCTGTTGCCGAAAGGAGGAGAGATGCTTCCATACCTGCACGAAAGTGTCTTGCGTTAGGTCTTGCGCCAGGGCGGGACGATTGAAGTAACCCATGCAGAGGCGGTACACCTTGTCCCAATAGCGTTTGTATATCTCGTTGAAATCCATCTTCATGGGTGTATGAAGGCGGTAAACTGCTGCAGGAACCAATCCCGCGCATCGAACATCAGGAAGTGCAGGCCCTGCGGGGCATATTCCAGCCGGACATCGGGCAGTCCGGCAAACTGTTCGCGCACCAGCGGTTCAACCCGGTGGAATGAAGGTTCCAGTAATACAAGTACCGGCACGTGGATGGCAGACAGCCGGAGCCTTAGGTCAGTGTTTGCATAGTCGGCATACAACTGTGCGAAGGTTTGTTTATCCGAAGCTGCGCTCCAGCGCACTAATGCTTCCTGTCGGGTGGAATCTTCGCACAAGGTAGCGGCGCTGAGGCGTTGTTGGCGGATGAATTGCTCGTCGCTCATCGCGTTGAGTTGTTGCAGCAGGCTGTTGCAGGTTTGGTTTTGTTCTTCTAGCGAAGGCTGGAAATCGGGGCGGTACAGGGCTGCCAGGCAGGGCAAGGCATCTACCACCACTACGCCTTGCAACAGGTTGGGACAATCGGCAGCTACGGCTAGGGCCAGTCCTCCACCCATGCTGTGCCCCACGAGGTAAGGCTTGCGGAGCTGCCTGTCACGGATGAAATGGATGATTTGTTTCTTCCACCCTTCAAACGAAGGAGAGGTTTCGGGCGGAACACCGGCAAAGCCGGGCATGGTAAGTACGTAGCACGTGTAGCGGTCTTGCAAAGCATTGACCGTCTCCTGCCATACTTCGCCGGAGCAAGCAAAGCCAGGAATAAAAACGAGGGTTTGTTTCCCCGTGCCGTATGTCTTGACGGCAAAGGAGTAGGACTGGGCATAAGCGGCTGTCCCCAGGCAGAGGAGTAGCCATACAAAGATAAGCTGTTTCATATTTCTTTCTCTTTTTGTCTTTGCCCTTTAGATAAAGAACTGGCGGGAATGTTACAGTCGTGGCATTTTTTTCAGTTTACTCTGCCACCGCCTCCATATACATCTCCTTCAGATTCAGTATCACCCGCTTGAACCGTTCCAGCAGGTTGAGGCCGATGGTGCCGTCTTCCTCGCCGCTCAGGTAGGCGTCCATCTGGGGCTGGCCGTCGTGCAGGCCGATGCCTGTGTCCACGCTCACGGAGTCCAGTACGGCGGTGCCGTGGCCGATGCGGAACTCCATCTGCGGCAGTCGGTAGCTACGGGTGATGCTGACGGCCCCTATTCCGGCCGTTCGCAATGAATCTGGCGTACCGATGGCATCCACTTCGGCCTTATGCTGGGTGTACCAATGAGGCAGCAGGTTGGTGTAGTAACTGCCTGTGTCAAAATGGAAATGAAGCGGATGGTCTTCTCCGTCCGTGGTGGCCAGGCGCAGGTTTTCGGATTCCGTACGTAGCAGGTTGCTTTCGCCCAATGGGTTGGGCGTAGGAGTGGCGGGAATGACGAACTCATGATGTGCAAAGTCCATCTGTATCTCCTGCATCTGGAGCATGATGGGCAGGCCGATGACCGGAAGTATTTGTGTGCTTATGCTGTCGGCTTCCGCATGGCCTGTTCGGATGTCTATGACGAAAAAGGGCACGTTGGCCCACGCCATGTCACCTATGCGCAGGGTATCGGCCAGGGCCAGTTGTCCCTTTTTCCTGCTGATGCCGCTGAGAGACTGATTGTTTTCCAGTATACGCAGACCGTATTGCCGGGCCAGTTCTTGAGGGATGATATTGCCGCCGGATCCCGTGTCGAATATCAGTTGGCTGTTCTGTCCGTTGATGCTCCCGTTCAGGGTGAGAAAGTGCCCGTCGTTCGTTTTGTCCTTGGTCGTGTGCATCGTGTTGTCCGTCTTCATCGGCAGGCGGTACGTGCCCGCCGGATGCAGCGGGCGGCAGAGCGGCGCGTAGGGGGCCAGTGCCCTCCATTGCCGGATGAGGGCGGCATAGTCGGCCGTCTGCGTGCTGTCCACGCCCTGCGCCGTCAGTTGGTCGTAGAGGCTTTGCATGAGGTCGGTGGCTTCGGCATAACGGTCGGTACGTGCCTGGTTTATGCCCAGCAGCATGACCATGTTCAGCGTGTTGCCGCCCAATTCCTGTTGGTGGTTGCTCAGTAGGTCGGTCAACACGATGCATGCCGAGTCGGGGCGGTTGAAGTAGTGGTGCGTCATGGCGGTGGCCATCTGGTAGAGCAGGGGGTGGAGGGAATCTTTCGGCGTGGTCTTCCGTGCGCGTTCCAGTTCAAACCAACGGCCTTCGTTCATCAGCGTGCCGAAGCGCATGTCGGCGTTTTGGGCCTGCAAGGCCAGCGGGGCGAGCAGGCAGAGGAGGGTAAGGAATTTCTTCAGCATATTGTTCGATGTTTTAGGTTATTGTATTCAGTGCGTGGCTAATTGCATATACGCCTTGCAACCGATACGGCGTCCTCTGCAAAGGTATGAAGTTTTTTAGGATATATGTTCAAAATCGCACGGAATAACTTGTCAAGAGGAACGCAGACGACGCGGACTACGTTCTCTCCCTCGTTTTCATTCTGCATAAACCCTATGTACACAGCTACTTGATAGTGCCGCGGCCTGCCTTTCACTGCCAAGAGGTATGGAAAAAGCCTTGTTAACAGGATTAAAAAGCCTTTTTCATCAGTAATATAAGCCTTATTCGTCCTACCAAAAAGCCTTATTCATTTTACTAAAAAGCCTTTTTCATCATACCCTTACAGGACAAAGCACACCTCAAGTTACTGCCACGACCCTCTCTTGCTGCTGCAAAACGTACATACAGGCAGGAAAAAGCAGGTGGCACGGCACCGGATTTCGATTTTTTCGTCTTAACTTTGTGGTGGTTTAATCAAAAAACATACAGAAGCAATATGAAGAAGCAATTCCTTTTCTCCCTGCTCGCCCTCAGCGTGGCGACAGGAGCCAAGGCCGACGGCGACGAGGCACGCCTGCTCCGCTTCCCCGCGACGAATGGCACAGACGTGGTGTTCAGTTATGCCGGCGACCTCTACACGGCACCTTTGACGGGTGGCGAAGCGCGGCGGCTGACGTCACACGTGGGTTATGAAATCTTTCCGCGTTTCTCGCCCGACGGCAAGACCATTGCTTTCACCGGCGAATACGATGGCAACCGCGAAGTCTACGTCATTCCTGCCGAGGGCGGCGAACCCCGGCGACTGACCTACACGGCGACTAATGCGCGCGATGACGTGGGCGACCGCATGGGCCCGAACAACATCGTGATGACCTGGACGCCGAATGGTGAGGGAGTGGTTTATCGCAACCGCATCAGCGACGGCTTTGACGGACGGTTGTGGGTGGCGCCGCTCTCTGGCGGCATGTCTCATGCCTTGCCTTTGCCCGAGGGTGGATTTTGCAGCTTCTCGCCGGACACTGGGAAGCGCATGGCCTATAACCGTGTCTTCCGCGAGTTCCGCAACTGGAAGTATTATCGCGGCGGCATGGCCGATGACATCTGGCTGTACGACCCCGCGGCCAAGAAGGTGGAGAACCTGACTAACAACGTGGCGCAGGACATCTGCCCGATGTGGATTGGCGAGGACATCTACTTCATCTCCGACCGCGACAAGACGATGAACCTCTTTGTCTACCACACCGCTAACGGGCAGACGGAGAAGGTGACCGACTATACGGACTACGATATCAAGTTCCCAAGCACCGACGGACGTCAGATTGTCTACGAACACGGCGGCTACCTCTACCGCTTCGACCCGCAGACGCGCCGCGCCGAGCAGATTCACATCACGCTCCATGCGGAAAATGTCTATGCCCGCACCGAGCAGAAGCACGTGGCCAATTATGTGACGGCTGCCGGACTCTCTGCCGACGGCAAACGCCTGGCTGTGACGGCCCGAGGCGAGGTGTTCGACGTGCCTGCCAAAGAAGGAGTGACGCGCAATATCACCCGCACGCCCGGTGCCAACGAGCGCGGAGCCGACTGGAGCCCCGACGGCAAGTACATTGCCTACATCTCCGACCGCACGGGCGAAACGGAAATCTATCTCCAACCCGCCGAGGGAGGCGATCCCGTCCAGCTGACTACGGGCAATGACACCTACATCCGCAGCCTTCTGTGGAGTCCCGACAGCAAGACCGTGCTCTACACCGACCGCAAGAACCGCATCGTTACCGTGGACGTGGCTTCGAAGCAGAAGACCGTGGTGATGCAGAACCCCGAACAGGAATTCTACGGCGTGGCTTTCTCGCCCGACAGCCGTTGGCTGACCTACACCAAGCCCGCCAAGAACGATTTCTCCGTGGTGTATGTGTATAATCTGGTGGAGAAGAAAGAATATCCCGTGACGGAGAAGTGGTACAACTCCTCGTCACCTGTCTTCAGTACCGACGGCAAATACCTGGTCTTTGAGTCCGATCGCGATTTCAATCCCATCTACGGACGTCTGGAGTGGAACCACGTCTATACCCGTATGGGCGGCATCTACCTGGCCTTGCTGACGGACGACACTCCCTCGCCCTTCCTGCCCGCAGATGAGGCAGTGAACAGCGGCAAGGAGGAAGAGAAACCTGCCCCTGCCAAGAACGAGAAGAAGAAAGACACGAAAGCCGAGGACAAGACGGTGCAGATTGACCCCGAAGGCATCGAGGGACGTATCGTCAAGCTGCCTCTCCGGGCAGGCAATTACTGGAACCTGTATAGCGACGGGCAAACGGTGTGGTACTACGGCGATGGTGGCACGCACGCTTTCAGTCTGAAGGAGCAGAAAGACGAACTGGTGGCGGAAGGTGCTGCCCTGGCACCCGTCTGCGGCAGCAAGAAGGCACTCTACATGCGCGGCAATTCTCTTTACGTGGGCGAACTCTCTACGCGCAAGGTAACATTGGACGATAAGGTAGACTTGAGCGACATGGTAGCCCCGATAGACTATGAGCAGGAATGGGCGCAAATCTTCGACGAGGCTTGGCGTGCCTACCGCGACGGATTCTATGTGGAGAACATGCATGGCGTGGATTGGAAAGCCATCAAGGAGAAGTATGCCGTGATGCTGCCTTATGTCAAGACGCGCCTCGACCTGAACTACCTCATTGGCGCAATGATTGCCGAACTGGCCTGCGGACACGCTTATGTCAACCCCGGCGAGTATGCCAAGCCTGAGCGTATCGACATGGGATTGCTGGGTGCCGAACTGAGCCGCGATGAAAAGTCGGGCTTCTACCGCATCGACAAGATTCTGCCCGGCGCGCCGTATAGCGAGAAACTCCGTTCGCCCCTTACCGAGCCGGGTATGGAGATTAAGGAAGGCGACTACATCACCGCCATCGACGGCATATCTACTGCCTCCGTGGATAACATCTACCAGTTGCTCATCGGCAAGGCGGGCGTGCTGACCGAACTTTCCGTCAATACCAAGGCCTCTGTCGACGGTGCCCGCAAAGTGGTGGTAGAACCCACGGACAACGAATATCCGCTTTATCACTACAACTGGGTGCAGAAGAACCTGCGCCGCGTGGAAGAAGCTACCGATGGCCGCGTGGGCTATATCTACATCCCCGACATGGGTCCCGAAGGCCTGAACGAGTTTGCCCGCTACTTCTATCCGCAGCTCGACAAGGAAGCCCTCATCATCGACGACCGCGCCAATGGCGGCGGCAACGTATCGCCCATGATTATCGAGCGTCTGCTCCGCAAACCCTATCGCATGACCATGTCGCGCGTTTCCACCAAGACCGGCACCATCCCCGATGCCACGCAATATGGCCCGAAGATTTTGCTTATCAACAAGTATTCGGCTTCGGACGGCGACCTCTTCCCCTGGAGCTTCAAGGCCAACAAACTGGGCACGGTCATCGGTACCCGCACGTGGGGCGGCATCGTGGGCATCAGCGGCTCCCTGCCCTACATGGACGGTACGGACATCCGCGTGCCCTTCTTCACCAACTACGACGCCAAGACCGGCCAGTGGATTGTGGAGAACCACGGTGTTGACCCGGACATCCTCATCGACAACGACCCCATCCAAGAGCAATCCGGCGTTGACCAGCAGTTGGAGAAGGCTATCGAAGTGGCCCTCGAGCAGCTGAAGGACCGCAAGCCGCTGCCAGGTGTGCCTGCCCCGCGGACGATGAAGGATTTGGGGGTGGAGTGATTCATCATCGTAGTATAAAATAAAAAGAAAGGGTTCACCTGACATAAATTTGAAGGGTGAACCCTTTCTTTACTAAGAGTCTGTTTTTATTCTGCTCAGTCCTATTTTGAGTACTGTTTCCGTTCAATTCTTTTTAAGGTCTCTTGTTACTGCAGAAGCGGATTTGGTGGCACATTTACATTTCCTGTATCAAGTTTGGAGCTATAAGCCAGAGGGCGTTCTATTCCCGGCAGTGCTAAACTGTCTGCATGGTTCACATTAAAGTTAGCATGCTAACATGAAGGTTTAGCACGCTAACATGAAGGTTTAGCACGCTAACATGAAGG